>ERZ1026772.964-NODE-964-length-17598-cov-4.158924_pt1 | contig 17598 bp, 7 predicted proteins | sample MGYA00380124_ERZ1026772 | MGnify/ENA primary metagenome ERZ1026772 (study PRJEB33269, sample SAMEA4719760) | human gut metagenome | biome: human-associated habitat; feature: organic feature; material: feces | place: Cameroon | collected 2013-10 ...
TACCTTATTATATATTAGGGAAGAACAGCTGAAAAGAAAACAATTAATTTATACAATTAAATAAGATTATGAGAAAAGATGTACTGATTTCTCTCCTTGCCATCACAGGCGCCCCCGTTGCAGCATTGGCCGACGCCGATGTTGTGATTGACAAGACTGCATGGTCAGGAGATGATTTGACCGTATCGGAAGACGGTTCCGTGACCGTCTCCACAGGAAAGGAAGTTTCCATCGAGAAAGAACTGGCTCCTGGCAAGTACATGCTGCAGCGTGCCACGTTTACCGACAATGCCAAGATTGTCGCTGTCTATAAGGGCAAGGAGTATGCCCCCGAAGTCGCCTTCACCATCGAGGGTGACGCGCCGGCGAAAGTGAGGGTCAAGGTTCGTGCCGTGACCCCGGGCGAATTCAAGTTCTCTGGTGTCAAGTTTACCTTGATCTTTGACTTCGCCGCTCCGGTGAAGGAACTCGGTGCGCAGCTCGGCGAAATCGTCAGCGGTACCAGCGACTACTTCCGTAGAACCGATGCTTGGACGAAGGGCAAGGACGGAAAGCCCAGCCTGGAGATGCAGGTGGCCGACTATGCCAGCCAGCTTGACATCATTGAGAAGGGTGATTATGATGTGTATGTGAAGAACCACCTTTGGCAGGGAAAGAACAGCCCCGAGCTTCGTGCACTGGCCGAAGGCATTGGTGCCCTGGCCAAGGTCGTAGAAAAAGCCAACGACAACGAGAATGCCTACTTTAGTGCACAGAACGCCTACGAGGCTGCTGAATATCAGTTTAGAAGTTTCTCTTCGACGTGGTATACTGTAGCCGAAGAAATCCAAGCTGCCTATCAGGCAGACTACAACAAGCTACAGCAAAGCATCACCGACTTTAAAGTGCTGGCACAGCAGAAGTACGACGCTGGTGAGGCCAAGGAACTGAAAACGGCTGAGTTTACGGAAAACTTCAACCGCATGTTGAATGAGTTGGAGGCCAACATTGGTGTTTCTGATGCCGCTTGGATCAATATCTATGCCGTCTATCAGGACGGTCTGCGTGTCTTCAACGCCGCTCAGGAGGAGATACACACCCAGATGCCGGACGACGGCAACTATGCCGATTGGAACGCAGAGGCTCTCAACGCGATGCGCTCAGCGTGGAAGAAGGTGAGCGACCTGTACAAGACTATCGATGCCGACAAGACGAAGGCTTCTGAGCTGGAGGAGAACTTCCGCACACTGAAGGAAGCACAGGTGGTGGTCATCAATGCCACGAAGGACGAGTATCTCGCCAAGCATGTCGATGCCGAAGCCAAGAAGGCTGCCGCCGACCAGCTCCTTTCCGCTCTGGAGGACGACTTCCAGTATTTGGAGAAGAGCGACGATGTGAACCAGAAGTATGCCAACCGCGTCAAGGAGATCCGTACCGCTATCAATGCCCTCAAGGACAAGGTGGCCAAGGACTACAAGGCACCCCACAATATCCGCACGGCCAGCTATGATGCCGACCGCGATGCCATTCAGGCCAAGATCAATAGCTTGCGCAGCGATGCTGGTGCCATCATCCAGAACTACGAGAACTATCAGAAGTTGCTCAAGGCATTGGGCACTGAGACGGGCTTGCAGAAGCAACTCGACGACGCCAAGGCTGCCGTAGCCAAGATGAAGCCAGCCGCAAAGGGTGATGCGTATGATGTGGCTGCCCACTTCCAGAAGACGGCTGCCGGCCTGCAGAAGACCATCGATCAGATCAAGGAAGCCGTTGAGAAGGCCTATCAGGAGAAGACGCTGACAGAGACCGCACGCACGGACTTCCAGCAGCAGATAGATGCTGCTGCTATGAGCATCGGCAAATATCAGGATGACGCCACGGCTGCGCTGGATCGCTACGATGTGGTGAACACCGCCATCAAGGACTACAAGGACGCACTGGCCACGCTGCGTGCGACCGTCGGTACGAAGACGCTCGTCGTTGCCACTCCGGCCACGGAGGTCACGGGTAAGACCTACGGAGAGCGCATCACCAAGCTCCAGACAGAGATCGACCGTGTGGCAGGCAACTTCAGTGCCGCCAAAGAGAAGCTCGATGCCGAGCACCTTGCTGCTTTGCTGGCCGTACAGCTCAAGGAGACCATCCTCACCGATGCCCAGGCCCTCAATGATGCCTTCGCCAATGACAAGGTCAATTCCGACAAGACTGCCAAGATAGAGGCTGCCAAGGCGATGTATGATGCCGCCAGCAAAGTCGTCGATGCCATCAAGGCTGATATCGATGAGTACAAGGGCGTGCCCTATGAGTATTACAATGTGACGTGGACGGAGGACAACCTCGGACTGAAGTATGACGAGTTGCTCCAGGATCTCAATGATATCGAGGCCAACGCCAACACGCAGAAGGCTAAGATCCAGGCAGTTGCAGCCACCGAGGATGACATCACCGAGGATAACGCAGTAGAGGCTATGTCCTTGTTGAGCGTCATCAAGGGTGACGTTGATGCTATCAACGACGCACTGAGCGAGTTGCTGACGCGTGTGAACGCCCAAAAAGCACATGTCAATGCGGAGAAGCAAGCTTATACCGACTTTATCGGAAATCAGTATTATTATTACCCGAAGGGTGCTGAGCTGGTCAGCCGTACGCTGACGGAGGCAAAGAACGCATTCGTTATCCCCGGCGAGAGCATCGACCCACAGATCCAGGCTACGACCACCAAGCTCGAAGCACTGAAGGCGGAGGCTGCTACGGCGCGCGCCAAGGAGATCCTCCAGGAATCATGCAAGGATAGCTATGATGCCGAGGGCCATGTCGTCAAGGGCATCACCAGTCGTCTCAACGACTTGCAGCTGGAGGCCAATGCGCTCAAGGAGATGGCCACCGACTCCACGGCCAACTATAATGCCTACCAGAAGCTGAAGGAAAACTTTGACGGACAGAAGATAGATATTTGGAACTATACCTATGGCTCTGGCTATTACGCGAAAAATTACTATTCCACGCACTATGGCTTCGTCAGTGCTTTCGATGCGGTGAGGACGCGTATCAACCAAAAGACGGATGGTACGAACGCCGCCTATTACCGCGGACTGCTCGCCTATCCCGACGGCGTGCACTTCAAGGAGCGCGAGGCTATAAAGCAGGCCATCGAGGATGCCTACAAGGCTGGTAAAGCCTGGACGGGTTATGCGGAGTACAGTTACAGTAGCTATAAGTATGAGCCGGTGCTCAATAAGGAGATAGTCAGACGCATGACGGATCTTTCCAACGTGCTCAAGATGCTTCCCAAGCAGGCTTATGATGACTGCACCAACTATAAAACCCAGGTGTACGAACTCAACCTGAAACAGGAACTTTGGGATGAGGTGAACGGTTTGTTCAACGCTTCCGATCTCCGTCCTGAGACGCTGAAGCCCTATCTCAGTCAGCTCGGCGATCTCCTGAAGCGCATCAAGGAGCAGAAGGCGCTGGTGGAGAAGTACTATGCCGAGGGTCTGACCACCACCAACAACTCGATGGTCAGCGAGGCTTACCGTTCCATCAAGCTCGAACTCGACGGCTTGAAGGCCTTCATCGAGGGCAATAGCGACTACAACGCTGTCATTGCTGGAGACAACCTCACCCGTTACAATACTTTCTGTGCCAAGGTGCAGGAGACGGAGGACAAGTATGGTGAGGGAACTGCCCAGATTGCTGGCTACCAGAATATTTCTACGGAAGAGCTCAAGGAGCTGGTCAATGTGGAGAGTATCATCGCTGCCCAGGAGAACATCTATAAGTATGCCGCCCTCATCAAGAACTTGAAGGACGATGCTGCTGCCACCTACGCGAAGACCACGTCGCCCGCCCTTTGGGATATCGACGAGACCAACGCTACGAAGGCCATGGAGTACACGGCTCAGATCGAGGCTTACAAGAAGGATCTCGACTTGGCTGTCAATACGGCCGTGAGAGCCAAGTTGGAGGAGATGCTTGCCAACCTCAACAACAACCAGCTCGCTCCCGCCAAGGAAAAGGTGGCTGGCTTCGACAAGAACGTGCGCGACAACGCCTTTGCAAATGTACAGGAGTTCTACGACAGAGTCAGTGCCGACGATTACAAGAAGTCGCAGTTGCTCGTGAGCAACCTCGATGACGACTGGAGCTTCTTTGGCATGGTGCCCAACCTGCTCGTCGCCGACCTGGAGCAGGCTGCACAGAACGAGTGGAAGGCTCTCTACGAGGGTGTCTATGTAGGTGTGGACGGTACGCTGACAGAGGGCGACGACCGCTACGCTGGTGCCAAGGCCGACAACGAGAAGTGGCTTGCCGCCCTGGAAGGCTTCGCCTATGAGGGCAAGGATGACGATCTCAAGTCTTACAAGGATCGCGTCGCCAAAAACCTCACTCCGGCCACGGAATTGGCCGCCAAGGCTGCCGACGGCACGTTCACGGGCAAGATCGCTGATCTGCAGCGCTATATCGATGCGTTCTACGCAGAGGCAGGTGCTGTCTATACCAGCGCCAAGGCCAAGGCTGACGCATACGATGCCAATATCAAGAACTTCGACCAGTTGACCATCGACTACAATACCGTCACGGAGCGCATCAAGGCTGCGCAGGACTATTATGGTGCATTCAATGTGGCAAGCAGCCGCATCGAGGCCAACATCGCTTCAGCATTTAATCAGGTGAAGCGTTGGCAGGCTGACCTCACACGCCAGAACGCCTCGCAGGAGATGAGCAAGCGTGTCTATGGACTGATCATCGGCGAGGACAAGCAGTGGTACGACTGCCATAGCATCAAGATTCTCAGCATCGACGGTATCTATAATGCAGCCAACCAGGCCGAGGTTGCTGCGATCAAGGCCGACATTGTTGCCATCGAGACCCAGAAGCGCGAGGCTTTGGACAACCTCACGGGAACGGCGGCTGACGAGGTCAAGGCATACTATGACGAGCACTGCAAGAACCTCGCCAAGGAACTTGACGATCTGCTCAAGGAGTTTGACGAAAACGCAACCCCGGCAGAGGCGAAGAAAGACGCTGGCTTGCTGGCATTGGAGAAGAAGGTGGCGCAGACTCGCATGGGTCTCATCAAGCTCGTGAATGCCGAGTTGATCGAGGGCGTAGCCAGCAGTTTGGAGATGCTGGTATCGCTGGCCGAGGCGGGATACAGTGATGTCAACAGTACCTACGACGGAGTATATACGCCCGTGAAGGTAGAGTACAAGTCTGCATTGGACGCTTGCCGCGAGGAACTCGATGGCGTGAAAAACCTCATCACCTCTTATGGCGACGAGATTGTGACCTACAAGACGAAGGTCATCCACCTCCTCAACGGGTTGATAGACCGCATGGGTGCTACCCGCACGGATATCATCGAGGCCAACAAGCCCTATGTTGCCCACGCCAAGGCAATGAAGGACCTTCAGAATGCCTATGACGCTCTGGTGGCTGAGCAGACCAGGGTGAAGGAGCTGATAGCGTCTTACCAGCATGCCTCCACAGTGCTTGAAATGTCATCTTGGCAACAGGTAGGGAATGAGGTGTTCGAGTTTGAGCGCGGCAAGTCCTACATGGAGAACTACGAGAAGCTATTCTTCAATGTGGCCAGTGAGAAGGCCGAGGAGGTCAGCGACGTCCTTGAGCAGGCTGCCAAGACGCTGGAGGAAGGCCCTGTGTCGGCCATTCTGACCGATAGCCAGGTGGAGTCGTACAAGGACGGTAGCCTTTACGAGGCCTATGCGAAGCTTGCAATGGCAGAGGTGTTTGGAGCTTGGAATGAGACAAAGCAAGTGTATCAGGGCAATGTGTGGGGTGCTCGCAGCGCCATGGAGAATTCGTTCTATAAGTCTGGAACAAACATCTATGACGAGGACGGTGCGCTGCGCGAACAGTTTGATAACTTGAAGCTCGCTTGTCAAAACTTCGACAATTATCTCAACTTCGTTGACATTTACCGTATTCTTCCCACGAAGGACATCAACGGAAATGCATGGCTGAATCCTGATGGTAGCGAGGCTTGGCAAAAGGAGATCAACTATTCGAAGGACGAGGAGTATGGTGTGAAGCTGGTCGCTGCTACGTCTCAGTCGTTGGTCGATTCTATGAACGCTCTCAGAGCTTCCGTCGAGGAGAACACGTATGTGCTCGGCGACGTCACCGAGGACGGCGTTGTCCTGACCGACGACTACCTCGCCGTGCTCAACGCTTTGCTCGATCCGGAGACCCTGGAGGGTGGCAAGGTATTTGCCGCAGCTGACGTCAACCGCGACGGCAAGATCTCCATCGCTGATGTTACCCTCATTGCAGCCAAGGTGACCAATGGTCTCTGGCCGTCGCTGGGTGGCAGTCTGAACGCTCCGATGGTGGGATCCGAAAACCTCACCGTCTCGGCAGAAGACAACAACGGCGTACAGCGCATCGCTATCAATCTCGAAAACCGCAAGGACTATGTGGCTTGCCAGATGGACATCATCCTGCCCGCAGGCATGACGGTGGTGGGTGAGAGCGTGGGCAACCGTGCCAACGGTCACGCACTCTACTCCAAGGACATCGACGGCGTGCACCGCGTGGTCATCTCTACGATAGAGAACAACTGCTTCACCAATGGTTCTGCCATCCTCTACCTCGACGTGCAGGGCGGCAGCATCGACAAGGTGGCGCTCGACAAGGTTATCTTTGCCGAGGCCAACGGCCGTGAGACGACGATCACGGGCAGTGATGCGACCGGCATCAACGGCATGGAGGCCGAGGGCAGCCTGAAGCAGAAGATCTATACTGTGGGCGGTCAGTTGCTGGATAAGGTGAAGCAGGGCATCAACATTGTCCGCAACGCCAACGGCAAGACCCAGAAGGTTACTGGTAAATAATCATATACATCGGTAATTTTTTCTCAATTACGAGGGCGTGGTTGCCACGTATGTGACAGCCGCGCCTATTTTTGATAACAACAACGACAACATACATCTTCTAAACGTAAATAGTTATGTTTAAGATTACAACAAGTTTCAAAAGAATGGCCTTGATGATGGTCTTGGCCATAAGCGGGACGATCTCTGTCCTTGCTGGCAACCGACTTGTGCTCAACGACGGTGGTCCCATTGCCATCAAGCCGGGCGAGACGAAAGAGATCACTGTGAACCTCGTCAATGACGAGGTGATCTATGCGATGCAGTTTGATATGGACTTCACTTCCCCGAATGTCGAGATTGTGCCGGGTAGCTTCAAAATCAACGAGGACCGCATAGATCGTGAGTGCTTTATCGCCACGATGATCCAGCAGCCTGATATGAAGTGGCGTATCGCCCTCCTTACCAAGGACTTCACCCCCATCGCGGGTACTGAGGGCGCACTGGGTACGTTCAAAATTCGTGCTACGTCCAACTTCTCTTCTGCTGATAATGCACAGATCTGGTTCTCCACTTGCAGTGGAGGCGACCGTCAGGGCAAGAAGGTACTCATCGATTGCCCCACTTATCAGGCTATCACGCCGATGGTGGGAAGCCTTAGCACTGGCGAGCAGGCGTTCTCTATCAAGCCTGGCGGTACCCACAAGGTGGACGTTGTGCTGAAGAACGATATTTATTTCTGCGGTCTTCAGGCCGACATCACGCTGCCTGAGGGATTGCATATCGAGAAGAAGAGCAACGGGAAAATGAATTTCCAGTATAGTGAGCGCTTGTCAAGCAATTTCGCCATCTCTTCCGGAGAGAAGAATGGCATCGTGCGTGTCGTGCTCTCCTCTCTGCCCATTGACAAGATTCAGCCTTACAAGGATGGCGACGGTGTGATCTTCTCGTTCAATGTCGTGGCCGACCCGGACTTTGTGACGGACGAGAACTCTGCCATCGTATTCTCCAATGTACTTGCTGCCAACGAGACGACGGAGTACTCACTCGACATCACGGACGCCCATGTCTCTGTGACGAGTCTCAAGCCCATTAACGATGCTGCCTATGCGCGCCTCGCTGAGGAGGTGGCTGCCCTGCAAAAAGCTCTTGACGACGCCAAGGCGAAGGTGGCCGAGGAGTGCCCGGATGTGGCCGAGAACTACGCTGAGACGGTGAAGACCATTCAGGCTCAGATCGATGCCATCCAGTCAGACCTTGATGCCAAGAACGCCGACTGTGCGCTCACGGAGACTTCTACGCTGGACGCCGAGGCCGTGAAGGGTGTCAATGAGGCCATCGCCAAATATTTGGAGGAAGCTGCTGCCGCCCAGGCAGAGCATCTGAAGAAACTGGCTAACGAGGCCGCTTATGTCCGTTTGACCGAGGAGGTAGCTGCTGTACAGGCTCGTTTTGACGAGGTGAAGGCCACCATCGAGAAGGACTACGCCAATGTATCCGCACAGTTTGTTGATACTGAGGCCGCTATCCAGGGCGATATCGACCAGAAGAAGGCAGAGCTGCAGGCTCAGTATAAAGCCGTGAAACTCAGCGAGAATAGCACCATCGACTTGGAGGCCATCAAGGCTGCTGTCGAGCAGCTCCTCGCCGATGCGAAGGCTGCCAATGCGAAGCTCGTAGCCAATGAGGCCGCCTATGTGCGTTTGACAGAGGAGATTGCCGCCGTGCAGGCTCGTTTTGACGAGGTGAAGGCCACCATCGAGAAGGACTACGCCAATGTATCCGCACAGTTTGTTGATACTGAGGTCGCTATCCAGGGTGATATCGATCAGAAGAAGGCAGAGCTGCAGACTCAGTATGAGGCCGTGGAGCTCGACGAGAATAGCACCATCGACCTGGAGGCCATCAAGGCTGCTGTCGAGCAGCTTCTCGCCAATGCGAAGCTCGGCAATGCGAAGCTCGTAGCCAATGAGCTTGCCTATGTGCGTCTGAGCGACGATATTGCTGCCGTGCAGGCTCGCCTTGACGAGGTGAAGGCCACCATCGAGAAGGACTATGTCAATGTAGCCGCACAGTTTGCTGATGCCGAGGCCGCTATCCAGGGTGATATCGACCAGAAGAAGGCAGAGCTGCAGGCTCAGTATGAGGCCGTGGAGCTCGACGAGAATAGCACCATCGACCTGGAGGCCATCAAGGCCGCTATCGAGCAGCTCCTCGCTGATGCAAAGGTCGCCGATGCGAAGCTCGTAGCCAATGAGGCTGCCTATGTGCGCCTGAGCGACGAGATTGCCGCCGTGCAGGCTCGCCTTGACGAGGTGAAGGCCACCATCGAGAAGGACTACGCCATCGTGGCCGCACAGTTTGTCGGTGTGGAGTCCAGCATCCAGTATGACATCAACAAGAAGAAGGATGAGCTGAAGGCTCTCTATGAGGCCGTGGAACTCGACGAAAATAGCACCATCGACCTGGAGACCATCAAGACTGCCATCGAGCAGCTGCTCGCTGATGCCAAGGCTGCGGCAGAGGCTAATAGCATCGGTTCCATCCAGAGGATGATGAGCGAGGGTGCAACGTTCTATACGCTCGGCGGCCAGAAGGTCGAGGCTCCTTGCAAGGGCAACATATATATGATCCGTCATGCTGACGGAAGTGTCAAGAAAGTATATATCAAGTAACCAATGCTTGTTAAGGCTGGTTCTAACAATTAGTTCGGGGACTTTCGAAACCATTGAGGGTGAAAGGTCTGTCGGTCTGATTTTAGAGCCAGCCTTATGGTAAAAGAGTTTACCATACTATCAATTCCAGTTGAACCGGGGAAGTCAGTTCTCGATGTTTTGGAAAGTCCTTGGAAATCAAAGCGTAGTCGGCGAAGTAGGTGAAATGGACAGCGCATGCATCGTTGCCTGTTGTTTGGATTCCAGTATTATCAAAAGACTTGCCCTGTCCCCAACGGGGCTACGATCGGTTTCTCATCATTCTGACTTCAAGGAAACAACCTTGGAAGTATAACTTCGTTTGGGGTTTTTACGCTTACTGAGGTTTGTGAAAATCTCGTAAGCTGTTTCCCTTTATGAATTTTATTCCATCGGTGGGATGACGAATGTCGACTGTGAAGTCGGATTCGTCTCCCACCGTTTTGCATCCCCTCCCCTTGTTCACGACCTAAACTGATAGCTTCACGAACAAAAAGCGCAGAAAAAAGCATCTACGAAATAAAAAAGAGAACTTACGAAAAAGACCCGTTAAACTGCTGGTATTCAAGATAAAACCGTAGAAAACAAAATCGCATAACCAAATCTAAACAAACTTTTTTTGATTTTTTTCTCAAAACAGGGGTTACTTTCCCCTTTTTCTCCTCATTAATATATGAAACACGATTAGTTGCCGTAGCGGAACGGCACACCCGCAGCGACTGCGGGCTCTACTTACTGGACACAATATATATATGTATCAAATTTATCGGGGCACCCATCGTGGTGCCCCGCTTTGCGTTTTTACCATCTAATTAACCCTTTTCCATTCGATTTTTGAATCAAGAATTTGCAAGTAAAGAAAGCAAATCCGTATGCGGCTATCAGTCTTTTAGAATGCGATGGCTGATGTGTGGATGAAAGTCAGCAGGAATATGGGGCGGTAAAAATTAGAGTAAGACGGTGTATAATCAGCGTGTAACCTATTGATATATAATGGTAAAATGGAAAGGAAACAAGCAGAAATCACTTTATCGAAAATGCTTATAGCTGCATTTGTGCTTTTTAAATGCCGATGATCTGCGGCTTTCGCCATTGTCTATACCTTTGCAATCGAAAATCGCGGATGCCATTTCAGACAGGTGTGGCGCTGCGGCAAGGCAGAGGAAATTAGTCAAAATAATAAAGTACAAATGGAAATACTTGAAAAGTTGTTTTACGGATTCCCCGAGTTGTGGGGAGGAGGCGTGGCCCACTCAGTGATGATTCTGGCCCTGGTGATCACGCTCGGCCTGTGCTTGGGCAAGGTTCGGGTGCGCGGAGTTTCGCTCGGGCTGGCCTGGGTGTTGTTTATCGGTCTGCTGATGGGCAACCTTCCCATCACCATCGACGAGCATCTGCTCCACTTCCTCAAGGAGTTTGGCTTGATACTCTTCGTCTATTCCATCGGCCTTGAGGTGGGCCCGGGCTTCTTCTCCTCCTTCCGTGGAGGTGGCAAGAGTCTCAATATCCTCAGTATTGTAGTCGTGGCATTGAGTATTGTGACAACCCTCGTGGTCTATTCCTTCTCTGGCACATCCGCTACGACCCTCGTCGGCATCCTCTCGGGTGCCGTGACCAATACCCCGGGACTGGGTGCGGCACAACAGGCGTTCAGCGATCTGCGCCACATCGACGCCCCATCCATCGCCACAGGCTATGCCATCGCCTACCCTGTGGGTGTGCTGGGTGTGATCCTCTCATTTGTCATCCTCCGCTATGCCCTGCGCATCGACAGACACCATGAGGAGGACGCTGCCAAAATGGGCGCAGGCCACTTGAAGGAGATGACGCTCCATACGTTCTCCGTGCGCCTGACCAACAAAATGGTGGCTGGCGACACGGTGCGCCAGATCCACGAAGTGCTGAAACGCGACTTCATGATCTCGCGCATCATCCATAGCGACGGCAGTGGCAAGAGTGAAGTAGTCAACGGGTCGACGATAGTCAACGAGGGCGACCTGCTCCAGGTGGTGGCCCATCCTACGGCCGTGGAGGCCATCGTGGCCCTTGTCGGCGAAAAGGTAGAGGTGGCGCCCGAGACCTTTGGCAAGGATCTGATCACGCGTCGCATCCTTGTGACGAAGCCGGGTGTCAACGGCAAAAGCATCGGCCAGATGGGTATCCGCACGAGCCTTGGCACGAACATCACGCGAGTGAACCGCAACGGTGTGGACCTCATCGCTACCCCGCATCTGAAACTGCAGCTTGGTGATCGTGTGACGGTGGTGGGTACGGAGCTTGCTATTGCTCATACGGAGAAACTCCTTGGCAACCAGATGAAGCGGCTCAACGCGCCCAACCTCATCCCTATTTTCCTTGGTATCATGCTCGGTTGTATCGTGGCCAACATCCCCTTCTTCCTTCCCGGTATCAACGAGAGCCTGCGATTGGGACTCACCGGCGGCCCGCTGGTGGTGGCCATCCTCATCGGTTTCTTCGGCCCGAAATATAACCTCGTGACCTATAATACGATCTCGGCCAACTTGATGTTGCGTGAGGTGGGTATCTGCATCTTCCTGGCTTGTGTCGGACTGGGCACGGGATCGCCCTTTGTACAAACCCTTGCCACGGGTGAGGGCGCGCAGTGGATTGCCTATGGTGCCGCCATCACGATGGTGCCTATTCTGGTTGGTGGTTTGATAGGCCGCTATGTCTTCCACATCAACTACTACACGATGCTCGGTGTGCTCGCTGGTGCCCATACCAATCCGGCAGCCTTGGCCTACGTCCGCGAGCAGACCTCTGCTGACGCGCCCGCCGTGGGCTACGCCACGGTCTATCCTTTCGCCATGTTCCTGCGCATCGTCACGATTCAGATACTGATCTTTGTATTCGGATAAACGAATGAGAAACGTCAAAACAGAGAACCCTTCAGTGCGTCCCTCGGCAGTAGAAGAGCCGAGGCGGCGGCGCGGAGTGGCCGAAACGGAACTCTGCCACAAGCTCGACCTGCTGCTACGCACAGGGAGCCTGCTCATGGAGAGTGCGGCCGACACCTCGCGCATCCTGCGGACGATGAAGCGTGCGATGGCCTTTCTGGGACTGGACGAGCGCTACATACACCTCTATGTTAACTGGAACGTGCTCATGGTCAACTATAGCGATGAGCTTCACTCGTTTACGAAGTTTCAGCGCTGCGAGCGTCACGGCATCAGCCTGGCCACCATCGCCAAGGTGAGCCGCCTCACCTGGACGGCCATCCGCGAGGACTTCTCGCTCGTGCAGTATGAGAAGGCCCTCGACGACATCCACGATGCGCCACGTGGCTTCACCCCCTGGCAGGTGGCGATAGGTGGCGGTTTTGCCTGCGGTGGCTTCTGCATCCAGTTTGGCTGCGACTGGACCGCATTCTTTTATTGCTCCCTGGCGGCCATCCTGGGTTTCCGCCTACGGATGTTTCTCCCCACGGTGGGTTGCAACAACTACGTCGCCATCGGCATCTCGGCCTTCGTAGCCACGCTGCTGGCTTGGGCGACAGCACTCCTTTCTACTGATCCAGCGATGATGGCGGGCATGCCGTCGTGGATGATCTCCACTACGCCATGGCACCCACTGATGGCGTGTGCGCTATTCATCGTACCAGGTGTGCCGCTCATCAACTTCGTGAGCGACATGCTCGACGGCTATATCGAGACCGGATTCATCCGTGCCGTCAATACGCTGCTCATGGTGCTGGCCATGGCTTTCGGCATCGCCTTTGCCATCAAGGTCTGCGGCATCGACAATTTTGCCAAGACGCTCACCATGACACCCCATCATGAGTATTGGGAGTATGCCATTGCCGCCGCCGTGTCGGCCATGGGATTCTCCACCATCTTCAACATTCCGCGACGCCTGCTGCCCGTCGTGGCCGTGGGTGGTATCATCGCCGTGTGTGTGCGCAACTTTATCAACCTCGGTCCGAGCAATGGCAACCTCGGCCTGGACATGGGACTGACCATCGGGTCGCTGGCGGGAGCCACGACGGTGAGTATCGCTGTCATCAAGGCGCGCCACTGGTTCCATGTGCCCCATCAGTGTATCACCATCCCGAGTGTCATCCCGATGATTCCGGGTGTGCTGATGTATCGCGCCCTCTTCGCTTTCATCGAGATGCACGGTGTCGTCGGCGAGGTCACGGTGGGCATGAACAATGCCATCAAAGCTTCGCTGGCTATCATCTGCATCGCCCTCGGCGTGGCTGTGCCCAATCTCTTTTTCCGCCGTTTCATCGAGGATACACGCAAGCGGAAGTTGCTCGCCATGCTCGTGGAACGGAAAAAGCGCAACGGAGAGTTTGTCACGCCCCATGCCGTAGGAGCGAGAGTGGGTGCACACAGAAGGACAAGAAAGGAGAAAAATCATGCCCGCGATACGCACGAATAGAAACTCTTGTAGTATCTTTGCAAACGGATTTAGACCGATAAGAATGGAAATCAGACAATTGAAATACTTCCTCCAGGTGGCCGAAACGCTCAATTTCTCCAAGGCGTCGCGGAAGCTCTACGTCACGCAGAGTACCCTATCGCAGCAGATTTCCCATCTGGAGCAGGAGATAGGAATGCCGCTCTTTGAGCGCAATTCCCACGAGGTGTATCTCACGGAGGCGGGAAAAGAACTGTTGCCCTACGCCCAAAAGACGGTCAATGCGGCCGGGGCTTGTGCGGACCACATGAACGACCTGCGCGAGATGCTGGCTGGAGAACTCAACATCGGAGTGACATTCTCCTTCAGCAACATCATGGCCGAGACGCTTATCGCGTTTATCCACGCCTATCCCCACGTCAGGCTCAACATCGTCTATCGTTCTATGCAGGAACTGATGGACGGACTGAAGAAGCGTGAACTGGACCTTGTGCTGGCCTTCAAGCCGCTGAAACGGGACAAGGCGATAGACAGCAGAGCGATCTTCAGCAATCGTCTGGCAGCCATCGTCAATGATCACCACCCGCTGGCAAGGCAGCAGAGCGTCACCCTCGCAGACCTTGAGCGCTATGATCTCATTCTGCCCTACAAGGGCTTGCAGGCGCGCAACGCCTTCGAGCACCTGCTGGAGGGGCGTGACAACAACTTCAAAATCATGGTGGAGGTCAACAATGTCAATATCATCTTTGATTTGCTGAGCCGCAGTTCGCTTGTCTCCATCCTCTCGGAATCCACCACGCTCACCCAGCCAGGTATGAAGGCTATCCCTATCGATGCGGAGGGCAACGAGATGGATGGTTGTGTGCACTTGCTGCGCGACTCCTATATGAAGTCGTCGGCCCAGGAGTTTATCCGCATGCTCAGTCAATCGACAGCCCTGCTGGCCAACCTCGCCTTCAAAGATATACTGAGGTAGGCTACCGCAGGAGATGGAGATGCTGACCATAGCTTCTGCCTTCACGGTCGCCAGCCATTCCTCACACAAGCTTTTTTGTGTTTGATTAGTGTTTTGCAGCATCCCGATGGGGATGCAAAAAGCCACATTCCAACGGGTTTCTCCCTTGCGAATGTGGCTTTATCTATCGTATAAAGTCTCCACTACCCTGCTATGTGCAACGGTGTGTGGCCTCTTTGCGGACGTTGAAGTGCTTGGTCTTAAAACGTAGCGTGGCGCAGCGGTGTCGTGTATTGGTACGGAAGCCATGCCAACGAGGGAACGTCGCGCAGGAAGAGGAGGGAGGCGTGCTTGCCACGCTCCACACTGCCATACTCCGCGGACAGGCCCATGGCGGCAGCGGAGTTGAGGGTGATGGCGTTGAAAGCCTCTTCGGGGGTGAGACGCATCTTCGTGCAGGCCAGGGACCAGACAAACTTCATGTCGCCCGACGGCGTGGAGCCTGGGTTGTAGTCGGAGGCGAGAGCGATGGGCAGGCCAGCGTCGATGAAGCCACGGGCCGGGGCAAACCGCATATTAAGGAAGAAGGACGTACCCGGCAGACCAGTGGGCATGGTGACGGCACCACGGAACTGCTCTATGCCTTCCTCGGGGAGTGCCTCCAAGTGGTCGGCAGAGAGTGCGCCATGAGCGATGGCAACACGGGATCCACCCGAGAAGGCCAGCTCGTCGGCATGAATCTTACCCTTCATGCCATATTTCTCGCCAGCTTCGAGGATGCGGTCGGTCTCCTCTGGCGTGAAGAAACCCTCGTCGCAGAACACGTCCACAAAGTCGGCCAGTCCCTCGGCAGCCACACGGGGCATCATCTCGTTGATGACGAGATCGACATATTCTGACTGGCGTCCCTTGTAAGCTCTGCCGACGGCATGGGCACCGAGGAAGGTGGTCACGATGCGGAGTGGCGAATGGGCCTTTACGCGCTGGGCGACACGCAGAATTTTCAACTCATCCTCGGTCGTCAGTCCGTAGCCAGACTTGATTTCCACGCATCCTGTGCCTTTCTGCCAGATTTCCTCGGCACGGCGCATGGTCTGCTCGAAAAGGTCCTCCTCGCTCGTCTCGTGGAGACGGTCGGCAGAATTGAGGATGCCACCGCCGCGGGCGGCAATCTCGGCGTAGGACAATCCCTGGAGTTTGTCCTCAAACTCCTGCTCACGGCTGCCTGCCCAGACCAAGTGGGTATGGCTGTCGCAGAAGCGCGGCATGACGAAGGCGCCCTTAGTGTCGATGACCTTTGCGCCCTGCGTCAGCTCCGCAGGCACGCTTCCCGTGCCGAAATCCAAGATTTTGTCGTCCTCGACGGCGAGCCATGCGTCTGTCATCGTCTCTACGCGGGTCATCTCCTGTCCCGCCTTGCGCAGCTCTCCGTGGGTGATGCCACAGAGTTGGGCGATGTTGGTGTATATCGTTCTCATTGTCTTCGTATAATATAAATAATGATGATACCAATAAAAAAAGTGCGGGGGAGAGCAAGCGCGCCCGTCATGGACACCCTTGCCGTCCCCCGCACGGATCTTACTTTTTTATCGTTTTAGTTTCCCTATCGATCATGAGGCCGCGCCTAACGATCGATGGGGATAAAACGTTTAGAATTGATTCTTGGCGATGAATTCGATGCTCTTGGCGATGAGCGGGTACATCACGCGGTCGATCTCGATGAACGGGACGATCTTGCGGTACTCTGCGTGCAACTTCTCTACCGCGGGCGAGGACTTCAGCGGACGGCGGAAGTCGAGGGCCTGTGCGGCGTTGAAGAGCTCCAAGGCAAGGACGCGCTCCGTGTTCTCGGCCACACGGTAGAGTTTCGTGGCGGCGTTGGCACCCATGGAGACGTGGTCCTCCTGACCCTGGCAGGTGGGGATGCTATCGGCAGAGTTGGGCATGCAGAGCATCTTGCTCTGGCTGACGATCGAGGCGGCAGCATACTGGGTGATCATGAATCCGCTGTTCACACCCGGCTTGGCCACAAGCATGGAGGGAAGACCGCGCTGCTCGTCGCCCAACTTGTAGATACGGCGCTCGGAGATGCTGCCCAACTCGTTGAGGGCGATGGCCAGGAAGTCCATTGGAAGGGCGATGGGCTCACCGTGGAAGTTGCCGGCAGAGATGATCATATCCTCCTCGGGCACCACGGTGGGGTTGTCGGTGGCGGAGTTCATCTCGGTCGTGCAGACCTCCTCTACATAGTGGAGTGTATCCTTGAACGCACCATGCACCTGCGGGATGCAGCGGAAGGAGTAGGGATCCTGCACATGGGTCTTGTGCTGTTTGATCAGCTCAGAACCCTGGAGCAACTCGTAGATATGGTCTGCCGTCTCCATCTGGCCACGATGGGGGCGAACGGCGTGTACGGGATGGAGGAACGGCTCGATTCTGCCGTCGAAGGCATCGAGGGACATCGTGGCGATGAGGTCGGCCCACTTCGACAGATCCTGTGCCTTCAGGACGCTCCAGGCGAAGAAGGCGAGCATGTTCTGCGTACCGTTGAGGAGGGCGAGACCCTCCTTGGAGGCGAGGTGGATGGGCTTCCATCCCATCTTCTCGTTGAGCTCCTCACCCGTGATGATCTTGCCCTCATACTCTACATGGCCGAGGCCGACGAGCGGCAGACAGAGGTGAGCCAGCGGCACGAGGTCGCCAGAGGCACCCACGCTACCCTGCTGATAGACAACGGGGCACACGCCGTGGT
>ERZ1026772.966-NODE-966-length-17571-cov-5.974423_pt1 | contig 17571 bp, 12 predicted proteins | sample MGYA00380124_ERZ1026772 | MGnify/ENA primary metagenome ERZ1026772 (study PRJEB33269, sample SAMEA4719760) | human gut metagenome | biome: human-associated habitat; feature: organic feature; material: feces | place: Cameroon | collected 2013-10 ...
GAAGTAACCACATGAGTAAAACTCAAGTTGCGTTAGCAACGGTTTTACGAATGGGATGCTGAATAGTTACGAATTTCCTACAAAATAAAATAAATCCCGGCAAGAATTTCTCTCACCGGGATTTCATTTTACATTTTCACAGTAACCGTTCGGCCATACCCGTTCATAAGCTGCCGAATTGTATATGCGTATATCTTCTCAAGCATCATATTCCAGCAGTACTGCTAATCACGAAGAACAAACTTCTCTAACAGCTCACTTAAAGTAGAGGCAGATGCTGCCAGTTCTTCGCTCGTAGCAGAAGTTTCCTCTGCTGCTGCAGAATTGGACTGGATAACATCGTTGATGTCTTCCACACCCTTACGGATCTCGTCTACGGATGTAGCCTGTCTGTCAGATGCGGTACGGATGTTAGCTACTTCCTGAATAATCTTATCCAGCTCCTCCATAACCTTCTTCATTGCTTCTCCGGTTTCCTTCGTTACCTTATTGCCATCCTCCACTTCATTTAAGGACTGTTCAATCAGCTTCTTGGATTCTACTGCGGAATTCGCACTTTCTTCTGCAAGCTGTCTGATCTGATCTGCAACAACAGCAAAGCCACGTCCTGCTTCTCCGGCACGTGCTGCCTCAATCGAAGCATTTAAGGAAAGTAAATTGGTCTGGGATGCAATATTCTCAATATCTGCAATGATCTTCTCAACATTCTGTGTGGTTGTATTAATCTTCTTCATTGCTTCTACCAGTTCATCCATCTTCTTCTGGCTCTTGCTGGCTTCAATACCAACCTGTTTTGCCTTTTCATGGACAACATCGGTAGATTTCGTATTCTCTAATACCTGATTGGTTACTTCATCCACGGTAGCTACCAGTTCCTCTACGGCTGCTGCCTGATTCGTTGCACCTTCCGCAATATCCTGTGCACTCTCTGCCAGCTGACCACTTCCTGCAGATACCTGTTCACCGGATTCCTGAATGCCATGCATGGTCTCACTAATCTTCAATACCATTTCATCCAATTTATCCAGTACACTGCGTAGCTGTCCGACATAGGCCTCCGGGCAGTTGCTTCTGACATTGAAGTTACCTACTGAAAAACTCTCTACGATCATTAACAGATCGGAAATCACCTTCTTTAATACACCTGCTGCTGTCTCGAAGGTATCGGAGAGACCACCTAACTCATCCTCTGCTTCATAAGGTGTTCCGATTTCAAAATCACCCTCTGAAATCTTCTCTGCTGCCACAACCAGATTCTGAATCGGTTCAACCAGCAATGCTGCAAGTCTCTTCATAACATATGAATTAAAAATCATTCCCAGGACAGTAAGTACCAGAATCACAACCATTCCGACAATGTTCCTGTCCACAAGCATTTCTATGAATGAAAATACAGCAACTAACAAAAATGAAACTGTAATCATCCGGAATACCAGATTTAATTTGTCCTTAATGGATCTGTCTCTTAACATTTTATCAATTTTGTTTTTCATGATGCCTCTCCTCCTGCATGTTCGTATGAACTATATTATAACGATATAAAACATATAATTCAAGTACCAAGCTTTCTCTTTCTTTGTAAAATCTATGTATTTAAAAAGAGGCATCCCTTACGAATGCCTCTTTAAAAAGTTTCTTATAAAATTCTGCTTATCATTGAACCAGGTGCTTATGCATTTGCCTTTTTGCCCTTCTGATTCTTCAGTGTCTGTACACCTTCGATTACCAGAACAATTGCAAGGACAATTAACAGAATACCTAAAATGGTCTGTGCATAAGGACCCCAGTCAGCTCCTCCTGCTGCAATCATACCGATCTGGTTCTTCACCGTAATTGCCAAGGAAGAGATGGTTACAACGATCATAAATACCATCGGGATTAAGAACATTCTGTTGTTCTTTCCTGCATTGCCAAGCCATGTAGCTACAGCAAGAAGTCCGATACCTGCAAGAAGCTGGTTGGCTGCACCAAACAGCCCCCAGATCTTTGCATATCCGGTCATACCAAGCAAGATACCGAGAACTACGGTAAGGATGGTTGCAAAGTACGGATTAACCATAACCTTCTTGAATCCACCCTTGATATCCTTCGGTGTCTGTCCGGGCTCAAGCCAGAACTCCTGGAACATGAAACGTGCAAGACGTGTTGCCGTATCCAGAGAGGTCAGACAGAATGCGGAATAAGTTAATACCAGTAAGGAATTTAAAATCTTGTAGCTTCCCGGAATAATGTCATCGATCATGTGAGCGATACCACCACCAAAGATTGCGGTTGCACCAACTAAAGTGTTGTCCGGGTTTGCTGCATTCCACTTATATGCATATCCGATTGCACAAAGGGTGAGTACGGCAAGTACACACTCTAATAACATACCACCGTAAGCGATCGGCTTAGCGTCCGTTTCCTTATCCAGCTGCTTGGAGGTCGTTCCGGAAGAAACCAGTGAATGAAAACCGGAAATCGCACCACATGCAACGGTTGTAAACAATACCGGGAACAGATACTGGGTACCGTTACCATTGTCTACTGCAAATCCGCCAAATGCAGGGAAGCTGGAGTCAAAGGTAGGATGCGCTACGACAACACCAAATACTGCTACGCCAAGCATTGCATATAATAAGAAGGAGCTCAGATAATCACGCGGCTGAAGCAGAATCCATACCGGTGTTACGGAAGCAATGGCAATATAAAGACCAACGATCCACATCCAGGTCTTCGTAGACAGGTAAATCGGATGGAAGTTCATACCGATTGCCATAATTGCAACAATTGCAAGTACACCGATTACGGAAGCAATCCCCATCGGCATATTGCGACGGTATACACAGAAACCAAATGCAATAGCCACAACAATAAAGAGCAGGGAAATCATTGCTACCGATGCAGGAGTCGCAGATTTGACCATATCTACTGCACCACTCTCATCATATACTGCGCCAAAGGTAGTTGCTACAATAGAAGCAAATGCAGCTACCACAAGGATCAGTGTCAGATAAGAGAAAATGATAAACAGTCTCTTAGCCCGTTTGCTCATATTGGCAGAAATAATTTCGCCAATGGACATACCTTTATTGCGGACAGAAGCAAAAAGCGCACCAAAGTCATGTACACCACCGAAGAAAATTCCTCCAACTAAAATCCAGAGGGCTACAGGCAGCCATCCGAAAATTGCTGCACCAATCGGTCCTGTAATAGGACCAGCACCCGCGATGGATGAAAAATGATGTCCCATCAGTACCGGAGCCTTTGCCGGTACATAGTCCACACCGTCTTCCATAGTATGTGCAGGTGTTTCTTTGTTTCCTCCGCCTACGCCCCACTGTTTACACAGCCAGCCACCGTAAAAGATGTAGCCGATTACCAGAATGGCAACGCAGATCAGAAGAAGTACTAATGAATTCATGTTACTTATCTCCCTTCATTCTTGATGAATATAGTACCTTTTTCAAAAATTTCGCTGTATGACGGCCGCCCGGATTCGCGTCAATCTGTCCTGTTGACAGCTCCACCAGAGCCGTATGATGATCCATCCAGCCATGCAGTGAAAAATGAAAACTTTTGGAAATGCGGCATTTCTTCAATGCCCGTCTTGCGTCCTCCTCACACGTGTCACAGATAAAAACGGGTGTAATAAAAGAAGACATATGTCCCGGCCCGACGTGGAGCCTTTCCATCCCATCCGCATGTACATAATCGCGCCACTTCTCATACAGTTCACGTGTTAAATGCGGAATATTTATCAGATAAAGAAATTCTTCGTTGTCTGCTGTCCACAATTCAGCCTTTTTCGATATCACATATCTTCCTGAATGCTCAAAAAAATCACAGCGAGCTGTGATTGGGTTCCGGTCATCTTCGGCCGGATGAATGTCATAGCAGGAACTGAAGCTTTTTATTAACCGTGCAATTGCGGTTTCTCTCGTATATTGCATTCCTAATTGATTCACTCCGTAAAATTAAATTTCTGTAAAATTTCTATTACATTTTTATTATTTTAATACGTTGTTTTCATTTTCGCAACCCCTTTCGACATTTTCGTTACTGTTCACTCGTACCTCGTTCCACCATCAAACCTGCCACTGGCAGCTTCTCTGGATGCATGGCAAGTAACGATTCGCACTAAGCTCGAAATAACCTCGCTAAGTGCTCTACTCAAATCATGTTCTTACGCAGCCTGACAGCAAGTGTCTGGCTGCTGTGTGAACAGTAACCCAATATAACATAGATCCGGTAATGCCTGCACACCAGGCATTACCGGATCTATGTTATAAGCGAAGCGCCTTCCTATGAATTATATAAAAGAAGCAACACAATATGCCGCATAAATGACAAGTAATGCAATCCCCTGCACCCTGGAGGATTTCTTCCGGATCAGAATCGGTATCAGCAGAACTGCCATAACAAGTAAGGCAAGCGGCATGTCGATCAAGACCGTGGATCGTTCCAATGGAATACCTGCGATTGCAGAAGGAATACCAATTACCAGAAGCATATTCAGGATATTGGCTCCAACGATATTGCCAAGTCCGACATTTCCATAGCCCTTAATAATCGAAACCAGGGACGTCACCAGTTCCGGCAGGGAAGTTCCAAGTGCAATAAATGTAACCGCAATGACACGCTCCGGCACACCGAGGGCTTCCGCAATCAGAATACCGTTATCCACCAGCAGATTAGCACCAAAATAAAGAAACACGGCACATACCACAAGAACAAGCAGATGCTTCCAGATCGGGCCTCCTTCTTTCTTCCCATCCTCTCCATTCTCACTCTCTTCGCTCTCAGATCCAGCCTTCTTAATATTAAGGTACGCATACACTGCAAATAACAGGATCAGCACAATACCTGCCGGACGATTGAATTTCTGTGTAAGATAAGCATACAGGTTCATACCGATCAATACCGCAAAGAAAAAAATCCCTCTCCACCGGATTGCCGCTGCCTCAATCTTCTTTGATGGGCGAATCGTCTGTGTCAGTCCGGCAATCAATGCCGTATTACAGATGATCGAGCCAAATGCATTTCCTGCTGCGATTGCGGCAGATCCATCAAATGCTGCCGTTGTGGATACCAGAATTTCAGGAAGGGTGGTGCCGAGACTTACTATGGTTGCTCCTACAACAATCTCCGGAATCCCCAGCTTTTTGGCAATTGCTACTGCCGCATCCACTAACCGGTCACCCCCAAGACAGATCAGAATAAGTCCCAGAATAAATAGTAAAACTGTCTGTATCATTTTCGATGCCCTTTCTTTGCACAGACCTTTTTCTTTGGTAGTATTTCCTCTTATGTCTGTTTTTATTTTAAAGTATCACACACCACAATTCATCTGTCAACTGCACGATTCTCCCTTCATATACTAACCGCGATTCAGCCTCTGGTTCCTCATAAACAGGTACCTTTCATCCACCTCATCATAACGCTTATGCCCGGATCCCGAAAAAATCTGCATTAATATGGAGCACGACTGATTATAAAACTCATCCTCATAATGAACAATATGAGCACCTCCAAGCGGAAATTTATCCGATGCAAAATAATGCTTCGAGATATCAATCACATAGCAGTTTGTCAAATCCTCAAACATCTTTTCATATTGCAAAATTGCCTGCTTTCTCTTTTCCAGATCTTCGCTTCCGCTGTTTAACTTTTGCAGCCTGTCATCCAGATCAATATAGGTATCCTTCAGGTCTGTCTTTATAAGAATTATGTTTTCTCCATATTTTCCGAGCAAAAACCGGGCAAACCTTGTCATTTGTTCACCGGCATATTCCATATCATAGTTTTCAAAGAAATATGTATTCCGGCTGCATTCTCCCGATACCTGCTTATAAAATCCGGTTCTTTGAACAAAATCATCTATTTCCCACAATTGTCCCCTGAACATTACGGCATTACAGATCAAATCATAAAAATCTATCACGATCCAGTCAGCTGATGATGCTTTCAGGACATCTATCCCCGAATGCCGGAATGCTTCTTCAATGGTCCTTCTTCGCCAGGAATTGTTCTCAAATAAACTGTTATCCTTCGGAATCTCATATGGAATCGGAGCTTCAAAGGCAAGTAAATGCGGCTGTTTGAAGATATATTTATTCACCACTATATCCCGCTTATTTCGATTCATTATCTCCCTGGAAATACAGCTTCCCCAGATATCCACCTTTATTTTGTGGGTAGCAGATAAATATTGCTCCAGAGCTTTCCCATTATTTTTTATCAGAAAGAGAATTTCACACTCGTCCTCACAGACACTGAATCCGACCATTTCCGAGAGCTGTAATGCCATCTCCTTCAGAATCTGCATTTTCCATATGAATAATATCCGATAACATTCATAAGACCCGGAAAGATCCTTCTCTATAATCATCTGAATTGCTTTGGCTGCACTCAGCAGCTCCTTATTCATTTCGTTTTCTTCCAGATAAAGTACGGCTTCTTCAAGGTCTGCCACATGGTGTTTCATCAACTCCATTATTCCATGGTAATGTGACCGTATAAATTCTCTGGACGAATACATGATGATCCTATCTGCCAATTGCTCCTGATTAAGCATTCTGTTTTGATAGCCGCGCGCCATCAGATTATCATAATACTTTAATATTCTATCCATTCTGAATTCCTGATTCTCTTCAGAATAATAAAATTGATGACTCTTACTTTCGAAAATATCTCTCAGCTTATGGGCAGTATCCAGATAAAAATGTTCCTCAAATGCAGATGGAGAAGTGGACTGTGCATCTCCGAAATAATGCCCTGCTATATCAATAACGACCGGATTCACAATAGAAATAAAATAGCTCTCCAGCTCCCTGATACGATTATTTAAGGCGCTCCGGTTTTTACCGTTTCTCATCTCTCCCTTTACTACCAGTGTCTCAGAAAAGCTCAGTCGAACTAATACAATCTTTTCTTTAGGATAATATTTCAGTAAGAGTCCGGCATATTTCTTAATCTGTTCTTTCCAGAAGCTTTCACTAAACGGAGGTGTCTGTTTCTCAAATTTGTCTTTATTTGTTTTGTAAAAATCAGATAGAACAAAAGCATCGGAGGCCGTGTAATAATTATCATCCATTTTATAAAGAGAAATTGCTGCAGCAGCATAAAAATCAACTATCATATATTCTGCCAGGTTTTTTGAAAGGCACTGTTCAAAGTCTTTTTCTATATCTATCCTTACCCGCTCTGCACACCGTTCCTTCAACTCCTGTTTTTTACCGTTCAGTATGGATAACTGGGAAATAATACACGCATCCTGATTTATCCGGCACTCCGGCAAATAAGAAAATATTTTTCTCAACACAACAGAGCCCTGCAGCATCACGTCCGGCTCCGGCACCGAGGACATAATCCGGGCATTCTCTGACAGGAGCTCCGCAATTCTTTCCCTTTCCTTTCCACCGGCAATTCCTATCTTTATACCACAGGAAGCATCGTCTCTGCTTATTGTCGGAATAAATGATATTGCAGACGACACTTTACCCTTCGGACTCTTATGCAGTTTACAGCACATAACCGCACCGAGTCTGTTTTCACTGAATTCATTCATTGATGTGAGAAAATTTCCCAATGAATAAGCGCATGGCACCATTCTTTCATCGGAGGTGGTAAGTATTTCATAATTCTGCATCAAATGAGGATGCGATGCAACAATCAGATCAGCTCCTGCTTCTGCCATTTCTTCCGCCGTTTTCCTTTGAGCGGGTTTTATCTCAGAGGAATTCATCTTTCCCCAATGCTGATATGCAATAATGAATTCCGCGTGATTTTTTCTTGCCTCATCAACATACTGTTTAAATAATTCTGTTTTGTACCGGCCAAGCTCCTCCATCCACAAATTCATTTTAGCTTCGTGTCCGTTATTAATCATACACAAAGCAATCACAGCAATTTTTATCCCCTTAACGGAAAAATAAACCGGATTATCATTAAACGTTCCTATGTTTTGCATACCATTACTTCTGATCAACGAGACTGTACTTTTCAATCCTCCAGCCCCCGTATCGCAGTTATGGTTATTTGCTGTAACCAATGCATCAAAGCCCGCATCCTTTACAGCTCCGATAAAGGTTGAAGGTGAATTACAATTAGGACTTCCGGATGAAGTTCTCAGTTCTTCGCATTCATACGGAGAATGGTCATCACACATGGTTTCCAGTACACCAATCGCCAAATCTCCCTTTTGAATAATCGTGCTGATATCGTCAAACGAACCTGTAAAATCAAATTCCTTATTTTGGACTATACGCTGATGATTTACCGCACACATCAGATCTCCCATCAGCATGATCACGGCATCTGATTTCTGATTTCTCGATAAGTCACGTTCGCACACGATCCGGGTTTTTGTACATTCTCCGTTCTCCATTTTGCTGATGACCTCCGTCATACCCTTATTCCTGGCGGTTACCATCCCATATTCATCCACAACAGCAACATCTTCATCCAGCGATTGAAAGCTAACGGAAGGAATCGTATTTTTATATTCTGCTTCTATTTTTTTCGATTCATTTTCAGATAGGCAAATGACATTTTGAGCCTTTAGCTTCATTGAAACAGGCACAAACGGAATTTTATCTGATTTCTCCCCTCTGATTTCCACGCCGTCACAAAATTGATATGCACACACATCCGCAAGATATTCCACCCCGTTTCGAAACCCCAGAATGGTTTTCTCCGGTTTTTGCGAATACCTGGTTTTAATGCACAGCTCCGGTTCGCCGGCTTTGTAATAAGACAGAATATAACCGTCTGCATTTTCCACTTCATTCCAGGAAGAAATGGCTCTTCCATCTCCCCCCTTTACCTTAAAACCACTCGGAATCCCAATACGAGCTTCCAAATCATTATTCTTCATTCTCCACATATAGCAATCATTCTCCATTATGCAAAATTAACTTATAATACTTGGCATAGCCATCAATAAAGTGCTGGTTGTCATCAATTCGCGCCCTGAAATCATCGTGACGTACAAAGAATGAACCAAGAATTTTATCCGGCCTTTCCATATACATCGCATATTCCGGATAAAAATATCCATCCAGCATATGAAATGCCCTGTACTTGATAATCTCAACAAATTCATCCTCATCAATCTGATTCATATAATCCACTGAAATGTTCTGTTCTTTTATTCTCAGGTAGATGTCATAAGTTTCCATCAATAATTCAAGATAAGTATGATATGAGGTTTGTTGTTTTCTAATCCTCTCGCGATTCTCCCATGCATTTCTGAGTGCAAACGTATAATACTTTTCTTCATGTACAAACCTGGTAAACTCATTCATTGCATAAGCCAGCCAATGATCTCTGTGTACCACGTAATTCTTATTTATAAAATAATCAATACTCCGTCTTGCAGCATCAAGATAAGCATTATTACCGGTAATATCATAGGCCTTTATCAGGGCATATGCTGACTCTCCATCGTAGTATACGGTACGGAAGGCCTCTTTTACCTCAAAATTGGCTGCATTTAAAACATGAGTCATTTTTCCGGTTTCTTTATCCTGCAAATATAAAATTCCATTTGCCAGAAGCGTAATCATATCCGTAAAGTCACGATCCCCAAATACTTCCATATGCTTCGTCAGCGCAATAATAGCAATTCCATTTCCCCCAAGCTTAATTTCCCTGCTTCCTGCTTCAACAACAAATGCCGTCTCATTATCCTTATAACTGATTTGTGTAAGAAGATAATCGATTGCTTTGTTTATCGTTTCCAGTAAAGAATTATCGCCTGTAACCTCATATGCACACATCATAGACCATACCGTTCCGGTATGTCTCAATATGTTATAGGAAGTCATTACCGCATTAAATCGTGAAAAATAACCATATATAAATTTATCTGACGGTAACATCTGCCTTGTTAAATACTGAGAGGAGGTAGTCAGAATCTCCTTTACGAACTCAGGCGTAAGCTCTCCGATCGTTCTTCTTCCACAATGCATTCCCGCATTATAAAGCATATATATTTCCTTATCCGTATCCATGAAAAAGCTTTTGCAATTAAAGAAATAAACAAATGGCAGGATGATAGGAGAACACTGTCTTCCATTCCAGCCTAAGTATTTTTCCACCTGCTCTATGTTAATACAGGGAACATTCTCATGCCCGGGCTTCGATGCCTTCATAGGGATAACCGAATAATCATAAAGTCCATAGGAATTAGCCTCTGCTTCCAAAAAGGCAATATCCATCCATGGATCCAGTGCAAATCCCATTCTGAAAAAATCCTTATATTTTACTGACAGGAAAATTTTCTTTAAATTCGCAAATGGAACTTTTTGAACAAAATCCACAACATCAATTTTAATCCACACCGGCATAAGGCTGTATTTATCAATAACAGTCCTTACCTTTTCCCTTACTTTCATAAAGGAAGCTTCAAAATCCGCAGCCGATGCATGACATACCCTGGCTCTTTTCTTTCCATCGGAGACGGAAACAAACACCGTATACTTAACCTCATCCTGAATATCCTTACACTTAATATCAATCGGATTGCTTTTTAAGTATTCCTCAACATAACCTTTCATTGCATCCAGCTTCTTTTCAAATAAAGCCTTGGAAACCAACCGGTTTTTCTCCTGATTATATTTATTGCTATGTTTTGTTCTGGGTATTGTTTTCATATGGTATCCCCCATTAATCAATATATTTTTATAAGGAAACCGGCAAAGGTAAACAACCTTTGCCGGCAGGTTTTAATGAAATAATTCTATTCCTCAGTTTCTTCCTTTTTACGGGATTTCTTTAAAGCTTTACCTGATGCGCCAGCCGCACCCAGTGATGAAACCAAACCAAAAAGCCAACCTGCTAATGCCATGCCATCACCGGTCTCAGGTCTACGCCTCTTTCCAAGAACCGCCTTTTCAACACCTCTTCTTGCTCCCAGAACTGCTGAACCATTACCTCTTCTTGCTCCCAGAACCTCACCATCATCATCGGTATCCGTATCGGTGTCTGTGTCGGTATCGGTGTCCGTATCAGTATCGGTGTCTGTATCCGTGTCGGTATCCGTATCGGTGTCCGTATCCGTGTCGGTATCCGTGTCGGTGTCGGTATCCGTATCGGTATCGGTGTCCGTATCCGTATCAGTGTCTGTGTCGGTATCCGTATCGGTATCGGTGTCTGTGTCGGTATCCGTATCAGTATCCGTATCCGTATCGGTATCGGTATCCGTGTCGGTGTCCGTATCTGTATCGGTATCCGTGTCGGTGTCAGTATCTGTATCGGTATCCGTATCGGTGTCTGTGTCTGTATCCGTATCGGTGTCCGTATCCGTGTCGGTATCCGTGTCGGTGTCAGTATCCGTATCCGTATCGGTATCCGTGTCGGTGTCCGTATCTGTATCGGTATCCGTATCGGTGTCCGTATCCGTGTCGGTATCCGTATCGGTGTCCGTATCCGTGTCGGTATCCGTGTCGGTGTCCGTATCTGTATCGGTATCCGTATCGGTGTCTGTGTCTGTATCTGTATCCGTATCAGTATCAGTGTCGGTATCCGTATCTGTATCCGTGTCAGTATCCGTATCTGTATCGGTGTCTGTATCGGTATCGGTGTCCGTGTCGGTGTCAGTATCTGTGTCTGTGTCCGTATCAGTGTCCGTGTCGGTATCCGTATCGGTGTCCGTATCGGTATCCGTATCCGTATCTGTGTCTGTGTCGGTATCCGTATCGGTGTCCGTATCCGTATCTGTATCGGTGTCCGTATCAGTATCGGTATCGGTGTCAGTGTCTGTATCCGTATCAGTGTCAGTATCCGTATCCGTATCAGTGTCAGTATCCGTATCCGTGTCTGTATCGGTATCCGTATCCGTGTCTGTATCCGTATCCGTATCGGTATCCGTATCGGTATCCGTATCGGTGTCGGTATCCGTGTCGGTATCCGTGTCTGTGTCAGTATCGGTATCCGTATCCGTATCAGTGTCTGTATCCGTGTCTGTGTCTGTGTCCGTATCGGTATCGGTGTCAGTATCGGTATCCGTATCCGTATCAGTGTCTGTATCCGTGTCGGTGTCTGTGTCAGTATCGGTATCTGTATCGGTGTCTGTATCGGTATCCGTATCCGTGTCAGTATCGGTATCCGTGTCAGTATCCGTGTCTGTATCCGTATCCGTGTCAGTGTCGGTATCCGTGTCAGTGTCGGTATCCGTGTCAGTGTCGGTGTCAGTATCCGTATCGGTGTCGGTATCTGTGTCCGTATCGGTATCTGTATCCGTATCCGTATCAGTGTCTGTATCCGTGTCGGTGTCAGTATCGGTATCTGTATCGGTGTCTGTATCCGTGTCAGTATCTGTATCGGTATCCGTATCAGTATCTGTATCGGTATCCGTATCCGTGTCTGTATCCGTATCAGTATCGGTGTCGGTGTCAGTGTCCGTATCGGTATCAGTATCCGTATCTGTATCAGTATCCGTATCCGTGTCAGTGTCAGTGTCAGTATCCGTATCTGTGTCGGTATCCGTATCCGTATCGGTGTCTGTATCGGTATCCGTGTCGGTGTCGGTATCCGTGTCGGTATCCGTATCAGTATCGGTATCCGTATCCGTGTCAGTATCTGTGTCCGTATCGGTATCTGTGTCGGTATCCGTATCAGTGTCTGTATCCGTATCAGTATCGGTGTCAGTATCAGTATCGGTGTCTGTATCGGTATCCGTATCAGTGTCTGTATCCGTGTCAGTATCTGTATCGGTGTCCGTGTCAGTGTCGGTATCGGTATCAGTATCCGTATCGGTATCTGTATCGGTGTCTGTATCGGTATCCGTATCCGTGTCGGTATCCGTATCTGTATCGGTGTCAGTATCAGTATCGGTGTCTGTATCAGTATCCGTGTCGGTATCGGTATCTGTATCGGTATCATCATCGCCTTCGATCTGATGCATTTCCTGACCATTTTTAATTATAGTCTTGGCAATAACTCTTACGTCACAGGAACTGTTAACCTCTACCTCACCATTAGCACAAATAACAAGGCCACCCATGTCCTTATTAATAACTACTTTACCGGAGTAATCACCAAAATTCCATACATATTTTGTAAGATGATTGTCATAATCGGTGTTGTTAATCGGATTGTCAAATGTAATTGTAATGTCTGCTTCACCATGCGACACATTTATAATTATCTTGACATTTTTATCTCTGTTAAGTTTATAAAGGCTTCCTTCACCATCCGTAAAGATCTTAGCAAAGTCCCCATTAACAAGGTCTGCCGCATCTACCGTAATGGTAACCGTACCTCTTTCTTCAATATCTCCGGAAGCAATTCTGTCTCTAACATCCTTTAATGCCTCAAGTCCTCTAATCGATGTATCATCTGCATCAGCAAGCTTCTGCCCACTCTCTGCTATGTTTTTAAGATTCTCTGATACATTTAACTGCTTTTTAATATCCTTTAGAAGTTGAGCCTTCTCTTCATCGGTAAGAGTTGTACCCTGCTTCTCATATGCCTCCGCAATAGCATTTGCTATTTCTTCCGGATCATTGATATTCTCAACAGCCACGACCTGAGATTTATCGTTTAATTTTTTTACATTTGCATTTCCATCTTTCGCTATTATCAGAATCGCATTGCCTTCAATATAACTAAAGGTTCCATCCTGGCCGTTTCCATCTAAATCCTTTCCATCCTTAACAATTGAAAATTTAGGTGTTTTTCTGCCATCATTTAATGTTTCACCCGGTTTAGATATTTCGCCCGTTTTAATACCTTCTGACACATTATCAATATTATCTACTAAAATATTGCCATCAATATGAGCTGTTCCACCATTGGTACTTGTCAGCTCTTTACCATAAATAACATAGTCTTTTCCAACTGATATATCATTCAGAAAATCTTTAATAAGAGCGTCCTCGTTTTGAGATGAATCCACATTGCCGGTAGATTTATCAGGGTTCAGATTGGTATCATTGCCCTTGTTGGTATCATTGCCCTTGTTTGTCTCAAGGTCTGTGTCGCTGTCTGTATCGGTATCCGTGTCAGCGTCGGTATCTGTGTCTGTATCTGTATCCGTATCCGTGTCGGTATCTGTGTCTGTATCCGTGTCAGCGTCGGTATCTGTGTCTGTATCTGTATCCGTATCCGTGTCGGTATCCGTATCAGTATCCGTATCAGTATCTGTGTCCGTGTCAGTATCGGTGTCTGTATCCGTATCCGTGTCGGTATCGCTATCAGCATCACTGTCGGTATCGGTATCACTGTCGCTATCTGTATCACCATCACTGTCAGAATCGCTATCGCTGTCTGTATCACTGTCAGAATCACTGTTGCTATCTGCAACATTTCCATTGGAACTGTTCAAAGCAACGGCATTATCATTTCCATTGTCATTATTGGAATCCGACATCTGTGTCTTGTTATCTTCTTCTGCTTCTTCCTGATCATCCGATCCGTATTCAACGCTTTCAACAATTATTCCAGTTTCCGCATCATACACTTCGGCAGCGTGTACTTCCATATCAGAAGCGAGCATTACGCTCATTGCCGCTCCAATTGCTATTCCCAGCGCTTTTAAAGTGTTGTTTTTCATAAAATCTCCCTTCCATTAATAATTCCCTTTTTACGTTACCTGTTACATATTATATTAAGGTCATTCCCTGTAAGTACTTTATTATATTATTCTGCGATGTGCTCGAACAGATATTTGAGGACTGCCGGTGTAAACTTCCGTGCCTTAATTCCCAACTGGAATTGTCCATCTTCCATTTTTTCCTGTCTCAGAACATCCGCATTCATAATTAACGTATCCGCTACGATAATAATCTGTCTGCCAACAAGATTCGGTGTACCTGCCGGTGCCAGCAATCCCATTCCAAGCGGACTTACATTAATTGCATCAACATAAAACTTCTCAAATGTATCGCATGTAACTATCACACTCTTTACGCGATAATCCACACGATTAATACCCCTTCTTTCCTCCATAATACACCCTCCAACCAGAGAATTAGCAATTATAAAACACCATATACATTATAGCGGTTTTTCCCTCAAAGTGTCAATGATTTTATGAAATTTTGTACTGTATTTCGCATATTTGTAACATTTAAACAACATTATGGCAATGGTGTCACAAATAAAAAAGTGCCCGAAAAAATTCCCTTTGTTTTCAAGCACTTTTTCTGATTTTATATCATTATTTTCGCTTTTTTTCGTTATTTCATAAAACTATATTGATCTCAAACAGCTATATTTTTCATTAATTATGTTGCTATTTTGCTCTGATTGTTGTCCTGCGGATTACCGCAAATGACCTCTATGCTGGATAATTTGTGCATTTTTGCCAAAAGTCTCCGCTTCATACGTCAGAATACATTATTCTTGAAGCTTATGCATGAGAAAGTTCCGGAAAAGAAAGCTTATCCTGTTCTATGCTTTTTAGTTCCTGCCCAAGATAAAACAACCGATAGTTATCACTTCCATTATAATATTCTGTAATACACATATACCTGTCATTCTGAGCAGGGTAAATCCAAGCCGGCATTTATGAAATTCCCCTTCCATGCGCTGCAACACATCTGAGAGCGTCACTTGATTTGCGCAGACAATACTCTGCAAAAGCAAGGTATCTCCCTCCTGCTCCGTAACAATGAAACAGTCTATATCCTTTGGATAAGATACATTTTCCATATCCGCCGTATAAAACATCTGCAAGCCAAATTTATTTAACTGTTCCATAGATGAATTTACTGCACTGTGGCGAACCCCATCCATGTATTTTTGCTTCATCTGCACATCCGCCGGATTTATCGGAAGGAACCATTCTCCTTCATGTTAACTTCCCATGAGCTGGCTTTTGGCAAAATAGAAACTCCATTCCACTGGTAATTGTCCAGTCCAATATCCTCAGGTGTGACAGACTGATATTCTCCTTCTACGCCATTAATCTTTATTTTAGAATCATCAATTTCAACTATAACCGCAAAAGGCTCTTTATATGTTAAAATTCCGTTAAGATGACTATATTTTTCTTTTAGTGTTTCCGAACTGTCAATTTGCGAACCAATCCAGACATTGGATGAGGAATTGGCAGTATAATATGTTGTGCCGTTCTTTTCAATTACTGCATCGCCATGATCATGTCCATTCATACACAGAAGTACATTCTTGGCAGAAAACATATTCTGTATAGTATCCCTATTCTGAACTCCCCGTTTTGCAAATTCATTTGAAAAACTATGATGTGAAAAAACAATATGCTTTTTATGATCATCCAGTTCCTCTCTTAGCCAATTCAACTGCTCTTGTGGCAAAATAGGATATACTGATCCTTTTACTTTATAATTATTTTCATAAAATGCTTCTTCAACACCATCTTTACTATAAAAACATGTATTAAGAACGATAAATTTGTAATTTTCTAATTCAAAGGAATAAAATGGAGATTTCATATCATAAAAAACAAGAATCTCATCCAGATGATGTCGATCCGTTTCATGATTTCCAACGGTATAGTACATGGGAACCCTGGTCTGTAAAATCGCATTTACTAATCTTTTATTTTCAAGAACAGGTTCGCAGAAATCGCCTAGTGAAATACAGAAATCAAGCTGATTCTTTTTTACTTTCCTTATAATTTTGCTTATTCGTTCATCTCCATCTTCCACCGTATCATAATGCAGATCGCTAAATACAAGAAATCTTATACTCATTTTTCCACCGTTAACCTATAACTTATTTTTTAATGTATCTCTTACTCACTGATGATTGAACTTTTCTTTCTATCATATGATCTCTTTCCGAAATTCTATCACAAAGAATTGATGAAAAATTATCCTTTATGGAAAAAGCTTCTTCTATCCTTCCTTTTCCCTTTGTTGCATAGCAATAAACACATTCCAATATTGCCTTTTCAACCTCATCTAACAAATCATTTGCAGCCTTTTCATTATGTAATTCCTCTGCAATATATACAACCTTTTCCTCTAAATCCCTATAGAACAGTGGTAAATATCGCAGCTTATACTTTGTATTAGCCATTTACCCTCCTTCTAAGATTAGAGAAAACTTCTTCATGCGTATATCTTCTGTCATCTTCTTCCGCAGCTTTATCAGCCATATCAAGAGCTGCTTCAATGCCATCTGTTAATCTTGAATATGCTTCCAGACTAAGCACAACCATTGCACCGTATCCGTTTTTTGTTAAATATACCGGTTCACCACATGCAACTGCCTTCTCTACGTCCGGAAACTTATTTCTTAAATCAGAAACTGGTCTAATCTGTATCATAAAAACCTCCTTGCATTTCCTATCATTATTTTATCATTATTTTATCTTTAAATATATTATAACCGATTATCACGATTTTACAACAAGTAACTGTAACCAAAATTTTCAAATGAACACAAGGTTCACAGTACGCAAAATTTCTTATTATTTAATCGAGTATCGATCTGAATATCCTGGTAAATATGATTACAGACATCATACAGAGCGTTCAGGTGAAGCTGATTGTATCCTCTGCTGTCATCTTTTCCAGGATGAAATGTTTCCATATCATCAGGATTGTATCAAATAATCGTGTCAAGTACTTTTGGCATAAATATCACAAAATATTGAAC
>ERZ1026772.967-NODE-967-length-17545-cov-11.131561_pt1 | contig 17545 bp, 17 predicted proteins | sample MGYA00380124_ERZ1026772 | MGnify/ENA primary metagenome ERZ1026772 (study PRJEB33269, sample SAMEA4719760) | human gut metagenome | biome: human-associated habitat; feature: organic feature; material: feces | place: Cameroon | collected 2013-10 ...
CCTCCTTTATTAGTATGGCTGTTCTTCTGCCTATTACTCAATGTAATTTGCATTCATTTCTACCTTTATTCTATTATGGAAATATCCGCTTTGCAACACAAAAATTATGAAATTTATATTACTTTCTCCTTTCCCTTTGCCATATCCACTGCATCCCTTCCTGCAGGTGTCCCTGACACCCTTGCCTTCATTTCGGAGAGTTTCCCCTTCAATGAAGTCCGTTCTGCTGGCCGGTCTGCAAGTTTTCTTTCCGGCTCTGCTTCCTGCCCTTCCTCGTCCATGCCAATCGCATCATTCCCTTTTTCATCCATGTTCAAAAGAGCGTTCAATGCTGTCAGACGATCCAGCTTCTCACTAAGCTCCGCTTCCTGTGCAAATGGCTTATTTGCTGCCGCACCATATAGTGTTAAATAATTGACTATAACAGAAAAGGACGAACTCATCTTCTAAAATGAATTCGTCCTTTAAGGCACAGTTATTATTTTGATGTACCATTTCAGGAGGAAAAACCTTTTATTCTTCTGCAAAAAGCTTCCTCTTCCGCTCAATCATCTCATCAATCTTTTCAATATAAAGCCCTACATCCTTGACATTATCGCATCTTTCGATCCGTCCATCGGGGAATACACGCTTGGTGATGCTTCCTGCACCCAATGCCACAATGGTCTGTTTCTCCTCCATGATTAAGATGTTATAGATGCCAAACCTGCCTTCTCTTGCATATCCTACATTTTCAAAGTTGCCAGACATATTTTTCTGACGGTAGAGATAATAGGGAACCATCCCCATCTCTCTGGCTCCGTTTTCGGCAATCTTCATCGTCTCATCTGTATTGTGAAGTGCCTCGATCCCGTTTTCCTCAATCCACTGATTTAGCCGTGATGCCCGCTTGATGGCAAGAGAATGTACTGTCAGGGAATCCGGATTCAGCTTCTTCACCTCTTCTATGGTTCTCTTCACATCCTCTTCATCCTCTCCTGGAAGTCCGAGGATCAAATCCATATTGATATTGGTAAAGCCCTTTTCCCTGGCAAGATAAAAGGCTTCCTTTACCTGTTCTACCGTATGCTGTCTGCCGATCAGTCTCAGGGTCTCCTCCTTCATAGTCTGTGGATTGACAGATATCCTGGTCACACCGTATTTTATTAATACCTCAAGCTTATCTGCCGTAATACTGTCGGCTCTTCCAGCCTCCACGGTGAATTCCTTTACCTGTGAAAAATCCAGCGTTTTCCGGAGGAAAGAAAGAAGTCTCTCCAGTTCCTCTGCTGACAATGTAGTTGGTGTTCCACCGCCAATATAAACTGTGTCCAATACCTTGTCCTTATAAATCTCTGCCGTAAAGGTAATTTCCTTTTCCACTGCTTCCAGATATTCACTGACCCTCTTTTTCCAGGATACGATCGGGAAGGACGTAAAAGAACAATACAGGCATGTAGTCGGGCAGAAGGGGATCCCGATATACAGGCTGTAGCCGTCCTGATAGTGGATCGTGGAAAGAAGCTCCTTTTCCCTCTCTGCAATCTCCAGGGAAAGCCCTGCCTTTTCCTCACTGACCAGATAGGTATCCTTCATATAGGAGAGGATCTCTTCCTCATTCCTTCCTTCAAGCAGCATTGTCATGGGAATTTTCGTTGGCCGGATCCCTGTCAGCGTCCCCCAGGGAAGCTGCTTTCCCGTATATTCAGAAAGTGTGACATAGATCAGCTTCTTTAAACGGTTCTTTACCTCTGTTCTGTCAGGTGCATCTGAAATCACTACCTTTTTTGCATGAAAAGAAGAGGAATCTCCTCCTGCCTGGATCAGCACCAGGACGATCTCCTCTTCCCCGATCTGCAGAGAAAGATCCGGGTACCCTTCAGATGAACTTTCAGGTTCCCCTTCTCCCTCTGCATGGACTCTGACCTCACACTCCGGATAAAAAGCCTTTACCAGTGAGTGGATATCATATTCAAAGCCCGCCTTATTTAATGTTATTTCGATTACATTCTGTTCCATAGGTTCTGTTATCATCTTCCCTTTTTATTCTACCGTTACTACCTTAGCCAGGTTTCTCGGCTTATCTACATCAAGTCCCTTATCCAGGGAAACATAATATGCAATGAGCTGCAGCACGATGGACACAGGCATTACCATAAACTCATCCTTCATCACAGGCAGCCGGAAAATACGGTTCCAGATCTTCTCCTGCTCCAGTTCTTCCTGTCCCTTGATCAGAAGAATCACCTTGGCTCCTCTTGACTGTACTTCCTTGATATTGGACAGCTCCTTGCTCTTTAATTTATCCTGCGTCACTACTGCGATTACAGGTGTTTCCTCCGTGATCAGGGCAATGGTTCCATGCTTCAGCTCCCCGGACGCATAAGCTTCCGAATGGATATAGGAAATCTCCTTCAGCTTCAGGGATCCTTCCAGTAAAATGGAGTAGTCAAGGCCGCGTCCGATCATGAACACATCCCTTGCATTTAACATGGTATCTGCGATATGATGGATCTCTTCCTTGCTTTTCAGTACCTCTTCCATAACCGCAGGTACTCTCTGAAGCTCCTCCATGTATTCCTTCATCTGCTCATCACTCCAGAGCTTTCTGGCTATGGCCATTCTTGCAGTCAGAAGGTACAGCACAGCAAGCTGGGTCGTATAGGCCTTGGTGCTTGCCACCGCGATCTCCGGACCTGCGTTGGTATAGATCACATATTCACTGGCCCTTGCAATGGATGCACCCTTTACATTGACAATGGAAATACTGGGTGATCCACATTTTCTGGCAAACTTCAGTGCTTCCAGCGTGTCAATCGTCTCTCCTGACTGGGAAATAGCGATCACAAGCGTTGTTTCATCCACAATAGGATCATTATACATAAACTCGGAAGCCATGACTACATCCACATGAATACCGATCAGTGACTGGATCAGGCTCTTTCCTACCAGTCCCGCATGCATAGCTGTTCCGCATGCGATCACACAGATCCTTCTGCAGGATGCAAGCATCTCATCCGGGATTCCCTCTGCTGTAAAATCCGGTTTTCCATCTTTGATCCTTGGCTTCACTGTTTCACCAATCACCCTTGGCTGCTCCATGATCTCCTTTTCCATATAAAAAGGATAACCGCCCTTATCGCTGCGGCTGATATCCCAGTCCACTGTCAGCCAGTCGATCCTTGCCTTATCTCCGGAAAGATCATACATCTCAATTCCATCCGCGGAAAGGCACACCACATGAAACTCAGGTACAACAAAATACTGTGTTGTAAAAGGCACGATTGCTGCCACATCGGAGGACAGGATCGCACCATCCTCTGTATTGGCTGCTACGATTGGACTTACATTCCTGACCGCAAAGATCTTACCGGGAATATCATCAAACATGATCGACAGTGCAAAGGTTCCCTTCAGCTTCAGCACCGTCTTCCTGATCGCTGCATAAGGATCTCCTGTATAAAAATGGGAAAGCACAGCCGCCACTACCTCGCTGTCTGTCTGAGAGGTCAGTTTTCCGTCCAGCTCATACCTCTCGATCAGCTGTCTGTAGTTCTCTATAATCCCATTATGGGTAATCGTCACATTTTCAAAATGGTGGGGATGGGCATTTTCATCACTCACACCCCCATGGGTTGCCCATCTTGTATGACCGATTCCGCAGTGACCTGTGACATCATTCTTTGCACAAAGCTCTCTGAGATCATGCACTCTGCCCGCCTTCTTAAAGATTCTTACTGGCCCACCTTTCTCCGGGAACAGCGCAATACCCGCACTGTCATAGCCTCTGTACTCCAGAAGCTCCAATGCATCCAGCATGATCTCACTGGCCTCTCTTTTTCCTGTATATCCAATAATCCCACACATATATCATCTTCCTCATCTTTCTCTATTTTTCCGGCTTCTCTTCATTATATTCAAAAGCTCACCCACATAGCCGGTTATCTGTTCTGATTTAAGATCCGCAGTCACTTACAACTGCATTCCTCATTTTCTTCGTTGTATCGTATTTGTTTTGCAGTTACCCGCATATTTGCCGATACATCACGCAGCGAAGAGCTACGGAAGGGCACCCGCCGAATTTTCGATAACCCTTCTCCTCGTCGTCCCGTTTCCGGGCACTGGCGCTAAATGAGGAAGATAATAACAGTATCCTATTCATTTTTCAAGGAACAGACCTTCATCAAAAATGTCCGGTCAAAACGCTTACAAGCCTTTTGGCCGGACATTTCCTACATATTATACACAACTTACCATATCTTGTAAAGCCACCTACTCATAGACAGCATACTCTCCATACTCTTCCCAGATATTACAGATCCATGTTTTTCCCTGGTTAAAGATGATCTCCTGATCATTTTCGTCATAGAATTTCGCAGGGGTAGCATCTCCGTCATATCTCTTCCAGGTGCCCTTGATCACCTTTCCACCTGTAAATACGATGGCATCACCTTCTCCATGCACTCCAAAAGCAAGATAGTCATGATCATCCCTGACCTCGCCATGGCAGTACTGGAACACCACATTGGACACTGCAAACTGGCTTCCATCGATCTCATCCACCTGCTTTTTTCCATCCTGATAACGATAATACAGCCCATCGTCTTCATGATATTCGAAATAAGGATTATAGGCTCCATAACCACCTTTGTTTCCTTCTGTACCGCCGGGCATGATCTTCACTGCTGTTTCTGCACCTTCATAGCTGGTCTCTGCCTTTACCCCATCTGCTGCGAAGGTAAAGGGCGGTACATAAGCATCATCATACTCCCATGTATAACCCAGTCTGTCTGCCGCCTTTTTCATGCCATCAATAAACAGATAGCCGGTAAATTCCGTTGCATATCCAGGTCTTGAAACTCTGTCATAGGCCTCTGATGCCGGATTATAAATACCTTCCACCGGTGCACTGATATTCTGCACAGTATCCCTGTTTATCAGCTCTTCCACATAAGGTCTTGCCAGTCCCCAGTTACAGTAGATTGCCTCATACCCCATAGCCACATAAACGAAATAGTCACGGCTGCTGCGGATGGGTCCGATCCTGTCAAGGTCATCAAAATCCTCAAACACAGCCATCAGTCTGGTAATTCTTCCTTCTACAGGTGCTTCATAGACGATACTGGCTTTGGAAATACCGTACTGCGGCATTGCCGGTGAATTATTGGGGATCATAACTGCGATCGGCCTTCTGTTTGCCACAGCCTCATCCTTCCATTCGCCGGTCAGATAGCTCTGCATCTTTCCATCTTTTATTTCCCTCTCTACAGGGATCACCCCTGCATCAGCTTCTTCCTCTGGTGCTTCCACCTCTTCTGCCGTTTCTTCTGCTGCCGGTGTTTCTATAGGTGTTACCGCCAGATCCTGTTTTTCTTCCTGCTTACTGCCGCATCCTGCCAGCAGCCCTGCTGTCATAGCAGCAGCAAGCAATGTGATGATCACTCTCTTTTTCATGGATCCTTCCTTTCTTTTGCCTATACAAAGGCATTATTTTCTTTTTCGTAACCAATTGTTGTCATCATGCCATGTCCCGGATATACTCTGGTTTCATCCGGCAGGCTAAACAGCTTCTCCTTCACAGATCTGACCAGTGCACTCATGCTGCCGGTCGGAAAATCTGTTCTTCCCACGGATTCCTGAAACAGGGTATCTCCACTGATCAGTATCTGATCTTCTTCGAAATAGTAGCAGCAGCTGCCACCGGTATGTCCCGGTGTGGCAATGACCCTTCCACGGATCCCTGCAAACTCAAATTCCTCTCCATCCCGGAACAGATGATCCGGTGTAATGCCGCAGCTTCTTCCTACCGCTGCAGAAACATTTAAGGCCGGATCCTGGCAAAGCTTTTCTTCTCCTTCGTAAGCATATACCTCCGCGCCGGATCTTTCCCTCAGCTCTTCCACTCCCCAGATATGGTCAAAATGACCATGGGTCAGGAGTATCGCTTTGATCTGAAATTCTTTTTCCTGCAATGTCTCATAAAGGAAGCTCCCCTTATCTGCCGGGTCAAAAAATATGACTTCTCTGCTGTCCTCTCTGTGTATATAGTAACAGTTAGTCTGACAGACACCAAGTGTCAGACACTCTACCTTCAGATTTCCCATACGTTTCCTTTCTTTCTGTGATCTTAACCAGTAGTTCTCTCAATATCAATAACGCTGTCAATGCTGCGGATCTTGTCCGTGATCCGGATCAGTTCCTCTCTTCCGCTGATCTCAAAGGAAATCAGCATGGTGGCAAGTCCCTGTTTGCTTGTCCTTGTATTGACAGAAAGAATATCAATATTTTTCTCAGTCAGGGCACGGCTGATATCTGCCAGCAGGCCATTTCTGTTATTGGCATAAATCTTGATCTCTGCCAGATATTTTCCTGTTTCCTTATCCGGCGTATCCTCCCACTCGGCATCGATCAGTCTCTCTCTTTCGATCTCCGGCAGATTCAGGATATTGATACAATCTGTTCTGTGGATGGAAATGCCTCTTCCTCTGGTAACAAAACCGATGATCTCATCTCCGGGTACCGGTGAACAGCACTTAGAAAACCGTACTGCCAGATCATGGATTCCTTTGACAATGATCCCATTGCCGGAACGCATTTTAGCCGGCTCATTCTGGGCATTCTGACTATTCTCCTTGATCTGCTCAATCACCTGCTCATTGGTCAGTACTGTCTTATGGTCATTCTCATAGAATTCCATCATCTTATTGATGATCTGGCCTTCCTTCAGTCCACCATGACCGATAGCCGCCAATACGGCATCCCAGTCCCGGAAGCCGTATTTGCGCATGATAGCTTCCATATAATCCGGCTTAAGCAGATTCTGGATATTGATGCCTCTTGCCCTGCAATAGGTATTCAGAAGTTCCTTGCCCTTTACAATATTTTCTTCCTTAAATTCATTTTTAAACCACTGATTGATCTTACTCTTGGCCTGAGTGCTCTTTACAACATTCAGCCAGTCACGGCTCGGTCCCTTGGAATTCTGGGAGGTTAAAATTTCGATCCGGTCACCGTTCTGGATCTCATAATCAATAGTCACCAGCTTACCGTTTACCCTGGCTCCTATCATCTTATTCCCAACCGCACTGTGGATACTGTAGGCAAAATCGATCGGCGTTGAGCCTGCTGGCAGGTTCTTTACTTCTCCTGTAGGTGTAAAGCAGTAAACACTGTCTGAGAACAAGTCCAGATCACTCTTTAAGAGGTTCATGAATTCCTTATTATCAGACATATCCCGCTGCCATTCCAGGATCTGGCGCAGCCAGGTCAGCTTCTCTTCTTCGGAAACATCTGCCTTTTTACCATCAGATGCTTCCTTATATTTCCAATGGGCAGCAATACCATATTCTGCCGCCTTGTGCATTTCAAAGGTACGGATCTGTATTTCGAAAGGCTGTCCATTGGAACCGATCAGTGTGGTATGCAATGACTGATACATATTTTCCTTTGGCATGGCAATATAATCCTTGAAACGTCCCGGAATGGGTTTATACATCTCATGGATCACACCAAGCGCTGCATAGCAGTCCTTTACCGTATCTACAATGATCCTGACAGCAAACAGATCATAGATCTGGTCAATTGTCTTGTTCTGATTCTTCATTTTTTTGTAGATGCTGAAAAAGTGCTTGACTCTTCCGTCAATCTGCGCCTTAATTCCGGCATTCTTTATATGCTCACTGACTTCATCAACAATGCTTTGGATATATTTCTCCCGGACACTCTTTCTGACTGCGATCTTGTCTACCAGGTCATAATATGCCTCCGGCTCCAGATATTTCAGAGAAAGGTCATCCAGCTCTACCTTGATCTTGGAAATACCGAGTCGCTGTGCAATGGGTGCGTAAATTTCCAGCGTTTCCCTGGCAATCCTCTGCTGACTCTCCGGCTTCTGATACTGAAGTGTCCGCATATTGTGAAGACGGTCTGCCAGCTTGATCAGGATCACACGGATATCCTTGGCCATGGCGAGAAACATCTTCCGGAGGTTCTCTGCCTGCATCTCCAGACGATCCGGTTTATCTCCGTCACGCATGAACTGCAGCTTCTGCAGCTTGGTCACACCATCTACAAGAAGTGCCACCTCATCTCCGAACTGCTCCCGGATCTCATCCTCTGTCATAACAGTGTCTTCTACCACATCATGTAAAAGACCGGCCGCAATGGTTTCCTTGTCCATCTCGAGATCCGCCAGTATGATCGCCACATACAGGGGATGGATGATATAAGGCTCACCGGACTTTCTGAGCTGATCCTTATGTGCCTCGGAAGCTACCTTATATGCCTTTTCGATCAGTGAAATATCATCCGAAGGGTGATATTTTTTTACACGGAGGATCAGATCCTCATAAAGCTGCTCCGGGCTTTGATATTGTATGGACTCTATTCTGCCGTCATCCAGCACAAGTTCCTTTTTCTCTGACATACACGCACACCTCTGTCGCTCTGTATTCCCTTTTTAGCATATTCTTAATTATTATATATTTTTTCTGTTCTGACGTCAATTGCCCGATGGACAGGAGGAACGTAAAAAAGCGGATCATCCATTTGGACAATCCGCTCTTTATAAACTCACAAATCCGTGCTAACGCACTTGTTACATCATTCCGCCCATTCCGGCTCCGCCTGCAGGCATTGCAGGAGTTTCTTCCTTAATGTTCGCAACAACTGATTCTGTTGTCAGTAAGGTAGATGCTACGCTGTTTGCATTCTGCAGTGCGCTTCTTGTAACCTTGGCAGGATCAAGAATACCAGCACTTACCATATCTACATACTCTTCCTTCAGAGCATCAAATCCAACACCAACCTCGGACTCTTTTACCTTGTTGATGATAACACTTCCTTCCAGACCGGCATTTGCTGCGATGTGGAACAGAGGAGCTTCCAGTGCCTTCAGAACGATCTGTGCACCTGTCTTCTCATCACCTTCCAATGTATCAGCCAGTTTTGCAACTTCCTTGGATGCGTGGATGTAAGCAGAACCACCACCACAGATGATACCTTCTTCTACGGCTGCTCTTGTTGCTGCCAGTGCATCTTCAAGACGAAGCTTAGCTTCCTTCATTTCTGTTTCAGTAGCAGCACCTACACGGATAACAGCTACGCCGCCTGCCAGCTTGGCAAGTCTTTCCTGTAATTTCTCTCTATCGAAATCAGATGTGGTCTCTTCGATCTGACCCTTAATCTGATTGATTCTTGCTGCGATTGCTTCCTTATCGCCTTCACCGTCAACGATAACAGTATTCTCTTTCTGAACCTTAACGGATTTTGCACGGCCAAGCTGATCCATCGTAGTATCCTTCAGTTCGAGACCAAGCTCGGAGCTGATTACCTGACCACCTGTAAGGATTGCGATATCCTCCAGCATAGCCTTTCTTCTGTCGCCATATCCGGGAGCCTTGACAGCTACTACATTGAAAGTACCACGCAGCTTGTTGACGATCAGAGTTGTCAGTGCTTCACCCTCTACGTCCTCAGCGATGATCAGCAGCTTTGCACCTGACTGAACGATCTGCTCCAGTAAAGGAAGGATCTCCTGAATATTGGAAATCTTCTTATCTGTGATCAGGATATAAGGATTGTCAAGAACTGCTTCCATCTTATCCATATCTGTTGCCATATATGCGGAAATGTATCCTCTGTCGAACTGCATACCTTCTACAAGGTCAAGCTCTGTCTGCATGGTCTTGCTTTCCTCGATTGTGATAACACCATCTCCGGAAACCTTTTCCATAGCATCTGCTACGAGCTGTCCTACTGTCTCATCACCAGCAGAAATAGCTGCTACTCTTGCGATATGCTCTTTTCCGTTTACCTTGGAGCTCATCTTCCTGATTGCCTCTACAGCAGTCTCAGTAGCCTTCTTCATACCTTTTCTTAAGATGATCGGGTTAGCGCCTGCTGCCAGGTTCTTCATTCCTGCATTTACCATAGCCTGTGCCAGAACAGTTGCTGTTGTAGTACCATCACCTGCTACGTCATTGGTCTTGGTTGCTACTTCCTTAACAAGCTGTGCACCCATGTTCTCGAATGCATCTTCCAGCTCGATTTCCTTTGCAATGGTAACACCATCATTGGTAATTAACGGAGCACCAAAGGACTTGTCAAGAACAACGTTTCTTCCTTTCGGTCCAAGGGTTACTCTTACTGTATCTGCTAACTGATTTACGCCTGCTTCCAGAGCGGCACGTGCTTCTGCACCATATTTGATTTCCTTTGCCATAATATATCGGCCTCCTTTAACTTTTTCTTTTTTCAATAAGATTACTGGATCACTGCAAGAATATCATTCTGCTTTACGATGATGTATTCATCCTCATCAAGCTTTACTTCTGTTCCTGCATATTTGGAATAGATAACCTGATCTCCAACCTTAACTTCCATCTTAACTTCCTTGCCTTCAACTACTCCGCCAGGACCTACGGCAATAACCTCAGCCTGCTGGGGCTTCTCTTTGCTCTGTCCGGGTAAAACGATACCGGATTTGGTAGTTTCTTCTGCCACTAACTGCTTTAAAACAACTCTGTCTCCTAAAGGTACTAATTTCATATGAACTGCCTCCTTAAATTATGTTAACTTAATCACTTTCTTTGTTCTGTTAGCACTCATTTAATCTGAGTGCTAATCACTAAAGCTTATATTAATTTTATATGCCTCTGTTTGCAAACAGTATTACAGTTCGTTTTTAACGTATTTTCTCTTATTATCTCGTTTTTTCTCTTTTTTTCTTTCATTTTCTTATTTTCGTGACACAGAAATGATTTAATAAATAGTTTATAATTTCCTCTGTCTGAATGCTGTATTCCCCATGCTTAAGCTGCAAAGTGCATCATACTGTCCGTACATTTTCTGTACCTCATTCTCCAGAATATAATAATGCCTGACGTAGGGAATGAGCAGGATCAGCAGGGCTCCCGAAAGCAGGATTGGAAAAAGCTCCCCGGAAACCACAGTCAGCAAAATTGCCAGCATTTCCAGCAGGGCAAACGTAACTGTCACGATCAGATGTACCAGCCTTTCATGCTGAAAAAGGGAAATCTGCACCAGATGTTCCTTCTTTATCCGGCTGATCTCCTCCTCTGTAACATTCTGCTCCTTCGAGAGCCTCAGAAGTTCCCCGTCCATAAACTTACGGTACTGCAAAATTCTCTGTTCCATTCTGATGATCCTTTCTGCCTGTCCTGTCCACCCAAGCTTTCTGCCGTCAATCTTCCTGCTGCCACCCGGTGGCAGGGATACTCTCCATAATAATCAGAAATGCTCAACACCTTTCCTGCCGGAATTTCCTCTACTGCAGAAAGAATCTCATAGATCAGATCTTCATTTAAAGTTGTCATATCCCTCTCCTATCCGCTTCTGTTTTCCTGTATGTATAACAACAGAAAAACGGTATGGCTCTGCCATACCGTATCCATATTCTTTCTGAAATGCTTTTTACTTAGCCTGCTTCAGCCCTTTTCTGAGGCGTTCCTGATATCCCTTCGCATTCTTTACTTCAAATTTGTTATTGAACATTTCGTACTCTGCATCAGAAAGTCTGTCTTCCAGCTTTTCTTCAATATTCGTCTTGATCACATACCCGATCGCTACTGAAGGCGCCAGAATCCTGTCCTCATAGGTATCACAGGCTCTCTGCACTGCTTCCATATATGATCTGGCCTCTTCTTCGGTTGCCATGGGGATAAGTACCCCGAAAGCATCTCCGTCAATCCTTCCGATTATGTAATCCGGACCTGCCTGATTCTTCAGGATTGCCGCCACAGTCTGGATCAGTCTGTCACTTTCCTCATCTCCAAAGTGGTCATTGACAAACTTCCAGTCATTGATGTTCACATTCAGCACGGCGATCGGTACTGCCTCCGACCGGTCAATTGCTTCCATTCTGGTGAGAAAATAATTTCTGTGGTAAACACCTGTCAGCGGATCATCCGTTTCATTCTGGCTGATCTGGCGGCGTCTTTCCTTCAGAAGCCGCTCAAGCTCCTCAAGATAAATGCTGGTCTCCCTGCGTTTGTAGGCCTCCTCACCAAGCTCCTCCAGAAGAGCAACGGTACTGTCTACCATATCAGAAATCTGTCCACTGTTTTCTGCAGACACGATTTCTTTAATATAAAGATGTCCGATCGTACGATTCTGTACCCTGATCTTCCTCCCGGGCTCATTGACAACATCCGGATAAAAACCCAGGAAGCTGTCCCCGATCACAATCTCCTTTTCTCCGTGTCTTGCCGTCAGAAGGATATTGATCTCCAGCACATCTGCAAGACTCTGCAGATACTCCCTGACGGTATCCATATCATATAAATGGGAAAATGAATAATTCTTGATATTCTCCCTGATCCTTCTGTCATAAGGTATTGAATGATATCCCATAAGCTGTTCTCTCCCGTAAATCTAATCCCTTTCGTCAAGTATACCGTTTTTGAGATATTTTATCAAGCAATTCTCCAATGAATTTTATATCCTGCTGACTGATATATCCTACCTTATGATAGGAAAAAGCATTCTCACCCTGACGCACCTCATAACCTCTGTACATCACATCATAAAAACCATAAAAAACAGCTGCCGTGTCTGTAAGGATCTCATTTTCCCAGCTGTCCTTCCTCCTGACCCCACGGTAATACAGCTTCAGGTGCGTGGCCTCGTGAGCCAGTACAGCAACAAGTGTATCCACCTGATAGGTCTTCTGTATCTCCAGCCTGATCGTGGTAAAGGCAAGATCTGTTTCGATCTCACCTGCCCGGTCTGTCACCGGTGTATGCTGGATCACGAGCTTAATATAGCTGCCGTCCATGCCAAGATGCTCACAGATATCACACAAAAGCTCCTTCAATGCTTCTTCGTCTTCTTTATCCTGCTGTAAGCTTTGGATCAGCTCCTTGGGCGGTGTATAGGGTGCAAACGGCTCCTTTTCCTTCTTCACAAGCTGATCCACACAGCTTTCCAAAAGTTCATGGGGCACCTGCTTAAAGGCTGCTTTCGGAACCGGTGCCTGCTTCATGATAAAGCGTTTGACCACAAAATAAATAAAGCCAAATATTGTCAGTACCCGACAGATATTGCTAAGTGTCAGATACGGAAGTAACTCATTCAGTCTGTTCACTCTTACTTTCCTCTTTTCCTGCGGCTGTCATAAGTTACATTTTCAGAAAGATTACAATATTCCCCGGTTCTTGTATAGGAATCCGTCAGATGACTGGTATGGAGCATTCTGCCAAGAGCTTCATCCTCCCATGGCTTCCATTCCTTATCCTTCTTTTCCTTTCCATCCTCCGAATGCCCCGGCATGCCGCCCTCTCCAGCCATTTTCCCATCGGCAGGACTGTCTGGCATTTCTTTCTGCCTGCCAAGTATCTTCTGGATCTTCTGTGGGAATTCCCGGACTGGCTCTGTTATATGCTCTTTCACAAAATTCTGGAATGCTGCTTTTATATTCTGGAAAGCGGCCATAAGATGGAGAGACTGTCCTCCTGTCTCCGCTGTTTGTCCCTCATCTCCAAGGGAATCCCAGAGCTCCTTAAGAATCCCTGTGCGGGTATTTCCCAAAGGAGTTTCCTTTTCAACCGTATGAGTGATCTGACAGGTATCCCCGTCCCTTGAATATGTGGATTCCCGCTTCTGGTAAACTGTGTTTTCTGTATGGGCTCCGTCCGGCTTAGTTCTGTCTGCCTGGCTGTCATTTTCCTTGACTGCTTCCTTATTTTTATAAAGATAGTTATCCTGATAACCCTTTCCGGAAAACCCGGTATAATCATTACGGATCCTCATAAGACCACCTCCCGTCATGTACCTCTTTTCTGCCTTTTCTACTTGAATATTAGCACAGAAAGCGTGTCCCTGTCACCTGAAACATGACTGCTTTCCCTCGTCTTCTCTTTGTAATCTTTGCAATATCTTAACACCTGAAAATTGCCAGTGCCCCGTAATCGGAGTATAATATCCCTATGGAAAAATTACTGATGATGAAAAACAGAAAACGATTAAAAAATATTCTGATCACGCTGGGACTGACGGCACTGGCCACAAGCATTGCTTTCTGGTTCTTTCACCATGTGCCCGAAAATCCAGCCAATATTGCCCTTGTTTACATCACGGCTCTGGTTCTGGTAGCACGCTTTACGGATGGTTATCTCTACGGTGTACTGGCATCCCTTGCCGGGGTTATCTTTGTAAACTATCTGTTCACCTATCCTTATTTTGAGCTGAACTTTACACTGACCGGTTATCCCGTTACCTTTTTATTCATGCTGATCATTTCCATAACGATCAGTGCCATGACGTCCCAGATCAAAGATCAGGGCCGGATTCTTGTGGAACGCGAAAAGCTGCTTATGGATGCCGAAAAGGAAAAAATGCGGGCCAATCTGCTGCGCAGCGTATCCCATGACCTGCGCACGCCTCTTACCGGCATTATCGGAAACAGCTCCACCTACATAGAAAACTATGATACCCTTTCTGAAGAAGAAAAGCTGAAGCTGGTAAGCCACATCAATGATGACTCCAACTGGCTCCTTAATATGGTAGAAAACCTCCTGTCCGTTACCAGGATCGATGAACGCTCCATGAAGATCGCTACTTCCCTGGAATCGGTAGAGGAGGTCTGTGCGGAGGCAATCCGCAGGCTGAAAAAGCGACTGCCCTCTGCTGATATCCATGTCAGCGTCCCGGAGGAATATCTGCTGATCCCCATGGATGCCATGCTGATCGAGCAGGTCATCATCAATCTTCTTGAAAATGCAGTTGTCCACTCAAAAAGCACTCTGCCCATTGAACTGACCGTCACAGATGACGGTCCCCTTGTTACCTTTCGTGTCAGGGATTATGGTATTGGTATTCCACCGGAACGTCTGGACACTATTTTTAACGGTTCACCCTATACCCCGGAAAACCAGGGAGATACCTACCGTGGTATGGGAATCGGTCTTTCCATCTGCAAGACGATCATAACTGCCCACAGCGGCACAATCGGTGTATGCAACAATGAAAACGGCTGCACCTTTACCTTTACCCTTCCTAAGGAAAGAACAGAGAACGAGTAAAGAATTTTATGAGAAAGGATTTTTCAAAATGACACTGAAATCATCAATTCTTCTGATTGAAGATGAAGAGAATATCCGTTCCTTTATTGCCACTACACTGAAAAATCAGGGATATAAGATCACCACTGCTTCCACCGGCAGGGAAGGACTGCATCTTGCCGCCTCCCTCTGTCCTGATATTATCCTGTTAGATCTCGGGCTCCCGGATCTTGACGGCATGGATGTGATAAAACAGCTCCGCGACTGGGGCTCCACTCCTATCATCGTGATCTCTGCCAGAAGCCATGAGCAGGAAAAGGCCAAAGCTCTTGACCTTGGTGCCGATGACTATATCACCAAGCCCTTTGGCACAGTCGAGCTCCTTGCCAGAATCCGCACCTCCCTGCGTCACAGCAGCCAGTCTGGCTCTGACAGCACAATCCATACACCGGTTTACCATCATGGGAACCTGACTCTCGACTTCGAAAAGCACCTTGTCACCCTGAACGGGGAAATGGTACATCTGACGCAGATCGAATTCAAGCTTCTCGGACTCCTTGCCATGAACAGCGGTAAGGTGCTTACGTATTCCTATATCATGGAAAAGATCTGGGGTCCCTACATAGACAGTAACAATCAGATCCTCCGGGTAAACATGGCAAATATCCGTCGTAAGATAGAAGAAAATCCTGCTGCTCCGGAGCATGTCTTTACAGAGATTGGCATTGGATACAGAATGGCAGAGTGTGATTAGCATCTGCAGGCTCATGTGTCATGTGGATTCAGACCTTTTGACCCTGGCATCGTAATGTGCTATGATATGATTTGCATGGAATCATGCAGAAAGGTATGGAAACCATCATGTTAAAACAAGTTGCTATTTTTGCTGAAAATAAAAAGGGAACCTTTCAGGACATCACCCAGATCCTTCAGAATGCCAATATCAATATTCTTGGCTCTGTTACTAACGACGGACCGGAATACGGGATCATGCGGCTGATCGTATCCGACACGGAAAAGGCTCTCGCCTCCCTGAAAGAGGGTGGCTATCTCTGCCGTTCCAATGATGTTATTGGCGTAGAACTGGAAGATAAAGTAGGTAATCTGAACCAGCTTCTTCTTTCTCTGGAGGCGGGTAATATCAATGTTGACTACATTTATCTGTGCTTTAACAGAGATACCGGCAAGCCTGTCCTGATCCTTCATACCAATGAGATCTTCGAGGTTGAAGAATATCTGAAGGGCAAAGGCTTCATACTTGCTTAAAGTAGAGCTGTACCAAAATATACGACGCAGCAAATTAATCCCAGATGAATCTGTGACTTCTCTGTCAGGTGTTCATCTGGGATTTTATTATTCTTTCTGCCTCTTCCCTGATCTGCGGAAATTTCTTTGGAAAATCCTGCCCGCTTCTGTGCTCTCCGATCATTTTCTCCATCCAGACCATGTGATACCATCTATCGAATTTGTATCCACAGTTATGAAATTCTCCGACCATGTCATACCCCAGATGTCTGTGAAATTCCACACTGTTTTTAGTCAGATACTCATCCTCTGCTTCCGGATAGGCAATGCAGGCATTCAGATTCAGGATTCCCTGCAGCTTCAGCACCTCCTCCAGTGCATGGTGCAGTTTTCCGCCAATTCCCATTTTCCTGCAACTCTGATCCACATAAATGGACGTCTCCACACACCAGTCATAGGCCTCCCTGTCATGAAAGACACCTACATAGGCATACCCTGCAATCTGACCGTCCACTTCTGCTGCCAGATATGGGTATTTCTCCAGCACATGGCAGATTCTTTCCCTGAATTCCAAAAGAGAAGGAACCTCATATTCAAAGGTAATCGCAGTATGTTCTACATAAGGTGCATAAATGGCAAGCAGCTCCTCTGCATCCTCTGGCGAGGCTACCCGGATGTTTACCTTTTTTTCTTCCATAATATTATCTCCTCTTTTTCCAATATGCACCTGTATTTTCTGTCTGTCAACAGGGATTTCTGTGTCAGGTCATCTGGTTCCAGCGTCATCTGGTTCTAGCTCAGACACCCGTCAACAATATGCACGATCCGCTGGGCACTTTTGGCTACATTCAGATCGTGAGTGATCATCACGATCGTGTTTCCCATTTCATGAAGTCTTGCAAACAGGGAAAGCACATCCTTTCCACTGCTGGTGTCAAGAGCCCCTGTCGGCTCATCCGCAAGAAGGAGTGCCGACCCACCTACCAGTGCCCTTGCAATAGATACACGCTGCTTCTGTCCACCGGAAAGCTCAGAGGGCTTATGCTTCAGCCTGTTGCTGATCCCCAGCATTTCAATCACCGGCATGCAGGCCTTCTGTGCCTCCTCCGTAGTCATTCCCCTGACAATAAGAGGCATGATGATATTCTGCAGGATATCATAGGTCGGAATAAGCTGATAATTCTGGAATATAAAACCGATCTCTTTGTTCCGCACTGCTCCCAGTTCTTTTTCCGACATGATATGGATCGGCTGTCCTTCCAGATAATACTCCCCGCTGTCACAGACATCCATACAGCCGA
>ERZ1026772.968-NODE-968-length-17544-cov-13.400881_pt1 | contig 17544 bp, 14 predicted proteins | sample MGYA00380124_ERZ1026772 | MGnify/ENA primary metagenome ERZ1026772 (study PRJEB33269, sample SAMEA4719760) | human gut metagenome | biome: human-associated habitat; feature: organic feature; material: feces | place: Cameroon | collected 2013-10 ...
TAGATCGCTCGTCGGCAGCGTCAGATGTGTATAAGAGACAGAAACAGCAGTATGATGAACATATAGGCTTGCGAATCGATTATAATTGGGCGAACAAATCGATTATAATTTAAATGGAAATGATATGGTAAAGAAAAACTCTATAAAGTTATTCGGTGATGATAAGATTCGTGCCATTTGGGATGATGAACTGGAAAAATGGTACTTTTCTATTGTTAACGTTGTTGCGGTTTTGACGGAAAGTCCTAATCCCCAGACCTATTGGAGAGTCCTTAAAAAGCGACTTAAAGATGAAGGAAATGAAACCGTTACAAACTGTAACGCTTTGAGAATGCGCGCAGCTGATGGTAAAATGCGTTTGACGGATGTTGCTGATACAGAACAACTCTTGCGTATTATCCAATCTGTGCCATCTCCCAAGGCAGAACCATTCAAAATGTGGCTTGCTAAAGTTGGAGCAGACAGACTGGATCAAATGCAAGATCCTGAGTTAAGTATTCAGCAGGCCATGATAGACTACAAACGATTGGGATATTCGGACAATTGGATTAACCAGCGTTTGAAAAGTATAGAGATTCGTAAGGACTTGACAGACCAATGGAAGCTTCATAATGTTGAAGAAGGCGTGCAGTACGCATCCTTAACAGATATCATATATCAGACATGGGCAGGGAAAACCGCAAAAGAATACAAACAGCTCAAAGGCTTGAAGAAAGAAAACCTTCGCGACAATATGACAAACGAGGAACTTGTGCTAAATATGCTTGCTGAACTATCTGCAACAAGCATAACTAAAGCCAAAAATCCCCAAACATTGGATGAGAACAAGACGTGTGCAAAAGAAGGAGGAGATGTAGCGCGTGTTGCAAGAGAGGAACTTGAATCCAAAACAGGACGTCAAGTAATTTCTCCACTTTCTGCAAAAAGATTCTTTGAGGCTCAACAGCCAAAGAAAAGTTTGGAAGATAATAATAAAGAAGATAAATAACAATATGGAATATACAGATAAAGAATATTGTTTGGAGGTGTGGGGTGATATGGCTTGTTTCACCCGACCGGAGCTTAAAGTGGAACGTGTCAGCTACGATGTGATTACCCCATCAGCTGCACGAGCTATATTCGAGGCTATATTTTGGAAGCCTGCCATTCGTTGGCAGATAACCAAGATAGAGGTGTTGAAACCTATCAAATGGACATCGGTGAGAAGGAATGAGGTCGGGGCAGTTGCTGGCAAGTCGGTCATCTATATTGAAGACAAGCGCCAGCAGAAGAATTCTTTATTGCTTAAGAATGTTCGTTATAGGATTTGGGCAAAGATGGAGTTCCGTTCTGTATCGAAGCGAAAAGTTGAAGGTGATTTGTTCTTGCACGAACCGGGCAAAGACGAGAATCCTATGAAATACTATCAAATGTTTGAACGGCGAGCAAGCAAGGGACAATGTTTCAATCAGCCTTACCTTGGCACCCGTGAGTTCTCTGCCTCTTTCCGTCTCGTCAATCCTGATGGTGAGGCATTGACTCCACCTATATCAGGTGGAACAAGGAGGTACTAAAGACTTAGGAATCATGCTCTATGATATGGACTTTGCTGACAAGAAGAACATCCAGCCAATGTTTTATCGTCCACAAATGAAAGATGGCGTAATTATTGTTCCACCAATTAATAGTGAGGAGATTTTAAGATGATACTAAAAGCGTTATATGACTATTATAATAGATGCGGTGATGATATCGTTCCTATGGATATGGCGTATGTTGATTTTTATTATTCTATTGTTTTAGATGAGAAAGGAAATTTCATACGTCTTGAACCTTTAGGAGGCGATAGTGGTTTGCCGCTTCTGACGTTTCGTCCAGAAGAGCGTACGTCAGCTCCTGTACCGCATTGTATGGGAGATCATGCTGGTTATATTTTAGGTTTAAAAGAAGTAAAAGCAAAAGACAATTTTGATTATGCTAAAGAAATGACTCGAAATGAGAAGACTTTGACTGCTTTTAAAAAAGATGTAGAAAACTTTTTTAATATCTTGCCGGATAATAGTTTTTTGCAGGCTATACATGCTTTCTATAAAAAGTTTAGTTTGGAAACAATCAATGCTATTAAACATGATTCGCATTGGGGTGATTTCTGTAAGTATCTTGCAAAAAATATAACATTCAGCGTGATAGGAATAAATGGATATGCAGCTAGTGACAATGAAATTCTTCAAGTAAAGAAACAGAGTAAGTCAAACGAAAACAAGAAGGCTGTCTGTCTTATAACAGGAGTAAAGGAAAAGCCTGTTAATACGACTTATAGTTCGTTCATCTTGGGAGGAAAGAGCAATGCGAAACTTGTTGCTTTCCAGGTTAATTCTGGCTATGATTCTTATGGAAAGAAAATGGGGCTAAATGCGCCTATATCAGAAGAAGCTGAGTTTAAATATACTACGGCTTTATTGAAACTATTATCAAAGAATTCTCGAAATAAGTTCCGAATTGGCGATCGTTCATTTGTCTTTTGGGCATCCTCTAACAACGAGGCTTCAGAGCAGACAGAAGAAAGTCTCTTTGACCTGTTGGGATATACCGAAGAAGAAGTTGATGATCCAAATGCTAAGATAGAGCAAGTGCGCAAGGTATTTACCGCTATTTATTCAGGAAGTTTAAAGACATCGTTGGAGGATCGTTTCTATATACTTGGCTTGGCTCCAAATTCGGCTAGAATAGCAGTTGTATATTGGTCAGAAAGCTCTCTTAGAGAATTTGCAGGAAAGATTCTTCAGCATTTCAAAGATATGGAGATCATAGATACTCGCAAAGAGGGAAAACCATATATGGGAATTAAGGATATGCTCGCAGCTGTTACTTTGAGCGGAAAACAGTCTGAAGCGACGCCTAATCTTCCTGAAGCTATAGTCAATAGTATATTTCAAGGAACGACATATCCATTCACTTTATTTTCTGCATGCATTCGCAGAATAAGAGCAGAGTCGTGTAGTCACGATAAAAAAGCTATACGCATAGCTCGTATGGCAATAATTAAGGCATATCTTAATAGAACAAATAGTAATAACCAGAAAATAGAAATTATGTTAGACAAGAGTAACACAAATCAAGGCTACTTATGTGGTCGTCTTTTTGCTGTTCTTGATAAGATTCAAGAAGATGCAAATGGAATTAGCAGCATACGTGAAAGATATATGAATGCTGCCAGTGCAACACCTGCTTCTGTGTTTGCTACGATCCTCAATCTTTCTTCACACCACATGGAGAAGTTGACGAATGATGGTAAGAAAATCTTCTTTGAGAAAATGAAGCAGGAGATTATGGATAAGATTCCTGCAACAGGTTTCCCTGCACATCTTAACCTTCAGGATCAAGGTAGATTCTTTATCGGGTACTATCATCAGAGACAGGAGTTCTTTACGAAGAAAGAGGAAGAAAATAAAGATTAAAATATTAACGTTTAAAGTATAAATATTATGGCAGAATTAAAAAATAGAATTGATTTCGTTTACATCTTTGACGTTCAAGATGGCAATCCCAATGGTGATCCAGATGCAGGTAATCTTCCTCGTGTGGATGCTGAGACAGGTATGGGCTTAGTAACTGATGTATGCTTGAAGCGTAAAGTTCGCAACTATGTGCAAGTAGCTAAAGGTTTGGCTGATGGTTATGATATCTTTATCAAAGAGAAGGCTGTTCTCAACAATGAGATTGATAAAGCACATGATGACTCTGCAGTTAAGAATGCTAAAGATAAAACAGCCGCTGCTCGTTTGTTTATGTGCAAGAATTATTTTGACATTCGTACTTTTGGTGCTGTAATGTCTACAGGAAAGAATGCAGGACAGGTTAGAGGTCCTATTCAGCTTACCTTTGCCCGCTCTGTAGATCCTATTGCAACTGCAGAACATTCTATTACTCGAATGGCGGTCGCAACCGAAAATGAAGCAGAAAAACAGAAAGGCGACAACAGAACTATGGGGCGCAAAGCAACTATTCCTTATGGCCTCTATGTCTGCCATGGCTTTATCTCTGCCAATCTTGCCAAACAAACTGGTTTCTCAGAGGAAGATCTTCAGCTTTTCTTTGATGCATTGAAGAATATGTTTGATGTTGACCGTTCTGCTGCAAGAGGCTTGATGAGTGCTCAGAAATTAATCGTGTTCAAACATGATTCAGTTTTGGGTAATGCACCAGCGAATAAATTGTTCGATTTGGTGAAAATAGAGAAGAACACAGATGCGGTACCAAGATCGTTCAACGATTATAGAGTTACAATAGACATGGACTCTGTTCCTAGCGGTGTATCAGTAGAAGAATTGATTTAGTATCATCATGTATACTGAAGACGAAATGCTCATGTTGTCGGGGATACAGCACTTTATGTTCTGTCCCCGACAATGGGCTTTGATTCATATCGAGCAACAATGGGCAGAAAACAAGCTGACGACAGAAGGGCAGATTCTACACAAGAATGTGGATAACCCCTTCTACCGTCAGAAAAATGGTGATGTCATAACACTTCGTTCCCTTCATATTGCATCTAAAGAATTAGGACTATATGGCATAACTGATGCTGTAGAACTTGTTCCTACAGATTCATCAGAAGATGCTATAACTCATAATCGCTACAAAGGGTTTTGGAAACCATACCCTGTGGAGTATAAGAGAGGGCATCATAAGCCTGATGAAAGAGATGAAGTACAATTGGCCGCCCAGGCAATGTGTCTTGAAGAAATGTATGGCATTCATATTCAATGCGGTGCATTGTATTATGATGAAGTGAAACATAGGGAAACTATCTCTATTTCTGAGTCATTAAGAAGTACGACCATTCAATGTGCCCGTCAGATGCATGAGGTATTTAAAAGCGGTATCTTGCCAAAAGCTAACAAACAGCACCATTGCAAGAATTGTTCTCTGGTAAATCTCTGTATGCCAGAAATGAGTGATTGCACTCTAGTATCAACCTATTTAAACAAGAATCTATATGAGGATATTACTTAATACATTATACGTGACTACGCCTGAAGCCTATCTAAGTAAAGACGGGTTGAATGTTGTGGTATCTGTGAAGCAGAACGAGATATTCCGTATCCCTATCCATAATATAGAGCAAATTATTACTTTTGGTTATATGGGGGCAAGTCCGGGATTGATGAAATTGTGTGCAGATAATAATGTTTCTCTAACCTTCCTTTCCCCACAAGGAAGATACATCTGTCGGTTGCAAGGACCGACCAAAGGAAATGTCTTGTTGAGAAAGGCACAATATAAAAATTCTGATGAATCCAGCTATGCTCTTCATCTCTGTAAGATTTTCATTGGAGGGAAGATCCAAAACTATCGCAACATCTTGCGCCGTTTTATTAGAGATAATGGAAATGATGAGGCTATAGCTTGTGTTTGCGAGGAACTGCTTCGATGCAAAAGAAGAGTTTTGAATGCAGACTCGATAGATAGTGTAAGAGGTATTGAAGGAGAAGCTGCTACAGCTTATTTTGGCGTTTTTTCACACCTCCTTCTTTGCCAAAAAGAAGATTTCATATTTACAGGTCGCAATCGTCGTCCACCGAAAGATGCGATTAATGCAATGTTATCTTTTGTATATACTCTTATATGTAATGATATGACATCGGCTTTGGAAACTGTAGGCTTAGATCCGTATGTTGGGTTTATGCATACTTTAAGGCCTGGGCGAGCATCATTATCATTAGACATGATGGAGGAGTTGCGAGCATATTTGGGGGATAGATTGGTTTTGTCTCTAATCAACAGAAAACAAATAACAATCAAAGATTTCATCAAGCAGGGTGACGAAGGTATCGTCATGACAGACTCGGGACGAAAGGTCATAATTTCTGCTTGGCAAAATAGAAAAAAAGAGCAGATTACTCATCCTTATTTAAATGATAAGGTAAGTATAGGACTTCTGCCTTATGTTCAAGCTATGTTGCTGGCAAGATTCATCCGCAATGATATTGATGATTATCCTGTATTTCTAATCAAGTAGCTTATGTTTGTGTTGATAACTTATGATGTAAACATTACCTCGTCTCATGGTGAGAAACGTTTGCGAAATGCAGCAAGGGCTTGTCTGAATTATGGAAAAAGAGTTCAAAACTCTGTATTCGAATGTATTTTGACGGAAGCTCAATTCGTCATGTTAAAGAATCAGTTAAAGAATATTATCGATTCTGAGCTAGACAGTATCAGATTCTATATTCTTGGCAAAAATTGGAAACGTAAAGTTGAAACTTTAGGTAAAGATATGGGATTCGACTTTACAGGTGAGCTTATCATTTAAAATATGAGGGTGCGAACCTATTGTATTGCATAAAGTTCTATTAGTTTCGCACATATTGAAAATCAACGAATTACAATATACAAAGAGGTATTGTTCTTCTTTCTTTATTTCTTTTGTTCGTTTTCGCAAAATTATTACCTTTGCATTGTGATATTCAAACATTTATTGAATATGCGGTCGCACCCTATGTGGGTGCGTGGATTGAAACATTTGGCTTTTGTTCGGCAAGGACGCGCACGACCGTCGCACCCTATGTGGGTGCGTGGATTGAAACCCACTTGGCGGCAAATCTCGGCGATGGTGTATGTGTCGCACCCTATGTGGGTGCGTGGATTGAAACCGTGAAGAATGATCTTTGAAAATTTAGAACAGTATGTCGCACCCTATGTGGGTGCGTGGATTGAAACGTGGAAGGCGCGGCGGCGTTGCTTTCGTTTGTCGTCGCACCCTATGTGGGTGCGTGGATTGAAACACCTTTTCGGCGGCTGTCGCTGTCGCTGTCATTAGTCGCACCCTATGTGGGTGCGTGGATTGAAACTCAAATTATCGTACAGTCTATAATATAAGAGCCAAGTCGCACCCTATGTGGGTGCGTGGATTGAAACCTTTGTTGTAAAGCCCATGTAACTAATCATCACAAGTCGCACCCTATGTGGGTGCGTGGATTGAAACTAAACAAACAATTTTTAACGAGTTTGCCCTTGAGGACGTCGCACCCTATGTGGGTGCGTGGATTGAAACAATAAAATATATACAACATGAAACCTTTAAGATGTCGCACCCTATGTGGGTGCGTGGATTGAAACTTTGTTTCTTTTTCTTATCTTTCCAGCCTCTCCACGTCGCACCCTATGTGGGTGCGTGGATTGAAACATGTGAGTCGTGCAGATATGACGCGTGGAAGGGGTCGCACCCTATGTGGGTGCGTGGATTGAAACTTAGTTATCGCAACTCCATTATCCTCCACAATTAGTCGCACCCTATGTGGGTGCGTGGATTGAAACTTGAATAATGAGTAGTACAGAAGAAGCACTTGAGTCGCACCCTATGTGGGTGCGTGGATTGAAACGCTGTATCCTTAGCGATGGAAGCAAACATTTTGAGGGCGTACCTTCATGGAATTGAAATGCAACAACGATTACTTTTATGGTGTAAGATGAGATACCTGTATCAAAAAATAGTGCTCTAATATGATGATTCTTCACTGTTTTTGTTTTTATCAATTATCAGACGCTTTATCCCCAATCGGTCATCAGGACTTGAATATTTGTTAAAAACGGATTCAAATATTATTTTCTTTCCGCTGAACGGGCGATATGAAGGAGAAAAACACTATATTTGTAAATTCATAGAAATCCCTGCTGTCATTTTGCGAAGCCTCAACAACCGACGCCAAGCGAATAATCGGAGCACTGCCGAGGGGGAAAGCCTTGCCTACGGCATCGGCAATATCCACCCCATGACTCCAGCGGCAGCAGGACACAGATATAAACAAAAAGGAATCATAACAAAAAACATAACACCACACGATGACCACCACGCCGAAGACAACACTACCAGAGGAGTTCTCCACATACACCCTGGAAATCATGGGAGAGGAACGGTGGATGCGTTTCGCTGAAGCCATGGACGAGGAACCGCCGGTGAGCGTGAGACTGAACCCGATGAAATTCCGCTCCGACAGCATGGCACTGCCGGCTGAGGAAGACGAGCCCGTGGAATGGTGTCGGGAGGGACGCTATCTCAAGGAGCGGCCGATGTTCACTCTCGACCCCCTGCTACACGCCGGAGCATACTACGTGCAGGAGGCTGCCTCGATGTATATCACCCAGGTGATACGCGACCACGCACCCGCCGACCGTCCGCTGATGGTGCTCGACCTGTGTGCCGCACCGGGAGGGAAGTCCACCGCCATGCGCAGCGTGCTGCCCGAGGGAAGTCTGCTGATGACCAACGAACCGATGCGCCCCAGAGCAAACATCCTGATGGAGAACATACAGAAATTCGGACACCCCGACGTGATAGTGACCAACAACTATGCCATCGACTACCAGCGCAGCAGACTGCAGTTTGACGTGATACTCGCCGACGTGCCCTGCTCCGGCGAAGGGATGTTCCGCAAAGACGAGGGGGCGATAAGGGAATGGTCGGTGGCTAACGTGAAGAAATGTGCCGCACTGCAGCGGGAGATTATCACCGACATCATGCCGTGTCTGAGAGACGGCGGACTGCTCGTATACTCCACCTGCACATACAACAGGCAGGAGGATGAGGAGAACGTGGACTTCATCTGCTCTGAATGGCAGATGGAAAAGCTCTCCGAGAGGCATTTCATTCCGGGCGAGACCAGATCGGAAGGTCTGTATATGGCGGCTCTGCGACAGACGGGAAGCGATGCCTCGCAGCAGACCACAATCAGTATGCTCGACTCCTCGGCAACGAAAAAGGACAAGAAGCAGAAGCGGCGCGGAAAGGCGTCGGCAGAACAGGCCGTGAAGGGGGCTAAGGAGATGAGCGGATGGATAAAGGGAAACGAGGACTTCAGCATCACCACGCTCGGACAGCGCTTCGTGGCGGTGAGGAAACAGTGGCGCAACGTGTATGACACCGCACTGGAGAAGCTGCGCGTGATGCATGTCGGCATCGAACTGGGAGAGCCGAAGGGCAAGGACATCATACCGTCGGAATGTCTCGCTCTCTCAACGGCATTCAACCCGGAAGCCTTCGCCACAGCGGAACTCGACCGCGCCACGGCGATTGCCTATCTCAGACGCGAGCCGATACAGTTGCCGCCAGACACGCCGCGCGGATTCGTGGCTGTGGGGTATCAGGGGCTGTACCTGGGATTCGTGAAAAACCTGGGCAACCGCACCAACAACCTCTTTCCGCAGGAATGGAGAATAAGGATGCAGAACGATGCATAGGTCTGCGGTCAGCCACACCTGGCCGCAACCCCATCATAACCGCAGACCCATCCTAACCTTCCCAAAGGGACAACCCATCCTAACCTTCCCCAAGGGAAGGAACTGGTTACTAAGGCTAAATGACATCAGCCCCCACCTAACCTCCCCCGTAGGGGAGGGACTGATACACCAGGACATCGACAGTCCTTCGACATACAGAGTAACCAGCATCTCCCCTACGGGGGAGAACGAGAAGGGGCTGATGTGATTATCTGAAGTCTTTGACAAAGCAAAGTAACCTGTCCCTTCCCTTGGGGAAGGTTAGGATGGGTTTGAGTACGAGAGGGGGCTGAAGTTCATTGGATGAATAACTTGTCGTGATAGGAGAAAAGAATACTGACATCAGCCCCCACCTAGCCTCCCCCGTAGGGGAGGGACTGATACACCAGGACATCGACAGTCCTTCGATATACAGAGTAACCAGCATCTCCCCTACGGGGGAGAACGAGACGGGGCTGAAGTGATTGGCTGATGTGATTATCTGAAGTCTTTGACAAAGCAGAGTAACCTGTCCCTTCCCTTGGGGAAGGTCTGGATGGGTTTGAGAACGAGAGGGGGCTGAAGTTCATTGGATGAATAACTTGTCATGATAAGAAAAAGAATACTGACATCAGCCCCCACCTAGCCTCCCCCGTAGGGGGAGGGACTGATACACCAGGACATCGACAGTCCTTCGACATACAGAGTAACCAGCATCTCCCCTACGGGGGAGAACGAGAGGGGGCTGATGTTCATTGGCTGAAATCATTGGCTGATGTCGTCTGGAAGCAGCGAGCACCATAGTGCTCCAAATCCTGCAAAATCCAAACCGAATCGAAGACTCATTGGCAAAATAATATCAAAGAAAAAAAAATCCGTGAAGACCAATCCGTGTAAAGTCCGTGATATCCGTGTTTTTTCTTTGATTTGTCCACGCCGAAGGCTGTGGACACGATGTCAAAGGAGGGAAAGGATTCCAGTGTGAAAGCATATAGTGTCCATCAGCCTTCGGCGATGGCCACAGGTCAAAAAAAACAAAACACAGATAACACCGAGGAACACGGATTAATCTTTCACGGATTTTTTTTTGACCTGAAATCTTTGGATTTCTATATGGATTTCAGAGGATTTGCGAGTGCTTGGGGCACTCCCCCATTCAACAAATGAGAGATTTGCAAAACTTGAATAAGTAACATATATAATACATACGATAAACCTAACAAAAAAACATAATTATGCTGACAGCAACTGAAATACAGGAGAAAGTGAACGCATACATCGCATCACTGCCCTACGAGAGAAAACCAAAGTCGCTCTACGACCCGATAGAATATGTGCTCGCCGCCGGCGGAAAACGCATACGCCCGTCGTTCGTGCTCATGGCATACAACCTCTTCCACGACGACGTGGACAGAATACTGCCCGTGGCTACGGCACTGGAGACATACCACAACTACACACTGCTACACGACGACCTCATGGACAAGGCGGACATGAGGCGTGGCCGTCCCACCGTACACAAGAAATGGGACGACAACACGGCGATCCTCTCCGGCGACACAATGCTCGTATTGGCATACGAACACCTGGCGAAATGCGACACCAAATATCTCAAGCCCGCACTCGACCTCTTCACCGAAACGGCACTGGAGGTGAGCGAAGGACAGCAGTTCGACATGGAATTCGAAACACGCAACGATGTGGCTGAGGAGGAATACATCGAGATGATACGACTGAAGACGAGCGTATTGCTGGCTTGCGCACTCAAGATGGGTGCCGTGGTGGCAGGGGCTTCGGATGCCGACGCCAACGCTCTGTATGCCTTCGGAGAGAAGGTGGGACTGGCGTTCCAGCTGCAGGACGACCTGCTCGACGTGTATGGCGACCCGAAGGTATTCGGAAAGGCTATCGGCGGCGACATCACATCAAACAAGAAGACCTTCATGCTCATCAACGCCTTCAACAGAGCCGATGCCGAGACGCGTGCCGAACTGGAGAGATGGACCACGGCGACGGAATTCGATCCGGCGGAGAAGATTGCTGCCGTGACGGAGATTTACAACAGGCTCGGAATCGACAAGCTCGCCGAACAGAGGATAAAGGAATACTTCGAACAGAGCAGACAGCATCTCGACGAGCTCTCGGTGAGCGACGACCGCAAGGCGGTGTTGCGCGAATACACCGAGAGAATGATGAACAGAAAGAAATAACGAAACACCCACAAAAAGAGAGGAAATGCCATACAGAAGACTCCCCAATACCGACAAGTCGAGACTAAGTGCACTGAAGACGCTGCTCGACAACAACGACATATACATGGCCCGCGACAGGTTTCTGGAATGGAAAGACATAAACCAGGCGCGCACCTGCTACGACAAGCTGCTCACGGCAGTGACGCAATACGAGGTGGACAAAAAGGCGCAATGGCGGAGCGGAACAAAAATAGACCAGCTGCAGAAAAAGGCTTACATGTATGAGAGCCACTTCATGCAGGTGTTGCTCATGGCTGTGACAAGAGGGGAGATAAAGCGCTCTAACCTGAAACTCTACGGACTGGAGGAGACCGCCACCATGATTCCCGTGGACAACAGCATAGGGTCGATAACGGAATGGGGACCGAAAATCATCAGCGGAGAGAAAAACCGCGTGAAGAAGGGTGGCAGACCGATTTACAACCCCACGATAGGAATGGTGGAGACCCACTTCGACATCTTCAAGGAGGCTTACGACAAGCAGAAGGCGCTGCAGAAACGCACAAGCGAAATGGAGCAACGGCTCAAGGAGATACGACCCGAAATCGACGAACTGATACTGCGCATCTGGGACCAGATAGAGGCGCACTTCAGCGAGGAGGGAAAACTCGTGATAGACAGAGTGGCCGACTGTGAGCGCTTCGGCATACGTTACTACATGCGCCGCAAGGAGAAACGCAAGATGCAGGAGAAAGAAAAGGAAAACAAACAGGAGAATGAACAATGATTGACACGCATACTCATATCGACGGCGAGGAATTCGCCGAAGACCGCGCGCAGACAGTGCTGCGGGCACAGGAGGCCGGAGTGGAGAAAATCTTCGTGCCGGCAATCGACCTCAAGAGCATCGGCAGCGTGGTGGACACATGCCGGCAGTTTCCGGGCTACGCCTACCCCATGATAGGGCTTCATCCGGAGGAGGTGAAAGAGGACTGGAAAGACGCAGTAGGCCAGATGCGACGGATTCTCGACGAGCAGCGGCAGAAAGCACCGTCGGCAGACAACCCTCCGTTCATCGCCATCGGTGAGGTGGGACTGGACTTCTATTGGAGCCGCGAATTCGAGAAAGAGCAGCTGGAGGCTTTCGAGGAGCAGGTGAGATGGTCGATAGAGGCCGACCTGCCGCTGATGATACACTGCCGCAAGGCACAGAACGAGATGGTGGGAATATTACGACGCTACGAACGGGAACTGCGACGCGGAGGAGTGTTCCACTGCTTCACGGGCAACGAGCGGGAGGCAGAACAGCTGCTGTCGTTCAGCAATTTCAACATCGGCATCGGCGGTGTGCTGACATTCAAGAAGAGCCATCTGCCTGAAGTGGTGCCCCACATCCCCCTCGACCGCATCGTGCTCGAGACCGACGCTCCATACATGGCTCCTGTGCCGATGCGCGGGAAGCGCAACGAGAGCGCCTATGTGGCATACGTCAGAGACCGCCTCGCCCTCGCCTACGGCATCTCCCCCGAGGAAATAGACCGCCACACCACAGCAAACGCCATGAGGATGTTTCTGCCGCAAGGATAGAACGACATAAAGATGTTTCTGCAGGAAGGATAGTATAGAAATCCCCCGACCTGTCCCAGCATGGACAGAATCGGGGGATTTTATTTTAGGCAGGTATCAGGTTGTGGAAACAATGGAATGAATCTACCTGCCTGTTCTTCTTATCTGCCGAGCAGAGGTTATGGCACTACCACCTTGACTGTCTTCTCTCCGGCCTTCACGATATACACGCCGGGAGCAAGGCTGACGGCATTTCTGCCTGCCGGAACAGTTGCCACTGTCTTGCCCTGCATGTCGTATACATCAGCTGAGTCATAGTCTGTAGACAATGAGATGCTGCCGTGGGCCACTCTGATATCAAGGGCGTTGCTGCCGGTTGAGATACTGCCGACAGCGGATTCCGTGCCATCCACATACACACGGTCTGAAGTTTCAGATACATAGTTTGTGTAATCCTTGGTCCTCATCGCCGTAACATCATAGGCATAAGTATACTGCGGGTCGAGATCCGTCACGTCGAAACCGCTTCCTGTCGGATACATCACCGAATATGGAGCTATGAGAGTCTCGCCCTTGCGCACATTCTGGCGGATGGTGACCTCGTCGATGAAGAAAGGCTGGCCATACATGCTCATGAATGCGAGGATGACGTTCTCACGCAGATCTTTGTTGTCGGTAGCGTCGAAATGGATAGTGGCAGATGTCATTCCCGTGCCATTCAGCGTCAGCGGCATGATGCGATGGTCGGTGGCAACATTGTCGGTGTAGTCTTTCATGAGCATCACGAAGAGCGTGTCGCTGGCAAGCGTGTTGTATGCCTTCACGTCTACATCAAACGCTCCGCCGTCGCAGGTGAGGTCGAGTTTCGGCGATGTAACGAGTCCTGCCAGTCCCATCCACACGTTGGTCTGCTGTGCTCCTGCCATTCCATCAGCCAGATAAGGCAGCTGCAGGAGCCATTCGGTAGTGGTGTATCCGTTTTCAGCCAGGTTGAACACATAAGTGTATGGGTTAAAAGGATTGTCGGTGGTGCCCTGGTCAATCTTGTTGAAGTTCTCGCTCAGCACCACCACATTCTGCATATCCTCTTTGGGCTGCAGCACCTTCATGACGTTGAGCTTGTATCTGTCGGCATTGTTCAGCTCCGTCCAGTTTGCCGTGAACGAGGTTTCGGTGACATTCGTTGCCTCCTTTGCCTCCACCTTCACTCCGAGTATGCCGTCTACCCACATGTCGGGCGATGGCTTCGACACCACGCTTCCGTTCTTGGCTCTCACATTGTAGAAGTATTCATAGTTGGGGTCGATGTCCATAGTGTAGCAGGTGTCGGTCAGTTCCTTGTCGAGCTGGGTCACCGGCACTCGCTGTGTGGCATAGTCTATCTTCACGTCGTCGATGGCGAAGTCAACGGAGTTTTTCTGTATGAAGAAGAACTTCACCCTTGTCATTCCTTCTCCTATCTGTTCTGATGTGAACGAGTATTGTCCGCCTTCGGCCTGCATATAGTAGTTTGGCATATTGGCGATAGGTATCCATCCGTCTTTCTCGTTGTATACGGCTACCTGCACCAATGAGTAGGTATAGTCAGTTTCATTCTCCATATTACTCGGTTTCACCCAGAACGAGAGTGATGTTATAGGAGCCGGAGTCTCCGGCGAAACTATCTCGTCGCCCACGGCATCAAGACAGAGCGACAATGGGGTCGAACTGTAGTTGCCCTCGGATGTGTATACATCCTGGGAGCCTTGTGCCGACAGATTGATGGTCCATCCCTCCGGATAGCCGGGGTTGTCCTGGTTTATGGTCTTGCCGTCGGCGTTGATGTTGATACCGTCGAAATTCTCCGACAGGGTGCCTGGCTCCACACTGTGTTCCGGCATCTCCTTGCGGTATACGTTGAGGAGATACGAACTCGCCGTCGTAGTGGGGCTCCAGCGGGCTGTAAACGAGGTGGAAGAGTTGTTTACTGGTTGCAGCACCTGTGGCGTCGGTATCTTGTTGGCCTTGCGCGTCACCACGATATCGTCGAGCAGGAGGTCTACCTCCTCGGCAGAAAACTGGAATATATTGTTGGGATTGAATGTGGCCTGGTCAGTAGCGAAGGTGAATTCCTGCCACTGGTCGGAAATATCAAAATTGCGGTCGTCAACGGGACCTTCGTTGTTGTCGCACAGTGCCACACGGATGACGCCCTCGTCGCCGGCTTTCAGACATCTGGCACGGAACTTCAGCACTACGTCTCCGCTGAGTTCCATCTCCGGCGTGCTTATGAATCCTCCTGCAAGACCACCGTATTCAGACTCATACATGCGTAGCGCACATGCCTGTCCTGCCTGGTATACCTCATTGCCGGTCCAGCCCTTCGTTCCCATGAGGTCTGCCGGCAGCACATAGTTCACGCTGCCTCCTCCGAGCATCTCGGTGTCGGGTTCGGCGTTGGTACCTGCTGTCCATTTGTCGAAATGCTGGTCTACAACTGTCTTGGTGGGAATCTCGTCGTCTGCACGGTTGGGCAGACTGTGGCATTCTGATGTTCTCGGCATTGCTTTCATTGCCGCTCGGGCAAACTTGCCCATCGGTGTTTTCTGGGCGTAGGATACTGACGGCAGAAGCATTAGAGAACACAACGTTGCCGAAATGATCATGTGGATATTCCTCATAGATGACATGTTTTTTAAAAGGCAGCACTGCAAATAAATATGTCTTAAAACCCTAATTAGCATAGAAGCATCAGCCTGCCACAATGCTGCCACAAAGCAGGCGACTTTTCCAAAACCGCGCCAAAAATAGTAAAATTATCCCACCTTGCAAATTATTATAGACAAATTCTTCCTTTATGTCATCAAAATACCAACTTTTGCAAAATAGAGGTTTCAGATGCGACTTTAACCCAAATCGGTCGTTAGGGCTTGCTTGGATTTTGTTTTTTAGAAGGAAAGATTATTCTTACAGACTTTTTTCAAACACTCCTATTATGCTCATGAAGAGTGAGTCCTGAAGGTGTTCACATGTCTGGTATATGACACATGCCAAAAAATCCCCCACGGCGTGGGGAACGATTCCCCCTAATGTGGGGTTTCATTCCCCACGGCAGGGGGAGATTTTGAGTATGAAAATGGTGTTTTCCTGACCAAAAATCACAACACGCCCGTTTGGAAGTGCAGACTGAACGAATGATGGATTTCAATTCGTTGTGAAAGCCGTCTGAGGCCAGAGCTATTAGATGTGATGCGCGCTTCAAATCACTCCAAATGTCGGATGAGCCAACTTTCTGCCCTTTTTCTTTTTAATATTCAAGAAATAGTCGTACCTTTGTCATTACAAAAAAGTTGTAACATAAAACATGTAATGGCGTATGACACTAAGTTACAAGAAATTAGCGAATCCTTTCGTCTATCAAGGTTATGAAAGCCCTGAGTATTTTTGCGATAGAGAGGCAGAAACAAAGACTTTACTTTCCCACTTGAAGAACGGAAGAAATATTACCCTCATCTCTCCTCGAAGGATTGGCAAGACAGGACTTATTAAGAACACCTTCTACCATCTCAAGGAAGAAGAGAATGATGCCATATGCCTATACCTTGACATTTTCGCCACCAAGAACTTGAATGATTTTGTGGAGCAACTTGGCGTTATGGTCATCAACGACATTGTGCGCAAGAACGCCTCATTCTTCGAGAAGACCATTGCTTTCTTCAGTGCCTTACGCCCAGTGCTTAGCATGGATCCATTGACAGGCGAACCGAGTGTCTCCATCACGGTGGAACCAACACAAGAAGATATTACTATCCGTAGCATCTTCAATTATCTCAACGAGAGTGGCAAAGAGGTATATATCGCCATCGATGAATTTCAGCAGATAGCTGAATATCCAGAGAAGGGAACGGAGGCTTTGCTTCGCTCCTACATTCAGTTCGCCCAACATGTCCACTTTATCTTTTCTGGCAGCAAACAACATTTGATGGCAGAAATATTCGGCTCGCCAAAACATCCATTCTACCAAAGCACAGAGATGATGGGCTTAAAGCCACTGAAATGCGACATTTACTATAACTTCTGCCAAAGCTTCTTTAAGCAGAAAGGTGGTGACTTATCAAAAGAGATTTTCGAGCATATCTATCAGCAGTTCGATGGGCATACTTGGTATATCCAATGCATTATGAACCGCCTTTACGAATCAGAAAGCCAAGTCGAAAACATGTCGCAAGTCAATGCCGCTCTCCTTTCCATCCTTGAGGGAAGAGAACCGCAGTTTGAGAGCATGACGCAGTTCTTTACAGAAAATCAGTTTGCTCTTCTCAAAGCCATTGCCAAGGACGGCATCGTTGCACAACCGACAGCAGGCAAGTTCATCAAAGGTCATAAATTGAGCGGAGCCAGCAGCGTAAAGGCTGCTCTTAAGATTTTAGAAGACAAGGAATTGGTATATAGAACCAATGACGGCTACCTCATCTACGACAGATTCATGGATCTGTGGTTAAAGAGAATATAAACAACCTGTTGGCGGAATTAATTTAGTGCATACTTAATTCTGCCAATGGGCTTGTCG
>ERZ1026772.971-NODE-971-length-17505-cov-6.304126_pt1 | contig 17505 bp, 7 predicted proteins | sample MGYA00380124_ERZ1026772 | MGnify/ENA primary metagenome ERZ1026772 (study PRJEB33269, sample SAMEA4719760) | human gut metagenome | biome: human-associated habitat; feature: organic feature; material: feces | place: Cameroon | collected 2013-10 ...
CGTAAGAGCATTTATATCCAGACTCCGTATTTTATCCCGGATGAATCCCTGATGACTGCATTGCAGATTGCCATTCATTCCGGTGTGGAAGTAAATATTATGATTCCGTGTAAGCCGGATCATCCGTTTGTTTACTGGGCAACCTATTCCTATGTCGGCGAGCTTGTTTTAGAGGGAGCGAACTGCTATACCTATGAAAATGGCTTTCTGCATGCAAAGGGCATCATTGTCGATGATATGGTGTTCTGCTATGGAACGGCCAACATGGATATCCGGTCGTTTGAGCTTGACTTCGAGGTTAATGCTATTGTTTATGATGAAGAGAAGGCAAAACAGATGGTGGAATTTTTCAGGCAGGATATAGAGCAGTCCAGGCTTCTTACCAAGAATAAATATCAGAGCCGCGGGCTTTTTATCCGGTTTAAGGAACAGGTCAGCCGGCTGCTGTCCCCATTGCTTTAAACCTTAAAATATGGTAAAGTTGACAGGATGGAACGAGGTACGAGCGAACAGTAATAAATTTTTTTGAGGAGTTGAGGAGAATGAAAAAGAACAGATTGATTGCACTTATGCTTACGGGAGCAATGCTGCTTTCCATGACAGCATGTGGAAAGGATCCCAGTGAGCTTGTATATTTAAAGGATTTTAAGCCGGACAAGTATGTTACGCTTGGAGATTATACCGGATTACCGACAACGATTGCAGCACCGGAGGTTACCGATGACGACATCGACACGGCGATTATGAATTCCGGGCTTAGTGATGACTGCAAGGTTCCGGTCGGGGATCGTGATGTGGTAGAGGTTGGAGATCTTGCGAACATTGACTTTGTAGGAACGATGGATGGAGAAGAATTTGAAGGGGGAAGCGGTGCAGGCTATGATCTGCTGATCGGTTCCGGTTCCTTTGTCCCCGGATTTGAAGAAGGGGTTGTAGATATGAAGGTCGGTGAAACGAAGGATATCGCTCTTACCTTCCCGGAGAATTATTATGAAGAGATGGCCGGTAAGGATGTGGTATTTGCAGTTACCGTAAATTCCATCAGCACTTATGACCGCGAGAAGGCCAGGGAAGAGCTGGAGCAGTCCGCACAGGAGACTTATAACAGCCAGGTGGCAGCCGAGCTGATTGATACCCTTAAGCAGAGTTCAACCATTAAGGATGCACCGTCCGGAATGGTGGATCGTATGAATCAAACCCTGATCAGTAACGTGACTGCACAGGCCGGTGCCTATGGAATGGATGCCGGTGCTTTTGTAGCAGCAGTTTACGGTGGTACAGCCGATAATTATGAGGAAACACTGCGTACCTATTCTCAGGATGTGGCCAACCAGTATATGATTCTGGCAGCCATTGCAGAAAAGGAAAATATTACCGTGACCGATGAAGAGGTGACAGAGGATATCCGTGCTTCTCTCGGGGCAGACGCAACGGATGATGAAGTGGCATCCATGATGGAGTCCATTGATGAAGAGGCCTACAGGGAATATCTTTTAACCATGAAGGTGTGTGATTTCCTTGCGGAGAATGCAGTAACAGCAGAAGAATAATCGTTACAGTTTACGTAGCAGCCAGACACTTGTTGCCGGGCTGCGCAAGAGCATGATTCAGGAGTGAACAGTAACGAATAATCAGCTTTAGTGAAAGAATTTGATGCAGATGAAGAAAACAGCGAGACGCTTATTAGCAATAGTAATGTCATGTCTGATCATGTTTTTAGTGGTAGAACCGGTGTGTGCTGCCACTATTTCTGATTTGCAAAAGCAGCAGGAAGAAATTGAAAGACAGAAGCAGGAGGCAGAACAGAAGAAAAAGCAGGAACAGCAGAGACTGAATGAGGCTTCCGGAAAAGTAAATAACATTCAGGGAAATGTAGACGCAGTCGGTGCGGAAATCGAAGAGGTGGACAATGAGCTGGTAGAGGTACTGGCAAGCATTGATATGATTCAGGAGGAGCTTGCTGCCAAGGAGGAAGCCATTGAAGAGACAACGGCAGAATATGAGGCAGCCAGGGCAACCGAGCAGGCACAGTATGATACCATGAAGGTCCGCATTAAGTATCTTTATGAAAAGGGAGACACGACCTATCTGCAGCTTTTGTTTGAAAGTCATAGTATTGGCGAAGCAATTAATAAAACCGAATATTTTGAGAAGCTATACGATTATGACCGTAAGCTTTTAGAAGAATATCAGCAGGCCAGACAGGAAGTTGAAGCACTTAAAGAGCAGCTGGAAAACGAAAAGGCAGAGCTGGAAGCACAGCAGCATGAGCTGGAGGAGGAGCAGGAATCCCTGCAGGTGATCCTCGATCAGAAGCAGGCAGAATATGATGATTATTCTTCCCAGCTTGCCAGGGCAAAGCAGGAAGCTGCTGTTTATATGGCAAATGTCCGGAAGCAGAATGATGAAATTAAGCGTCTGCAGAAGGAAAGTGATAAGAAGCAGTCCGAGATTGAGGCTGCAAAGAAAGCAGAGGAAGAAGCGCGAAGGGCACAGGAGGAAGCACTGCGGCGTCAGGCCGAGCAGGAAGCTTCGGGAAGTTCTTCAGGAAGCAGTTCTTCCGGTAGTTCATCGGGAGGCTCCTCAGGAAACTATGCATCAGCCGGCAGCTACAGCGGTTCCGGAAGCAAGGGACAGCAGATCGCCAACTATGCGTGCCAGTTTATCGGTAATCCTTATGTGCCGGGAGGAACCAGTCTGACGGAGGGCGCCGACTGCTCCGGATTCGTGTGGCGGGTATATAAGGACTTTGGATACAGCGTTCCGAGAACCTCAGGGTCGCTTCGAAATGCAGGAACCGAGGTTTCGTATGCCAATGCACAGCCGGGAGATATTATGTGCTATGCAGGACATGTTGGAATATATATTGGAAACGGACAGATTGTACATGCAAGTACCCAGCGTACCGGGATTAAAATTACCGCAGCGACCTATCGTGAGATTCTGGCCGTGAGAAGAATTGTGTAAGGTAGACTGCCAGGCATAAGTACCGACCATGCCCGCATGAGGAGGTACTTATATTTGGCAGTCAGGAAACATGAGAAAGGAGCGATTTTCAAAGAAAATCAGCGGATTTTGAATGCTTTCAGGATTGCGGGAGTACGAAGTACGGAGCAATCTGTACCTTACACAAGTATAAGAGTAATAAGTACAAGAGTAATAGATACAAGAATATAGATATGAGGTAACTATTCAGTACAGGTCGAAGCATTTACTGCCAAGACCGTAAGAAAATGATTCAGTAATGCAAAATCCCATCGGCGAAGCCGATTTGGAATGGATTTTGCATCGTAACTGTGAAGGTACTGAACAGTTACGATATGAGAAAGAAAGGCAGGAGACAGCAATGTCAGATTTTGACAGAAAGGATTGGGATCAGGACAGCAAAGGTCCTGAAAATATAGAATCAAACCGGAAGGAACAGGATCCGGACCGCTATAAGGAAGTAACGGATGCAGAAAAAACGATTGTGGCAGAAAAGGAGGATGCTTCTTCTGTAACCGAAACAGAGGCAGAAGACGCTTCTGACTCAAACGACACGGAAGATGCGAAGAAGAAAAGCGAATATGAGGATGTCTGCTTTATCTGCCGCCGTCCGGAGAGCAAGGCGGGCAAGATGTTCAAGCTCCCGAATAATATTACGGTCTGTAGTGACTGTATGCACAAGACCATGGATACAGTCAGCCAGTTTGACTATATGGGAATGCTGAATAATCCTTCCATGATGGACGATCTGAACAAGTCCATGGGACAGGGGTTCCCCAATATCCGTTTTGTCAATATCAATGATTTGCAGGGCGAGGGAGGAATTCCGAATAAGCAGAGGCTCAAAAAGAAGAAGCCGAAGAACGGGGAAGAGCCGGTACTGGATATTCATAAGATTCCGGCACCGCACCAGATCAAGGCGAGTCTGGATGAATACGTGATCGGACAGGAGCATGCAAAGAAGGTGATTTCAGTAGCAGTTTATAATCATTATAAACGTGTAGCTACCGGAACGATGGATGACATTGAGATCGAGAAATCCAATATGCTGATGATCGGACCTACCGGTTCCGGTAAAACCTATCTGGTAAAGACGCTGGCCCGTCTTCTGGACGTGCCGCTTGCGCTTGCTGATGCGACCTCTTTAACCGAAGCCGGATACATTGGTGATGATATTGAAAGTGTGATCAGTAAGCTTCTGGCTGCCGCAGATAATGATGTGGAAAGAGCAGAACGCGGAATTGTCTTTATTGATGAAATTGATAAGATTGCCAAGAAGAAAAATACGAACAGCCGTGATGTGAGCGGGGAAAGTGTACAGCAGGGGATGCTGCGTCTCTTAGAGGGTGCTGATGTGGAAGTGCCGGTTGGAGCAAACAGCAAGAATGCGATGGTTCCGCTTGCTACGATTAATACACGGAATATTCTCTTCATCTGTGGAGGTGCATTCCCGGATCTGGAAGAAATCATCAAGCAGCGTCTGACGAAGCAGACCTCCATTGGTTTCAATGCGGAATTAAAGGATCGGTTTGATAACGACAGGGATCTGTTATCCCGGGTGACAGTCGAGGATCTGAAAAAATTCGGTATGATTCCGGAGTTCCTTGGACGTCTGCCGGTGATCTATACATTGAAGGCGCTTGACCGGGATATGCTTGTGAAGATCCTGATGGAGCCGAAGAATGCGATCCTAAAGCAGTATCAGAAGCTCCTGGAGCTGGATGAGGTGCAGCTTAAGTTTGATCAGGAAGCACTGGAAGCTATCGCGGACAAGGCAATGGAGCGCGATACCGGAGCTCGGGCGCTGCGTGCAATCATCGAAGAGTTTATGCTGGATATTATGTATGAAATTCCGAAGGATGATAATATTGGAACCGTTACCATTACGCGGGAATACATTGAAGGAACGGGAGGACCCAGAATTGAAATCCGGAATCAGGCAGAGCTTCCCATGCATATGATAGAAGAAAAGCCTCAGGAATAAGAAATGACCAATCGCGAGAAAATCATATCCAATGATTTTTACGATGTTGTAGCCGATTATGTGTTACTGGAAGAATTACGGGCGAGTGCTCCTGCCTATGTCTACCAGCCGGTGGGCGGAGAAATTGGAATTGCCTATATTGAGCGGAATAAATTTCCGCCCTTGAGCGTCGGAGGGGTGTATCCTTATGAGTCGATACCAAAGCTGTATGGACTGATGCAGGATACGTTTGATCCGGCGCCTTTGCTTGTAAGCGGAATTACTGCAGTTTCCCGTCCGCCGCTTAGTCTGACCGGAAGAGGTGTTGTGGTGGGATTTTTGGATACCGGGATTGACTATCAGAATCCGGTCTTTTTAAACGAAGACGGTGGCACGCGCCTTTTGGGAATCTGGGATCAGACGATACAGGAGGGAGAGCCGCCTGCCGGAATTTATTATGGAACGGAGTACCGGAGGGATGTTATCAATGCCGCCCTGCAAAGCGAAGATCCCCTAAGTATTGTACCGAGTGTGGATGAAAACGGACACGGAACTGCGCTTGCCAGTGTGGCAGCCGGGAGCCTTTTAAATGAAGGCTTAAGCTTTGCTTCGGGAGCTGCGGATGCCGATCTTGTCATGGTAAAACTCCGGCAGGCAAAGCCTTATTTAAAGGAATTCTATGGAGTATCGCAGGAAACGGAGTGCTATGCGGAAAGCGATCTGCTGGTAGCAATCCGTTATCTGGAAAGCTATGCGATTTCCCTGTACCGGCCGCTCATTATCTGTATGGGAATGGGAACCTCCATGGGAGACCATGAGGGACATTCAGTGCTTGCTGACTACTTAAGCAGTATTGCACTGCGCAGAAGCCGCTGCGTGATCTGCTGTGCCGGAAACGAGGGAAATGCTGCGCATCACTATGAGGGAGGCTCACGTGCAGGGCAGACGGAATCTGTAGAGATCCGCGTCGATGAGCGGGAAAACGGTTTTACCATGGAGCTTTGGGGAAAGATTCCGAACCGGCATGCCATTACCATCCGCACGCCGGGAGGGGAGGTGACACCGCAGGTGGATTTCCGGGAGCGGGATGTACGGGAGTTTTCATTTGTCTACGAAAGCACAAAAATACAGGTGGGACACATTCTGGTGGAGCAGCGCTCCGGTGAGGAGCTGATCTTTTTCCGGTTCCTTGATCCGGCACCCGGTGTATTTACCATTTATGTGACGGCGATGGGAACGGGAAGTCAGGAGAATCAGGACAGCTTTCACATGTGGCTGCCGTTAAAGGAATTCCTGCGTGGAGAAACGTATTTCCTTCGTCCGTCACCCTATACAACGATTCTGGAACCGGGAAATGCAAGGGAGATCATTACGGTGAGTGCTTACGATGACCGGAACGGGAGCTTTTATATTTCTTCGGGAAGAGGATATACGAGGCAGGGACTGATCAAACCGGACTTTGCAGCTCCCGGTGTATCGATCAGCACAGCCCTTGGCAAAGGAACGGGAACCAGTCTGTCTGCAGCAATTTCGGCAGGCGCAGCTGCACAGTTCCTCCAATGGGCTATCGTTGAAGAAAACCAGCCCTGGGTCGGAAACCGGGAAATCCGCAACTATCTGATTCGCGGAGCAAGGCGTCAGAGCGTAAGCGAAGCCACCTACCGGATTTATCCCAACAAGGAGGAGGGGGATAATGGTATTATAGTGTCAGATCAGACGTCACAAGGTAATCATAACCCTGAACCAGCCGCCTTCAGCGGAAAAATCATAAAAGGCATTATGTTTTTCGCAGAAAGCCATAATGGAGCGTGTTCCAATCCCGTGATCTGTTCTGTTGGAATTGGGCAGTCCGTTCCTTCCAAAGGTGATCTGTCCCTTATAAGGGTTTTTAATCTCAAACATGAAAGCCGGCTTATGGATACAACTGATGATAATTTTTCTTTCATTTTCCGGGAGCTTTTCACAGGCTTTTATGGCATTTTCCAGAGCGTTGGCAAAGCAGATGGAAAGTTCTGCAGAATCGACGGGGAGTATTTCAGGAATGGAAAAATGGAGCTTCACGGTGATCCCCGATTTTTCTGCCTTACCCAGATAAGTAGTGAGCGTGGCATTTAATATGGGATCGCTGCAGTAATGGGAGGGCGCGGTCAGAAGGTCAAGTGCAGAAGATTCCGCTACAAAGCTGAGGATGGCTTCAGCATTCCCTTCCCTTGCAAGTGCGGCAATGCCGGATAGCATCTGGTGAGTGTCCTGCCAGACTCTTCTTACTTCCTCTGCATTTCTTTTTGTATCTTCCGCGTGCTTTTTAATGCCCTGCATCTGTATTTCCAGAATTTCCACGTTCCGCTTATCCAACTGGTATTGATACTGTGTCAGAAGGTATTGGAAGACCGCATAGTAAATGATAAGAATGACAGCGCCTGTCAGGTAAAACAGGATAACAAATGACGGGTTCTGTGTATAATGAGCCGGGTAAAGTGCGAGTGCCATTACAAAGAGTAAAAAGGAACTGGGAATCAGAGCGAGTATCCCCCAGCCCCTGGTAATTATTTCTATCCTGTTCAGGAAGTAATTTCTCAAAAAGAAAAATTCCACAAAAATCATGGCAGCATAGGCAAAAAGAAGAAGTATGGCACTTGACAGCAGTGTGCCTTTAAAAAGTGTATTAACCAGAGTCATGCTGATAATCAGATAGAGGGAAAGCAGAAGCTGCGACAGACATTTAAAGATATGCCTTGATACGGTGGTGTCCGCAGTCATGTAAATGCTGATAACACCCGGAAGGGAAACTGTAAGGACGGCGCTCCGCAGAAAAGGCAGGAATCCGAAGAAACGTAAGGAAAGGGAAGAGAAAACAACTGCATAAACGATATAGCTGCCCAGAATAAACAGATTTCTTTTACAGGATTTTTTCATTGGGGTAATGGAAATAATCATACCCAGCGTACCGAATATGGAGATAAGGACTCTGTAAGTCTGGTATGCCATATTATTATCAAAGATCATAGTGTTCCTCCCTTTATAATGCAACCGTAACTTTAAACCAGCCGTTTTCTGCCGTGAATGAGTAAAAGGCATCATGCTTTTGACAGAATGCCACGATGGAACGGATATGGGTTTCCACGCCGCCTTCCGGTGATTTTGGAAGACCATTTCGGTCAAGAAAAATCCTGCCCTCATAAGGACTTCCGATCTCAAACATCAGACTTGGCGTATCAATGCATTTGAAAACAATTTTCCTTTCCGGCTCCGGGAGCTTCTGACAGTTCTCTATGGCATTTCCCAGTGCACTGGCAAAGCAGATGGCAAGTCCGGCAGAGTCAACCGGAAGCGTATCCGGGATGGCAAGAGAGAGCTGGAGCAGAATGCCGGATTCTTCTGCAGACTTAAGATAAGAACAAAGCGTGGTATCCAGAAGCGGATCCCTACAGTAACGGAAAGCTTCCGGCATATCGGGGCTTTGGTCAGCGATACCTATAAAGTCAAGAATTGCCTGCATATCCCCGCTCTCTGCCAGAGAGGCAATAGTGGAAAGCATGTGTCGGGTGTCATGTCGGATGATTTTTGTCTGATTTACAAGACTTTCTATATCCGAGGCTTCTCTTTGTATATTCTGTACCTGCAGTTTAAGGATTTCCCGGTTTTGTTCTGCGGACTGTCTGTGATACTGCAGGGAAAGATATGAGCCGATTGCAGCGTAAAGAATGACAATGATAGCGCCGAGCAGGTAAATCATCATGACACTTGTGGGGCGTCTGGTATAATGCTCCGGATAAAAAGCAAGTGTTACTGCAAGAATAATAAGCGCACAGGGAATCAGGGCAAGAATCCCCCAGCCTTTTCTGATTTTTGTAATAAAATCCAGATAGACGGGGCGTACAAAATGGAAATCCAGCAGGATGACAAGCAGATAGACGAGCAGGCGCATCAGAATATCTGACAGCTCCGTTCCATGCAGTGCGGTATTGATAAGAGTGATGGCAGCTGCAATATACAGGGATGCCAGTATATGTGTTGCACGGGTGAAAACAAGCCGTGGGAAGGGTTCGTCAGAAATATTATGCAGCAGTAAAATGGCGGGGCAGGATATGGTAAGGATAAATACCCTCAGGAAATGCTCATAATCAAAGAAATAGATAATGGCATATGTGGAAAGTATGATATACAGGACATAGGCTCCGAAAATGATAATGCTGACAGGCTTCTCTTTCACGAACCGGTATTTCACGGTGGATCCCATCATGCCAAATGTGCCTGCGCAGGTAATCAGAACCTTTAAAATCAAAAAAGTAATATTTTCTTCAAAAAGCATGATATCTGCCTCCGTTTAGCCAGAAATCCACCCATTTTTTCTTGACAGCTTCGTACATACGGCGGGGAACCGGAACATGAAGGTTTCCGGTCAGCACCAGATCTGATTTTGTAACCTCTGTGACATGGGATAAGTTTACAACAAAAGAAGAGCCAACGAGAAGCATTCCCTTATGCGTCAACAGTTCATCAACGGCGTGCCGGAAGGAGCCGTTGAAGCTGGTGCTGTGTATCACGGTATTATCGGTCAGACAGTAATCAATATGCTTCTCCATGCGCTCCGCATATCGTATGTCAGCAACAGGAATCATGCGGATGCTGTCCACGGTCTTAACGGCAACTGCTTCCTGCATAATCTTCGAAAAAGAGAGGTAAGCTTTGTCAAGACTTTTGAAAAACAAATCCCGGTCCACGGGCTTTAACAGGTAATCAAAGGCGTCTACCCGGTAGGAATCCAGTGCAAAATCGGGAGATGTGGTAAGGTAGAGAAGGATACCCGTATCATCACGCATTCTGAGGGCGGTTCCAAGTTCAATGCCGTTCATTTCCGGCATAATGCAATCCAGGATATAGAGGTCGAAACCACCGTATTCATCAACATGGTTTATAAGCTCTTTTCCGGAAGAAAAAGAAGACAGGGAAAGGGTGCGGTCAGAATTTATCTGTTTATACTGCGTGATAAGTTCTTTTATCTTCTCATGGCATGTTTCTTGATCATCACATAAGGCAATCTGCAAGACTTAAGCTCCCTTCCGGTCATTTTCCAGTTATTTCTTATAGTGTAGCAAAGAAGAAGGGAGGAGTCAACGAAACGGGGGCTGACCAAATCCGCCAAAAAAGATACCAAATCGGCAATGATGTACATAAGAAAGAGCTGTTTGGGTATATTTTCTACAAGTAAAGCAAAAGAGAAAATGCACTATTTATATTATTAAAGAGACTAAAGGTAAGGTGAGCATATGAAGAGGCAGATATCGAAAAGAGAAAGGTATGAAAAACTGAGTGCTGCCTGTGAACCCTTCAGAAGGGCAAAATCTGAAACAATCCGTGCCCTTGGGGGAATCGGGCGCAGATACAGGATACTGCGTTATCCGGTCTGGATCATTTTAGTGGCATACATTTTCATATATAACGTTATTTTATATGGCTGCATTCAGTTGAAGGTCAGAGAGAAAATCGCGAGGGGTGTAGCATTTGCCATGACGGCTGTCCTTGTGTTTACCAGTGTCGATTTCACAGTGTTTGCAGCAGCCTGGAATGGTGGCGGCAACACCCAAACGCAGGTGATTACCGCTTTTGCAAATCTGGACGAATCCGTTGCCAGACAGTCCCTGCCCGTTGGAGTCGAGGAAAGTGAAATCCTCTTTCCGGAAACCCTTACGGTAACATTGGAAACAAAAAGTGAGGAAGAGCAGACCGGGGATGCGGCTCAGGAGGAAGGAACAGAGCCGGAAGAAGGAACGGAACCGGGAGGAAGCACAGAACCGGAGGAAGGAACGGAACCGGGAGAAGAAACAGAACAGGAAGAAGGAACAGAGCCGGGAGGAAGCACAGAGCCGGAAGAAGGAACGGAACCGGGAGAAAGTACAGAACCGGAGGAAGGAACGGAGCCGGAGGAGGGAACAAAACCGGAAGGAAGCACAGAACCGGGAGAAAGTACGGCATCGGAAGAAGCAGCGCAGGGAGAAGGTGCAGCCATGGAAGCTGCTTCCATACATCCTTCACAAAACCTGATCTCTGACTTCCTTGACTTTTTGCTGCCCCAGCCCATGATAGTCTATGCGGCGGAGATGGAAGGAGGGGAAGACCCTGTTGGTGAAGCGGAAAATCCAGCGGGTGAAACGGAAGCTTCCATTGCCGTGACATGGGAGATCAGTGGGACGGATATTTTCGATTCCTCCACAGCAGGGAATTGTTATGTTTATATGCCGGTTATCCCGGAGGGTTATACGGTGGAGGAGGGCGTCAGCCTTCCGCAAATTGTGGTGACAATAACGGATGATGCAGAGGGAAAGCTTGCCAGGCTGTTAGCGATGCTGGAAAAGCTGCCGGATCCGCTTACATATCTTGCTTCCGGTGAGCCGGATGAGAGTATCATTGACCGTGGGCAGCTTAATGAGGCACGGGAGGCGTTGGATGAATGGCTTGCGGAGAGCGGAGCGGAAGATGCGGAGAGTAACAGCGTGGTTTCCGGTGAGGACAGAGAGCGGCTGTCAGAGCTGACAGGGCGTCTTGAGGGGCTGGAGCATATACGCGATACCGAGACAGACTGCATGGACACGGAGTGCCCCTACCACTACCCGGAGATCATACAGCAGAGAATGAGAGAAAATGAAACTCCACAGCTGCTGACGCTTGCGGATCTGGTGGAGGAGTATGGTGTGGAGATGCCTGCGAATGCTCCGATTGCGGTGCAGACCTTCGCAGTGCCGACCTTCGCAGTGCCGACTGCTGTTATGCATCCACAGACACTGATGATCACTGATGATAATGAGAATAACAGCCATACGGGAAAGCCGGATGGCGATATTGATGTGAGTATGAGTTCCCGGAAAAGCGAGCACCCGATTGAACTTGCCTTTACGCTAAATGAGCTTCCAACCCAGAGCGCTTATCTTGCGGTTAAGGCTTATGATGTGGATGAAGATCTTGGTGAAATGGATTATGTGTATCTGAACGATGACATTTATCTGCCCATGGATCAGGTAAATACTGTGAAGAATCGTAAAATTGCATATAACAGTGAGACGATCGGTAATCTTGCGGGTACGAACAACACATGGAATACCACCGTGCTGGAGATTCCCCTTGACAAGCTGAAAAAGGGAAAGAACGTCATATCCGTGACCGTTGCGCCGAGCTGGGTGGTGACGGTGGACTGGATGCAGCTTATACTGGACGGTGGAACGGCAGACTCCAATATTCAAGAATTTTCCCTGAAGCTTCAGGACGCCGTCACGGAAAATGGTCAGGTTACCGTAGAGTCCCTTGTGACGGTCAGGCAGAAAGGGAATACGAAGTATACCACAGAATATACCCTGACGCAGGTGGAGACAGGAAATGCGCTGGATGCATGCTTTGGGCAGGTGCAGGAGAAAGAGGAGATAGCGCTTGGGATGCCCTTAAACTCGCCAAGTGGTACATATAGGATTACGGGAATTCTTAAGGATCCGACTACGGAGGAGATCAAGGCAACCGACAGTGTCAGCTTTTATTTCCTGGAGAACGTGGGAATCGGCCCCAAGGTCAGCCATACCTTGTCCCCGGATGTCCTTACAAATAAGGATGTGACAATAACGGTGAGTGCTGAGGCCGTGCCGGAGATGGGGATTACTGATGTGGCTGTTCCGAAAACATCAATGGTTGTTTCCGAAAATAACAAATATTCCTTTACCATAAATTATAAGCTGAATGGCAGTGATAAATCGGCAGATTATAAGGTAAAGGTGGACAATATCGACAAGACGGCTCCCACGATTACCTATACACCGGTTACGGTGTTGGAGGACGAGGCACTGGAGACGGTGAAAAAGCTGTTTGCGGAGGCTGTTGTTGCTTCGGATAACCGCAAGCTTGCTGACGAACCCTTGTCCTACACGATACCGACGGATATCAGCAACCTCCCGGGGGAAAAGACCGTTACGGTGACGGCGACGGACGCTGTGGGAAATAAAAGCACCAAAAACTGTACCATTACGGTGACGGCAAAGCCTCTGGAACTGAAGCTCGGTGAGCTTACTGCGGTTTCGGGCAGCAAGGATCGGTACAGCTTAAAAGCGGTCTTAACCCATACCGGAGCGGACACGATCACAGAAACGGGCTTCGTATGGGGCATTGTACCGGCTCCCACACTGGAGCTTAACAACGGAAGCGTAAAAACCTCCAGCGTTATCGAAACAAAGAACGGGAACTTAAGCGCAATCGCCACAGGGCTTGTCTCCGGCGTGGAATACTATGCGCGGGCGTATGCGAAGGTTACATCTGGCGGAAGTACGAAGGTCATTTACAGCGAAGCGAAAGATTTTGGCTTCGGAGTCCCGTCCTATGGCACATTTTCCCTGCAGGGAATAGCGACCAACAGCATAAAAACGACCTTTACGATTAAAAGAACCGGCGGAACGGACGGTAAACAGACCGTCTATTACCGCACGGTAAACGGCTCTGCCATCGGCGGCACCCATTTTAACCATGTGCAGGGAAAGGTTACCTTCGCGGACGGGGAGACGTCCAAGGAAGTGACTGTAACGGAGCTCGGCGTAACGAATGCCTACAATAGCAAAGAGGGCACAAGGTACTCCAATACAGACAGAACCTACTCGCTGGAGATATACCGCGTAGAGGGCGGCGGGAAGATTGACGAGACAAAGCGCTCGAAGACGCGGACGATGTTGAAGGACAGCAGTTATACCATTGACAGGTCAATTTATACTACGGAAAAATCAAGGGTCCATGTGGCAGATACAACTGGGAAAAATGGAAAACGGGTTGCTGACACAAATAAAAAGCCTCAAGGCGGGTCAGATACCAATGTGCGTTTTTTGACCAATCGTTATAATGAGACGAACTACAATACCAAGAGTTCTCTCTCCGATTATTATACCGATTCAAAGCAGTTGGAGTATTTGAGGGCCACCGCAAGCGGGTGGTACTATCGGTATTGGCTGAAGGCTTATGAAGTTGACGAAAGCTATGAACACGCCTATATGGGAACTGATCCATTGGATGATGTACATATTGAATTAGGAAAAAAAGACGGCGTGGTTTCAGGACAATCTGGGCAACTTTGGGCATGTAATTTCCAACTGAAAAAAGGAAAAGAGACAGCCTTTAAGTTCCCGAGCACCCAAACAGGAGGTAAAGAGGGAAATGATTATCCAACAAAAATCTCCGGCACGACTTCTTCTTACAAGGAGGAAACATGGGTAAATCTGGGGGTTGATCAGACATGCTATGCTTACTTTGGTGCAAACGGTGCAAATGAGGACGTCTGGTATGTGGACGGTCTGACCAGCTATGTCATGGTGCAGGATGAGCAGGAACCAAAGCTCCTCGGCGTTGCGCCGATGGCGGGAGGCACTTACCTCCCGGGGGATCCGATTACGGTGGCGCTTGTCTTTAACGAGATTGTGGACAAAACGAACAGCTCTATGAGCGGTCTTACCATCAAGACCAACGTAGGTACTTTGACATACGCGGGCGGCGCGGACACCAATGTGCTGTATTTTACAGGGACGGTATCGTCCTCTGTAAACTTAAGCGGCAGCAGTGCACTGCAGGTCAGGAGCATCAGCAGCACCGCTGGTATTAGGGATATGTGCGAGTTGGTTGGTACCAGTCAGTCAACAATTACGGGCAGTACCAATGTGATCGTGGACAACAGTAAGCCGACGGTTACGATTACGCCAAACACGAGCGGCACACTGCCCCGCCATAAGGCAACCATCACGGCGACAGATGCAAAGACCGTTCAGTATACATGGACGAAGAGTAAAGAACTGCCCGCTTATGGCTGGCAGAGTACCACAAGCGGCGCGCAGCTTACGGTGAGCCGAGACACGGCGGGAGCGACGGAAACGTGGTATCTGCATGTGCTCGCCACCGCAGCATCGGGAGCCTTCACGCATGAATATAAGGCGTTTACCTTTATGCAGCCCGCGATCACAGGGGTATCTGTAAGGGCGGGTTCCGCGGCCTCTTCTGCGGATGTGGCGGATGTATGGAAACCGGGAAAATATATCGTAGTGGAGTATGCGGGCGCGCAGACCTCCGGCACGAAGACTACTTTTGGCGGACCGACGAGCAGTTCAACGCCCATTACGAAATCAAGCGGGACGACGTCTCTGAAAGTTACCCAAAACGGAACATACACCGTGACGCTGACAGACGGTTATGGAAATGTGATTTCCAAAACCATTGAGGTACAAAAAATAGATGCTAAGAAGCCCACAGTCACAATCCGCAGCGGAAGCAGCACGGAGGCGGATGCCGTATATAATGAGCTGACTCTTGTCGTGCTCCCGGAGGATACCGGAGGCAGCGGCGTGGCAAAGGTGGAGTATGCATGGACAAATGACACAGCAGCTCCTTCTTCGTGGACGACACTCGATGCGGGTGCGGACGGCAGTTATCAGGCAGCGTATACCGCCACAGAGACTACAAAGACTGCAAAATATCTTCAGGTAAAGGTTACAGACGGCGCAGGAAATGTCTCCACAGTCGTCCAATCGGGGCCTTATAATATGATGAAAAAGATAACCGGAAAGGGACTTCCCACGATTACCGTGACAGAGAAGAATTCGGGTTCATGGGAAAAGAGCGCAGAGCTTACCTGGACGGCGAAGAAAGGAACCGGAACCGGCGCAGGTAAGATTGCGTCCGTATACACGCCGGACGGCCTACAGACGATAGATTCTGGCTCCAACGATGCCACCGGAACCTGTACTGTGACGAAAAACGGCGTCTATGTATTCATGGTGACGGACGAATATGGCAATTCCGTCAGTACAGAAGTGCTTGTGAAAAACATCGACAACGAGGCGCCGAAGGTGGAAGAGCTGGATCGTTCCGTATCTACAGACAGGGAAACAGGCACGATCAAGCTGACAGGTGCTACGGATGACTGTACGGCAATCTACGACCAAAAAGGAAACTGCACAGATTATCGCGGCAGCGGTATTCAGACAAGGGAGTACCGGGGGGAGAACGAGACAGAATGGAAGACCTTCACTGGGGATAGTTTTGAGGTGACGGAAAACGGAAGATATGTCGTCAGACTCGAAGACAAATTAGGAAATATCAGCAACGAGTACAGCGTGGAGATGACGCTTATTAAGGATACGCAGAAGCCATCTCTTACGGCAGCGGTGGAGAGCGGTGTCAGTGCGAATGCTGGCGGCTGGTACAATGCGGCGGCTCTGCACATTACGCTGACCTATTCCGATGACGTTGGCACGACGAAGCTGTACGGCAAAGTGGATAATGGCGGTTTTGAGGAAATCAGTGGTATTTCCACAGCACCCGGTACAACATTTACGAAGGCTTACGACTGTACAGAGGGTGTGCATACCTACACTTTTAAGGCGGAGGACGCAGAGGGCAATGCGACTGAATCCGAGTCTGTCACCGTGAAGTGGGATAAGACAAAGCCGGTCATCGGTGAGATTACCGCTGAGAATAAAGCAGCGAACCTTCTTGACTGGATCATCGGGAAAGAGAGCCTGATTCTGCATATTCCGGTGACGGAGGAAGGCAGCGTGGTACAGGAGATTTCCTATACCATAACGCCTGCGTCCGGCACCGCACAGAATGCGACTGCAAAGATTGAGAATGGTCTGGCGAAGATCACCCTTTCCGCAGACTGGAAGGGCAACATCACCAATATTAAATGTACGGATGCAGCGGGAAATGTCTCTGACACCAAGAGCATCACAGATGCAGCAAACGGCTTCATCGTGGAGGATAACCCGCCGGTGATCACCTTTACGGCAGCAAACATGGCAGACCCGAAGAATCCCAGACCGGGGGAGGCGCTGTCTGAGAATTATTATGAGGAAAATGCCGCTCCCACGGTTTATGTGTCTGTAACGGATGCGGACGACGGCGGTATTACCGCGGGAATCAAAGACATTACCTATACCATAAACAGTGATGCGGAGAAGACGGTGAATGGCAGCTTTGACACTGACCTAAAGGGAAGCTATAGCTTTACCATATCGCTCACCGGTAAGACGGGCATTGTAAATATTACCGTGAAGGCTTCCGATTATGCGGGAAATACCGCAGAAAAAACGGTGACTGTCCGTATCAAAGAAAAGGAGAAGAAGCCTGACACTAAGACCGATTACCGGCAGGAGCAGTTTAACGGACTGACGCCGGGAGCAGCCTATGCGGTGAATGGGGAAACCCTGTCTGCCGATGGGCAGGGCTGTATTGCCATCGGGGAAGAATGGTTTGGCAATACGATCCAGATTATAAAAAAGGGAACGGAGAGCACATCAGACAGTGACGCGGCAGAGCTTGCCATAGCGAGGCGTCCGGGAATTCCTTCTGTATCTGCGGAAAATGAGACAATAAAAGGGAAAAAGGACGGAGCATTAAACGGCGTCAGTGAGACGATGGAATACAGCATTGACGACGGCGCGAACTGGATAGCGTTTACTTCCGATGAGATAACAGGCAACCGCATGTCAGGTCTTGCACCGGAGAATATTTTGATACGGGTGAAGGCTACCGACGTCGCGCCCCAT
>ERZ1026772.973-NODE-973-length-17490-cov-9.932722_pt1 | contig 17490 bp, 16 predicted proteins | sample MGYA00380124_ERZ1026772 | MGnify/ENA primary metagenome ERZ1026772 (study PRJEB33269, sample SAMEA4719760) | human gut metagenome | biome: human-associated habitat; feature: organic feature; material: feces | place: Cameroon | collected 2013-10 ...
CCAACCGAGGATTTGAGACTGCTTACAGTGCCCCAATTCGTGATATATGGTCTCAAAATTAGCATCTCTGCTCACGATAACATACTGCCCGAGCGATATTCCGCCACTCATCTTCGGAGACTTGACCACGACAACATCGTTATACCCGACTTGGCGCATTTTTTCATACCCCCGATAATAGAGGTAAAGCGCAAATCCCAAAAGGTTCTGCGGAAGTTGATGCAAGTACATCAAAAATGAAATCAAAGCTTTCATATCATTCTAAATTTTAGTTTCATAAAAGGGATTCGCATCTCCCGACGGGAACCCACACAAATAATAGTAATAACCACAAAAAATTATGAAAACACTACAAGTCTGTGAATTTCTCACAGCTTTTTTCCTGTATATCTCCGGTTGTAGAGTATCTGCCCGCGCTGCGCTCCATTCCGCCTGTGCGACAGATGGACGAACGACGGATAGAGTATCATCTGGTCGAAGGGCAGTCCGAGGTCGCGAGCCGTGATGGCGAGCTGCCTCACCGTCTCGATGTCTCCGCGGCCATTGCGTCCGAACGGACACACGTCTGCCGCCTCGCCCTTGGTGTGTTGCGAGGTCGGAACGCCTCCGACGGCCTTGTTGACTTCCGGACATCGGTAGCCGCTGTTTATCGCGAGCGGTTTGCCCCACGCATCTCGAAGCGGTTGAATAACAGTATCAACGAGTTCTTTGATGCTGTCGCGGACATCCACTGATGTTATCGTATTCTTTACTTGCATTCCAGGTACGTCCGTCTTCTCGAACTCAGAATACGAAAATGATTTTGATATTGTTCCCATATTCATTCATTGTTTAGTTTTCCGCATTTTGGGCGGCGCATCTTCCGCATCTTGCTTCGTCTGCAAATACTCCGCTTCCGAAGGGAGGTTCCCTGTCCGGGCACTTTGATTTGCGGCACTCGAAGGCCCGATAGTAGGCTATCTTGCTGCCCAGCTTGTCGCAGCGGTCACGCCATACGCCCTGCTCTTTGTAGAGGCTGTCAATCTTGTTGTCCTTAGCCTGTATCTTTTGGGCATAGTCCGCCTTCATCTGCTTCATCTCGGTTCGGACATCGAGTGTCTCCGCTTTCATCTCTTCCGCGATGCCTTTCCACTGGTCTATGGTCTTGCTCACATTGTCAAGCACCTGACTTGTCTTTCTATCTCCGAGGAAATAGATTGCAGTGAATGCTCCCGAAGTGATGAGGGTTGTAATTATGTTTGTCCAGTCCATCATCGCGTCACCAAGTTATCAGATACAACCACAGGCACAACTGCATCGCGACTGCGCCCACCGTCGTGGCGGCAAGGTCCGCTTTGTCGTAAGCCCCGCCGCGCAGCATGTCCACATACTCTTTGCCTGCCCCGACGAGGACTCCGGCGGTGAAGGCGACCGGAGCGCAGTAAGGTACGAGGGCAAACGCTGCCGTGACTGCCATTCCGGCTATGACGTGCATGTACTTATCCGCAGCAAACCCTGTAATCCACGAATACGCGCGAACAACCGCATCGGCGGCCTTCTTCAAAAATTCAATAATCCTTTTCATCTTGCTTTGCTTTTTTATCGTTCAACATCTTCTCCCGCCTCTTTGAAAAACTTCACGAATTTCTCTTTCACGATTACTTCCGCGAACACGTCGCCGTTGCGCGTGTCGACTATTCCGTTTGGTGAGGAGAGCCTGACATAGCCCTCCTTTACTCCCTCAATGTTCATTCTGTTCATATCATTCCGTTGTTTCGTTGGTTACTTCCGTTGCCTCAGCCTCAAGCCGGACAGCGAGTTCCGCCATCTTTGCCTCGTTGGCATTGTACTCCCTGTTGGCGGCGACATAGGCCGCGTATTCCGAAGGATAGTCGTGCTCGAACGAGCGCCCAAGTTTGGAGCACTTGACCGCGTGGTCGTCACTCCTCCTCATGACCGACAACAGCTCAAGCTGTCTTTCTTCCAGTCTCTGGATTTCTTCTCTCGTGTTCATATCTGTGTCGTTTTATAATTCTAATTTGTCTCCGTCAATCTGTAGAGCGAGACGGGGAGGGAGTAGAACCATTCGCACATGCCGCCGTTGGCGTATAAGTAACCGGCGTCACCGTTCGCGCACCAGGCGTAGCCGTCGTAGCACCGGACGCAAGACCAGAAGTACCTGCCATTCGACACGGCGTCGCCACCCATTGCCCAAAGAACCTTGTTGAGTGCATCGGCATCGCGGTTCGCCGAGGTTCCGTGCTGAACCGGTCCGAGGATGGATGCGACGTGTTCGGTGGTAGGGAGGAACCAGTCCGAGATGACGGAGCAGTCCGGGGAGGTCTTGGCATAGACGGCCGCCGGGCAAAGGTTTTGCTCCACACCGTCCGCAAGGGTGAAGGTCTTTGCGGCAAGGATGGCGGTGCGCTCCTTTCCGTTACGTATGCCCATCGCTCCGAAGTCCGTCGGCGTAACGACCATGTTCGCCTTGAGGTAGCGAAGCCAACCTTCTTCGCCCTCGCCGTAAACTGAGCGCAGGAAAGCGCAGTGGTCGCTCTGGTACTGCGACGTACCCAGATAGCCGGGGAGGCAGATTGGATAACCCGTCTTTACGTTCGTGACGTCGGTTGATGGATTGTATGCCGTGGATACAAGGTCGTTGTGGAGGTAGGTTATCGCCCTCTGAAGGTTGTGGATGCCGCCCTCTCCGTCCCTATTGCCGTTGCGTTGCAGCATGTAGCTGCTATAGGTCACGTCCGGCATTATTTCGGGCGCGAGTGTAAAGCCTGACTTTCCTGTATTGTACGGCCGCTGCCGCTTGAACTCGTAGCTGCATCCTATGTAGACTTCCCCGTTGCTGTCGTTAACTCTCGCAAACCACTTTTGGGTGGTGAAGATTGCCGTGGCCGCAAAGAAAGCATTGAGAGCCGTGACCAGCCCAGCTTTGTCGGAGGCGGTGTATGTGACCGTGAAGTCGGTGCTCGCCGTCGCGGATGAACTTTCGCGTATCGAGAGGACTCCGGTGTGCTCTGCACCGTCGAGGGTGTAGCCCGTAAGCTTGTACTCGATGCGCTCGCACCACTTCTGTGCCTCGTTGTGCTTCCACACAACGAGGACTTCCCTTCCGAAGCGTCCACCTACTGCACCGATTGTCTCGTATGTGTTAGAATCGAGTGCCGTCGGGTCGAAAGACTCCGATGTTATGAATTCCGGTTTGCCGGTCACGAGGTTGCCCACTACCGCGTCGCCCCACACGGGGTTCTTTGTGAATATGTTCGTTGCCATATATGTCTGATTTTAACAATTAATCCACTTGAGGTCCCATTCGCCGTTTCGCGCCGCGATGTAACGCCCGCCCGACGCAGCGGTGGTGTCGACATACTGCTGTCCGATGGCGGAGGGCTTGCCGTTCCAGTTGTAGCCTTCGCCTGTTGCCGGGTCGTACTGATTCCAGTTCTCCGGCACGACCGTCTCCTTCGGGGTGCCAACGCCGAAGAGTATCGGCGGCTGGCCACAGAGTAGAGGGAGGGCGCGGTCGTCGGGGGACGCAACCCGGCTCATCGTGCGGTCGAGGTCAGCGCGGTTTGTGGCGGCTGCGGTCTCGACCGATGAAAGACCGGACTGAGGGCTGGCGACGTCATCGGCCGCAGAGCCAACCTTGCCCGCAAGCTCGTTGATTGCCGACACGAGGTCAGTCTTGCTTGCGGTGTTCAGGCTCGACAATGTGCCGATGTTCGCTTTGTTTGCCTTGATGGTGTTGTACGCGTCGATAGGATAGACGATGTCGGCACGCAGAGGCGTGGATGTCTTGCCTTCGGTGATGATTGCCTCCTCCGTTCCTCCCTCTGCGACCTGCTCCGTGAGGTTCAGTTCGTCGTAGGTAGTCTCCTCTGGCGTGGCCAGCTCATAGCATACATCAATAGGATTATTTGCAAGAAAAGTCCTAAAATCTTGAACGTTAGCTGCTTTACTTGCCTGTATTCTAAAGAAGCACGCCATATTTGTCTGGGGGAAATATCCTTCAGAAGTAGTATTGGCTATTAATGAAGACTGCCTCGTCGCATGAGTGCAGATAAACCCTTGATTTTCCTTTCGAGCAAGATCCTGAATGTTTATCAAGAAGTTGGCAATGCCGTATTGGTTTACTGATTGCAGACTCCAAGATTCTGTGTCCGCTCCTGTAAGGCGCATGTATTTAACCCTCTTCACCGCCTTTGTCGGAGTAATCTCGTCATACGCGGAACCTGCCGACTTCAATCCGTCAGGGAAGTACTTCTTCAGCGTCTCGCTCCACTTCCTCTCGCTCACCTTGCCCTCCGTGTCGGTGGTCTTGATACCCTCGGCGAAGGAGGACACAATCTCTCCCTCGTTGTAAGGGATGTAAGGCACATCGTCGATGCTGTCGTAGCCGAGGCGCTTGGCGAAGTCGTCGGGTGTCGTCGGCTCGTTGCCGGAGCCGAACATCTGGGTAAGGTCGATTAAGTTGAGATAGAATTTAATTTCGTTTGTATCAGCATCGAAGATTTTCGGAAATGAAAAAATCGCGCTTCCAGAGATAGAACCTGCTGTAATTATATCATTCCACTTTTGCTGCTGTAGGTCGTCATTAAAGTAAACTTTTAATCCCACAGACGCGGATAAGTCTGATAATGCTATATACTTATGATTTGGACTGCTGTTATAAATTTTAGCAGGAATTGTAAGTGAACCTAAGGTAATATAGGCATAATTTGTCGCCTTGCCTGTTATGAGGATTCTGTTTTCTTGAACGGTCGCTGTAACTCCGTTATGCGTATATTCTTTTCCGTTAGTTAAGAAGATTTTCTGATTCATCACCACGCTATACCCCTTTATCCGCTTGATGCTCGCGCTTCCGTCCTCAATCTGATTGTTCCCTCCGGCCTTGCGAGACGTAATCAATTCCTCGGTAGCCTCGCCCTTGGAAGTGAGATTGTCAGCCGAGCCGACACGCATAGATGCGTAGTAGCCGTCAGCGAAGGACTTGAGGTCCACCTTCTTCTTGAGGTTGTTGATTTGGGTGGCGACAGAGGCTTTTGTCCCATACCTGCGCACAAGCAGCGTCGTGGCTTGCGGCACGTCGGCACGATAGCAGACGAGCACGTCGGGGTATGCCTCCATAGCCTCGAAGCATACATAGCCGCTTTGGGCGATGTCGGTGCTCATGGCCGAGAACAGCGGCAGGTATTCCACCCTCTCAGTGCCTGATGTCGTCGTGGTCTTAATCCTCGCCACAAAGAGAGCCACGCCCTGTTTCATCTTGTCGGAGCCGCCCATATACAGCTCGTAGGTGTTCCCCACGACGACCGCCCCGATGGCCGCGATGTTGAAGTCCGCGTCGTCCACGAACTCGCCGTCTGCATTGATGTACTTGCCTGTCGTCTCCGCCGTCATGGCCACCGACGGCAGCGGCTCGTACTGCCCGAGGTCGCGTTCGAGGGAGGTGACCTGCGTCCCCACGCTTCTTGCGGCCGTAGCATCCGCAAAGAATATCCAGCCGGGATTGAGGACTACGGTCTCCCCATCATCCTGAAGCGTCGCCGGGGCGACAGTGGTAGATTCGGCCGTGCACATAAACGCGCTTCCGAGAAACGTCACCACATTATACAGGTAGTATGTCGTGCCCTCGGAAAACTCTCCGCGAGGGACAGAAACCTTGCCCATTACCTTTCTTGATTTTTCCATATCAGTCTTCTGCTATTAAGTAAATATCACCTGTCTCGGTATCAAACTCAATACGAGTGTTTGCGGCCTTGCGGGCTTCTTCCGCCGCCTGCTTGGCGTTCCTTGCCGCCTCATCGGCTGCGCTTCTGAGCCACAGCAGAAAATCCTCCTCCGTGCCCTGATGTCCGGCATGAAGCCAGATGTCGTATGCGGAATCCCCCTTTATTCCCAATTCAATGGTAGAGACATACTCTACGGCCTCAATCTCCACATTCCCATCGGGTGTCTGGTTGTCGGCTTCGCAAGAGCGGTCAACGAGAGAGAACGCCTGACAGGTATCAATCGTCCTCATTCCGTCAAGCCCCTCGTTCTCAATGAGGATTAGCCGATATATGCCGGTGCGCTTCTGGTCGCGTCCACGGAAAGTGAAACTCACCTCGTTGTCCTTCACGGAGATGGATGCAGATGTGCGTTCACCGGAGGTCTCATAATACAGAGACAAGTTGCGGCCTGTCATGTCGGCAGGATTGCCCTTCTTGTCGAAAAGCTTCCAGACAATCTCGTAGTCGTTACCAATTCTGAGTCTTCTGATTTCTCCCATGTCATTCACTCCTTATTGGTTCAGTCCTTGCCTCGTCTTCAAGCCTCACACGGAGCTCTTCATCCGGAGCGGATTCCGTGTTCTTCTCTATCGCGGTTTTGCGTGAGAGTATAGGATTGTCGCCCTCGGACATGGACTTGAGCATATTGTTATATTCCATATCGCTTCTCGGACGCCATGGTTTCTTTTCCGCGCTTATTTCAAGTTCGCCCCAGCGAGTTATGGCATCCCTGTCGTTGCCTCTCCTGACTGCCTCCACGGATATTCCATAAGAAAACAACCTTACCATCTTGTCTAAGACGTTCTGCCAGTCTATCGCAGCCCTCCCGGCAGTCTCGTTGTCGAGCGATTGTGCTATCTGCACCGCCACTCCGGACACATCTCCGGACATGGATATGTCCTTCGGAAGTATGATTGTCGTTCCGGAGCCTATCTGAATCTGCTCAAAAAGACCCTTGAGGGTGTCTATCATACCCTGCGGGCTCGGAGGTGACAGATACTCCGCCTTGCCGTTCCCGTCAAAGGACCGGTCATTGAGGATTACGCTCCCGGCAATCTTCTTTGAGTTCGGCTCGAAATCGCCCTTGATATACAGCATTCCCCATCCGTGACGTTTCTGAATGACGAGGAAGATGTTGTACATTATCTCGAAGAACTCTATCGCTCCCTGCACGTCATTCCAGGCCACATTTCCCCGCTTGGTGACAAGCGGTATCTCGTTAAATCCGTGCGGAGATGGCTCCTTGTCCATAACCCAACCCGACTTCTCTCCGCCCTGTGACGGTTCTTTTACAAAAGACGTATGGAAAACGCTGTCATAACAGTCAATGTGCTCCACACCGTTCTGCGAGTAATAGATACACTCCATCAGGCGGTCTCCGTTCCTGTCGTTATGGGAGCATATCACATATCCGTCGTCATATTTGATTATGCGACATTTGGTGCGTCCGTTCTGGTCGTAGTAGAAAAGGAGTCCGGCGACGCCCAGTGATTTCTGGGCGAGCACCATCTTTGAAAAGCCTCCGTCAACATTTCTGCGTTTCCACAGCCGCTTGAACCTCGCGAAGTCCTGCTTCTTCTGTTCTGAAGGCTGTTCATCATCTATGGTGAACACCGTGCGGTTTCCGCACTGATGCAGAAACTGCTTGTTCACTATGACTTTCTGAATGGGGAGCGCGAGTTTCTTATATTTCAGCTCCTGATAGCCGTCATTTATCTTTACGGCAACGGAAGGTATGTTGTCGTCATAAAGAACCTCGTGGCTGTTCGGATCGAGTTCGGCGAGGAACTGCGCCTGCGTCACGATCACCTTGTTGAAGGACGGAAGTTCAGCCCTGGTCAGTTCCCCGACTCCGACCCCGTACTTTGCGGGATGATATTCCGGCTCCACGCCCCGGGTGAACGGCCTTGTCATTAAAAGCTGTTCCGGATTGGAGAGGAGACTCTTTATTGCCTGCTGGTATTCGTTTGTCATCGTCTTCGCCGGTGCGGGCATTTTTCATCACGGAAATTTCCCTCCCGCACCACGGACAAATATCATTGAACTTGTTGAGAACTACAATTTTATGTTCCTCACTTTTTTGCGAAGTGCCGAATTTGTCCACCAGTTTCACCTTCATGTCGGCAGAACGTCCGGTAAGCGCGGCCACATCCTTCGGATCGAGCGTCACTTTCGGATCACGCAGCAGGTCGTCAATATCCCTGATACTTTGTTCAAGACTGCGCTTCACCTCGTCGTATGACATACCATCCTCGCCGAATGTCCTCGAATAATAGGCGTCAACGGCGGCATACTCCGGAGAGGAAAAGAGGTTGTCCATATCCTCCGCCGTCCCTCCGTAGAGCAGCGCATAGGCAATCTCGCTGCAATCCATGACATGGCACAGCATGACAAGGGCGACCTCCCGGGGAGTGACCGTCACCCCACCGTCGCCCAAGTCTGCAATCATCGCCTGTATGTCATTCCTCGTCACCATCCCCGACAAGTTTCTCGACAGCCTCGACTATCGCTCCGGTACGCTTGACGTTTTCCACAAATTCGGCATTGGCGATGGCGTCTTCCTCCGTCTCCGGGGCCGCGCCCCTCAGTGCGGCCTCATCCGAAAGTCTCCTGTAGTAGTTCTTCTTTTCCGCGAGCACGGCAAGCGCAAGGTTCACGCTGTATTCGGCATCTCCGAACATCTCAAGCGGAAGCGTGAGAAGCATTATCATCACGGCGCGGTAGTCCGCGTTTGTCTGCCTTTCTTCTTCCGTGTATGAAGAATCGTCGTCAATGCTCTCGCAGTACCATTTCAGGGCCTGGTACAACGACCCTCCGGCAAAGCTGTTCGCGACCCCGGGTCTCACCACGAGATAGAAGTTGGACACGTGCAGGAGCATCTCCTTGCGACATTTCACTATTTCGATTGCTTCCGTCACCGGATAACGCTTCACCACTTCGCTTTCGGGCACTTCTATCTCCACGGGGTATTGCGCTCCCCTCACGAGCTCTTCCAATGCCGTGCGGGCCTCATCGCGCTTCCCTTTCGGCACGAGGCCGAGAATATAGTCAATTTCTTTTTTCATATCGTCTATCTTCCTTTTATCTGTTCCTCGATGCAATAGTTATACACAAGGCTTCTCGCCTTGGCGGTGCTTGTGGTGCGCAACCTCTCTTCCGGGATGCCGTAAGCGGCCGCGACGAAAGCCTTGGTCTGCTTGGGGTCGGACAATATCTCTTCGACCTTGCTCACGAAACGTTTCTCCAGCCATTCGTATGGACGGATGTCGAGTATCGTTGCGACACCGTGGTCGTCGAAGCTCTTGATTATTCTGGGCACTCCGTCGTAAACGTTGCGCAGCAGCGCAAACCCCTCGTTGTTGTTACACTTCAGGACACGGGCAACGGCTCTCACCCATACCCTTTTCTCTCCTCTTGCAAGCGGTTCGGGGATTGCCGGGAGTCCGGTCAGTTCGAGAACCGTCATAATCAGTTTTTCGTTAATCATATCCTTTCACTTTTATTGAGCATAAATCTCTCCTGTCTCCTGGTCAAGATGCAGCCTGTCCAGTTCGATTCCGTAACCGTTGGAGGTGGCCACAATTTCTCCGGTAGTCACATCCTGCGTGATTCCTGTCAGCCCGACGACCGTTCCATCCGCAAGACACCCCTTCGTGCGTCCCCAGACATTCACGAACTTGAACTTCACGTCCACATACTCCAGTCCCTTGAGAGTATCCTTTTCCGCCGTCTGCTCGTCACGCAGCACGAGGCACGCCTTCTTCAGTCTTGCCGTATCCCAGTATAGAAGTCGTCCCGAATACGCAAGTTCGCGGAAAAGGCCGAGCGTCGTTCTCCTTTCCTTGCCGACAAAGACGAGGTTGAGAGTGACTGTCGTGGCCTCACACGTGGCGCCCACGCTCTCGTCGGAAGGATGCCACACCCTGGAGCCGTCCGCTTCGGCATAGCTCTCCGTTTCCAGGTTCTTGACCTTACCGACCGTCTCCAGCCCATCGCAGGAACGGTATTTCAACCCCCGGAAATATTCCTCAAGGTCTATCGCCGGCCCGACTCCGTTTTCGGAGGCATCGGCTCTCTGAATATAAAACTTGTACTCTGCCATATCTCGAATGTCATCTGTCGTAAATCTTCACATCCACGCCCTCCGAGCGCACGCTCCCGGAATATCGTCTCACCTGCACGAAAGTGGTGTCCCTGCCTTTCAGCAGCAGCCTGCAGTCATCTCCCGCCATCTGTATCTTCGCATAGCGCGTCCTTTCCGGCATTTCGATTTCCACGTCACCGCAATCAAGCAGCACGATTCGCCTCACTTCGGGAGCGGGAGTTATCTTCCCCGAGTAGCTGCACCACATCGAGGCTCCCTCGCGTGTCACATAGCCGTTCACGTGCCTGTCGAAAATCCTGAGGACATCCTCTCCCGAAGGTCCCCAGCCGTCGCGCACGGATTCGAGGAAGAAGTCCGTGTTCATTCCGTCCATCATGCAGAGGAACACGTCGTGGCGTGTCCTTGCCTCAAGAAATTCCTCAAGGCCCTCCCCGCACGGGCGGTGTTCGGCAATCCTGTCTCTGTAATCAGCTATCTCCATATCGGCTATACTATCGTTCTGTAGTCAAGGTACCACGTATCGTTCTCCTTCGACCAATACAGCCGCCACGTGCCCCTGTCCGCAGCCCACTGCGATGTGTCTGCCATGCCCTGACGGATGTTATATATACGGTGCGGGTCTGTCCCCGTTCCACCCACTATTGTCAGTTTAGCGGTCGTTACTTGTATAATCTCATAGTACTGACCATATTTGGGCTCCTTTGGAAGATACAGCGTCAGCGAGCCCTGGGACTCCACTATGACCGTATGGTCGATGTCGCGCAGTGTGTTGTCTCCATACCCTGTCCCCTCGTCCTTCCCTATCTGGCCGCCGCCGGTCAGGCGGATAATCTTCGGCCTCAGTCCCGCGAACATGCCGTCCTTGCTCATGAAGGCGTAGTTCTGCCCCGTCTCGTTCGGACCCATGGAGCAGTTCGCCTCCATGCCTACCCGGACATTCTTCCCGGAAGCGGCCTTGCCTCCCGCGTGCACGATCTTCATGTGCCTGCTGAACGGTCCGCCGACCTTGTGGTAAAGCAGATTTCCGTCGGGTCCGATCACGTACCCGGAAGTGCCGCCCGCCGGAGTGGGCGCGGAACACCCGATGCCGTATCGGGCGACGATATTGTCGTTTTCAGCGACTACCGCCTTGTCCCTGGTTATTATGTAGGAGAAGTATGACTCGGTGTCGCTGATGGCTATTTCAGATATAAAACGCGGTGCATATTCACTCAGCGGCGTCTCGCGTCCGAGCTGGTCGTTCTGCCCGATGAGGCTGTGTATGTTCCATCCCTGTTCAGACGTGCTGTATGATAGATTTCTAACCTCGGAGCAGAACACGTCCGCAAACTTCAGTATCTCCGCGTCGAGCTTCCCCTTAACCTCGGCCGACTCCGTGACAAGGTGTCCGTCCTCGTACATCTTCGTCTTGCTTCCGGCAATCTGCTCGTCCGTCGTCCCCTTGGTGTTGTCCGCTCCGCCGAACATCACCATTCTTCCGTGCTCGTCGGTTTTCCCGGCATCCCCTCCGCTGAAGCCCGCCCTGATTTTATTCTGGGCATCATTCACCGCGAGCAACCCCGACATCACCCCTCCGAGGGCGTTGATTATCCCGGTCACGACAAGGTTCCCCCCGTCGGATTCGATATACTGCTTTCTCTCCGCATCCCCGATATATCCCTTTCCGAAGACGAAGAAGCTCGCCTTCCCGTCAACGGTATCGAACCCCGAGCGCAGGGTTCCTTCGAGCGAGTAGCCGGCGATTCCGTCATGGATATGGAACGACGGCGCGTTCTGTCCGTAGCAAGAGAGCACCTGCGCGCTCTGGCGTGACGTGTCGGAGACGTTTCCGAGCTGTACCGCCGTGTCTCCCGCCCTCGGGATTCCCGATCCGTCGGCGCAGTCCGTCCTGGAGAGGTCAATGTAGTCCGCTCCGATGGAAACGACTTTCCTCCACCAGAAGGTCGGGCTGTATGCGTCGAAGGACCGTGCCATCGCCAGGTCCCCCTCGCGGAAAAGGTTGAGCGCCGCATCCCCGTTCCCATCCTCGCTGCGGAAGAAGCACCTGTAGGCGTCCTCGGTTTCGGTGACGGAGGTTATCTCCACGGATGCGCAGCTGACAATCAGCTGTCCTCCCACGCTCTTTGTTTTCTGTATCTCCAGCTCGTTGAACACGGCTTTTTTCCTGACGTTCAGGAAGTCCACCTCCGCGGTGGAGTTCCCGAAGGCGTCCACCCCCAGCGCCCCGCCGGTTCCGAGCATTCCCGGAGTGTAGTTCCCAATCCGCAGCCCGTTAAGGAAAGCGGGATTTCCCCTTGCCGTGTCGTCGATGTCCTTGCGGAGGAAGTACGGCAGCCCGAGCCTCGTGACGTCTATGCCCGAGACGGCCTTCTCCATGTCGGACTTGGCCTGCGATACGGCCTGCCTTATGGCGTCGGTATTGGCGGATACCTTCTCGGCCACGGTTATCGAGACTTCCGGTATGGGAGAATCCTCCCTTGCGCGTATCACGTACTGCGAGACATACATGGTGTATGTCCTTCCGTCATACTCGACGAGGACGGTGGCGTTTTCGTCGAGCCGCGGCATCACCGTCTCGTCGGACGCGGTGAACACCCGGCTGAACCCCACGGAGAAGTTATATGTCTCGGCATTGTTCTCCGCCATGTACCTGACTATTTCGGCTTCGAGCCGCTTCTCCGCCGCGAACACGTATCCGTCAGGAAGCGATATTCCGGTGATTACGAACGTGTCTCCCGGCTGCGGCTCGTACTTCCCCCGGCACGGCATCATCTCGCCGTAGGTGGTCGTGTCCTTTTCGAGGCACAGCCACACCTCTGCGGATCGCGTGTCGTTCTGCACCGGCTGTCCGTAGGAGTCGAAGAGGACATTGCCCTTCCCGTCCCTGTCGAGTGTCCCATCTCCCCTCACCTTCACGAGGTTCGTCCTTCCGTCCTTGGCGACCCTTATCGGGAAGGTGCATCCGGCACAGGGTCCGGACGTCATGCTTATCTGCATCTCCGCACCTTCGAGCGCGTGGTCGAAGACGTTGAATCCGTCCTGCCCGTCAAGCTTCGGGAGCCTGATGAAGAAGTTCGGATGCGCGTATTTCGACTCGTCCGTCTCCAGGGTGGAGTCGTCGTCCTGCGTGTCGAAGTCCACGGCCGCGAGCGCGTCCATTCGTCCTCCGGCCGCGTTCGTCATCCCGGTTATGGTCGGCTTGATTTCCTCAAGGGTGACGATATGTTCCACGGCTGCCGTGGAACGTTCAATCGGGTTCAAGAAACTGACATGCCCATCTCCGTCCCCATAAATCCTGTCATAGATGCCTTCGAGCGCCGTGGATTCGGGGTACAGTGCCGAGTATCTCCGCACGAAGGCCTCCTTGCTGTTCACTGCGTCGTAGAATCGTCCCCTTGCGACCGTCTCGCGGTAGATGTACGGCATCAGCCTGGAGCATATCGGGTATTTCCTCACGCCGTCGCCATAGACGACGTTTCTCACGGTTATGGTGTCTCCCTCCTGCGGTGTCCCGGAGACAATCTCCAGTCCGCAGGATCTGAGGCTCACGCTGTCCTGCCCCTTCTTCCATGACATGGGGGCGCTGCCCGTCACGTCCAGGCCGGAGAAATCCCCCCAGATTCCGTCGTGGCCCGACAGGTAGATGTCAGTCCCGGAGCTTATGCGGTTCCGGACGGTGAAGCGATAGGCGCCCGTGTCGGTAATGTCGATTTCGGGTTCCTGCGAATACCCTCCTGCGAGCTCGCTGCCCCCGTCGCCGGAGCACAGGCTCCACCTGCTCCCCGTCATCCCCTTCCGGGTGCCGAGAGTGACGCCGAACTTCACGCGGCACGGGCCGGTGACGAAGAGGCTGACTCCTATCTCGAAGAGTGAGTTGGTGTAGTAGCCCGCCGGCAGGTAAACATAGACATCGTCGCTGTCCCTCCTCGTCTCCCTTGCCGCGACCGTCTGCCCGGCGCGCACCTCGTTGTCGAGGCTCGTCTGGTCGAGCCCCAGGGTCTTGTTGTATGCGTTCACGGAGAACCGGGCCTTCACCGAGACCACGGGCTCCGCATCCTTCGAGTACGAAAGCGGCTGCCCGATGAGTTTCGCTGCCTTCACGGGGTCCGCTATCCTCACCGTCAGCCCCGCGCGGTTCGTCACCGCCTCGATGTCCCCCGCCGGGGAGAGGTTCGGGTAGTAGTACGGTATGTTGTCCCCGGAGCCGTAGCCGGTGCAGCGGTTCACGGCCTTCTGCCCGGCGTTCGTCCGTTCGATCTTCAGCAGCGGGGAGTTCTCCCCGTATTTCAGCGGCGTGGTGATGGCGTTGTGCACGAAGCCGAAGACGATGCACGGCTTCTGTCCCGAGAGGTCATACCAGTACGGCACGCCGAACACCCCGAAGGCATCCTGAACGGCCTCAAGCACCGTCCTGTCGTCAAAGGACAGCAGGAGGGACTCTCCCTCGGGTATCTCGTCGGCCACGCGGGACACGACGCCCAGGCCGGCATAGTCCATAACCTCCGAAAGTCTCTGTGAAAACTCCCTGACAGTCCCGTAGAAGCTGAAGGACGTCGTGTTCGACCTCGGCCTGTCCTGATCGGTGCCCGACACCGCATCGAGGAACATCGTCCCCGAGAGCACCATGTCGAGTTCGAGCACGAACGTCAGGGAGTGCGAATACCTGTGGTCGGAGTTGTCCTTGGAGGACGATGGCGTGCCGTCAAGAAAATATCTGCTGCCCCCGAAGACAACGTGCTCGCGACCCGTCCACCGGCGGTCAAGGCACTCGCGGCACTTCAGGCTCGCGGTTATCCTGTGCGCCCCCATTCGCTCGGCCGTATATTCGTAGCCGTGCAGCTCGCAGACACTGCCGTCCACAAGAAAGTCAGACTCCACCCCGGACAGGCCGGACGTCTTCAATATGAGTATCTCCTTCAGCATGGGTGCGAATGTGAACTAAGATTTAGCGGCTTCGGAGATACCAATACCTCCTCGCTTTTCCTGTTTCTTCCTGCCATTGCTTTTTAGGACACGAGGTCGGTCATCCACAAGAGGACAGTCCACAGGCTTCACTTCCCCATGTTCCATGGGTAGGGTTTTCAAACCAAATTCTTTGATATTACAAGCGGCGTTGAAATCGCGGTCGTGGTGTGTACCACACTCCGGACAAGTCCAACTACGCTCGCTCAGTTTCAATCCTTTGTAAAGGTAGCCGCACTTGCTGCAAGTCTTTGAGCTTGGGGCGAAGCGGCCTATCTTTATGAGGTTTACGCCGTACCAACTGCACTTATATTCCAGCAGCGTCAGGAACATCCCGAAAGAGGCATCTCCGACAGCTTGGGCCAAATGATGGTTGCGCTGCATTCCCTTCACGTTCAAATCCTCCATGCAGATGGTGCGCACTTGGCTGTCGTGCGTGAGCGCGTGGGTGATTTTGTGAAGGTTGTCCTTACGGCAGTTGGCGATGTGTTCCTGCAACCGAGCTACACGGATGCGAGCCTTATTGCGGTTGGCAGAACCTTTCTGTTTCCTACTCAACCGCTTTTGCAACATAGCCAGCCGATTCAGACTTCCTTGCAGGTTCTTGGGGTTGTCGAACGTTCGACCATCCGAACATACGGCAAGTGATTTGATACCTAAGTCAATACCCAAAGCCGTATTGTTCTGTATGGGTGTTACTGGAATTTCTTGGATAGCCGTATCAACCAATATGGAAGCAAAGCATTTTCCAGAAGGTGACATGCTTACGGTAACAGTCTTTACCGTTCCCTTGAATTTGCGGTGCAGAACGGCAGGAATATCTTTCGCCTTGGGGAGTGTGATTGTTCCTTTCTCAAAATCCACAAGGCAATGCTGCGGGCAAAGGAAGCTCTGCTTGTTCTTACGGCTCTTGAAGCATGGGAAACCGACAGCCTTGGTGTTGCGGAAAAAATTGGTATAAGCTTTATCAAGATTGCGCAAGGCACTCTGCAAGGACTGGGAGTTGACTTCCGAAAGCCAGTCATGCTCAGCCTTCAGCTCGCTCTTCATCAGATTGGTCAGATATACGTTGCTAAGTGTTTCCTTACGTTCCTTGTATGCCGTAATTTTCAGGTTCAATGCCCAATTATAGACAAAACGACAGCAGCCGAAGGTCTTTGCAAACAAAACCTTCTGATCGTCTGTCGGATAAATTCTATATTTATAGGCACATAACATATGGCGAATATAGAACATACACCGCTCCCATCCTAAACAAAGCGACAAAATGTGAGGAAGATAGGCAAAACCGACAAAAGGGCAGAAAATGGCAAGGGCCTCCAGAAATCCATTCTGAGACACTTTCCCAAGAAAGACGTATAAACACCCTGCCGAAACGAGAAAACGCGCAAGAGGGCCACAAGACACCCCAAAGACAAGACGGCGACACACAATGCCCCACGCACAAGCCCGCCAACACACACCGCACAATCCCCACACACAAAAAACCTCCCTCCCCCATTCCTCCCCGCACACAATCCCAACACACGGTAAGGATAAAGAAAAATAATAATAACAATATTCTTTTTCTTCTGTCTTCCTTCACTCCTACCCATAACACGACAACACACACAAATACCAGTACCAGCCATAAAACAAAAGAAACAAAAAAGAAAATAAGAGAAAAACAAGAATATAACCCAAACCAACACTCTAAATAAAACCCATACAATCCTATAAATAAACCCAATAACAATCGAACATAATCACGCGCATCTCACAGAATAAAAAAAATAAAAATTGAAATAAAAAAAATTGAATGGGGTTAGACGCGCAATGACGGCCCACAAAAGGGGGGCTACCCCTCCGGAGAGACTGGATAAACAGCCGTAAACGCCAATATATCAATAATTTAGTAACGGAATAAACGCGACAAATACGAGCGTATTAGTAGCGTTTATTTTGAAATTTTCCCTTTAATTAGAATTCTACAATATATTAAGAATTAAGAATTTACGCTAAAATTCACGATAAAGTATATATATAGAAACTTAAACGAACTATTAAACGCCAACAATAAGAAAAGAATTTCAAAAGAATAAGCGAGTATTTTATATTTTAATTTCAATTTCAGAATCTAAACAGGATCTAAGAATTTAGACAGGGATTCAAAATACCTAATCAGGGATCTAAAATTTTAGAAAAGCCCTTAAATCAATATATCAAGATCTAAACACTTAATTACAGGATCTAAAATCTTGAATAGAATTCAAGAATATAAGAGAATACAGAGCCAGAGAGAGCCGGAAGAGGGAGGAACAGCGAACAGGCCGGAACGTCCGGAGAGTCCGGAGTCCGAAAGCGGTGCAGCGGTCGAGAGACTGGAGAGAGGGCGGAAGAGTCGGAGAGGGGAAAATATAGTTTAATATAGATCTTAAGATTCTAATATAGATCTATAGATCTTGATATAAATCTATAAACGCGCGTGATCGCGCGTGACGCGCGGGTAGAGTAAATTTAGAATTGTTCAAAATTAGGGGGATTTTGGGTGCGTAAAAAAGCCCCTCGGGAAAGAGGGGCGAACGTGGGTGTTTGCTTGCTTTGTCTGCTTCGTCTGCTTTGCTTGCTTTTGCTGCTGTCTGTTTCGTTTGGCCGTTGCTGTCTGCTTTTGCTGTTGCTGCT
>ERZ1026772.974-NODE-974-length-17477-cov-7.500459_pt1 | contig 17477 bp, 15 predicted proteins | sample MGYA00380124_ERZ1026772 | MGnify/ENA primary metagenome ERZ1026772 (study PRJEB33269, sample SAMEA4719760) | human gut metagenome | biome: human-associated habitat; feature: organic feature; material: feces | place: Cameroon | collected 2013-10 ...
TTAGGCACAGGTCTGCAAAACCTGCTACAGCGGTTCGATTCCGCTAGGCACCTCCAAAAATGCCTCTGGAGTTACTCCAGGGGCATTTATCATTGAACTTGGGCTCAACGTAAAATCGGGCTCAACGTAAATTCCCGGTTGATTTGCATTTCATAGCACGTCCGAGGTACAAAGAAACTGCTGGCGTAGCCTGCGGACTGGTAGACGTGGCAGGCGGGCGGGATGCGGCCACGCTCGGTTTGTGGAGACATTGATTTTCAGTGAGTTATAAAAAGCAGCGTGGAAACGCAGCCTTATTTTGCCTACGTTTCCACGCCATCATTAAAAAGTACTCTGATTATCAACGAGTTATATTTCAGCCCGTGGCCGCGTCCCGACGGAAGTCTTATAACACGTTTTTCACGGCCAGGGGGGGGACCAATTTCACGCACGAGCGGCCTTGTTCTGTATGCCGGGCCCCGCTTTTTACTTGCCCGCTATCGTCAATCTCTACGTCGATGGCATACCGCAGTACCTCTCCAAGTCATAGACTGTCTTCAGGCAGATGGCTAGAAGATATTGAATTGGTAAGAAAGCAAAGAAATATGCAAAGTATATTTTGCATTATGAAAAATATACTTAACTTTGCAATCGGAACACAATTCAAGTAATCGTCATGAATAGCAAAAGTATCCTTATGCCTCACTCCTGCCAGAAGATTGGCTGGTGGCTTCTTCTACAGACTGTTCTCATTGTAGTAGCCAAGATTATCGTCTTATATACCACACATAGTATTGATGTGGTTTGGTATATGGCAAAATCATCCCACCTCATTCTTATTGCATCACTGTTCTTTATTACCCTCTCCAAGGAGAGAGTTGAAGACGAAATGATCTCCGGCCTGCGGCTGAAGGCCCTGGGGCTAATCGGTTATGTGTTTTTCGTGGTTTTCCTGTTCCTGAGCCTTGCGCTGGAATTTCATTTGCTCGATTTGTTTATGAATAATGACGGAACCCTGAGTCTCTATTTGAGTGAGTTGTTCCTAATTATATTGCCCATAGCGAGCGCAGGCCTGTACTATCTGATCTTCCGTGTACTTCTTCGTCAATCCAAAAAGGAACAGGCTCTATGAAAAACACAGTCCGCGTAGAAAGGGCCATCCTGGACATCACCCAACTGCAGTTGGCCGACGCAGTAGGCGTAAGCCGCAACACCATTATTTCCATTGAATCCGGGCGTTACCTCCCTTCTGCCGTATTGGCCTTGAAGATTGCCCGCCATTTTGGCAAACCGGTTGAATCCATCTTCCAATTGGACGAGAACGACTGAGAGTCACTCTACGATACAACCGAACAAGCCCTGGCAATTCTTAAAGATCGTCGGGACTTATGCTATACCGGTAAATTGGAATTTAGCAGTAGCCTAAACCATCGACGAGACAATCATCAAAACACCAGGAATATTGATGATGCAGTGCAGTAGAACGCTCCACCAGAAGCCAAGATTGACTCTGGCATATGTGATGGCGCAGCCTCCGGCCATAGGGACCATTATGGTAGCAAGGGCAAAGGGAAGCACTTGCCCGTTCAATACAGAAAAGGCCCTGAAATGCAGTAGTCCGAACCCAATGGCGGAAATCCACATGGCGGGAATGATGTACTTCTTGCGCCACTCCTTCCACTGTTCATCGATAGTGAAACGGCAGATTAGCCAATAGATAAGCACACCCACGGCGGCCAGTCCCAACAAGATGTACCAGACATGGCACTTATGCATGTAATAGGCACAGACAACCGGGAGAAGACCCAGCCAAAGGGCCACAGTCCGCCGCTTGAAAGACAATCCGAGTCGGAACATAATCTCTTCCGCCAACGGAGCGATCACCATCAGTTTCAGTACTGTTTTCCACGTTGCATGCCCCACATAATTGGTGGAATCTCCACCGAACTTGGTTAGCTCCATCGGGTTAACGCCCATCAACATATAAATAGCGACGCAAGCTATTCTCAGCAGAATTGCGCCAACCATTAGTATCACGAACCATTTCAGTGTGGTGCCGATAATCCTCTTTTTTGATAAAGACAGATAATCGTCTGGCCTGTTCAATATAAAATATGCCATAGTCGGATTCGCTAAATTTGAATCTACTTACGCATCATTCATCCTCCTTGTTTCGACGGAAGAATATAAATGCTGTTTGAATGATTGAAATGACTACGGAAAGAGCAGTCAAAATAAGGGTGTGATTCCACGGGAAATGGAGCACTAATGAAGCTAGTAACCAAACAATAATGCTTGCAACGAGAAATGTGAGCATTCCCTTAAGCTCCTTTTTCTGTCCAGTAGAGAGTTTCATAATACAAATCTCGATTTAACGGCCTAAAGGTAAGCATTTCCCGCCATACAGACAACAGAGAGCCCCTCCGGAATCTTTCCGAAGGGGCTAACCGATTCAGATCTCAGTCAGAGGCAGCTACTCGCTCAGCACTGCGCTGGCCATCTTCTCGCCGGTCGGAAGCGGACGGTTTCAGTGTCGTCTGCGTGTTTTTCTGCCTCAAAAACGTATTATTCTGCATTAAATTTCACAAAATGATGCAGAAAACAACCCTAATGAGGCAGATTACTTGAAGTAGTCGTATTTGTCGGTGAGCTCCTGCTTCTCGATCCATGCCTTCTTCTCTCCGGGAGGCTCGTGCCCGATGCTGAACTTCGACAGGTCTGCCGCCATAATCTTATCCAGATCCTCCCGGGTCAGGTAGATGCTGTCGATATCCAGAACAGCCTTTCGCACGCGGTTAAAAATGTTGAGAAAGGAGAAAAGTCCCCCGAAAGAATTGATGTTGTCAGATTAAAGTTGTATCTTAGCCGATTCAGAATTCGCTTATATAGTTGATTTGGCAGGCTATAGGTCTGCGGAATTTAGGGTTTCTATGTTGAAGGTAAATTTTATGAAGACCAAGCTTGACTTCCATCCGAAATTTTTCTCTTGCATCCGAAATTACAGCAAGGCCACGTTCATGTCAGACCTTATGGCGGGAACCATTGTCGGTATCGTGGCACTTCCGCTGGCGATTGCTTTCGCCATTGCCTCCGGCGTATCTCCGGAGAAGGGTATCGTGACCGCAATCATTGCCGGATTCATTGTCTCATTCCTGGGAGGAAGCAAGGTTCAGATCGGCGGCCCTACCGGAGCATTCATCGTCATTGTCTATGGCGTGATCCAGCAGTATGGCATCGGCGGACTTACGGTCGCGACCATCATTGCCGGCGTGCTGCTGATTCTGCTCGGCGCATTCAAGCTCGGAACTGTCATCAAGTTCATTCCTTATCCAGTGGTAGTAGGATTTACCAGCGGTATTGCCGTGACGATTTTCACGACGCAGATGGCGGATGTGTTCGGCCTCAGCTTCGGCGGAGAGACCGTTCCGGGTGACTTCATCGGCAAATGGATGCTGTATTTCAGGCATCTGGACACGATAAACTGGTGGGATGCCGGCGTGAGTATCCTCAGCGTGCTGATCATCATGCTTGTCCCGAAATTCTCCCGCAGGATTCCGGGGTCTCTTGTGGCCATAATCCTCGTTACGGCAGGTGTTTATGCACTTAAAACATGTCTCGGTATAGAAGGCATTGACACTATCGGGGACAGATTCACGATTGCATCGCAATTGCCGAAGGCGGAGATGCCGGCTCTGGATTGGGAGGCGGTGAAGAACCTTTTCCCGATTGCCGTGACCATTGCGGCCCTCGGAGCCATCGAGTCGCTTCTTTCCGCGACTGTGGCTGACGGTATGATCAGCGACCATCATAATTCAAACACGGAATTGATTGCGCTGGGTGTCGCCAATATGGTTGCCCCGATTTTCGGCGGTATTCCTGCGACGGGAGCCATTGCGCGTACCATGACCAATATCAACAATGGCGGCCGTACGCCTGTAGCCGGTATGATCCACGCTGGTGTCTTGCTGCTTATCTTGCTGTTTCTCATGCCTTTGGCGCAATATATCCCTATGGCTTGCCTCGCCGGCGTGCTGGTGGTCGTGTCATATAACATGAGTGGCTGGAGAACATTCAGGGCATTGCTGAAAAACCCGAAGTCGGATGTCACGGTGTTGCTCATAACTTTCTTCCTGACAGTGATTTTCGACCTGACTGTGGCTATTGCAGTAGGTCTGATGCTGGCATGTGTGCTCTTCATGCGCCGTGTCATGGAGACTACTGAAATCTCAGCTGTCAAGAATGAAATCAAGGTGCAGGACGAGTCTGGCATCCATACGTATGACGAAGGCCTGACTATCCCTAAGGGCGTGGAGGTTTATGAAATCAATGGCCCTTATTTCTTCGGTGTAGCTACCCAGTTCGAGGAACTTATGTCCGAGTTCCGTGACCGTTCCAAGGTGCGTATCATCCGTATGCGCAAGGTGCCGTTCATCGATTCGACAGGTATCCATAACCTTTCGAACCTCTGCGAGATGAGTCAGAAGAACAATATTACTGTCGTCCTTTCAGGTGTCAATCCCAAGGTTCACGCCGCACTCCAAAAAGCAGGCTTCTACCACCTTCTCGGCGAGAAGAACATCTGTCCGAACATCAATGTCGCCCTGGAGCGCGCCAATGAGGTCCTGTCCGCCTAGAAGCACTCGCGCATTATCTCGGTGATGTTGCGCGGCTTGCCCATGGTGTAGAAATGTACGGCCGGAACTCCGTGGGCGAGGAGATCCTTGCACTGGGCGGCGCACCATTGGGTTCCGATGCGGTAGACTTCTTCCTTGTCGTCTCCGGCTTGGGCGATAGCTTCGGTAAGTTCTTTCGGAATATCCAAAGAAAAAGACTGAGGCAGAAGAGCCACCTGGCGGGCTGTAGAAAGCGGTTTCAGGCCCGGAATGATCGGGACATTGATACCGGCTTTCCTGCACAGGTCGACGAAACGGTAGAAAACCTTGTTGTCGAAAAACATCTGTGTAATAATGTAATCCGCGCCCGCATCGACCTTGCGCTTCAGATTTTCAATGTCCGTTTCAATGTTGGCGCACTCGAAATGCTTTTCCGGATAGCCGCCGACACCTATACAGAATGATTCGCCTGTTTGATCATCGAAATGCCTGATGGCCTCGACCAGTTCGTTGGCGTGGGCGTAACCTTCCGGGTGCGGAACGAACCTCTTTTCGCCGGTTATAGAATCTCCGCGGAGAGCCATTATGTTGCTGATTCCCAGAAATCTATAGTTGTAAAGATCGCTTTCCAGTTCCTCGGCAGATGCCCCGCCGCAGATTACATGCGGAACGACATTGACATCGAATTCCGATATGATGGCAGCGCAGACGGCTACTTCGCTGATGCGGTTCCTCACCAGATGGCGGGAATATGTGCCGTTGGCCTCTTTTCTGAAGGCGTATTCGTCCCTGTGGCAGGTTACGTTGATATATTTCGGAGCGAATTCCATAAAACTGCGGATGGTTCCGAGCAATTCGTCCTTGCTCATGCCGTTAAGTGGCGGAACGATTTCTATCGAAGGGAAAGGTTTCTTGCTTTCGTTAAGTATCTCTGTGATTTTCATTGTATTACGTCTTTGTCTATGAATTAAAGAAGGTGTCCCAGGAACTGTCGCGCCTGCTGCTCTGTCATGCCGCGCCTTGAAGCATAATCATCGAACTGTTCCTTGCTGATATGGCGGATTTCCGGATATGTCGCATCCGGGTGGAAAAATATGAAACCGCAGATGGATGCGTCCGGAATCATTGCGAAGCTCTCCGTAAGCCGGATGCCCAGCTTTCCGCTTTCCGGCAAGATGTCCAGTATATCTTTCTTCAATGTATGGTCCGGACAGCTTGCATAACCTGCTGCCGGCTTGACAATCCGCACATTCCTTCCGCTGCCGCAATGCATCCGTTTCTTCAGGAAATCATCCAGCCATAGGGATGCGGCTTCCGCCAATGTTACCCTTACGGCCCTGTCCATCATGCTGTTATAATCTTTCGTGGCCGTTTCCGGCAGTTGGGAGGTAATGTCTTCTCCAGAGGCTCTTCCATAAACCCTTCTGGCGAAAAAGTCCGGCAGTCCAGCCTGGCAGCCGCAGGTGCATGCCGGGCCATGGTTGGTGACCACACTGATGGCAAATGCGCCCATCGGTCCATCGTGACCGGCTGGGACAAAATCTGCAAGAGACAATCTGCTGCCGGAATGTGCATCGACATTGGCCTGACGAAGCATCGGAAATCTGATGCTTTCACCGCTTATGACGATGTCGTCACCGTCCCGTCGCGCATTCATGATTCTCTCTGACAATCTGATGATTACCTCATGCCTGGTCTTGAATCGCTCCAGCACCGCCTTGCCGTCTTTTATGGTTTTCTCTATTGTCGGATCGTCCGGCAGGTCCCCGCCGTATCTTATGCCCCAAATCGCCAGGAACATTCTCCAGTCGAAGTGGGGAAGTATTTCATCTATAGAGAGTTCCATGGCCGGAATGTCGCAGAATGAATACTCTTCAGGTGTGAGATATGAGTCTTCGGAGAATGCCGCTTCCGGCACATCGCTTTCCTGCATCGTACGTTTCGCCATCATGCTTTCATACATGGCCTGCTGCTTTTTCTGCGCCTCATGCTCTGCAGCCTCGAATTTATCCCTGTCCATCATGCAGCGTTTCGCCATCACCGCGCTTGAAGACGCGTCCTGCGCATAGAAAACATGCTGATACAGAGGGGCCAGCTTGACGGCAGTGTGCAATGCGGATGTGGTCGCGCCGCCGATGAACAGAGGCGTATCCATGCCGCGCCTGGTCATTTCCCGGCACAATTCCTCCATCTGGTATAGTGACGGCGTAATCAGCCCGCTCGCCCCGATAATCGCGGCATTGTGCTTCTGCGCCTCATCCAGAATCCTCTCCTTGTCCACCATCACGCCCAGGTCAATGACTTCGAAACCATTGCAGCTCAGGACAATGCCGGTGATGTTCTTTCCTATGTCATGGACATCTCCCTTGACGGTAGCATTGATTATGACAGGTCTTGTGCCGGAATCATTGCCCTCGCCGGTCATGTACGGTTCGAGAACCGCGACCGCGTCCTTCATGATTTTGGCGGACTTCACGACTTGCGGGAGGAACATTTTGCCGTCGCCGAAGAGTTCACCGACGCGCTCCATTCCCGCCATCAGCGGTCCTTCGATGACTTTCACCGCGGAACCGTATTTATGGTAACACTCCAGCACGTCCGCCTCCAGTCCGGCGCCGCGTCCCTTTACGAGACATTCTTTAAGCCGCACTTCCGGCGTACTGTTCTGGCTGTCAATGTTTTCCTGTGTGGAATTTGTGGACGCACCACCATTTTTCGCAGCCTCTTTCGCTGCCATTATCTCCTGCGCCTTCGCGATAAGCCTCTCGGTCGCATCCGCATCCCTGTTCAGGATCACGTCCTCTGCCTTCTTCAGCAGATCAGGTTCAATGTCATCGTACACTTGCAGCATTCCCGGATTCACGATACCCATGTCAAGTCCCGCATTGACAGCGTGATAGAGGAAAATCGAATGCATCGCCTCGCGGACGGTGTTGTTCCCTCGGAATGCGAAAGACAGGTTCGAAATACCGCCGGAAGTATATGCTCCAGGCAGGTTCTGCTTTATCCATCTGACGGCTTCGATGAAGTCAATGCCGTATTTGGCGTGCTCCTCGATTCCTGTTCCTACGGAAAGGACATTGACATCGAAAATAATGTCATGCGGTGGTATGTTCAGCTTGATTGTCAGCAGTTTATATGCGCGCTCGCAAATCTCTATCTTCCTGCTGAACGTAGTAGCCTGGCCGGTCTCGTCAAATGCCATCACCACCATTGCCGCTCCCAGCGCATGGATTTCCGCCGCCTTTTTCAGGAAAGCCTCTTCACCTTCCTTGAGGCTGATGGAGTTTACAATGCACTTTCCCTGAGCGTTTTGCAGACCGGCTACAATGGTTTCCCAATGCGATGAGTCTATCATCAATGCCGCTTTTGCAACAGCCGGGTCGTTGGAAATATATCTCACGAATTTCTCCATGCAGGAACGGCTGTCCAGCATGGCGTCATCCATATTTATGTCAATGATGCTCGCGCCGTTTTCTATCTGGTCGGCTGCAATCTGCAGTCCGGTCTCGTAGTCCCCGGCCGCGATGAGTTTCGCGAATTTGCGGGAGCCTGCCACGTTTGTGCGCTCTCCGATGTTCGTGAAATTGCTGTTTTTCAGGTCAATGCTTACCGGTTCCAATCCGCTCACTGTCAATGCCTTGTCAATGCCGGTGCCGCGGTCAATCTTTCGTGGCCTGATATCTTTTATAGCTTCGCTTATAGCGGCAATGTGTGCCGGCGTGGTTCCGCAGCAGCCTCCGATGATATTGATAATTCCGGCCTCTGCCATCTTCCTGACTTGCAGCGCCATTTCCTCCGGAGTTTCATCATAACCGCCCATTTCATTAGGCAGTCCGGCATTGGGATAGCAGATGACGGCGCATTCCGCAAACTCCGATACCTCCTTTACGAGAGGCATCAGGTCCTCCGCTCCAAGTGAGCAGTTGAGTCCGAATGCCAGGAGAGGGTAGTGGCTTACTGAAGTGTAGAACGCCCTTACGGTCTGTCCTGTCAATGTCCTGCCGCTTTTGTCATTGACTGATACTGAGACGATTGCGGGGAAACTTCCGTCAGGCGAAATCTTTTCCAATGCGTACAATGCCGCTTTCGTGTTCAATGCGTCGAAGCAGGTTTCTATCTGGATGATGTCGGCACCGCCGTCAATGACTCCGCGTATCTGCTCGCCGTAAGCCTCGACCATGTCGGCGAAGCTGTACGGGCGCATGTCGGGGTGATTGATGTCCGGAGCCAGGCTCAATGATTTCGATGTCGGGCCAATGCTGGCAGCTACATGAATCCGTCGTCCGCCGGCGCTGTCTGCAGCCCTTCTCGCGATGGCCGCACCTTCGCGTGCCATGATGTAGGACAATGCCTCCGTTCCATATTCTTTCTGTGATATACGGTTGGCACTGAATGTGTTGCATTCGATGATGTCTGCTCCGGCAGCTATGTATTCCCGATGGATTTCTTCGATAATTTCCGGGTGCGTCAGGTTAAGGCACTCATTGTTGCCCTTCAGTTCGCGGCTGCTCTGTTTCAGAAATTCCAGTGCTTCCGCGATGTCGGCATTTGTTTCCGGATAGTCTTTTTTCACGCCATTGTCGTGAAAATCAATTTCTTCCAGCCCGTATCGCTGAATCATTGTACCCATCGCCCCGTCCAGGACCAGAATCTTGTTTTCGAATATATTGTTGTCTGACATCTTGTTTCAATAAATTCATGCGCTGTTTTACGCACAAAACAGCATTGTCCATCTGTTGAAGTTCTTGTCACAAAGATAGGAAAAATATCCAAAAGAAAAGGGAACCGCCCATGGTTTTGGACAGTTCCCGTATGAATGTATGTCCGGTATCGGCTATTTGAGTACGCCGAGTTCTTTGCCTACCTTGATGAATGCGGCGATACACTTGTCGAGCTGGCCCTTGTCATGTGCAGCTGAAATCTGGACACGGATTCTCGCCTGGTCTTTCGGAACGACAGGGTAGTAGAAACCTGTGACGTAGATGCCTTCCTCCTGCATTTTCGCTGCGAAAACCTGTGAAAGCTTGGCGTCATAGAGCATAACGGCGCAGATTGCACTCTGAGTAGGCTTGATGTCGAATCCGGCAGCCATCATCTTGTCCCTGAAGTAGTTGACGTTCTCTACAAGCTTGTCGTGAAGTTCATTGCTTTCTTTCAGGATGCGGAACACTTCGAGGCTGGCGCCGATGATACATGGTGCCAATGAGTTGGAGAACAGGTAAGGACGGCTTCTCTGTCTGAGGAGGTCGATGATCTCCTTGCGGCCTGTGGTGAATCCGCCCATTGCTCCGCCGAATGCCTTTCCTAACGTTCCGGTATAGATGTCAACCTTTCCGTATGTGTTGGTGAGTTCGCTTACTCCGTGACCTGTAGCACCTACGACACCGGCTGAATGTGATTCGTCCACCATCACGAGGGCATCATATTTCTCTGCCAGTCCGCAGATCTTGTCGACAGGAGCCACGTTGCCGTCCATGGAGAATACGCCGTCAGTTACAATGATTCTGAATCTCTGTGCCTGGGCCTCCTGCAGACAACGCTCGAGATCAGCCATGTCAGCGTTTGCATAGCGGTATCTCTTGGCTTTGCAGAGACGTACGCCGTCGATGATGGATGCGTGGTTCAATGTATCAGAAATGATGGCATCTTCATCAGTCAGGAGAGGTTCGAAAACACCGCCGTTCGCATCGAAGCAGGCCGCATAAAGAATGGTGTCTTCCGTATGGAAATATTCGCTGATGGCATTCTCAAGCTGTTTGTGGATGTCCTGTGTTCCGCAGATGAAACGTACAGATGCCATGCCGAATCCACGTTTCGCCATCATTGCCGCTGAAGCATTGACCAGTCTCGGGTCGTTGGCTAGTCCGAGATAGTTGTTGGCGCAGAAATTCAGTACCTCTTTACCGGCTACCTGGATGGAGGCTGACTGGGAACTCTCGATAAGGCGCTCCTCCTTGTAGAGGCCCGCCTCGCGGATCTCAGCGAGAGTCTTGCTGAGATGCTCTTTCATTTTTCCGTACATATATAAACGTTTTGTGTTTCATTTGTGTCATAAAATTACGCAGAAATCACATAAAATCAAAGTATATTAAAAAGTTTTAACGATTTGTTATGATTTTCTTCGGAAATCATGAAAATCTAATTATTTTTGTGAACAAATTTATTAAAACAATAAGTTAAAGTACCGATATGAAGAACATTCTCATAATTGGAGCGACTGGACAGATAGGTTCCGAGCTCACTATGGAATTGCGTAAAAGATATGGAAATGACCATGTCGTAGCAGGTTACATTCATGGAAGCGAGCCTAAGGGTGAACTCAAGGAGTCAGGTCCGTCAGAAGTCGTGGACGTTACTGATGGCGAGATGATTGCTGCCGCAGTGAAGAAGTACCACATTGACACGATTTACAATCTTGCGGCTCTCCTTTCCGTTGTTGCCGAGTCCAAGCCGAAGCTGGCATGGAAAATCGGTATTGACGGTTTGTGGAATGTTCTCGAAGTTGCCAGAGAGAACGGATGTGCAGTGTTCACACCTAGTTCCATCGGTTCCTTCGGTCTCAGCACTCCGCATGTCGGAACTCCTCAGGACACTATCCAGCGTCCTCGTACGATGTACGGCGTGACCAAGGTTACCACCGAGCTTCTCAGTGACTACTATTTCACCAAATATGGTGTGGATACCCGTGCGGTACGTTTCCCTGGCCTTATTTCCAATGTTACCCTTCCGGGCGGTGGAACTACCGACTATGCAGTGGATATTTACTATGCTGCTGTCCGTGGCGAGAAATTCGTCTGCCCTCTGAAGCCTGGTACATTGATGGATATGATGTATATGCCTGACGCACTCAACGGCTCCATCAAACTTATGGAAGCTGATCCGTCAAGACTCATTCACCGTAATGCGTTCAATATCGCGTCAATGAGCTTCGCTCCGGAGACCATTTATGAGGCAATCCGCCGTGAGGTTCCGGGTTTCGAAATGGAATATCAGCCTGATCCGCTGAAGCAGAGCATCGCTGACAGCTGGCCTGACAGCATGGATGACTCTTGCGCACGTCAGGAATGGGATTGGAAGCCTGAGTATGACCTTGAGTCAATGACCCGTGACATGCTCGCCAAACTCCGCGCACGTCTCCTGAAATAACATCGCAACTTCAACGATCTCTTTATACCCGCCCCGTCGACATTCTAGATGCAGAGCAGCATAATCATTTGAGCTGTAATGACATGCAAGAACATCTCGACGGGGTAAACTGTTGCATAAGCTACAGAAGGCTCATCGTCCTCGACTGTGCTGAGCGCATAATTCAGCGCTATCGGGTTCGCCATTGCACCGCAGAGCATGCCGATATTGGATGCATAGCTGGTCTTGCAGAATTTCGTGGCGATGAATCCCACTATCAGGACAGGGACTATTGCCATAAGGAAACTGAGCAGAATCCAGAGCAGTCCTTCCGGCTGGAATACCGTCTCGAAGAATCCCGGGCCGGCGCTTAATCCCAGTCCGGCAAGGTAGATTGTGAGTCCCATCTGCCTGAGCATCAGGTTCGCACTTCGTGTAGTATATGTGGTAAGGTGCATGCGTGAACCATAGGCCCCCATGAGGATTCCTACGATTATCGGGCCGCCTGCGATACCGAGTTTGACCGGAATGCTCATTCCGGGTATGGCGAACGGTATGCTTCCCAGCAGAAGGCCGAGAATGAGGCCGATGAAGATGGAAAACAAGTTAGGGTTTCTCAGTTCTTTTTCCTGGTTTCCAAGCACTTCTGCCACCCGGTCGATGGCGACTTCCTTTCCCACGATGGTAAGTTTGTCACCGATCTGGAGGTGCAGCCCGCTTGACGGAAGAATGTCGATGCCCGCCCTGTTCACTCTGGTGATATTGATTCCGTAGGCATTTCTGAGGTGCAGGTCGCCAAGTTTGGCTCCGTTCATATGTGGCTGGGTGACAAGCACATGTCGTGATACCAATGTGCTGTCAAGATGATTCCAGTCAATGTCTTTCTTGTTCCAGTCTTTATTGACGGTTTCTCCGAAAAGCTTCTCGGCAATGCCGGTTTCCGTTTCCTTGGTCATGACCAGTACATGCTCGCCTTTCTCCAGAATCGTATCGCCGTTCGGTATGATTACCGTGCCGTCATTGGCATCGTCTTCATTGTTCCCGTTGAATTTCCATACCCTGGACACGACAAGCCTGATGGACACGTCCTTCATGATGTCTTTTATCGCTTTTCCGTAAATAGCCGGATTGCTGATGCGGAATTCTGACACAAATGTCTGATTGTCATGCTGTTCTTTGGCATTGGAACCGGGCTTGTGGAAGATCAGCTTCAATATTACCACGCACAGTATCACGCCGATTACGCCGAACGGATATCCCACGGCGCAAGCCATCGCCATCTCGTTGGATGTGGCAGTGGCATCAGGGTAGACCTCCAGAAGTGACTGTTGTGCCGCACCAAGCATAGGCGTATTGGTGGTCGCTCCCGTGAGAAGCCCGACGGACGTAGGCAGGGAAATGTCAGTCAACATGCTGACTGCCACCGCCATAACCGCGCCCAGCACCAATACTCCCAGACCCAGCAGGTTCAATTTGATGCCGCCTTTTTTCAATGACGGGAAAAAGCTGGGACCCACCTGGAGACCGAGGGCATAGACGAACAATATTAGTCCGAAGTTCTGTGCCAATGCGAGCATCTGCGGATCTATCGTCAATCCGAAATGGCCGGCAATGATTCCGGCGAAGAATATGAATGTGATTCCGAGCGAGACGCCCTTGACCGTAATTCTGCTGCATATCAGTCCGATCGCGCAAATCAGCGAGAGGACGAGTATGGCTTGTATAAATGTTTGATTTGTAAATAATCCTGTTAACCAGTCCATTGTAATGTTACCCTTATTTGTCGTATCTGAACGGGCTGTCAAATTCGTTCAGTTTTATATGTCTTTTGTCTTTTTCGCTCAATATCTTCAGTTCGTCCGGAATTTTCCAGTCAATTCCCAATGTGTCGTCATCCAATGAGATGCCCCCGTCTACCTCCGGATGGTAGAAATTGTCGCATTTGTATTGGAACAATGCGGTTTCGCTCAGAACCGAGAAACCGTGTGCGAAGCCTTTCGGTATGAACATCTGCCTGTGGTTGTCTTCCGTGAGTTCCACTGCTACATGTTTTCCGTAAGTCGGGGAACCCTTTCTGATGTCTACCGCGACATCAAGAACTCTTCCTTTTATGCACCGCACCAGCTTGCTCTGTGCATACGGAGGATTCTGGAAATGCAGTCCGCGTATCACGCCGTATGTAGACATGCTCTCATTATCCTGGCAGAAATCTATCTTGCCGATTTTTTCTTCGAATTCATGTCTTGACCAGCTCTCGAAAAAATATCCTCTCTCGTCAATGAAAATCCGGGGCGTCAAAATCACAACCCCCTCTATATCTGTCTTTGTAACTTTCATGTTATAGTGCTCCGTACATGTTTTGGTAGTATTTCAAATAATCTCCGCTGGTCACATTGTCCAGCCATTCCTGATTTTCAAGATACCATCTTACTGTCAGTTCAATGCCTTCCTCGAACTGGAGCGTAGGCTCCCATCCAAGTTCTTTCTGGAGTTTGCGGGAGTCGATGGCATACCTCATATCGTGTCCCTTCCTGTCCGTGACGAATGTGATGAGGTCCAGGTCTTCGCCTTCGGCCCGGCCCAGCTGTCTGTCGACCGTATTGACCAATACTTTTATGAGGTCAATGTTTTTCCACTCATTGAACCCTCCTATATTGTAGGTGTCGGCTACTTGCCCTTTGTGGAAGATGGTGTCAATCGCTCTCGCATGGTCTTCCACGAAGAGCCAGTCACGGACATTTTCTCCCCTGCCATAGACCGGGAGCGGCTTTCTGTGCCGTATATTGTTGATAAACAATGGAATCAGCTTCTCCGGAAACTGGTATGGCCCGTAATTGTTCGAACAGTTGGTAACCAATGTCGGCATGCCGTAGGTGTCGTGGAATGATCTCACGAAATGGTCCGAAGCCGCCTTCGCCGCGGAATATGGCGAATGCGGATGGTAGCTGTTCTCTTCGGTGAAGAATTTTTCTCCATAGACATGATGATGCGCCGAGGATGCTTTCGTGGAGAAAGGAGATTCCAGGCCGTCCGGTGCCGTGATTTCCAGCGCTCCATATACCTCATCCGTGGAAATGTGGTAGAAAAGGCATGGCACTCCATTGATTTCCCAAGGCTTTTTCTGGCTTTCCCAATGAATCCTTGCAGCCTGAAGCATTGACAATGTGCCGATCACATTGGTGTTGGCGAAGGTGAACGGGTCCTTTATCGAGCGGTCGACGTGGCTTTCAGCTGCGAGGTGGATGATGCCGTCGACATTGTACTTCCGGATGATTTCCAGCACGGTTTCGAAATCGCAGATGTCTGCCTTGATGAAGGTGTAGTTCGGCTTGTCCTTGATATCGTGGAGATTGGCGAGGTTACCGGCGTAGGTCAGCTTGTCGAGATTGATGATATGGTAATCAGGGTATTTGTTCACGAACAGCCTGACGACGTGGCTTCCGATGAAGCCTGCACCGCCTGTAATGAGTATATTTCTTTTGCTTTCCATTGGTGTCAGCTGTTTTCAATTTCTTCGATGCAGCGTTTCAATGAGTCCGTCCAATATGGTATGCGGATTCCGAACGTCTGCTTTATTCTGGTCTTGTCGAGTACCGAGAAATGTGGTCTTGCCACCGGGCTCGGAAATTCATCGCTGTGGCATGGCCGGATGTCACAGGTGTTGCCGCTCATCTCACAGATGGCTTTCGCGAAGTCGAACCATGAGCAGACGCCTTCGTTGCTGAAGTGGTAGATGCCTGTCTTGTCCAGCTGCCCGGTTTCAATGATTCTGCATATTGCTTCCGCCAGGTCGCCTGCATAGGTCGGTGTCCCCACTTGGTCGAAGACTACCTTCAGGCTTTCCCGGCTGGAGGTGAGGTCGCGCATTGTCTTCACGAAGTTCTTTCCGAAAGGGGAGTAGAGCCATGCGGTGCGGATGATTATGCTCGCGCATCCTGTGGCTTCAATGCTTTTTTCACCTGCCAATTTGGTTTTCCCGTACACGCCCAGCGGCTCTGTCGGCCAGTCTTCCCGGCATGGGATGTTCCGGTCTCCTTGGAATACGTAATCCGTGGAAATATGTATGAGCGTGCCGTTTACGGCTTTCATTGCGTCAGCCAGATTGCCTGCGGCAATGTTGTTCAGCAGGTTTGCGGTTTCCGGGTCGGTTTCAGCCTTGTCGACATTGGTATATGCGGCGCAATTCACGATGACATTGACATTATTCTCGCGGACGGTGTCCGCAATGGCCTGCGGGTCGGTGATGTCGAGTCTCTCGTGTTCTCCGGCAATGTCGGTGAATATGAATCGGTTACGACTGCCGCGGGAGGCGATTTGCATTTCCCGTCCGAGCTGTCCGTCCGCTCCTGTGACTAATATTGTAAGATTCATTTCAATACTCCAGATCTTTCTTCAGTGTGTCATGTCCCTCGTTAAGGATGGACATGAGGTATTTTCCGTAATCGTTCTTGAGCATAGGCGCCGCCGCTTTCTTCAGCCGTTCTGCATCTATCCATCCCTGCCTGTATGCAATGCTTTCCAGACATGCGACTTTCAGTCCCTGGCGTTTCTCCAGGACTTCGATGAAGGTGGATGCCTCGGAGAGCGAGTCGTGTGTCCCTGTGTCGAGCCATGCGAATCCTCGTGCCATCGTCTGGACTTTCAATTCATTGGCCTGCAGGAAGTTCTGGTTGACAGTGGTGATTTCCAGTTCGCCTCTTGCCGAAGGCTTTATGGTCTTGGCGATGTCCACGACCTTGTTCGGGTAGAAGTATAGGCCGACTACCGCATAGTTGCTCTTAGGGTTCTTCGGCTTTTCTTCGATGCTGAGGCAGTTGCCGTTCTTGTCGAATTCCGCCACACCGTATCTTTCCGGGTCGCTTACGCGGTATCCGAAAACCGTGGCTTTATGGTGTTCTTCCGCGTCTATTACAGCCTGCTGCAGCATGGCATTCAGTCCTGCTCCGTAGAAGATATTGTCTCCAAGTACCAGGCAGGCGCAGTCATTGCCAATGAATTTTTCACCGATGATGAATGCTTGTGCAAGGCCGTCCGGTGAAGGCTGCTCCGCGTATTCGAATTTTATTCCGAAGTCGCTTCCGTCTCCCAGAAGTCTCTGGAAATTAGGCAGATCCGTAGGTGTGGATATGATGAGGATTTCCCTGATTCCGGCCAGCATCAGCACGGAAATAGGATAGTAGATCATAGGCTTGTCAAATATCGGTATCAGCTGCTTGCTGATGCCTTTGGTGATAGGGTAAAGCCTGGTTCCGCTACCGCCGGCAAGAACGATTCCTTTCATAAATTCCTCGAATTTGCTACTAATATACGTGATTTTTTCAGCATCACCCAATAACTGCGGGTCAAATCGTATGTTTGCAGTTCTCTTAAAAGGCACACACAAGGAAGTCGTAACCACCCTGATTCAGGCCAAAAGTATATCCATATATTTATTCCTTATTTTTTGAATGTTACTAAAAAGCGGCTTCGCCGCAATAGATAAATAGATTAAATAGGTCAGAAAGCCAAGCACGCACGCACCGCATAGTCGAGGTTCTTCCTGCCGTAGTTCTTACCGCCGCTGAGCATGTTCAGGAGGAAAACGTAGATTGCAGGATTGCTGTCGTACTCCGAACTCGACCAATAATAATTTCGCCATCCATCACCTCCGGCGTTTTGGACACTCCTCAGTATGACATCCCTGTTATTGTACCAATACTGGTATTGTCCGCCGGAAGGAAGAAACCAACCGCTGGTATTGGCAGGTGCCTGATATTG
>ERZ1026772.977-NODE-977-length-17439-cov-4.385124_pt1 | contig 17439 bp, 12 predicted proteins | sample MGYA00380124_ERZ1026772 | MGnify/ENA primary metagenome ERZ1026772 (study PRJEB33269, sample SAMEA4719760) | human gut metagenome | biome: human-associated habitat; feature: organic feature; material: feces | place: Cameroon | collected 2013-10 ...
CGCGTTCCCGGAATTGCCCTCTGATGAGATTTCAAATCTCACAATTTTTAGGATTAAACCTATTTTCCGGCTTTGTCAACACGATTTCCTGAAATCCAGGTCTACGATTCACCGCAATCCTGGTCTATAATCATCCACATGAAAACAAGAACTGTATCTGAACTGAATGCCGCCTACGGTTTCTCGCCTCTTCCGCACGGTCTTTCTTCTGCTGAAAGGCCGTTTGCTGCGGCGGCCGGATTTTCTGATCCGGAGGGACCGTTTGCAACGACCGCCGAATTTTCTGCTTCAGAAAGACCGTTTGCAACGACCGCCGAATTTTCTGCCGCAGCGAGGAATCACTGCTGCGCGGTCATGGTATTGAATCTGCTTCTTCTGAGATTTCCCGCCTACTGCGCGGGCTTTTCCCGCAGTGAGCTTTTCTTCCATGTCCATTCTTTCGTCGGCAACGGTCCCGTCCTAACGCTCCGGCATGCCAACCATTTTCTTCGAAGTACCGAACTTCCAGGCCGCTTCACACGGATTTCGTCGGCTTCCTTTGTTCCCCAAAATACCTCTGGTTTCTATGCACTTCTTCTTGCTGCCTCTCCTTTTGACTGGCACTGGGTGCTCGCCATTCTCCCCGCTGATTCCTGTACCGGCGACCTCTCTGTTCTCACCGGCTGGGATTCCTCCCGTCTGTATCTATGGAAACCAAATCACCGCTCCCGCCTTCTTTCTGCCTGGAAATTTGACGCTTGACAGGACTCAGCAAGCAGTCCCTTCACTCCTCTCTTTTTTTGTAACAATCTTCTTTCTTGTCACAAAAAGGAGGCAGTATCACTATTGATATTGCGACAGCACGCGCTCACTCAAAAACCGGGACAGATATCACGGTCATCGTGATCTGTCCCGGTTTTTATTATCTTGTCTTATTCCATTACAATCTTTCGGCATACATCAGGCTTGTTGGTGATGATTGCCTCGACGCCCATGTCTCTGCACAGCTTCATGTATACCTCGTCGTTTACCGTCCAGACATGTGTCTCCAGCCCGTATTCATGGGCCGTCTTCACATATTCCGGATCCTGAAGAAAATAAAGTGCCGGATGCAGCGCATTGACCTTTGCCTTCTCCTTCGCATAGGGGGCCACATCGAGCCATCCGTCCGAATACAGAAGTCCCGTATTGACATCCGGCTTCAGATTGCGAAGATGAACCAGTGTCTCATGATTGAAGGAGGAATACATCACCTTCTCCTCCATGCCCATTCTAGCTGTCAGGTCCAGGACCTTCTCCTCAATTCCGCTGTAACGGAACACTCCTGTCTTGAATTCCACATTGATCGTAAGGCCCGTTGGCTTCAGAAGCTCATAAACCTCTTCCAGTGTCGGAATCTGCACCTTCGTATACTCGGGATGTACCCGGTTGAAATTCATCTTCCGAAGCTCGGCAAAGGTATGATCCTTCACATAGCCGGTTCCGTCGCTGACCCGCTCAATCGATTCATCATGCGTCACGACAAGCTCACCGTCCGATGTCAGCTGCACATCCAGCTCGACCCCATCTGCCTTCATTTCTGCCGCCTTTTCAAAAGCGGGAAGCGTATTCTCCGGCGCATACGCGGAGGCTCCGCGATGTGCCCATACCAATGTTCTCATCTCTGCTCCTTCTGTTCTCATCTCTGACCGTTCCGAAAACGAACGGTCTCCTTCCATTTATTCGCTTAGTTATTTACCGCTTCCTGTCTGGTGCTTACCACAAACAGGATCAGACCAATCACGAAGAAAACGGCAATGACACCGACACCGTTGTTGACGCTTCCTGTCATCTGCGATACCAGTCCCATCAGCGTTGTGCCGATCACCGAAGCACCCTTCCCGCAGATGTCATAGAAGCCGAAGAATTCTCCGGAGCGTTCTGCCGGAATGATCTTGGCAAAATAAGAACGGGACAGCGCCTGAATTCCGCCCTGGAACATTCCGACAAAAATTGCCAGTACCCAGAACTGCCAGCTTGCGCTCATAAAATAAGCAAAGATCGCAATGCCCGTGTAAGCAGCAATGGCAATCATGATCAGCTTCTCCGACATTCCCTTCTGCGAAAGCTTTCCGAACAGGATCGCAAACGGGAATGCAACAAACTGCGTCACAAGAAGTGCAAGCAGCATGTCGGTCGATCCCAGTCCGAGTGCAGAGCCGTAGGCCGTCGACATATCAATAATGGTATAAACACCATCAATATAGAAGAAGAACGCCAGCAGGAAATAGAAAACCTTTTTATTCTTCGCAATATCGCGGAGGCTGATGCCGAGCTGCTGCAGAATATTCTTCTTTTCCTCGTCACCCGTAAGGAAATACTTCTGCTGATAGCTGCGGAGAATCGGAACCGACACTCCCATCCACCATACCGCCGTGATGACGAGTGCAAGAGAAAGAGCCGTCATCTGCGAAAGGCCGATTTTGTCGCTGTTCAGAACCAGCAGAAGGCAGGCAATGAACGGAACGCAGCTTCCGATGTAGCCCCATGCATAGCCCTGAGAGGAAACATTGTCCATCCGCTCTTCCGTGGTAATATCGCCGAGTGTCGAGTCATAGACAACAAGGCTCAGGGAGTATACGGATTTTACAATGCAGAAGACGATCAGGAACATCAGCCATTCCTTCACAAAGCCAAGCGCCGCACACCCGATTGCTCCCAGAACAATGGTTGCTGCAAAGATCGCTTTCTTTTTCTTCCCTTTGTCCGCCGCAGCACCGAGGATCGGTCCGAGGAATGCAACAATCAGAGTGGAAATGGAAATGGCATAGCCCCAGTAAGCCAGATAATTGACCTCGGAAAGCCCCGCCTGTTTGCCAAGCTGATTGAAGTAAATCGGTATGATGGTGGAAACCATCATCGTAAAGGCCGAATTGGCCACGTCATACAGGATCCACTTTTTTTCCAGTGATGTAAGCTTAGACTTCATAATTCTCTAATCCCCTATCTTCCTTCCGTGAATTTTCCAAAGTCAGGACAATGCCATCCGGTCCGAAACCTCTCCGCCTGCTTCTTCGAATTTCTGAAGCAGATCCTGCACCTGCAGCTTCTTCTTCTCCTCGCCGGAAACATCATAGATGATCTTTCCGTTTGACATCATGATCAGACGGTTTCCGTGTTCAATGGCATCGTGCATGTTATGCGTAACCATCAGGGTAGTCAGTCTGTTCTCTCCGACGATCCGGTCGGTCGCTTCCAGAACCTTCGCTGCCGTCTTCGGATCGAGCGCCGCCGTATGCTCGTCCAGAAGCAGGACCTTCGGCTTCTTCATGGTCGCCATCAGAAGAGTCAGAGCCTGTCTCTGTCCTCCGGAAAGAAGTCCGACCTTGGAGCTCATGCGATCCTCCAGACCCAGATCCAGCTTCTTCAGAAGCTCCCGGTACTCGCCCTCTTCCTTTTTCCCGACGCCCCAGCGAAGCGTTCTTCTCTGACCACGGCGTGCAGCCAGTGCCATATTCTCATCAATCTGCATATCTCCGGCAGTTCCTGTCATCGGATCCTGGAACACTCTTCCGAAATAGGCCGCTCTCTTGAATTCGGGCAGTGCAGACACATCTTCACCGCCAATCAGAATCTGTCCGGAGTCCACCGGCCAGACACCGGCAACCGCATTCATCACGGTTGACTTGCCCGCTCCGTTTCCTCCGATGACCGTACAGAAATCTCCGTCGTTGAGCTTCAGGCTCACGTTAACCAGTGCCTTCTTCTCATTGATGGTACCGGCATTGAATGTTTTTGAAATACTTCTCAGCTCCAGCATGATCAGTTCTCCTTTCCTTCTCCGGCAGAACCATTTGCTCTGCTGTTGCGCTTCGCAAGTGCATGGAAGGAGCTCTTACGCATTTCCTTCAGATACGGAACAGCAAGGAAGATCGCTACCACAATTGCCGTCAGAAGCTTCATATCGTCCGCCGGGAACTTCAGCCAGAGAACGAATACATAGACAAAATAATAGATAACCGCGCCGATCACAACGAAGGTGAGCCGCAGAATAAAGCCAAGGCGCTTCCCGAGGATTGCTTCACCGATCACTTCTCCGATGATCACGGCCGCAAGTCCGATGACGATGGAGCCCTGTCCCATTTTGACATCCGCAAAGCCCTGATACTCGGAAAGAATGCCGCCGGAGAGTGCAACCAGTCCGTTGGAAACCGCAAGAGCAACAATCTTCATGCGTCCTGTGTTGATGCCCTGCGCCCGGCTCATATGCGGGTTAATGCCCGTCGCACGGATGGCACTGCCCATCTCCGTTCCGAGGAACCAGTAGAAAACGCCGATGATCACGACATCCACGATCATGGTCAGTGCAATGGTCTGTCCCAGATAGCGGATATTCGAGGTAAAATGAACGGTCACGCTGCCGGCAGGGACCGCCTGATTTGCCTTTCCCATGATGTTCAGATTGATGGAATACAGGGAAATCTGTGTCAGGATTCCGGCCAGAATGTCCGGAATTCCGAGACACACGTGAAGGACTCCCGTAATCAGACCTGCCGCAACGCCCGCCAGAAATGCGATCGGAAGAACCGCTTCCGGGCTCCAGCCGTTCAGAATCAGCATGACGGCCACCGCGCCGCCCGTTGCAAAGGATCCGTCCACCGAAAGATCTGCAAAATTCAGCACGCGGAATGTCAGATACACGCCAAGCGCCATGATGCCCCAGATCAGTCCCTGTGCCAGACCTCCCGGTGCAGCATTCCACAATGCCGTAGGATTCAGTGATGCAAAATATGCTGCCATTTGAATACTCCCTCCATCTGTAGCTTTCTGATACCGAAAAACAGCGCAGGCACTTCGTCGCGCCTGCGCTGCCCGTTATTCGATTATATCGCAATCCTTGAAAGATTTCATTACATTAAACCGGCAGAGCAAATTATTCGCCGTCCGGAATTGCCACGTAATCCTTCGGCATGGTCATGCCAAGAGCCTCTGCATAAGAAGCGTTGTACTCCTTGGTCGTTGCCGCTGCCTTCTCGATTGCCATCGTGGAAACATCTTCTCCCTCGGAAAGGATCCGGATCGCCTGCTGACCGGTCGTATATCCAAGATCATAGTAGCTGATGGACAGGGTTGCCAGTCCGCCTGCCTTGCACATATTCTCTTCGCCGCAGATGATCGGAATTCCTGCAGGCTCTGTGACGTTGGAAACAATCGTCATATTGGAGGCTGCGGTGTTGTCCGTCGGGATGTACATTGCATCGCAGTCAGAAATCGCGCTGTTTACAACCGACTGCAGATCGTTGGAATCTGCGAAGGTGTATTCCTGGTAAGCAATTCCATCTTCGTCAAGATATTTCTCAATCTCGGTAGCCTGGAACTTGGAGTTTGCCTCTGCCGAGCAGTAAAGAATTGCAACCTTCTTCACATCCGGAACCAGCTCGACAATCATCTTCTCCTGCTGATCCAGAGGAGCCAGATCCGAGGTACCGGATACGTTCATTCCTGTGGTGCCTGTGAAATCCGTAAGATTCAGTGCAGCGCCGTAGTCCGTCACGGAGGTTCCGAGAATCGGGATATCGGTCGTTGCCGCTACTGCAGCCTGCAGAGCAGGAGTTGCATTGGCAAGAATCAGATCATAGTCATTGTTCACAAAGCCCGTCACAATGGTAGAGCAGGTAGCGGAATCACCCTGCGCATTCTGATAATCAATGGTGACGTTGTCGCCGTACTTCTCCTTCAGAGCATCCTCAAAGCCCTGCGTAGCCGCGTCCAGCGCATCGTGCTGAACGAGCTGGCAGATGCCGACAGTAAACTTCTGATCCGAGCTCTCCCCGGCTGCATCAGCGGTTGTCTCTGCCGCTGCGTCCGTGGTTTCTGTTGCCGCGTCCGTGGTTGTCTCTGCTGCGGTATCCTGTGTGCCTGCTGCCTGACTGCCGCAGCCGGCCATTGCAAGCATTGTGCCTGCAAGAACAAATGCAAGAAGCTTCTTTTTCATAATTGATCTCCCTTCGCGTTTCAATCCGTCCGGATTGATTTATTACATTAAAGCGCAGACGCGTTGGTGTGTCAAATTATTTTTGAAGCTTCCTGCATTTTTTCTGGTTGTGTATGCTGTTTTTCACGGATTTTGGCCGGATTCTATGCTCCTGCCGCATCCAGCTTCTTATGATGCTCCTCCTTCACCATGTACAGTGCCTGATCTGCCGCCTCAATCAGATCCTTCTGCTTCATACCCTCCTGCCATTCCGCAATGCCGATGGAAAGAGACATCTGATATTCCTTCTCCGACCAGGAGCCGAAATAGTCAAGCTGATCCTGAATTTCCTTACAGAGCGCCTGAACCTCCCCGATGTTCTCTGCCTCCGCGACCACAATAAATTCATCTCCGCCAAAGCGGGCCAGATACGGTCTTCTGGACATGCTCTGTGCGGCACTCTTCAGCGCATTGGCCGTCCGGATCAGAGCCTTATCTCCCTCCTGATGACCGTAGGTATCATTGATCCGCTTAAAGTAATCGATGTCCATCATGATCAGGAACAACCGGTCCTCATGCGAACGAATCTTGGTATTGATATACGTCAGAAGATTCTGCCGGTTATGGATCTGCGTCAGCTTGTCCGTTGAGACCTGCTCACTGGTGGAACCAACAAAGATAAACAGAAGCCACAGTGTAACAAATACACAAATCACCGGGAACTCGTCCCCGGGTAGGGTCTTGAAAAGCCAGGAAAGAAGAACGCTCACCGGAAAAGAGCCTATCTGCAGCATCTGACTTTTCTTGGTCGGGTCCGATTCATACATGGCCTTCCCCAGCATGCGGATGCCGGTAATTCCCGTGTAAAATACAAGCATCCCCATCTGTGCCTGAAACAGATCCTCCATGTGATATCTTCCATGCACGTCAATATCAAAAATAACCTTGGTGTAACCATTGGTACAGACCACAACCAAGATGAACAGGATCGGAAGAAAGACCACCTTCAGCTGGTCCTTGTCATTAAACTCCCGGTTTCCCATTTCCGTTTCCGAGTATCCGACCCAGGCGAACACGGCAAGATTCAGGAAAACAAGAAACATGATTTTAAGAAAAAACTGAAGTCCGATGTGATCGGCTGTCGAGGCAGAAAGTCCCCGAAGCAATCCCCAGGCTGCATTCGAGGCAAAAGACAGAATGAAAAAAGTCAGAACTGCAGTATACCATCGCGAAGACATGGAATTGTCTTTCCCGCGGCGAAACCAGAAGAACAGCATGCACAGCATGGCAACGCTGAACAGGTTTACTTCTGCAAACAGCATAGAAGCAACATTCACAATGATTATCCCCTTCCCGGTTAGACCGCTGAACTTCCTTTTATACGATTACATGCTCCGATTGCGTTCTTCCCTTCTTGTCTGCAAATCGCAATCCATACACGATTCTCAAATTATAACATGTTTTTGATTTACTCTTTATCTGTTTTTGATATTTTCGGCCACTTTTTACTGTTTTTTGTGGAAACGTTTCCATGAAATATTTTTACAGATAACGCAAAAGAGAGCTGCTCATCGCAGCTCTCTCATCATTTTCGTGAATCAGCAATGCTGTCTTCCGATTCAGGCAAACGGCTTTGTGAAAGGATTCTCGTCCTCGTACAGAACGCCCTCCGGCTGATTGTAGCCGATCTCGCTCGGATCTACACCGATGTACTTCAGTGCATCGTACAGATTCTTGCCGTAGTGGCCGAACATAACCGCACCGTGGTGAGGATAGTTCTTGCCAACCAGGATGTAGCGATAGAAGCGGCCCATCTCCTTGATGCCGAATACACCGATTCCGCCGAAGGAACGGGTTGCAACCGGAAGAACCTCGCCCTCTGCAGCATACGCGCGCAGCTTGTTGTCTGCGGTAGACTGCAGTCTGTAGAAGGTGATCTTGCTGGGAGCGATATCGCCTTCGATGGTTCCGTCGCACCAATCCTGCGGGTGAGTTCTTGCCATGATTCTCTGGAAGGACAGGTGAGGATTGGTGAGCTTCGTGGAGCAGGTATTGCCGCAGTGGAAGCCCATGAAGGTATCCGTGAACTTGTAATCGAACTTGCCCTTGATGGACTCGTCATACATATCGTGAGGAACGGTGTTGTTGATATCCAGAAGAGTAACCTCATCTCCGGAGATGCACAGTCCGATGTACTCGGAAAGAGTTCCGTAGATATCTACCTCGCAGGATACCGGAATGCCCTTGCGCATCAGGCGGCTGTTGACATAGCAGGGAACGAACTTGAACATATCCTGGAATGCCGGCCAGCACTTGGTGGTCAGAGCAACGTACTTGCGATAGCCCTTGTGAGCCTCAGCCCAGTCAAGAAGAGTCAGCTCATACTGAGCAAGCTTCCGGAGCATTTCAGGCTCCTTGCCTGCCTCATAGTGCATTTCCTGAGCCATATCTGCAGCAACCTCAGCGATTCTCTCATCGCCTTCGTGCTTCTGATAGGACTCGAACAGATCCAGCTCGGACTCTTCCTCAACCTCGATGTCCAGGTTGTACAGCTGCTTGATCGGAGCGTTGCATGCCAGGAAGTTGGACGGGCGAGGTCCGAAGGTAATGATCTTCAGGTTGGACAGACCGTATGCTACGCGTGCAACCGGAAGGAAGTCATGGATCATGTCTGCGCACTCTTCCGCATTGCCTACCGGATAATCCGGGATGTAGCACTTTGTATTGCGAAGAGCCAGGTTGTAGGAAGCATTCAGAACACCGCAGTAAGCATCGCCGCGGCCGTCGATCAGATCGTTCTGGGACTCCTCAGCTGCTGCGCAGAGCATCTTCGGTCCATCGAAATGCTTCGCAAGAAGAGTCTCGGAAATTTCAGGTCCGAAGTTTCCAAGATAAACGCACAGAGCGTTGCAGTCATTCTTCTTGATGTCCTCGAGTGCGTTCACCATGTCGATTTCGCTCTCGATGATTGTGATGGGACACTCGTAGATGTCTGCAGCATTGTACTTCTTCGCGTAAGCTGCTACCAGAGCTTTTCTGCGGTTCTCAGCAAGAGAAGCGGGGAAGCAGTCACGGGAAACGGCAACAATACCAAGCTTGATTACAGGAATATTGTTCATACCATCCTCCATAAAGTGAGATAAATGTGTTAAAACATGATAGATTTATTATAGTGTGCATCCCGCATTTCGTCATCTCAAATAAATGCTCTGTTTTGTTTATTTTTTGCGTTCTCTGGAACAAGGAGGAAAATTCAGATATGCTGCAGAAAGATCGTCTGTACCGGATACAGGAAAAAATGAAACAGGCTGCCATGCCTCAGATGCTTGTCACGGATCCCATGGCCATTTACTGGCTGTGCGGAAAGCTGTTTGCTCCGGGGGAGCGTTTTCTCGGACTTCTCCTTCAGACAAAGGAGGAACCTCCCGCCGTTCTCATCGTCAACGAGCTGTTCCGCTTTGATGAGGAGCTCGGCATCCCGATGGTCTGGTATTCCGATACTGATGATGTCACGACCGTGTTAAAGCCGCTGCTTCATCCGAAGGAGAAGCTCGGCGTGGATCAGACCATGGCTGCAAAATTTCTGATCGGTCTCATGGAGGGAAATGCCGCGGCCGGATACGTCAACGGCTCCTTCACCATCGACGAAACGCGCGCTGTCAAGGACGCCGCCGAACAGGAGAAGCTTCGCAGGGCGTCCCTTGTCAATGATGCGGCCATGGAGAAGTTCAAGGGCCTCATCCACGCCGGCGTCACGGAGCTGGAAATCGCGGATCAGATGCTTGGCATCTACAAATCACTTGGTGCCTCCGCCCATTCCTTTGATCCGATTGTCGCCTTCGGCGATCATGCCGCAGATCCCCATCATATGCCGGATCACACGGTGCTGAAGGAGGGAGATACCGTCCTGTTCGATGTCGGCTGCATTGTCGATGATTACTGCTCCGATATGACAAGAACCTTTTATTACCGGAAGACACCGGACGAGGAAACCAGAACCATTTACAACCTGGTCCGGAGAGCAAACGAAGCTGCTGAGGAGATGCTTCGCCCCGGCATTGAAATTGCTTCGGTAGACCGCTGTGCCCGCGACATCATCACGGAGGGCGGATACGGCCCGTATTTTACCCACCGGCTCGGACATTTTATCGGACTGCAGGATCACGAGGCCGGTGATGTCTCTCTTGCCAATCACAGTCCGGAGCAGCCCGGCATCGTGCACTCCATTGAACCGGGAATCTACAAGCCCGGGACTGCCGGCGTCCGGATTGAGGATCTGGTTCTCATCACACCGGACGGGCACGAGGTGCTAAATCACTATCCGCATGATCTGATTGTCATAGAATAAGGTCAGAAAATCCCGAACATACAAAAGGCCCGGCCTCACTTGCTTTTGTGAGGCCGGGCCTTTTCCTGTCAGATTGCTTTTCCCAGGAACTGACTCTGGTAAAGGTCGTAGTAGAAGCCTTTTTCCTTCATCAGACTGTCATGGGTTCCCTGCTCGATGATTCGTCCTTCCTTCATCACAAGAATGCAGTCGGCGTGGCGAATCGTGGACAGGCGGTGCGCCACAATGAAGCTTGTTTTCCCTTCCATCATCTTGTTGAAGGCATCCTGAATCTTCAGCTCGGTTCTTGTATCAATCGAGGACGTTGCTTCATCGAGAATCAGCATGGACGGTCTGCTCATCATGACACGCGCGATGCACAGAAGCTGCCTCTGTCCCTGCGAGAAGTCCTCGCCGTTCTCGGAAACCACCGTGTCGTATCCATTCGGGAGCCTGCGGATAAAGGAGTCGATGTGGCAGGTTTTCGCAATCCGGATCATTTCTTCCTCTGTGATATTCGGATTTCCCATCGTGATATTCTCCCGGATAGTCCCGGATTTCAGCCAGGTCTCCTGAAGAACCATGCCATAGCCGCTTCTCAGGGAATGGCGCGTGATTTCACGGATATCCGACCCATCCACAAGGATTGCTCCGCCCTTCACATCATAAAACCGCATCAGCAGATTAATCAGCGTCGTCTTGCCGCAGCCGGTCGGTCCGACGATTGCAATTTTCTGCCCCGGCTTTACCTGAAGATTGAAATCGCGGATGAGCTCCTGTCCTTCTGTATACGAGAAGTCGACCTTCTGCAGTTCCACTCTTCCGTCAAAATGCTCCGGTGCCTTTGCCTGCTCAGAATCCGGCACCTGGGGCTCCTCCTCAATCAGATCCAGAACTCTCCCCGCACACGCAATCGCATTCTGCAGCTCTGTGACAACGCCCGAAATCTCATTGAACGGCTTTGCGTACTGGCTCGCATAGGACAGGAAGGCCGTCAGCTGTCCGACGGTGAGGTGTCCTGTGATGGCAGCAAGGGCGCCCGTCACGCCGACCACCGCATACACCAGACTGTTGACAAAGCGTGTCGCCGGGTTCGTGATGGAGGAGAAGAAGATTGCCCGGAGGGAGGTTTCCTTCAGCTCCTCATTGATTCCGTCAAACTCACGAACCACCTCTTTCCTCCGGTTAAAGGCCTTGACAACCTTCTGCCCCTCAACCATCTCATTGATCAGGCCGGTCTGCTTTCCCCGGATCTCCGCCTGTTTGCGGAACATGGTATAGGTATGCGTCGAAATATACCCGGCCACCAGGAAGGAGAGCGGCGTCAGAGCAACCACTGCAATGGTAATTCCGATGTTGATGGACAGCATGAAGCAGAGCGTACCCAGAATGGTAATCACTCCCGTGAACAGCTGTGTAAAGCCCATCAGAAGACCATCCGCAAACTGATCGGCGTCCGCGATCACGCGGCTCTCGATTTCTCCGTAGGGATGGGAATCAATATAGGAAAGCGGGAGCTGTTCAATCTTATGAAAAGCATCGTTCCGGATGTCCCGCACAACGTCATAGGTCATCTTGTTGTTGCACAGGTTCATCAGCCACTGGCCAAGGCCGGCCAGCATGGCACTGACCGCTATTTTGATGATGATACCGATGACTCCCGCAAACTGCACTTTTCCCGCACCGATCATAAAGTCCACAACTTCACCGGTCAGCTTCGGAATATACAGCTGCAGCGCCACCGTCATAAAGGCAAGTGCAAGCGAAAGCCAGAGGAAAATACGATAGCGTCCGAGATAGCGCAGAACCTTTTTGATGATCACACGCTGCGCAGCATGATCCACTTTCTTTTTCTGTTTCTGTGCCATTCTCATGCCTCCTCTTCCTTCGGGAACTGGGAATAATAGATTTCCTGATAGACCGGATTTCCGGCAAGAAGCTCTGCATGGGTACCGATGCCTGCAAGCTTCCCGTCGTCCATCACCAGAATCTGATCCGCGTACTGCACCGAGGCCGCCCTCTGTGAAACAATGAAGGTCGTCAGGGTTCTCGACATTCCGCGGATTGCCATCCGAAGCTTCGCATCCGTTGCAAAATCAAGGGCGGATGCGGAATCATCCAGAATCAGAATGTCCGGCTTGCGGATCAGTGCCCGCGCAATGGTCATACGCTGCTTCTGGCCGCCTGAAAGGTTGCGTCCGTTCTGCTCCAGTTCGAACTCCGTCCTTCCGGGCTTTAAGTCCACATATTCCTTCGCCTGCGACACCGCCAGCGCTTCGTCCATTTCCTCCGCGGAGGCATTGCTCTTGCCAAAGGAGAGATTCCTTGCAATCGTCCCCTTGAACAGAACCGCCTTCTGCAGCACCACGCCAATCCTGCTGCGAAGCTCCTCCTGCCGGTATTCCTTCACATTGTGTCCGCCTACAAGAACTTCTCCCTGAGATGCGTCATAGAACCTGGGAATCAGATTCACCAGTGAGGATTTTCCGCTTCCGGTTCCGCCGATGATGCCGATGGTCTCACCTCTTCTGACCTTAAAGGAAATGTTCTGCAGAGCTTCTCCCGCACCCTCTTCATAGGTCAGCGACACATTCCGGAATTCCACCGCCGTCTCGCTGTCTCTGACGGCATCCGCCGGCAGCAGGCCGTCCTTCATATCCGGCTCCACCTTCAGGATATCCGCAATCCGGTCTCCGCAGGCCCAGGCCTTGGTCACCTGAATGATCAGATTGGCAAGCTTGATCAGCTCCACAAGAATCTGAGACATATAGTTCAGAAGTGCGACCACCTGTCCCTGTGTCAGAATCCCGCAGTCCACACGAACCGCTCCGGTATAGATCAGATACACCGTTGCCAGATTGATGAGAATGTACGTGACCGGGTTCATCAGACCGGAAATTCTGCCCACAAACTGCTGCATCCGGGAAAGCGCCTCATTCTCCGTCCGGAAGCTCTCCTCTTCCCTTTCTTCTCTTCCAAACGCACGGATCACGCGGACACCGGTCAGGTTCTCACGGGTTCCGGTCATAATCCGGTCCAGCTTCCCCTGCACCTTCCGGTACAGCGGCATCGTCCACAGCATGATGCCGAAGACCACCACAGAAAGAACCGGAATCGTGACCACGAAGATCAGCGCCGCCTTCACATCTACTGTAAAGGCCATCACCATTGCACCGAAGACAATAAACGGGGAACGCATGAACAGGCGCAGCACCAGGTTGACGCCGTTCTGCACCTGATTCACATCGCTCGTCATCCGGGTAATCAGCGTGTCGGTTCCGAACAAATCCATCTGAGAAAAGGACAGCTCCTGGATATGCTCAAACAGAAGATGCCGGAGCTTTGCCGAGAAGCCGGTCGCAGCCTTCGCGGCAAACCACTGCGCCGTGATGGCAGATACCAGTCCGACAGCCGCCAGCAGAACCAGAACCCCGCACATTTTCAGAATATAGGGCCGGTTCTGCGTTCCGATTCCCGTATCAATGATTGCCGCCATGACAAGCGGAACAATCAGCTCAAAGGTTGCTTCCAGCAGCTTGAACAGCGGTGCCAGAACCGCCTCCTTCCGATACTCCTTCAAATATTTCAGAAGTGATTTCATTGCAGTTTTTCTCCTGTTTTATATTTTTCCATTGCATGTTCCGGGCAAATTCCCGCCATTGCAAATCATCCTAGCACAGCTCTTCATATACGAAAATTATAAATAAAATATCCCTCCCATTCGATTTCAATATATACTGATTGTAAGATTGCAGGTACCCGTTTCGGAAAGGACACAGACATGGATCTCAGACAGCTGGAATATTTTATCGCCATTGCAGATGCCGGTACGTTTCAGGCCGCAGCCCGCAGGCTTCACATGACGCAGCCTCCGCTTTCCACACAGATTCGCCTTCTGGAGGAAGAGGTCGGAACTCCTCTGTTCCTGCGCGGCCCGCGCCAGGTGACGCTCACAGGCGCTGGAAAGCTTCTGTACAGCCGTGCTTCCACACTTCTGGAGCTGCAGAAAAACACCGTGCAGGAGCTTCTGGATTATACAGAAGGAAATAAGGGTGTTCTTCGCTTCGGGATTGCTTCCTCCGCAAACGGAGAGCTTCTGACCAGAATGATTCTGCCCTTTTCCAGAAAATATCCCGGCATCCGTTTTGAACTTACAGAGTCCAATACTTATCGCCTGCTGGAGCTTCTGGAAGCCAACCTTCTGGATGTTGCGCTCACAAGGACCCCTTTCCAGGCTCAGAAAAACTTCGAAGTGCAGGAGCTTTTTGAGGACTGCATCGTCGCCGTCGGAGGCTCCCGTTTTTTCACGGACAAGAATACCAAAAAGAGCACCGGCATTTCGCTGTCGATGCTCTCCTCGTATCCATTAATCATTTACCGCCGCTGGAAAAGCGTGTTGGATCACGCCTTCTCCGAGCTTGGCCTTTCACCGGACTATTTCTGCATTGCCGATGACGCAAGGACCTGCCTTTCCTGGGCAGATGCAGATCTTGGGATCGCTATTGTCCCTCAATCCGCAGTCTCCTTCTCCGGAATGGAGTTGCAGGAGGTTCCTGTCACGCAGCCATCCATCACATCAAGCTTGTGTCTGGTGACAAGGAAGGGAAGCTACATCCCCGCTGCTCTGCAGCTTTTTCTCCGTGAAATCCAGGCGATTTATCCGGCCGTTCAGGACTCGGAATCCTCTCCGTCCAGCCAGTCATCGTCCTCATAGGAATCTCCGGAGCCTCCGTTTCCACGGTTTCTGCTGCGAAGCTTCTCTTTTTTGCGGTTTCTCTTTTTCTTCATAATTCCGTGAAGCAGGACCGCAAGGGCGCCTGCTGCCGCAAGAAGGATCCCGATCTTCCCGGCAATTCCTCCGGGGATTCCTTCCTTTTCCACACAGAAGGCCACGTCGCTTCCTTCGGCATCGAAGGTCATGTACTTACCGAAGGAATCTGTTTCCGCTCTGGTCTTTTTCCCGTCACGGATCAGATAAATTTCAACATCTCCGGCATCTTCCGGTGCCAGATAGCGGATCTGGTGCTTCTCCTGTCCGTCATCCGGAACGGAGACCATCCACCGCTCCAGCTCGCCATTCTTCGGAGGCATTTCCGTCAGAAGCAGGGAATCCTCACTGCGGAAATTCCCGTAGACCTCTATCACAGGTTGTCCGCTGCTCCTCGTCTGCTGCGACACAAGAAGCGTGTTGACGCGGGAATAGTCCGCCTTAACCACTTCGTCTTCCGTAATTTCGCTGAAATCCGTCCGGCTCCACTCTGCATGGAAGCCTTCCTTCGGCGGGACCTGAGGAATCTGATCCCCCGGAATCCCTGCGCCGTAATTGCAGGCAACCTTGCGCACAATCGTATCGTCTGCAACAAAGGTGAGAACCAGCTGGTGGAAGCTTGCAGGAATTCCATCCTTCTTCAGAAGCTCCTCATAGGCAACGCCTTCCGCGATTCCTTCATAGCTGACACCGTCAATTCCGTAAACGGAAGTGGAGTAATAGTAATTGCCGGACACCTCATCCGGGTCCACATTCTTTACCCGTCCTGCCACGGCTCCGACATACTGCTTGCTGTCCGAGCAGCTCACCATGGCGAGGTTATTCCGAAGGGTAACGCCATACCCGGCGATGCCGCCCACATATTTGCCCCCGGAAATATCACACCTGGCCGTATTGTCGCGAACTACTCCGACGGAATAACCGGTGATGCCGCCTGTGTAATTCCCGCTGCAGTCCAGTGTTCCGTAATTGGCATTCTCCGCGGCCAGTCCCATCTCCATGTGACCCGCGATGCCGCCGCTGTAATTGCTTCTGGTATGTACCGTTCCGCGGTTTGTACAGCTGTCGACGATGCATTTTGCCCGGAAAATATAATCCAGCGAGGAATCTCCTGTCTGGTGAATGTCCGTTTCCGGATTCAGATCGTATTCCACGCCGATCATACCGGTAATTCCGCCGGCATTGGTATCGCCCTTTACGTCGCCATAGTTCGTGCAGGCAGTTGCCCTGCCCTGATAGGTCTGGGTGACATCTTCATCGGATACATCCTGCACCGTATCATCCGTATCCTTATTCTGCATATCATCGGCAGCATCCCGAAGAGTACGCATGATGGTATCAAACTGATCGGTAATCGCACGAAGATTGGCAATGCCTTCCTCAGATTCCTCTCCCATGGTATCGCCAAGGGACTGGATCTCTGTTGTCAGCTGGCTCATTGCTTCATACAGATTGTTGCCGTTGTTGCGCATCTTGTCGCTGATGCCGCTGATTTTCAGATCCATGGAGGCCAGTGCATTCAGCGCTCCGGAAAGCTCCGAGGAAATCTCCGGCGTATTCTGAAGCGTGTCCGCCGCTTTTTTCAGGGAATCTGCAACACCGGAGACGTTGCCTGCATTCTTCGCATACTTCTCCGCGATTTTCAGCATCTCACTGAGAGAGCTCGTCTGATCCCCAAGACCATCCGTGATATCCCGGAGAATTCCGTCAATGTCGTATTTCTTTGCCCAGGCATCAAAGGCATCGGGATCCGCCCAGATATCCGCAGCGGCCGCATCGAGCTTCGCGATGTTATCCGTTACCGTTTTATACTCATCGCGGTACTTATTGAAGTTATCCGTATAGTCCTTCGCATCCTCTTCGCTGTCAAACTGATACTTTTCCTCGAAATAGGTCTGCAGATCGGCATCACTCTTGCCTTCGATTTCCGGATCGTTCAGCTCCGGATAATTCTCCAGAAGCTCCGCCTGCTGCTTTCGAAGCTTCGAGGTCAGATCCTGCAGATCGCCTGCGGTGAAATTCCCATCCGTGAAGGTTCCAATGGAGCCACTGTCCTTCAAAACGCCGAGGCTGCTGTCCGCATGATTGATTTCCTGATTCAGCTCATCCAGGGAGTCCAGTGTCTCCTTCAGGTCCTCTCTTGCCGCCTGCGCGTCCGGATTGTCCGGATATTTGGCAAGAACTCCGTCCATTCCCTGTGCCGCAGAGTACATTTCCTGATAGCCGTCCTGAATCTCAGTCAGTGCACTGGAGACATCTTTTCTCACCTTCGTCTTATCCACGGAGGTTCCCATGTCATCCACACCAGGTCCTTCCTTAACCGCATCCGAAAGCTTTTTCGTGCCGTCCGCGACCTTGTCCGCACCTTCTTCAAACTGGCTGATGTACTGGTCCATCGCCGTGCGGTCTTCC
>ERZ1026772.979-NODE-979-length-17412-cov-6.677594_pt1 | contig 17412 bp, 21 predicted proteins | sample MGYA00380124_ERZ1026772 | MGnify/ENA primary metagenome ERZ1026772 (study PRJEB33269, sample SAMEA4719760) | human gut metagenome | biome: human-associated habitat; feature: organic feature; material: feces | place: Cameroon | collected 2013-10 ...
ATAATAATCTGCGACTATTTTTATATAATTTTTAGAAGAATTAATAAATACATTTTCCCAATTAATTTTAGTTAAATCTAAAATTTCTGATAAGCGGCTATTTAAAATTTGTTTTTGCATAAAAGAATATTTCGTATTACTACAATCTATTTCTATTTGTTCAATATTTACTTTTTTGCATAATTCTCTTTTATCAGAATCACGCTTTAGTTGATAATCATGTCTCCCCCAATTAGTTTCATGATAATGCTATTCACCTTGCATTTCTATAACAACTTCAATATTATCTTTCGTGATTATATGACCATCCCACACATACTTTTCTCCCCACGAAGGATTCCATTCTAAATCTTTTTGTAATAACTAATCTTTAATTTCTTCTAAAAAAGCTCTTAGAAATTTATTTGGACGAGAAATATCATTTAAATTGCATTTTGGGCATAGTTTTACTCTTTTGGTAAAATTAGAGACCTTTTCTTCGAATTCATTCCCACAATCAGGACATTTAAATTTTACCTTTTTAGTAGTTGCTATACCACATTCATAATAATCGTTCTAATTTACAAACCATTCTTTTAAATCTGGTCTAAATTCACTTATTTTGTTCTTTGGTTTCATATCTTCCCCTTTTCTTTAAAATAGAGTGGGGTTATTATAACCCCACTCTATACAAATTATTTTACGTCTCTTTCATCTGGTTCTTCCAATCCTAAAAGAACATTAATAACATGAGTTAAATACGCATCTTTTATATCAAATTGAGAACCATCAGGCAACTCTATCTTGGATATATCCATTCTTGGTTACCTACATTTTAAAAGAGGGAAAATTACTCGGTAACAGGAGTGACCTCGATGGTCTGAGAAGGAACAGCAATGTCACCAACATCAAGCTCGATGTCGGCTCCAGCAAAGGCAAGAGTACCCTTGTTAGCCTTATCATAGTTACCGGAAACGGAAACGTCAACTTCATCACCAGAGAAACCAAGAGTAGCAGCAACAGGAGTAAAGGTTGCGGTATTAACAGCCTGTTTGACATAAGTAACACCAGTAACCTTCATATCTTCAACTTCAGTACCAGCAAATGTACTGTTGACAGCATACTTATTACCTGTAAAGGTGGGCTGAGAAACATCAACAGTGGCACCAGTCATAACAGCCGCCGAAGCGCCAAATGTAGGCAGAGCACCAGAAAGTACAGGGGCAGTATAATCAACAGCACCAGAAGCGGTAACAGCCTTAGAAGTACCAGCAGCAGCAAAAGTAAGAGTCTCAGTAGCCTCATTAACAGAAGCAGTAACACCCTCAGTAGCAAAATCACTCTTGGTATCAGCAGCCTTTTCAACAGAACCCTCAGTAATACTATAAGCAGTACCAGAAGTCTTCATTTCCTGAACAGTGGCAGTAGCAGGAGTAACAGTAGCCGTGGGCTTAGAAACAATACCCGCGATAGCGACACCATTATCAGCGTCAGCAACAAAATTAGAAGTTACGGAGCCAGCGGGTTTATAAGCTTCAGCGGTAACGGAAGCAGCAGTAGCAGCCTCAGCATCCTTGAGAGTAACAGCAATAGAACCGCCAGAAATAGCAGAACCAGTAACGCTACCAGTAGCAGTGACCGTACCAGTAGAGGTAATAGCGGTTTCATCATAAGCAATAGCACCAGTAAGAGCGCCAGTGCTCGTACCAGTAGCCTTAACACCAGAAACAGTTTTAGCAGCGACAGTGGCAGTACCCTTATCAGCATATGCGAAAGCCTTCAACTCAAGAGCGGTCTGAAGCTCGGCAACAGTGATGTCCTTATTAAGAGTAAGACCAGCAATCTTCTGAGACTTCTCAACATAACCGTCAAGAGAAGTCTTGGTGGAACCAATAGCTTCCCACTTATAAGTTTCACCATTCTTAATAGTAATATACTCAACATAAGAGCCAGCTTCAGCATCAGCATCAGGCACAAGATAAATCTTATACATTGTATCGGCAGAAGCAGCAACAGAGGGCCCTGCCTTGGTACCAGCGGCATCAATCACGACATCAAAGTTGTGGATAGTACCAACCTGAGCATCAACATATGCCTTAACGTCCTTAGCAGTAGGAAGACCTTCATCAGTATCAGAAATATTGGCAGCAACAGCCTTCCAAGCAGCAGCACCAAGCTCCTTAACAGTCTGCTTACCGAGCAAAGTCTCCAACTTGGCAGTAGCAGCAGCATCCTTCAGATTATAATCTGTGCCGCCTACATTAAAAATAGAAAGAAATTTATCAGCCATATTTTAAACCTCCTTGTAAAATTCAAAATTAAAATATTTAATTAATAAAAAAGATTGTCTCTCCTTCAATAGAAGTTTCGACCTTTTTTTCTAATTCTTCAGTAATGGCCCTCTAAGTCATGGAGCCGTCTGTGTTATTACCTACTTCATCATATAATTTAACCATGCCAGCAGTTTTACTGTTAGCATAAGGTAAATTATACAGCTTTTCGTAATTTTCTCCATTATAAATATAAAGGTCATTATTACTATTCAAAGCAATATAAATCTTATTTATATTCTTTTCGAGTTCATTTACAAATTCTTCTTCTTTCCAAAATACTTTTCCGTCAAAGTACCCCTTAAAGAAGATATAGTCAACATAATCAAGTTGGTTGTAAGTCTTTTGACCATCACCAACCAATGCTCTTAAACCGCTATTGCTCGTATTAACAAGACAAACTTCACCCTTAGCTGGAACAAAAGTATTTCCAACACGTTGATAGTTATAATCCTAATCATAACGAAGCTTAATAACAGTATTAATCACTTTTGCCATTGGTAGTCCTCCCTTCCTCAGTCATTAGGCTTCAGGAGCACCGCCACCATCAATAATTAAATCGTCCAACAGAGAAACCATATCCTGTTGATAAACTATCTGATTCATGTCACTATCTTTATTGACAGTGTATGTGTTCCATTTACCATTCTCAAGTACAGATATGGTCTCACCTTCGTAGTTACCATATTTAGCAATCCAGTATTGAGCTTCTGCAAGACTCTCAAATTGAGTCTTCTTTACAATGCTCTTTAAATTACCTTTTTCATCATAATAGCTCAGTTCAGCATTCTTCGCCTCACTGTTTGTCACAATCAAGCTCTCTTCGGGGATGACTTGCTGTGCAATACTGTTTTCAATCTTGTTCTTGTCTACATACGCTAACTTAAACATTAGTCATCCTCCTTTCTTAAGCTTTCGCACTTACGACATAGTAGCCATCAACATACTTCTGTTCATAGCCTTCCGCAAGGTATTTCTCAGGTACAATAGCACTGAATTTACCACCCTTAATAACAACTTCTGGCTCTTCGCCTCCACCATTGTGCTTAAAGTTAACTTCACCATTGCTGTCAAAAGTACCACCCTCAATAAGCAACTTACCAGAGTTCATTACATCATTCAGCTTACGCATACCAATGTTGTAGGTACCGTCAGTAACCTTGAAGTTACCACCTTTAACAACCATTTCATAACCATTGTTGAAAATAGTACCATAGAAATTACCACCATTAATATAAAGCTTACCATTATCATCATTCTTAATAACATAGAAAGCATTGATAAATGTACCACCATTAATGGTCAATTCAGGATATTCAGCCATTTCTCCAGCTTGGTAATCCTTTTCGTAATCCCAATAACCATTAGAAATCATACTCGAAATAATCCGAGGAGCTTGGAAAATACCATCATTAATTACGATGTTACCATGGTTAACCATGGTGTAATAAGAATTACCCTTTTCATCAACACTGCGAGTATAACTACCATTCTCAATAGTCAAGTTACCATTGTTGTTAATAGCGGGTTTTCCATTCTTGTTACATTCAACACTACCGTTACCAGTAAGAGTCAAAGCGCCACTAATACCAACGTTAACAGGAGTCTTCTCATTATCAACAATAACAGCATTGTTCATATCAAGAGTAAACTTCTTGTCAGCATTAATAACTTCATCCGCGCCAAGACCACCACTTAACTTAATTGTACCACCATCACTTACAGCAGCAATGGCTTCACTGGCAGTATTATACTTTTGTCCATCAACTTCCATAGAAGTATCAGACGCAGTATCACCATAAACCTTAATAACATTAAGGTCACTCTTCAGAGCATAATCCTTCGCAAGCTCTGTACCAAGATTTTCAAGCTTAGTATTAGTCTCATTAACTTTAGTTTCTACCTCTCCAACTTTAGTCTCAACTTCATTGAGTTTGTTGGTGTTGGCAATTACTTTTTCCTCAACCTTACCAATTTCAACAGTTACAAGATTAGAGGTCTCTTCTTTGGTGTAATAGTTGCTCAGGTCAACAGCATGGAAAATTTCCCAACTATCGCCATCCCAAATATACATCTTGCTATCTTCAGTTACCTGATAGATATCACCAATTTCAGCACTTTCGGGCAATTCGGCTTTCGTAGCAACAGTACCAATAAAATGCATAGCACCTTCATTGACACCAACATACTTGAGCTCTCCCCATGTGGAAGTACCATCACCAATCTTAATCTGACCCTTGTTCTTACCATCAAGAGTTACACAAGGCTCACCAGCTTTAGGAACGTAGGTGTTAGCCACTGCATCCCACTGTGCCTGAAAACCACGACGCAGTTGAATGAGCGTTTGCAGCTTATTAATATCAGCCATTCTTGTCTTTACACCTCCTATTTACTTAATTAAAATGTTTTGCAAAATATTTTAATTCGCTATAATTAAATAGCTATCTATTTGAAAAAGACTTCTTAGAACCGTGGGACTCCACCACCGTCTACTAAGTTATCTTCCAAATACTTATCCATATTCTTATTTTCCCATGCTTCATTTTCTTTATTATACATGAGAATATCTTTGTCTTCTACTCCGCTTTCAGATATCTTTACATCTTTTAAGTCTTCAAGCCTCATATCTTTTGCGGGAACTTCTTCAACTCCAGCGTTTAATACACCATATAATACTCCTCTATTGTAATTAGGAGAATCAGGCGTTACCAGTGTCATTCCACTATAATCTCTTCTTACCATCGTAATTAAAACTCTCCTTCCATTTCCTTTAATAAAGAGTATTATCCAATTTCATAAGTCAATATAAATTTACCCTTACAAACAGTGGTTATATTTCCTTTTATATCGCAAAACTATACGTCATATAAATAATTTCCGTAAGTTAAAAATTTCGTATCTACACTATTGATTTTAATTCTCAAAACATGACTGCCATCAGCCATATCCATAAATTCAAAATCTTTTTCAATTAAAGGAGGAGTAGCATTATTATACAAAGGACTCTTTCTAACTGTAAACCTTGCTTTTTCTCCTTCTCTTGGACTATATTCCTAATTATCAGGAGTATAAATCTGTAAATCTATTATGCAATCATCTCCGCGAGTTAATGAAATTACCCCGTCATTTATTTTTAACAAAATCCTACTCCTCCTTTCTTCTTATATTAATTATTAAATATTAACTAAATCTTCCACCTCTTCTATATTTAGTAGAAAGTGGATTTACTTGTCCTAATCCATTGAAAGGATTAGAACTATTACTCTTGTTCGCACTCTTTTGTTTTGCAAACATTTCTTTAAATTCCGTCTTTGGTTTTTCTTCTAACGCCAATACCTCTTGAGCACGTAATTCCATTAAATGATTACACATCATAGCTACACAGTCAACTCGGTCATCGTGCATATTCTTTTGCTTTGCATCAGGAGAAAGTTCAAAAACAATCGTGCCATTAGGTCTCTTTTGCTTTTGCATACCAACTAACTCTTCTTTAGTTAAATCAATCTATATCAAAGAGTTCATTTCATCAAACGAAACCTTTTCATATCTTATTGAAGTTGTTCCATCAGAAGCAACTTCTTCAATTTCCATCTCATTACGAGCATTTAAACTCTTTGGAAACATTACTAATCCTTGATTAATTGCAGCTTGTGTCCTTTCATAAGCCTGAACTTTATCACGCTTGAAATTAAACAATTGCAATTTCCTTATATTTGCAGGGTAATCATCTGCACGTAACTTCATATATGGGTCTTCTTCATCTATAAGACCTAAATGACGTTTCCCATCAGAACCTACCCAATCATTTAAAAGGAACTGAGAAATGTCAAATCCGCCCCAAATTTCTCAGAAATTCATCTAAAACTTCAGAAATATTATTAACTTTCCAATAGGGAATTCTAAGTAAAACTATATTATTTTCTTTGCAAAAATTGTCTTTTATTAAATCTCTCATCTTAGTATCTTCATATATCTGTTTGGCTTTCTCTTCATCTTTAACAAAATATGTGGCGGGAGCATAATGTTGCTGTCCATCAAATTCTATACAACAATTATATTCTGGCAAATAAAAATCAAAAGGCAATTCTCTAATATTTTTACACTCTGGAAATTTCTTTTGAGCTTCAAAATTAATACCGTTTTGTTCAAAATAATATTTAATAAATTTTTCACCTTTTGACATTGAACAAGCTGGACATCCTCTATATCTTAAAAGATTAGTTGGTAACGCTTCCCATTCATATTGACAATCTTTACATCTACAATTTATTTTAGTTTTGCTATTTTTATATTCTCCAACAATTTCTATTGTAGGGTCTATTTCTTCCATTTCTTTGATAAATTTTTGTTTTTCTTTCACAAATAATTTAGAAAGTTTGTTTCTTGCGCATACAGGACAACCATTTCCACCTCTCAAATGAGACGGGGTAGCTTCCCAAGTATTACCACACGCTTTACATTCAAGTTTTATTTTTGTGTCTACTCCTTGAAATTCTCCAATCACTTTAATGTTAGGATTAATTTCTTCCATTTCATTAACAAAATCTTCTGTAGTAATAGAAACTTGTCCTGCACATTTTGGACATCCAGTTTTTTGACTTAATAATTTATTTGGCGTAGTCTTCCACTTATGTCCACAAATTTTACATTCTAATTCAATTTTAATATTATTCTTGGTATATTCTTCTAAAGGAATAATATTTTTATTAACTTCCTTCAATTTTTGTAAAAATTCCTCGTTAGAATATGACAAACTACCAGCACATTTCCTACATCCGCTTAACCGTTTAAGCATACTATTGGCCTGAGCTTCCCATTCATGATTACAAATCTTACATTTAAAATGGACTTTTTCATGAGTATTTTTATACTCACTTAAAACTTCTACGGTTGGCTTTATTTTATGTACTCTTTCAACAAACTCTTCTTGAGTTAATTTTTTCCCAGTTTGTCACACCTCCTTTGCTTTATATTTCTATAAAGAATAGACCATATCTTCACCCTTTGTTTAAAGGGGCGCACCGCTTCGGATTTCTCCTACTCTCTTTCGAGATGGTCGTTGAACTTTACTCTTTTCGAGTCTTAGATGCTGATTATCCAATCTTTGTATTTTTTACTCTCACATTCAGACTTGTTTCATTCTCATGTTGTAGTTTACAAAGCTCTAAGGATGTTCCAGCAGTTCAATGCGTTTTTTACTATATATTACTATATAGGGAGGCCACGGATTTAATCAACCTCCAGCACCAGCATCAATACAAACAAGTTCAATGTTATCATAATCTAAAGCCCCTTTGTTATAATTTATAATAAGGTCTTTTATCATTTCAATTTGTTGTGGCTTTTGAATTATAGCTTTATCGCCGTTTGGTAAAAGCTCAATCAAGTTCTCACAATTGACTATTTTTAACATTAAACCCTTTTCTTTGTCTCTGAATAATTCTCCTATTAAAACAATAGAATTATCTAATTTCGACGCTGGGTCGTAACAGACGATATATTTCTTCTCACCGTCATTTTCATATACTGGATAGTATGCAAAGCTGTTTCGTAAAATCGTTGAGCGTTTTACAAAAACATCTTCACCACCATCTCTATCAAAACGATTTTTGTACAAGTATTTTCAGTTAAACAACCTACTTCTTATATTTTCATATAAGCTTAGACTATATCATCATCTTATTAAGATGTCCCACCACTTCGAGATTATTACCTTTAACAACCCCTACTCCCAGTCACGGGATAGTCGTTGAACCTTTCTCTATTAAAGACTTGGCTGCTGATTATCTATTATATAGTGTTTAGGATTTAACCATGCACCATGTTTTTGTTTCTTTTTACTTTCGTAACATTCGCACTTATTCTTATTTCATAATTATGCTGTAGTACAAAAACCTTTAAGAACTCCCAGCAGTTCAATGGGATGCACACACTTATCGCTAAATGTGCGGAGTATTTCTTTTCGATTTGCTCACGTTCTGCTTTGTATGGGTTAGTAGCAAATGCGTTATCAACTTCATCCTAAGTAATCAATGGCTTCATAGGTTTACCATTCATAAAAGGATGCAATGAAAACTCGCAGCTAATATCACATACAAAATAATTTGGGTCTCCTAATAACATTTTTTCAAATGCCATTTTATATTGGTCAAAAAGCTCGCTATCAATACCTTCAGCAGAACTTAATAATAACTTTTTGTTTGGTAGCTGTCTTGGATATATATCCGTATTAATACCATCACCAGTAATAAAGTTTGTATCCTGTGCCGTAAAAGGACGAGACAAGGCAAAGAACGTCCTGTCGATTTTTCCAGCTTCATCGTAGACTGAGAAACTTGCGACTTGTTATCGTGAAGCTTTTTATCTTCACTTCTTATAATTTCTTATAAGTCCAGCATAGATTTTCACGTGTTTGGCTTACGTGGAGGACACTCGTGGTGAGATTATATTTATTCACTCACTATGCGTTACATTATTTATTAGCCTTTCGCAATCTAATAAATTAACTCGGTATTATCATATTTGGCAACTTAGACTCCACCGATTTTGCCCTCTAATTATTTCAAAATGTCATTGTTTTATTTCTTTGCTTGAGGAGAATAGCCTTTAGCCAAATATTCTCAAAATAAAACTTGGCTTCATTTTGAAACGGCAGTTTTCCTACCTGATACCTACGATGTTCTTTATTACACTGTTTAACGTATTAATTGTACTACCATTATATAAGCTAACTGTATATCCACTCTTAGGGTGAACAAACGGGTCAGCCTAAGTATTTGCTCTAACACATTCATCCAAGAACACGGAAGATGTTCCTAACAAAGAAGCAATATTACCTTTAGCCATATCTTCCATCTTCTGAAATGTTTCTTGAGACTGACCTCCACTCGGAGCCATAATATATGTATTAGTATTTGGAAGCAAAAGCGCTCTTGCCATCATAAAAGGTGCGGCAAGGAAAGAATTGTGTGTTACAGTATAATTATCGCCACATAAAAATAACCCAGAATGATTAGATACCGTAATACAACGCATCGGTATCTTCTTACCAGTTTTAGTGATATTAACTATCGCTTTTTGATAGTGTTTATCTGATAAAGATTCAGGTAAATATTTATATTTCCTTTGCAATTTAAAGCATGGCATCTTTTTATCTGTTGAAAAGAAAACGTCCCAAGATTTAGCCAAGCTACCATCCTTCTTAACATATTGCATTTTCTTCTCTTTTATAGAAGATTTAATTCCAAGAGAAGATAATAATTTTTGGAATTGTACACAAAAATCATAATCAGATTGTGAAAAAGTACAATTACCGTTTCTCTTATCAATGGTTCCATCTGTGTCCATTAAACCTTGCAACAAAGCCAATCTATCTTCTATTGGTGCTACTAAATATTCTTCTGGAATATGTTTATTTTTATACAAATCTAAATTTCTCAATTTTTGTAAAAACGATGCTTTTTTAGCATTATTTTTAGTCATTCCAGACTCTACAAGTTCTTTTTCTCTATCTACATATAAAATATCACAATTCTTATCTTTTACATTTACCTCTTTGTAATAAGTAGTTTTACAACTTGATTTTAAATATGTTTCGATTTCATGTAAATCTTCTCTTGCTCCACAAATAGCGGGAGTTGAAGAATAACCATCTCCCAACCACAATCCTAATAAATAAGCAGGAATTGGAAGTCTTATCATATTTGGATAATTAACTGGCTTTGTCAATGGGACAAAAAATCTATTGTCTTTTCTATTTTTTTCTGGAATCCTTCGTTTATCAAAATTATCATACAAAAATTCAGTGTTTCGTAAAACCCATTTATCTTCGTATTTATTATTTTTATCAAAACTTAAATCTCGAACTTTCCATAAATGTTCTGCATTACAAGAAATTTTTTCTCCATCTTCAAATTCTATTAAATATTCATCTTCAATAATAATAGAGTTTAAATGCATAACTGTAGTTAAATTACCACTTTCGTCATATATAACATCACCAATTTTTAAATCCCGAACTGTTTTCTTTTCTATTTTTTCTCCTCTATCAGTAACTCTAAAATACACAGGAGTCTTTAAATCTACGGCCTTCCGTGAATTTCTCCGCATAAGCCATACACAGTTTGCAGGACACCAGCTACTCAGCAAGACATATTTCTGCATATCAGTTAGCTATATTTTAAAAAAATCTTCAATAAATCTTGTGGGATTTGCTCTTCCCCACTAAATTATTTTAGTGTATTTTTCAAAAATTTCTTTTCTTTTTGGGAGTAGTTCATAACTAAAATCATTAAAAATAACATTAATCATTAATAACCACCCCAACTTCCACCATCTTCATCATGTTCTTTATCATACTGACGTTTTTCTTCTTCCAATTTCTTTTCGGCTAATTCACGTTTAACCAATCTTAAATTTTCCGTAAGTGTGGCGTTTTCTCTCTACAATGCAAGCAATTTCTTAAGCTAATCTTGACAAGTTTTATATACTTCCGCTTCACTCATGCTAAGTTGATTAAATATAGCTGCAAAACTCGCATCGGCAGCTTGATTAATACTCTTGCTAGTCTCAACATCATACATATTAAGAATAGCGTTTTCGTATTTCATTTCGTTCATCTTAGCCATGATACCAGAGAATGTATTTTCACCTTTAGCTTTACTAATAGCATAACGCTCACCAAAGCCATTATCTCTACTAAAGCTTGTAATTGTTTCGAGTTCTTTTTTCTTTAATTCAGATAATGCTTTTAATTCTGAAACAGGAGCATCAGTGTCACTTTTTTTTCTATATTTTTCATTTAGTTCACGAATGTTTTTAAAAGAAAGGACAATCTGAATAGCGGCTTGAACTTTTAATCCATCAAGCTCCATACCTTGTTCCATCATACCAAGCAAATCTTTGTAAAGAATTTTTCTATCTTTCTCGACTTCAAAGTAAAACGGGTCATAACCAACCATCTTAATAACTTGTCTTTTAGCTTCAAGGTCAGCTTTACTCCATTCTTCTTCTAGGTCTTCAGGTACACTACCTGTTTTACTATTAATTATTTTATCAGCTTTTGAATCACCTTGATTTTGACTTACATCAACATCGGGAGATTCCAAGAAAACCTTGCCTTTAAGAGTAGCACTACGAGAAATAACATTCATATACTCTTCAACAATATGAGTTTTTCTATCTTTCTCCTCCATAGCTTTCTTGGCTTTAAAATAACTAACATCATCATAATATATATTAAGATAACTACAAAGCCACTTCATTGCTTTTTCGCCATCTTTATCAGCCTTTTCATAAAACAAATATTCATATAAATTTTTACAACAATCTATACAAATATGAGTATGCATTCTACCATTAGGTTCGATACGACCTAAATTTCCTTCGTTATATACTAAGAAGTATTTTTCTTGAGGCAAAGCTTTACCACAACAAGAACATACATATTTATCATACAAAGGAACAAACCTGTTAAAATATTTCATCCAATTTTGATAAAGTTTTTGTAAATATTCTGGTAGTTTAGGTTTTTCTTTTCTTTTTTCTTTTTTCTTTGTTAACTGCTCACTTAACTAATCAGAAGCAGAATCTTTAGAAGTATCAATTTCATCATTAATAACTTTATCACAGTCATCAATAATTTCCTGATAAGCTTCTTCATATTCAGTATACTTCTTATAATCAAGCTGTCTTACAGTACCATCTTCATCTTTGTAAAAATTGATAGGGTCAAAAAAAGTATTATAATCAACAGTATCTTTAAGACTTGGTGTTCCAATATCGCCAACAATTTCTTTAAGAGCCTGTTTATGTTCATCTTTCAAAGAATACTTCCAAGATTCTCCGAATTCTTCTTTTTTTCTTTGAGTTTCTAATTTCTTTTGAATTGCGTCTAATCTTTTTTGTTCCTTTGCGATGTTAGCTTTGGCCCTAGCATTTGTTAATTTAGCCATTTAACACCTTCTAATCCTTTTAATCCTATTGACTCACAAATTTCTATTAATCAACAATTTGGAACCAAAAATCTCCAGCTTTCTAATCAGTAGGTTGTTCCTTGCTAATTGCGATGTCTGGTAAATTATCCACTGTTTCCGCAATATTTTTGTTGTTCTCATTAATATTATTACGGAATGTGTTGGCTAATCCAACCGTCACTTCCTTGATTAGAGCTTTAAGAGACTTCCTGCGAGTGGGTGCAGCCATAAAAATTCACCATCCTTCTCTTAATAAATAAACACTCCAAGGTCACTTTTTAGGTTTACCTTGAAGTAATAGCAACCAAACATCTCTACTTACAACGCCGTTTTGTCTTAAACCGTACATCTTCTAATATTGAGCAACTACGGCTTCAAGGCGTTCGTCGAAGAGTGAATCATCACCTGAATTAAATCCTAAGTTATTAAAGAGTAATTTAACCACTTTAACAGCTTCATTACTTGAGCCTTTATGTAAATAAGGCACTTGTCCAGCGATTGTCTTTATCTTTGTCTCATACATAGGTAGTTTATACCCAATACACGCTTTAGCATAATCAGGTAAACCAAAACCTCTAATATATTTACCATTAACTTTCATCGAACGAATCTTAACTTCATTAGAATAATTTCCTTCTATAACTCTGAAAGATTCTCCAGAAACTTCGTAAACCATTCCGACATGTTCAACTTCACCTATACAATCGCCAACACCATTATCATCCCAATCATAGAAGCACAAATCTCCAAGTTTGGGTTTGTAAGCATCATTCTCTTCCCATTTATTATGCTTTTTATATAAAGCAATCATCCTATTACAGCTACATTCAGGATAAATATAATTAATTAAATTCATCATTTGTGCCACAGCAGACACAGTAGCAGCACACCAAGGCTCTGTATATAAAAGCTTGTGATTTGCAGGAAGAGGGGTTATTTTATTATAAATGTCAACAATTATTTTATGTTTTTCATTAGATTGACTCCAACCAAGCCATCTATTAAACTAATCAACTGTCGCTTGTCTCAACTGTTGTTCCGTCATCTGTTATTTCACCTTGCCAAACTTCATCTCGTTTTTTCTTAAGTTCAGCTTGACGTTTAATCCACTCATTGTATTCTTTTCTATGTTTAAGCTGTTGTTCATGTTTCTTTTGAACTCTTGTGGGGTCAGCAAGGTAAGGTTCCCAAAGTCTTTGATAATCCTTATGCTTTTCCCACCATTCAGCTTTCATGTCCTCTATAATATCTTCATAAGGGCGCTCAACCAAATCTTCTTCAGCAACACCATTTGCTCTTTGTTTTTCTAAATCTTTTTGTCTCATCAAAGCATTACGAGCTTCTTGCCGTCTAATTTTCTTTCTTTCGTTACTTGCTTCTCTGACTTTTTGGTGAGGAGTTTGAGGACCTTTCTTTTCTTCATCGGCTTTTTGGCACAATTCCTGAATTTTCTCTTCAGAAAGACCTTCATATTCTGGAATTTCAGGTTCTCCAACGTCTTGTCTATACTTCCTAGCTAACGAAGTATATCTATTCTCAGGCCAAGCAAAGAATTCATTCGCATAAACTCTATCACAATTCTTAGCTTCTCTACTAAACTTAATCATTGGATATCCTAAAAACGCAGAAGACCAAGCCTTCTATTTTTGAATTTCAGGAAGAACAGAAACATAGCCAGTAATCTTATGAGATGGCTTTGTAGTTCCATAAATAGAACCAAACACAAAATCAAGCTAATCTTCCATAGCAATAGTATCAAGAATTTTATACTCTAAAGACTCAATTACATTAGCAACTGTTTCTTTATCGTATCCAGTTTCTTCCATAATTGCTTTTATCAGTCTAAATCTTGTCATTGTATCACCTATATAGAAAAACCCCAAGTCACCATAAGATGACTTGGAGCTAATTTTCAATTTATACAGACTTCTTTATCCAAAAGAAACCTACTTTGTATTTTATTCTCTCTATTAAGCCTTTGCTACAGAACTAAACTTTGCGTAAGGTACGCCATCACGAGCCTCAATTGTAATAGCCTCACCAGTTGCAGGGTTACGACCATTACGTGCATCACGATGTTTACCACCCACAGTCAAAACGGAACCGACCTTAACCGCATCATTCTTGGCAATAACATCAAGAAGAACCTCACTCATACCCTTAATGACAGCCTCAATGTCCTTCTTGGAAACATCTGCACAAGCCTCAGTGTCCTTAATAGCAGCAATAAACTCATTCTTAACCATAATATTAAATACTCCTTTAAATCTTTTAAATTTTAATTTTTAAAATTACCTTTTAAAACCTTTATTTATCAAGGTTTTCCCTTGACTCGCTTTATATATAGCACAATTTTATATCTTTGTCAAGAGTTTTTGAAAAATTTTTTTAGAAAATTTTAGAAACAGTTTCTATCAATTTTCGGTATGAGCTTCAACAACTTTCGGCACGAACTTGTAGCCTCCCCTAGATTTGTTGTTACTCCAAATACCGAGCTCAAGCATAATCTTAGAAATCTTCTTACAACGATAAACACCATAAGAATCTTGGAAGCAAATGGCATTAACTTTATATTCGCCCCAACGCTGAGTGTTTGCATCATTCAAAATCTTCTTTTCAACAAGCTTGTTGTACTGATTAACACTAATTCTCTGAAGATTTAAATCATCATACTTCCCCAAGAAAAGCATAATCTCAGGTTCTTCGGCAACATAAATGGTCTTATCACGACCAACATGTTCTCTATTAGTAACAGTATAGTTAGCGTCTTGTGGATTCAATCCCACACGTCTATCCTTAAGAAGACCAACTCTCTCTAATTCTTTACGCTCGTATTTAGAAACTTTAATCATAAATTAATCAATCCTTTTTATTTTTAAATTTGGAAGGAGCGTTCCTATTCTTCCTTCCACCTACGCAGACATTATTTTTTTAAAAAGTTGTCGTTTTTACCTTGTTTTATATAAGAAAAATGGAAGTCTCTGAAAACGGGAGGGTAAATCAGTTTTCGTTTTTTTTGGCATATCGTTCCTAAGCTTTGGCATGTAGCTTTGCTCGACACTCCCAACAATAATGACCTTTTGAAGAATATTTAGATACCAAATCAATTTCTTTACCACAACCATCACAAGTAGTTGTTATTTTTGTAGACTTAATATCAAAAGTTATCCCATCAATCATTGCCTTTGCACATTCTTTACAATATTTTCTCTTACTTTCGTTTTTACCATTTCCGTAATGTGGCAATAATTTCCGACACTTTTGGCATCTAAAAGTTCCGAATTTCCTCATTTCAAGCCATTTTCCGCACAAATAGAGGTCATTCCGACCCAATAAAATTACCTTTTCATCTTTCTCTGCCTCTTTAAAGTCTTCTCTCTCTATAAAGATTGGTGTTACACCTAATCCATGATTTATATCTATAAATCCTAAATCAAATAACACATTTCTTTCTTTCGTGAGAGAAAAACTTGGTTTTAAATCAGCATCGTTTCTTAACTTCTTATTATATTTCTCAAGATAATGTATATTAGGTCTACTTAAATAGTTCTCCTAAATCTTTGTCCATACATATAAAGTAAATAAATATTTTGCTCGTGCCATCGTAATGGGATGATTTTTTACGCTAACATTTTTACGCCTTGACTTAATATCTTTTACTTCTTCATCTGTTATGTAATATGTATCAAGATTTAAAAACCAGTTCAATACTGCTTCAGGAATTTTTATCTCTTTTATTTTCCTAAGCTAAGATGATTCTTTTGGATTCTCTGGGTCAACCTTCCAGTTTTTCCAAGTGGTATCTACCAACTTATTAACTCTATTAAAAGTTACATTAGGGTCGTAAGTTGGTACATACTTTTTACACTTTTCCTTAATCGTTTCTTTAACCCATGTTTTATTCCAAGAGGGCTAATTCCCAAGAACATATTCTGTCTTAAAGTATTTTACCAACAAAGCAGCATCTCTCTACCACTTCTGAGAAAAACCATTCTAAAGTACTTCTTGAATATAACCCTCTTCATCATAAATGTCAATCATAAAAAGATTCCTCCTTTATACCTTTTTCCTCTTCTTCAATTTCCTCTTCATGGTTTACAAGTACTCTCTCAATAGAATACTTCTCATATAAAAACTCTAAAGAACCATTGGGATTCTTTTGAGGAAAATAATAAACAGAGGTCTTTTTTCTTATATTTTCATATATTTGTCTTCCAACCAAAGCCCAAAGAATATTCTTGTTATAAGACTACTTATCAACATAAAACAAATATACCAAATGATTTGCTAATTGTTCTTCATTAGAGCAAATATTAGTTAATAAATCTTGTCTTAAAATATTGTATTCTAAATCTCTATCAAGAACTTTGCTTGGATTTACTGTTTTACTTGCAAATGCTCCATCAAGAGCTTTTTCTGTTCTTTTAGCTGCCCATTCCTTAATTCTGCTTGACACTAAATCATTAATCTGTTCATATATCTTTTTGTTAATTACAAAGCTATCAGACATTAAAGTGTGATAATCAAAATTTTGGGAAGAACGCACTTTTTCTCTAATATGGAAATCAACATTCTCAATATATTTACAAATTTGATTCATTACACAATTAGAATCAACGACAGGAAGAAAATGCTTGTAACATCTAATAAACTCTTTTTGAGCATCACTTAACAAACTCTCATCTTTAGCTAATAATTCTTTTAAAGAACAAGCAAATCTAAGCTGACAATCTTGGTCATTTTTTTTAACAAATTCATTGTATTCTTTGCTTAAAGTGTTATATTTATACCTGAAAAAATAAGGTTTTTTATCAGCTAAAAGAGAATTAAGAAATTCTTTCCTTTTAATTTCTTCTGGAGAATCTTCTGGATTTATATGTTGATACTGTTTCCAAATTGTTGCTTCTGCTTTAACATTTTCGCCAATCTTGGTTTTGTCTCGCTACTACCTTTAGTTTCCTTAAAGGGCTAGACTATATCTTCATCCTTGTAAACAAGGAGCATGGCACTTCCAAATAAGGAATTTCACCTTAAATGTACTCCCTTGCGGGATAGTCGTTTGAGTTTAAGAATTGTTTTTAATTTCTAAATACTTTTGATATTTTCTTTCCAATTTTATATTGCTATCT
>ERZ1026772.980-NODE-980-length-17411-cov-8.598871_pt1 | contig 17411 bp, 9 predicted proteins | sample MGYA00380124_ERZ1026772 | MGnify/ENA primary metagenome ERZ1026772 (study PRJEB33269, sample SAMEA4719760) | human gut metagenome | biome: human-associated habitat; feature: organic feature; material: feces | place: Cameroon | collected 2013-10 ...
AGGTGTGCCGCACCCTCCACAGCCAGCGGAAGGGCGAGTACACCGTCGGCGAGACAAAGACCAATCAAGGTATGCGCACCATTATCCTGCCGCACAGCGTGACTGAAATCTTGCGGCGGCGAAAAGCGGACGCCATCAGCCAATGGATCTTCCCAGACCCGGTGAAGCCGGAAGATCCTGTCGATCCCAACGCGGCGTATCGCCACATGAAAACGCTCCTCCAGCGGGCGGGACTGCCCAGCATCCGCTTCCACGATCTGCGTCACACCTTCGCGACCCACGCCCTCACCAGCGGCGTGGACGCTAAGACGCTGTCCGGTATTCTGGGACACACCAATGCGTCCTTCACGCTGGACACCTATACCCACGTCACCTCGGATATGCAGAAGACAGCCTCTGGCATCGTGGGCGGCTTCATGGAGGATATCTTCGGAAAGGAGTTGAAACCGTGGCAAGAAAGCGAAAAGCCGGAGACGGAACCGTAAGACAGCGCAAAGATGGACGCTGGGAGGGCCGCATCGTCATCGGCTACGATGATAACGGCTATCCCAAGACGAAAAATGTCCTTGCCAAAACCAAGAAGGAATGCGTCGAGAGGCTCCAGAAGCTCAAGGAGGAATGCGGCGGACTGAAGACCGAAAAGGTTCGGCCCGAGATGCCCTTCGGGGACTGGCTGACATATTGGTACGAGAATCACTCAAAGCCCAAGATCCGCCCCACCACACAGGAGACCTATGAGAGCCGCATCTGCCTGCACATCATCCCGGAGATCGGCAGCATCCCCCTGAATAAGCTGACGCAGAACGACCTGCAACAGTTCTATGGTCGGATCAAGAATAGTGGCCGGAAGCGGTTCACCGACAAGTACGGCGAAGGGCTGTCCGACCGGATGGTGCGTATGTGTCACGCCACCTGCCGTTCTGCGCTGGAGAAGGCGGTGCAGGATGGACTGATTCGTGTGAACCCGGCCATCGGCTGCAAGCTGCCGCCGAAAAAGGCACGGGAGATGCAGGTGCTGACGCGGGAGGAGCTTCAGCGGTTTCTCATTCAGGCGAAGTTCGAGGGCTACTATGAAGTCTTCCTTCTGGACTTGGCCACCGGCCTGCGCAGGGGTGAGCTCATGGCGCTGCAATGGGATGACCTGAACTTCAAAACCGGCGTACTGAACGTGAACAAACAGGTCTACGATGTGCGGGGACAGCTTCAAATCAGCACACCCAAGACGAAGAACTCAGTCCGCAAGATCGTCCTGCCGCCTGCTGTGGTGGCAGTGCTGCGGGAGTATAAAAAGACGGTGAATTCCCGCTGGATGTTTCCGTCTCCCGTGAAGGAGGACTGCCCCATTACCCCCGGCGCGGTACGGCGCAGATTGCAGCTCATCCTGGAACACGCTGGGTGCAAGCATGTACGCTTTCATGATCTGCGCCATACGTTCGCGACCTTGGCGCTGGAGAACGGCATGGATGTGAAAACGCTCTCCGCTATGCTGGGTCATGTTTCGGCGGCCACCACGCTGGACATCTATACCCACATCACCGACGATATGCGGCTCACAGCCGCCGCCAACATCGACCGCGGCATCGGCAAGGCAACGCCGCAGGAGGACGCTTCGGAGCCAGGGCAGGAAACCGACCCGGCCCAGGCGGATAAGCCGAAAATGACCGACTTCAAGCCCTATGTGGGCCGCAAGCGCAAGTCTGGCACCGGCTGCGTCAGTGAGATCAACGACCATCTCTTTGAAGGGCGCTACTCCCCCAAATGGCCCGATGGCAAGAAACACGCCCGCAATATCTACGCCCATACTCGTGAGGAGTGTGAGGAGAAACTGAAGGTGTTGATCGTGGAGATGAAGGCAGAGATCGCGGAAGCGCAGCGGCTAAGGGATATAGACGAAGGTAATGGAAGTCCGCCAGAAGAGCAGAAAAAGCGGGGAAAGAAGACATAAAAAACACCGGTAAGAGTGTGAAGTGATTGGTACACTATTTACTTTACAACACAATGTCTCAAATTCTACACCGCAATAAAACAATGATAGAGAACTGTTTATGATTCTGGTTATGAATACGACCTAACTGATAAACAAGTGCCCTAACACACTTGATTGTGTGTTAGGGCACTTCGGAAATAATGGGGGGACGCTGGTTTCAGCTCGGCACGAGCAAAGAGCGTATTCCACAACCACTTTGGTTGCGGAATATGACTGTGAATTGGTATTTCATGTATGACAGAATTACAGAAAATTATATCCCCAGTTTATCAAAGAGGATTCTATTGCGCTTCTTTGCGTCATTTATAATTTTGTCATAAGATAAGATTTCGATATATGCATTCATCTTATCATTATACTTATAATACCCAAGTTTATCAGGTGTTTGTGAAAAATCGTGGAAATCCAAAATCTGCTCTAATGTGGTTGTGATGTCACACACGGCATATAAGTAGAATTTGGTGTTTTGTCCGACTCTGATTACACGTCCATCTTTATCCCTTTTTTTGTTGCTCCTCAACTGTGAAACATATTCATATAACTGATTGACAGGATTATTACTGCTATTATAGTCATCTCGCATCGGACGTTTGAGTTCAAACAAGACAATATTCTCGTATTCTCGACCGTCATTTTCTTCATCAGAAACAGCGACTGGAGAATCCAAGATCATTATGTCTGTTCGGTCTTCTTTCGGATTGTTATTAAACGGAATATCGGAGGAAATATAACTGCAATAGGCGAGCTTCTCATCCAGCAACCACAAATTATGATTGCTATAAGGAGTATCCGCAGAGGTTGTTCTCATTGGATAAATGATATTATGGAGAAAACTCTCTTTTTGAAAATGCCCATCATCATTTTGACGTATTGCAAACTCCATCAAGTCGAGGATAACCTTGCGGTGAGCAACATATTCGGCTAATGCGGCCCCATTAGCGCTATTTATTTTTTCGATTTGCAATCCAAATTTCTGTATGTACTCGTCTGAACTGATTACACCTTTATTCAGTTCGTCGAGAAGCTGAGTATTTTCTTTGGCTGTTGTTCTATCGAACTCTCTTTTTATACGATGTAGTTCATCATCCAATTTATCCTCACTTAAATTAGGCTTGATTTTCGCAATTGCCTCAGGTGTGTATTTCAACAGATGACGAAACTGTGGGGCCCGATGCGTTACATAATCTGTTATTCTTCGAATTTTTTCTGTGGCAATAGGCTGAAGGTAGTCTTTAAGAAATTCATTTACTTCGACGACAACCGCTCGCATGATCTGATCCATAGTAATCATGTTTGCCATGCTATCTAATGGGCCACCGTCAGGAATGTTAAAGGAAAGCCTGTTCATATCAACGGCCTCATCGAGGTAATGCCCTCTCAAAACACCAACATACCAGAATCCACTTTTTTCGAAGATTTGTCGATCAAGATCGGTAATATACTTATCCAGTTCTTTTGTTTCTACTAAGCGGTTATGTGCACACAAATATAATTTGTTGCCGTTGATAGTGGACTCTTCGGCTTTTACATGGAGCAACTCAAAGGTTTCATCATTCAAGACAATAGTCTTGCTGTTAGCTTCAGATCGAATTTTCTCCTTAAATATATGATTTAAGTTATGAGTTTCATCAATATCCTGCAGGATGATTTGGGGACAATCATCAGAAATGAAATATACAAGACAATGCTGGATTATCCGCATAGCAATGGTAATGCTGCGTTTAGGAACATTATCGGCATACGGTTTAATGTAATTGAGCAATCTGACTGTCGTTTGATTATCATTATACCCGGTGCAGTCGGTGAGGGTATCATTGATGCCAGAATTAGAAATGGAGAAATCAAAGGATCGTTTTACATATTCATCTTCCTCGGAATAGACACTCTCTATCTCAGCTTTTTCGAATGCAATCAGCCAAGAAAACCGTCCGACACCCTTGCCGCCAATTTGGGCTTTGTATGTTGAGTCCGATTCCATAAACGAAGCAATATTTGCTTCATTGAATCCAATTCCATTATCAATAATTTCGAAGGACTGAATTTGGGGCAATTCACCAGTGCCATCGAGTACAAACTGTCCATCACGAAGAATTCTGATAATTATTTGGCCTTCAAAAGATGGATCGGTGGATTTCCGCTCACCAATGGCATGAATTGCATTCACGATAGCCTCAAAAAGCGGCACAAGTGGCTGATTTTTAGGAAGATTAAAGTTTTTTACGCGACCGCGTATATTGATTGAAAACGGTCTCATATGGTAGCAACCTCCTTGCTGATAGAATTGCTTTGATTGGTTACTTGGACGAGTGTCATAGGAAAACGCCCTATGTCATTTACAGTTTCCATCATTAAAGTTTTCCAAATCGAGTGCCGTGCGGCTTTTTGGCCGCTTTACACTCAAATTGTTCGCTTGACATGAAATAACTCCTCTTTTGGAATCAAAAAAAGACCAAAAGAGGAGTTGAATACAAATATAAAAAGCAACAGCTTAAAATGATCGTATGGGGGACTCGAACCCCCGTCTACCTCTTAGTCAAGGAGGCGCTCTATCCAACTAAGCTAATACGGCTAATTGGAATACTAAAATTATAGCACAGTCAATTTAATACTGCAAGAGGGGAAAATGTTTGATGGAAGGCTTTTGTGTGGGATGGACTTCTGTATATTAAGAGTGTTTCCGACAGGATTTACTCCCCAAAGCGGACGATTTTACCGCAGAGAGTAGCTCAGAAATTGCGCCGCAATAGACAATGAATAAGAAAAATCCCTCTGAAATCAACGATTTCAGAGGGATTTTGGTCCGAGTGGGGCGACTCGAACGCCCGGTCTCTTGAACCCAAATCAAGCGCGATACCAGCTTCGCTACACCCGGATATTCAATTTCCGCCATTATACCACGGCGAGGGCAAAAATCAAAGATTTTTCTGTCTGTGGTCATTCCTGTGGTCAAAGGCGATTTTATGCCGCTTTCAGCAACCGGGGAAAGTCCCGCAAACGCAGGCGTTGCAAGGCTTTGCGTCGTTTCACATTGCCCCGTCCCGGATACAGCCACGGCACTCCCAAAGCAGGCGCGCTACCAACTGCGCTACACCCGGTTATTGAGTTTTTTATCCGGCTGGGCGTATTCTCCCAAACCAGGCGCGATACCAACTTCGCTATACCCGGATATTCACTTTTCTGCCATGATACCACGGCGAACGGTAAAAATAAAGTTTTTTCTGTCTGTGGTCATTTATGTGGTCAAAGCCGCTTTTGTGCCGTTTTCGGCAACCGGGGAAAAACCCGCTATTGCCCGTGTTGCAAGGCTTTACGGCGTTTCACCTTACCCTATCCCGGCTACAACCACGGCACTCCCAAACCACCCGCGCTACCAACTGCGCCACACCCGGTTGTATTATTTTATTTTATATTGCTACACTTTTTGACTTTCTGCTTTCAATCCGCGCGCTTCCCTCAGAAACATAGTCGCGCAACGCGGGACCCCGAAAAGGCTTGCCTTTTTGGGGAGAGGACGAGGGGCGTAATGAATAAGTTTTCGCCAAAGGCGGAAACGAATGATATGGAGCAGCCGAGGACGATGAAGCGCTCGCTCCGCTCCTTGTTTCTTCACCTCGGAGCAATGCCTTCATCCGCCACCGGCGGCGGCATTCCTCCTCGCCCAACTGCGCCACACCCGGTTGTATTATTTTATTTTATATTACTACACTTATTGACTTTCTGCTTTCAGTCCGCGCGCTTCCCTCAGAAACATAGTCGCGGCTCTTCGTCCGACAGAGGGACAGACTCCGCAAGAGCCGTTCAAATTTACCCATGATATTTTACCTTTTTTAGCCCGATTTGTCAACCTTGACGAGGGTGTTATCGGCGGCAAATATCCGCGCCTGTATTTTCCGTAACCTGACAAGCGGGCGGTGAATACTCTGTAATATGACTTTTCGGGAGGCGTATTATGGGTAACATCGGCTATTTTCTCGGGTGCAGCTCGCCCGAGGGCTTTCATTCGTTTTTCGGCGAGCTGTGCCCCGCTCATTCGGGCGGGTACACATATATAATAAAGGGCGGTCCGGGCACGGGGAAATCGAGCCTGATGAAAAAGATAAACGCCGCCCTGACCGATGCGGGAATCGGGACGGAGCTAATATACTGCTCCTCCGACCCCGCCTCGCTCGACGGCGTGTATGCGCCCGCTCTCAACTGCTTAGTAGTTGACGGCACTCCTCCGCACACGCTCGAGCCGAAATATCCGGGCGCCGCGCAGGAAATAATCGACCTGGGCAAATTCTGGGATAAAAACATTCTGCGCTCGCGGCGTGACGAAATCATCTCTCTCAGCGACGAAAACGCGGCATATCACCGCAGATGCAGACGTTTCCTCGAGGCCTCGGCTCTTTTGCGCGAGGATATTCTGCGCCTGACGCTCGCCTGCGCCGACACGGCAAAAATAAAGCGCACGGCATCGCGCATAGCGGCGCGCGAGTTCGGCGCTCCTGCGGGGCGTATCGGCGAGGAGCGCCACATAAATTTGTCCGCCGTCACGCCGGACGGGATAACCTTTTTTAATAAAACCGTTGAGACGATGTGCGAGAAAGTCTATGTCATAGAGGACGAAAATGCGGCGTGCTCATCGGCGCTGCTCTCCCTTCTGCGCGGATATGCGCTGTCGGGCGGGCACGATATAATCGCAAGTCCCTGCCCGCTCGACCCGAGCGGCGAGCCAGAGCACCTGCTCATTCCCGCGCTGTCGCTCGGCTTCGTGACCTCAAACAGGCTGCATGAGGCGGAGCTTGACGGAGCCGTGAAAATAAACTGCGCGCGCTTCACCGACCGCGCCGCGCTTCGCCGCCGTCTGCCGCGGCTGAACTTCACCAAGAAGGCCTACGGCGAGTTTATCGCCGAGGCGGCGGACTCGCTCAAGAGCGCAAAGGAAATTCACGACAAATTGGAGAGCATATATATCTCCGCCATAGACTTCTCGCGCATGGATGAGCTTGCAAAGAGAATTGCCAAAGATATGCTTTCGAGAAGAAATAATAATGATTGATTTACTTTCTGCTGTTACCGAACAGCAGAAAAACAGGCGTCAAGGCAGCTGAGCTCCGACGCCTGTTTTATTACAAATCATCATTGAAAAAATCGTAGTCAACTCTTTTGACTACATAGGTTTCGACCACCGAAACACCCAAATTATATTCAATCATCAGTTCCGTCAGTTGATTCCCGTCAACCAAAACAATTTTTTGGTGCAGCTGCTTTTCCGCAAAAGCTGTTGCTTCTTTTGAAAAGTGTGCCGTCGTGATAAAAATCCCCTTTGTTGCACCCTGTCCCGCCAACGCACCTAAAAATCTTTGTATCTCGGGTCTCCCGACCGTGGTATCCGACCTCCACTTTTTCGCCTGTATATAAATCGAATCGAAACCGAACTTATCTGCCGACACAATTCCGTCAATACCTTCATCTCCGGATTTTTGAGTAACTGCCGATTCGTTTTGTTTTAATGTTCCGTAACCCATTTTTATAAGCAGTCTTACGATTAAGTTTTCAAAATCATACGGAGTCATTTTCAACAACTCGCCCATCAAACTGTCGGCAAGCGACAAATTGATTTCTCGTATGGAGATTTCAAGCTGTTCCTGCGGACTTTCCTCTTTTTTGTTTATGCCGCTCTTCTCCGTTTGGGCATTTTTAGGATTGGAAAACTCGTTGAAAGAATCAAATTTACGCAGATAATCAAGGTCAACTTTGCTGCATCCTTTTTCAACTGCTTCTTTCCCGAGCTCCGTTATCACATATACCGATCTTGAAGCCCTGTCTATCAATCCGGCTTTTTTCAGATAGGTTCTTGCCCAGCCGACGCGGTTTAGATATGTCGGCTGCCCGCTCGGCAGCATTTCTCTTTTATCCTCATCGGTAAGCTTAAATTTATCGGCACAATATTCCGCAATCTCTTTTAAATTATGTTCCTCTCCGTCCGCGAGGCAGTCAAGAACATATGGAAAAAACTGATAATACTTCGGAACCGACATCGTCGCACATCCCTTCTTCACTGTATGCATATCTGTTCTATATTGAATTATATCACAATATTATATCAAAAACAACTCTGCCCGCGGCAATGCATTTCGCTTTACCGATAATTATTAGAGCGTAAAACAAAAAAATCGGGAAAAAATAAAGGCCATAATCCACACTTTGTGAATTATGACCTTTGTCATTTTGCTCTGCGGTCAGCGGAAACGCGGCCGTCTTATCAACTGCGGGAAAAATTATTCGCCGACAACGTTGACAGCTCTGAGCTTGCTGGAATCCTTGGGATCCGGCTCGACCTCAAAGGTGACCTTCTGACCCTCGGTAAGAGTTCTGTATCCGTCTGCAACGATAGCGGAGAAATGTACGAAAACATCGTCGCCGCCCTCATCGTTAGCGATGAAGCCAAAACCTTTTTCTGCGTTGAACCATTTGACTGTACCCTTCATTGCGGTACCTCCGTGAAAAAATTTGCATTCTATATTATATGTTGTGCAATGGACCCGCACATTTTCTCGAACCATCAAACGCAAACGGTCAATGGCTTACAAAAAACATGCGAGTCCACAGAAACATTTGTCAGAATACGCAAATAATTATATAATCCCGTTTCGCCTTTGTCAATAGCAATTTTGTCGAATAATCACGAAAGCCCGATAAAAATTTACAAATTGTTAATTGACAAAATATGCCCTTTAGGATATGATAAATGTAATCCATTGGGGAGTAGCTATGGGCGAAAGCCCATCTTGCTGTCACCAACCGTCGTGCAGGCCGCAATAACCGACCGAGCCCGGCTGGCAGCAGACATATGCGTTCAGGCGCGTTTGAGGCAAGACCTTTGGCAGACATAGTCTGTCGAAGGTCTTTTTTGTTTAACCGAAAGGGAGGCATAAAAATTGAAGTACTATCTTGAAGACGTCCGTGAGGTGTTTAAGCGGACGGAGAGCTCGGAAAACGGACTTTCGCAGTCCGAGGCCGAACGCCGTCTTGAGAAATACGGCAAAAACAAATTGGCGCAGGCAAAGCAGAAATCGCTCGTCAGGCGGTTTTTTGAGCAGCTTGCAGACCCGATGATAATCATCCTTATCGTCGCCGCGGTCATATCCGCCGTGACGACAGTCTACGAGGGCAAGGTCTCCGGCTCGCCGTCCTTCCCTACGGACACCGTGATAATCCTCGCCGTTGTGCTCATAAACGCCGTGCTCGGCGTCTTGCAGGAGAGCAAGGCGGAAAAGGCTATCGAGGCGCTTCAGGAGATGAGCGCGGCGACCTCCAAGGTCATACGCGAGGGCAAAATCATGACTGTCAAGAGCGAGGAGCTGACCGTCGGCGACGTTGTTGTGCTCGAGGCGGGCGACGCTGTTCCCGCGGACTGCCGCATATTCGAGAGCGCCAGCCTTAAAATAGAGGAGGCTGCGCTGACGGGCGAGAGCGTGCCCGTGAGCAAGATTATCTCCGTTCTCGGCGCGGGCGACGGCGGTGATATTCCGCTGGGCGACAGAAAGAACATGGCGTATATGGGCAGCGCCGTTGTCTACGGACGCGGCAAGGCCGTTGTCACCGACACGGGCATGAATACCGAGATGGGCAAGATAGCCGATGCCATAACAAAGGCGGAGGACGGACAGACCCCGCTACAGAAAAAGCTTGCGGGACTCTCTAAGACTCTCACCTTCCTTGTGCTTGGAATCTGCGTTTTCATCTTCGCGTTCTCGCTGTTCATGGAGCGCTCCACTCTCGTGGGCGGCGATCCCGCGCTGATATTCAAGAGCGTTATCGACGTGTTTATGGTAGCCGTCAGCCTCGCCGTTGCCGCCGTTCCCGAGGGACTTGCGGCGGTGGTCACTATCGTGCTGTCGATAGGCGTTACGAATATGTCGAAGAAAAATGCGGTTATCCGCAAGCTCACCGCTGTTGAGACGCTCGGCTGCGCGCAGATAATCTGCTCCGACAAGACGGGCACTCTCACGCAGAACAAAATGACCGTCGTCGATCATTACGGCGACGAAAAGCTGCTCGCAAGAGCCATGTCCCTCTGCTCCGACGCGCAGGAGGATTCCGACGGACTCGTGATCGGCGAGCCCACGGAGGCGGCTCTCGTCAGCTACGCGATAAGCCTCGGACTTCATAAGGGCGAGCTGAAAAGCGACAGCCCGAGAATCGGCGAAGCTCCGTTCGACTCCGGCAGAAAGATGATGTCCACCGTCCACAAGATATCGGACGGCATTGTTCAATACACAAAGGGTGCTCCCGATGTTGTCGTCGACCTCTGCACCCACGCCTTTATCGACGGAAAAATCGTTCCGATGACAGACGAGATAAGGGCGACAATAGCCTCGGAAAACAAGAGGATGGCGGATAAGGCTCTGCGCGTGCTCGCGGCGGCGATGAGAAAATACGACTCCGCGCCCGACGATTTTTCGCCCGAGGCGCTCGAGCATGATCTTATATTCATCGGCCTTACCGGCATGATAGACCCCGTTCGCCCGGAGGTCAAGGCGGCTATAGAGGAGTGCTGCGGCGCGGGCATAACCCCCGTTATGATAACCGGCGACCATAAGGACACCGCCGTTGCCATCGCCTCGGAGCTCGGCATACTCACCGACCCCTCGCAGGCCGTAACCGGCGCGGAGCTCTCCGCGATGAGCGACGAGGAGTTCGCGGACAGAGTCGAGAATATATATGTATACGCGCGCGTGCAGCCCGAGCACAAGACGAGAATAGTCAACGCCTGGCGCTCAAAGGGCAAGATAACCGCCATGACGGGCGACGGGGTCAACGACGCGCCGTCGATAAAGAGCGCGGATATCGGAATAGGCATGGGCATAACCGGCACGGACGTCACGAAGAACGTCGCCGACATGGTGCTCACGGACGACAACTTCGCGACCATTGTCAATGCCGTCGAGGAGGGGCGCAGGATATATGACAATATCCGAAAGGCCATTCAGTTCCTGCTTGGCTCGAACCTTGCGGAGGTGCTCGCGATATTCACCGCAACGCTTCTCGGCTTCACCATTCTCGAAGCGCCGCATCTGCTGTTCATAAACCTCGTCACCGACTGCTTCCCGGCGCTCGCGCTCGGACTCGAAAAGGCGGAGAGCGATATCATGCGCCGCCGCCCGCGCGACCCGTCGGACGGAATATTTGCAGGCGGGCTCGGCTTTGATGTGCTCTATCAGGGCGTGCTCGTTACCGCGCTGACCCTCGCGGCGTTCTTCATAGGCGAACGCTTTGAGACGGGACACTGGGCGTTTATGAACATCGCACAGTGCGAGCAGGGCATGACCATGGCATTCCTCACCATGTCGATGTGCGAGATATTCCACTCGTTCAATATGCGTTCGCAGCGCGGCTCGGTCATAAAGATGAGCCTTCGCGGCAGCCACAACCTGCCCCTGTTCGGTGCTATGGTGGCGTCGCTCGTGCTGACTACGGCGGTTATTGAGATACCGTTCCTCGCGAACGCCTTCGGCTTCACTCCGATAGGCTTCGCCGAATATGCAACATCGCTCGCCCTCGCGTTTTCGATAATCCCGATAGTCGAGATAATCAAGGCCGTTCAGCGTGCCGCAGCGAAAAGAAAAGCCTCCAGATAATATAATAATTTGACATTTTTTTCGACAAAAAGATAATTTTTTATTGAATACGCCTTGACTTTTCCCCCGAATATGATATCATTTATTGATGTACCAATGGGGAGTAGCTATGGGGATTATCCTATCTGTTTGCCAACAATCTCGCTTCGGCTGGCAGCAGACAGACGGCCTTCAGGCGTTTGATGCAAGACCTTTGGCAGTAATACTGTTGAAGGTCTTTTTTCAATCTTTTCCTGCGCTCTCTGCCATTCAAATTAAAAAGAAAGGTCTTGAAAGCGCATGAAATTCTATCTTGAGCCGACAGAGAAGGTTTTCTCGGCGGTCGAGAGCTCCGAAAAAGGCTTGACCTCGGCCGAAGCGGAGCAGCGCCTTGCCAAATACGGCAAGAACAAGCTTAAAGAGGCGGAAAAAGACAGCCTCTTTAAGAAGTTTATCAACTCCCTCGCAGACCCCATGATCATCATGCTCCTCGTCGCAGCCGCAATTCAGGCCGTTGTGACGGTCGTGGAGAGCGGCGCAAACTTCTCGTTCAGAGATTTTGCGGACGTGCTGGTCATTCTCGTAGTCGTTATCATCAACACCGTCATGAGCCTCGTTCAGGACAGCAAGGCGGAGGCCGCCATGGACGCTCTTATGGAGATGACCGCGGCGACGAGCCACGTTCTGCGTGACGGAGAAGTCGTCACGATAAAGAGCGAGGATGTTGTGATAGGCGACATTGTAGTGCTCGAGGCGGGCGACGCCGTTCCGGCGGACTGCCGCATAATCGAGAGCCACAGCATGAAGGTCGAGGAGGCGGCTCTGACGGGCGAAAGCGTCCCCGTGACGAAGCTTATCGACGCGCTCAACTGCACGGCGGGCAGCGATGATATCGCCCTGGGCGACAGAAAAAATATGCTCTACAGCGGCTCGACTATAGTCTACGGCCGCGGCAAGGCAGTTGTTACGGCGGTCGGCATGGACACCGAGATGGGCAAGATAGCCGACGCCCTTTCGGACGCCGAGCAGGAGCAGACTCCCCTTCAAAAGAAGATGGCGGAGCTCTCAAAGTTCCTCACGAAGCTCGTTATCGCAATATGCGTAGTTGTGTTCGCGGTCGGTCTCGTCGAGTCACTGGTGCTCAGCAATGAGCCCTTCTCATGGGAGCTGCTCGGAAACACCGCGCTGAGCACGTTCATTTCCGCAATCGCTCTTGCGGTTGCCGCCATACCCGAGGGACTGCCGGCAGTCGTCACGATAATCCTTTCCATAGGCGTTACCGCGATGAGCAAGAGGCAGGCTCTTATCCGTAAGCTTACCGCAGTTGAGACTCTCGGCTGCACTCAGATAATCTGCTCCGACAAGACGGGCACTCTGACCCAGAACAAGATGACCGTTGTCGATCATTTCGGCGACAATGAGAAGCTCATAGCCGAGGCTATGGCTCTTTGCACCGACGCTCAGATAGACGACGCCGGCAAGGTCACGGGCGAGCCCACCGAGGCCGCTCTCGTCGGATACGCCTATGCCCTGGGCATGAGCAAGAACGACCTCGTCAAGGCGAGCCCCAGAATCGGCGAAGCTCCGTTCGACTCCGGAAGAAAGATGATGTCCACCGTCCATAAGACGGCTTCCGGCATAGTTCAGTACACAAAGGGTGCGCCCGACGTTGTTATCAACCTTTGCAAAACCGCGCTTATAGACGGCAGGATAGTTCCCATGGACGACGAGTTCCGGGCAAAAATCGCCGCGGACAACAAGAGAATGGCGGACAAGGCTCTGCGCGTTCTTGCCGTTGCGCTTAGAAATTACGATTCCGTCCCCGCGTCCTTTGAGCCCGAGGCGCTTGAAAGCGACCTCGTGTTCGTCGGACTTACCGGCATGATAGACCCCGTCCGCCCCGAAGTCAAGGCGGCTATCGAGGAGTGCCGCGGCGCGGGCATAACCCCGATAATGATAACCGGCGACCACAAGGATACCGCAGTCGCCATAGGCCGCGAGCTCGGCATAATCTCCGACGCGTCGCAGGCTATTCTCGGCGCGGAGCTTGACAAGTTCAGCGACGAAGAGCTTGTCGAAGAGGTTACCAAATACTCCGTCTATGCGCGAGTTCAGCCCGAGCATAAGACGAGGATAGTCAAGGCCTGGAAGGCACGCGGCATGGTTACGGCGATGACCGGAGACGGCGTCAACGATGCGCCCTCCATAAAGGCCGCCGATATCGGCATAGGCATGGGCATCACCGGCACGGACGTCACAAAGGGCGTCGCCGACATGGTTCTCGCGGACGACAACTTCGCCACTATCGTCAACGCGGTCGAAGAAGGCAGAAAGATCTATGACAACGTCTGCAAGGTGCTTCAGTTCCAGCTTTCAACGAATATGTCCGAGGTTATAATCATGTTCGTTGCCTCTATCCTCAACTTCCAGCTTCTCGAGCCCGTTCACCTGCTTTGGATAAACATGGTCACCGACTCCCTGCCCGGCCTTGCGCTCGGCATGGAGAAAGCCGAGGGCAACCTGATGAAGAGAAAGCCCAGAGCGACTACGGACGGCATATTCTCCCACGGCGCGGGCTTTGACATGGCATGGCAGGGTATCTACCTCGCAATAGTAGAGCTTGCCGCCTATGTCATCGGCTATCGCCTCGAGGTGGGCAGTTTCGAGAATATGTTCTTCGGCGGTGCCGAGGGCTACTGCATAAACGCTATGTCCATGGCGTTCCTGACGGTCAACTTCGCCGAGATGATGTGCGCTATCAATATGCGCTCGCGCACAGGCTCCATCTTCTCTAAGAGTATGTTCAAGAACATGAACTGGTGGCTCGTCGGTTCGTTTGTCGTGACAACGGCGCTGACCCTCATTGCCGTATACCTCCCCGGTCTCTCCGACGAGGTCTTCGATATCGAGCGCGGCACTTTCCAGATCAATGAGCTGCTTATTTCCGCCGGTCTCGCGGCCTCCACTATCCCGGTATTCGAGATAGGAAAAGCTATCAGACGTGCGGTTGAGCGCAAAAAAGAGAGAAACGCTGCATAAATATTAATTTAATCCGAGTATCCCCTGCGTCGAGCGGCGCGGGGGATATTTTATTGCGGGCGATATTTTCGTCAGGAACTGCGGCGAATCTGCGGTCCTTATTTTTATATCCGAAACAAATATTATTCGGAAAGCACTTCAATGTGACAAAGCATAGTATTTTCCTATTCTTTTGCGCCCCTGCATCCCGTCTAATCTGTTTATATAACATTAATGAATATATTTTCAATTTTTTATTGAAATCTATAGTTATGTATGCTATAATTTCCTCAAAACTGTGGTTATTTTTTATGCAGTAAATCTAAACGCGCGGCGGCGCTTTGATAAGGAGGACTTTTTTTGAAAGCCTATAACGCGAAAGACATCAGAAACATCGCCATTGCAGGCCATGGCGGAAGAGGAAAAACTACCCTTGCGGAGGCCATGCTCTACACCGCGAAGGCTACAGACAGACTCGGCAGAGTCGCCGACGGCACCACCGTGCTCGACTTTGACGCCGAGGAGAAGAAGAGAAAGGCCACGGTATCAACCGCTGTTGCCGCTATAGAGTGGAACGGCGCGAAGATAAATATAATTGACACTCCCGGTCTTTTTGACTTTGCGGGCGGCATGAGCGAAGGCATCCGCGCAGCGGACAGCGTGCTCATAGTCACCGCGGCGGGCTCCGGCTTCGACGTCGGCGCGGAGAAGGCTCTCAAGGCCGCGAACGCCAGAGGTATCTCGAGAATGTTCGCAATCACCCGCTGCGACGCGGATAACACCGATTTCTACAAGACCTTTGCAGCCATAAAGGAGGAGGTCGGCGCCGCTATCTGCCCCGTTATCGTCCCCCATATGGAGAACGGCAAGGTCGCATCGTATGTAAACCTCGCATCCCGCAAGGCTTTTGACTACAGCGACGGCACTAAAAAGGAAGTCGATATGCCCTCCGACGCGCAGCTTGACGAGATGCTCGATATACTCACCGAGGCCGTCGCATCGAGCGACGATGAGCTTATGGAGAAGTTCTTTGCCGGCGAGACCTTCACCCGCGAAGAGATAATCAAGGCTCTCAACTCCGGAGTCAGCGACGGCTCCGTTATCCCCGTATACGCCTGCGCGGGCTACACCTGCGAAGCTATCGATATGCTCCTTGACGAGATAGTATATTCCGCTCCCTCCGCAGCCGACAAGGCGGGCGAGAACGGTCTTCCCTGCGACGAGAACGGCCCTCTTGCGGCTATATGCTTCAAGACCATCGCCGACCCGTTCGTCGGCAAGATGTCCTTCTTCAAGGTCGTATCCGGCAAGATAACCGCGGACACTCCCGCATATAACTCCCGCACCGAAGAGAGCGAGAGAATGGGCAAGATAATCACCCTCAAGGGCAGCAAGCAGGAGGACGCAGCCTGCATCCCCGCCGGCGATATCGGCGTTGTGACGAAGCTTGCGGGCATAAAGACGGGCGACACTATCTGCTCGCCCAAGAACCCGATAACCCTCGAGGGCATTAAGTTCCCGACCCCCTGCCTGTCCATGGCAGTCAAGGTTCGCAAGAAGGGCGACGAAGAGAAGGTCGCGGCGAGCCTGCTCAGACTTCTAGAAGAGGATCCCACGATTTCGTTCGTCATCAACAAGGAGACCCGCGAGCAGGTGCTCTCCGGTCTGGGCGAACAGCACCTTGACGTTATCGTATCCAAGCTCAAGAACAAGTTCGGAGTTGAGGTTGACCTCAGCGTGCCGAAGGTTGCATACAGAGAGTCCATCCGCAAGAAGGTCGAGGTTCAGGGCAGACATAAGAAGCAGTCCGGCGGACACGGCCAGTTCGGCGACGTCTTTATCCGCTTCGAGCCCTGCGAGAGCGACGATCTCGTTTTCGCCGAGGAGGTTGTCGGCGGCTCCGTGCCGAAGAACTTCTTCCCCGCAGTCGAAAAGGGTCTGCGCGACAGCGTCAAGAAGGGCGTGCTTGCAGGCTATCCGATGGTCGGCTTAAAGGCTACTCTCTATGACGGCTCTTATCATCCGGTCGACTCGTCCGAAATGGCGTTCAAGACCGCTGCCAACATAGCCTACAAGAACGGTATTCCGCAGGCTAACCCCGTTATCCTCGAGCCCATAGGCACTCTGAAGGCCTATATGCCCGATGAAAATCTCGGCGACATCATGGGCGACGTCACCAAGCGCCGCGGCCGCGTGCTCGGCATGGGTCCGTCCGACGAGCCGAAGATTCAGGAGCTCATCGCGGAGGTTCCCATGGGCGAGATGGGCGACTTCTCAACAGTCCTGCGCTCCGTGACCGCCGGCAGAGGCTGGTTCTCCCTCGAGTTCACCCGATATGAGGACGCACCGCCCGTAGTCGCGCAGAAGGTCATCGACGAAGCCAAGGCTGCCGAGGCCGAGTCCGACAAATAAACATAAAAAAACAGAGAGAGCTGCCTTTTGACAGCTCTCTCTGACTGTCTAAAAACTATAAATTCTGCCTCATTTTGATGGGGAAACCAAGGACATGAGCACTGTGGCGTGCAGGGCTAGACGAATCGACTTACGACAACCGGCTCCGTAACGCCGATTGTCGGATGTAGTTGGGAAAGAAAGCGTTACTTTTCCAAGGAGTTATCAACTTAATTGTCACCTGTTTGTACTGTAAATTTGTTGTATTTATGTAGAGAGCAACATCGAGGAAATTCTTCACGGTGTTCTATATAAAAACTAATTTAGATATTTTAAAAGGGGTGATTCCAGTGTTTTAAGTTCACCAACCAAAAAAGCAATAAAAATTCAAAATTTATTGTTGAATGATT
>ERZ1026772.984-NODE-984-length-17351-cov-5.563078_pt1 | contig 17351 bp, 16 predicted proteins | sample MGYA00380124_ERZ1026772 | MGnify/ENA primary metagenome ERZ1026772 (study PRJEB33269, sample SAMEA4719760) | human gut metagenome | biome: human-associated habitat; feature: organic feature; material: feces | place: Cameroon | collected 2013-10 ...
CCTGTATGCGGAGCTGATGAAGCTCCTTCCGGAGCGCGTAAAGGTCATGGTGGATGCAGCGGGGGAGACGCTCCTTCATACACTTCCGCAGCACCCATTCCTGATCAAGCCAAACCGGGACGAGCTCGCAGAGCTCCTGCCGGAGAGCCCATCCGGAAACCTGAAACACTGCGCCTTAAGGCTGCAGCAGCTGGGCGCCCGGAACGTCCTGATCTCCATGGCCGGGGACGGGGCGGCTCTTCTGGATGAGAACGGTGAGTGGCATCAGCACCCCGCACCGGAAGGAACGCTCGTCAACGGCGTTGGTGCGGGAGATTCCATGGTGGCAGGCTTCCTTGCGGGTTATCTTTATCTGCAGGCCGGAAGCAGCGAAGAAGCCTTTCAGAAGGCCTTTCTCATGGGCCTTGCAGCCGGAAGTGCCAGCGCCTATCAGGAAGGGCTTGCGGGGCAGCAGGATATCCGGAAGCTGTATGACCAGCTGGCGACCAGATGATTCGCTGACAAAGGGTAGAACCAATCGACGAACGACAGGATCAGCTGACGAAAAACCGCAACATATAACTTGAGTACAGCACAATCTTAAAATTAAGATTAAGTGGCATCGAAGAATCACTATCTGCCACTTTACAAGAGCTTGTTTTCCGTCTATTTTATAGGATATTTGTGAGAAAAAGAGTAGAATGATTCATCAAAGGGCCGGATATTCTTACGGAAAAACATCTCCGGTATGATGAAAGGACAAACTATCTATGATTCAGCAGACGCAGGCAGATCGAAGCAGTGATTTCCGAAATGCACAGAGTGGCGCAGGTAGTGCAGCCGCATCAAATTATTATTCGCCGCAGAGCGGCATGGGGAGCTCTTCCGACGATGAAATAACCATCGATCTCGCAGAGCTCTTTGGCGTTCTCTGGCACTGGATCTGGCTGATTCTTCTGGTGGCACTCCTTTTGGGCGGTGCGGCATACGCATTCAGTAAATTCGTCATTCCGGAGGAGTTTCAGTCCACCACGAAGATCTATGTGCTGGACAAGGAGAGCGGCTCCGGCGGGCAGTCCACCTATACGGATCTTCAGGTGGGCTCCCAGCTCACAAAGGACTACGCAGAGCTGATTACTTCCCGGACGGTTATTGAGAAGGTTATTGCAGACAACCATCTGGAGTCGGTCTATGACTATAAAGAGTTCCTGAATAAGGTCGAGGTAAATACGCCGACCGATACCCGAATCGTATCCATCACAGTGACGGATACGAATCCGGCTCTTTCACAGGCACTTGCCGATGATATCCGCGTGGAAGCTTCGGACCTCATCATCGATACGATGCAGATCAATGCAGTGAACACCTATGAGGTGGCCAATCTCCCGACGGAGAAATCCGCACCCAGCTGCAGCAAGTGGGCGCTGATCGGAGCCCTTCTCGGAGCTTTTCTGGTTGCCGGAATTGTGACGCTCCAGTATATTCTGGATGATACCATCAAGACCAGCGAAGACATAGAGCAGTACCTTGGCCTTTCCACCTTGGCACTGATTCCTCTGGATGAGAACATCGGAGGCGCAGAAAAGGGCAAGGGAAAGAAAAAGAAGACTAAGAATAACGACAAGAGGGCTGCTATGCAGCAGGCTGCCCCTCCGGCAGAGCGTCCTAATCGATCCCGCGCCTTGAATCCGGGGGAACGTCAGAATAAGGCCCCGGTCATGGATCCCACAGAGGAGGAACGCAGAGCTCCCGCAGAGAAAAGACCGAGAAAACCCTCAAAACGCGAGATGAAGCGAGAGATGAGCCGCCCGAATCCGGATTTCGACGAGGAGGCGGATTTCGGCACGGAGGAATTTCTGGCAGAAGACAAGCTTCACGACGAAGAGGATTACGATTACGACTTCCATGAAGAAGTAAGCGCAGACGAGGAACATGAATCTGATGACAGGATTCAGAAAGGAGGGAACTGATCATGCAGCAGCTGTGTTTGTACAACGAAGATCTGTCCTTCCGGACCTTGGAGGCTTATAAAACGCTTCGCTCCAACATTGAGTTCAGCGGCAAGAACATTCGCACCATTACCGTGACGAGTTGTACGCCGAACGAAGGGAAGTCCGAGGTCTCTTTTGAACTTTCCAGGTCCTTTGCACAGAACAATAACCGCGTCCTGATGATCGATGCAGACCTTCGCAAATCGGTTATGAGAGAGCACATTCGTGCGGGAAAGGTGCGCTATGGGTTGGCCAACTATCTGGTCGGACAGTGCAGCATGGAGGACGCCATCTGTACCACGGATGAGAACGGGTTCGATGTCATCCTCGCAGGACCGACAACGCCGACGCCCAGTGAGCTCTTAAACAGCGATGCCTTTACCCAGCTTCTTGAAAAGGCGAGAGAGCAATATGATTATGTAATTGTTGATTCCCCGCCACTTGGAAGCGTCATTGATTCTGCTATCATTGGTAAAAAATGTGATGGAACCATTCTGGTACTCTCTGTGGGCACCATCAGCTACCGGTTTGCACAGACGGTTCAGAATCAGCTGATCAAGGCCGGCTGCCGGATCCTTGGCTGTGTGCTCAACAAGGTCGATATGGATGGTAAGAAGGGCTACTACGGCAAGTACTACGGCCGCTACTACGGGAAGTATTACGGCAAGTACTATGGCAAATACGGAGAGTCATAAATTCAGTATCAATGTCCGCAGGGACTTTTGATATACCACATGGATGATGAGGAAAGGAGTAAGCACTATGAATAGAAAGTTTACCGCAGCTCTCACTGCAGTTCTGACTGCCACGATGGTATTCGGAACCACGGTTATGGCTGCACCCAGCCCGTCTGTAAAAACGACGGAAGTAACCGCTTCGGAGAATGCAGCACCGGCAGCAGAAGCCAATGCATACATTCCGAGAGGAGGAAGCTATCAGGAAGTTGCAGGAGTCAGATTCTCTTCGGATTACTCCGAGACGACCGATAACAAGGTGATTGCAACCAGCTACAAGGCACCGGAGAAGGACGCTGCAACCAAGGCCCTGACCGACTATGTTGCTGCTGCATCCACCAGCACCGGAAAGACCTTCGGCCCTTACAAGCTTCGCATGTATAAGGCTGGAAAGTCAATCTGGGACGGCTTTGGCACCTTCAAGTACACCGTAGGTGTCGGCAATAAGTATGACGGACAGACCGCTACCGTTTATCAGATCCATAAGGACGGCTCTGTCACAGCTACACAGGTTGTTGTATCTCACGGCAAGATTAACATTGCTGTTCAGGATATGGGAACCTTTATGATCAAGTTCTGAGTTTCTTCTCATAACATGTGGGCGGCCTCACCGCCTGAATAAGACGATGAGGCTATTTCTTTTATGTTCCGTATACTCATGATGCAGAGGTGGGAACATATATTTTTCATTTCGGCAATCACAATATAAACGATTGCAATGAAGAATGAATGCAACAATGGTTGTTAGGCGGTACAGAAGGCGGGGGGGCTTGATGCATGCCAGCAATGAAGAATATAAGTGAAGAGGGAAAGGGGCATGCTTGGGGAAATGGGAAAAGGCATGTCCCTTTTGCTGTCAATGAATGGAGAAGAAGAGCAGAGGATGGAAAAGGTGTGCGCAGTCATGCTTGGAATGGATAAGCCGGAAATGAATAAGCCGGTTGAAATTAATCGAAAAGAAAACCTGCGTGATCACCATCTTTACTGGATCGGCCGCCGGATGCAGGATATCGTTCTGTCTTCACTTGCACTGGTGATTCTGTCGCCGGTGATGCTGATCACAGCCATCGCAATCGTCGTGGATGACCCGTCTGCCGGTCCGATCTTCTCCCAGGTGCGAGTCGGACGAAATGGTAAACTGTTCCGACTTTATAAGTTCCGTCCCATGTGTCCCAATGCAGAAGCGCAGCTGGATGATCTGCTGGAGCAAAATGAGATGGACGGCCCTGTGTTCAAGATTAAGAATGATCCGCGCATTACCCGCGTAGGTAAGTTTATTCGCAGAACCAGTATCGATGAGCTGCCGCAGCTGTGGAATATCCTCAAGGGCGACATGAGTATCGTAGGACCGCGTCCGCCGCTTCCCCGCGAGGTGGAGCAATATGGCGAATATGAAAGGCAGCGGTTGTATGTGACACCTGGCCTTAGCTGCTACTGGCAGATTGCTCCGCATCGCAACGAGCTCACGTTTGAGGAGTGGATGGAACTGGATGTGAAGTATGTAAAGGAACGAAGCTTTCTGGTGGACTGGAAGATCATTCTTAAGACGATCCAAGTGTGTTTGCTGGGCAGCGGGGAATGAAAAGGCTTTGACGATGGTGTGTTCTTCCAAAAAAATGTCGTGAAAATAAAACAGTGAATCAATACAAGCCGGCGATAGAGAATGCCCAACGGTCTATCGCGGGCTTGTTGATTTTTTTAAATGAAATGTATGAGGAGAATACCGTATGAAAAAGGAACATAAAATTGCGGTTGTAGGTACCGGGATAGATATAATACGCAGCTGTCATAATAGGGACAAGGGTGCGATAGCCAGCGGATTGGTATATGAGGCTATCCGCTATTTGTGTTGGATGGAATGATCTCAAAATTGAATGTATGGGAATTGGACGTTGTTATAAGTAAAGACAAAGACTGTTTCCTGAATATACTAAGCAGCGCCTAAAACAATACGACATGAATGAAATACGGCTTTCTTAGAGGAGAGAATCAGATGAAGAAAAAAGATGAGATAAAAGTGTGTTTGGTAGGTTCATCTGGCGGTCATTTGACCCACCTTTATATGTTAAAGCCTTTTTGGAAGGACAAAAATCGCTTTTGGGTGACATTTGACAAAGAAGATGCGAGAAGTCTTTTGGAAGGGGAAAAGGTTTATCCATGCTATTTTCCGACAAACCGCAGTATTAAGGCACTCATTAAGAATACTAAAATTGCGTGGGATGTGCTTCATAAGGAAAAGCCGGATTTAATCATTTCTTCCGGTGCAGCAGTTGCGGTTCCATTCTTCTACATTGGAAAGATGATGGGAGCAAAGCTGGTTTACATTGAGGTCTTTGATCGAATTGATAAGCCGACAATGACAGGAAAGATGGTTTATCCCATTGTGGATAAGTTTGTTGTGCAGTGGGAGGAGCAGAAAAAGGTCTATCCGAAAGCGATTAACCTCGGTAGCATATTTTAAGTAGAGGTAAAAAGTAATGATTTTTGTGACAGTGGGAACACATGAGCAACCGTTTAACCGACTGATTCAAAAGATAGATGAATTAAAAAAAGATGGTACGATTCAGGATGATGTAATTATCCAGACTGGTTTCAGTACATATGAGCCAAAATACTGCCAGTGGAGCAAATTGATTCCGTATCAGCAGATGGTTAAGAATGTAGCCGCTGCCCGTATTGTGATTACACATGGTGGTCCGGCCAGCTTCATCATGCCATTGCAGATTGGTAAAACTCCCATTGTTGTGCCGCGTCAGCATCGGTTCAATGAGCATGTGAATGATCATCAGGTGGAGTTTGCGAGAAACGTGGCTCAGAGAATGGGAACGATTATCCCGGTAGAAGATATTGAAACATTGGGAGATATTATAACGAACTATGACCAGATTGTTGCTGGCATGGGGCATGGCATGAGTAGCAATAACGCGAAGTTTAATGAAGAACTTGAGAAACTTGTAAAAGAATTGTATTGAGGATGAATGGATGAAAAAAGTTGGAATCATGTCGATGCAGCGCATTGCAAACTACGGTTCGTTTTTGCAGGCATATGCATTGAAGCAGCTAATTGAGGAAGTTGGCTGTAATGTAGAATTTGTGGACTACCATGTAGGTGCTCCAGTAATTGCAGAAAATGCAGATAGTAAAAACAAGGTTGTCCGAAAGCTAGAAAAGGGGCTGGAAACCTTTCGGTATCGGGCTCCTCTTGCACACAAATTATCGTTCATCCGATATAAACAGTCCTTTGCTCAAAAGTATATGCCGCTTTTGGGAATTGCAGACGAAATGAATTACAACCCGACAGTAGATTGCCTTGTGATTGGCAGTGACGAGGTTTTTAACTGTATTCAAAAAAATTCCAATGTGGGCTATTCGCTGGAATTATTTGGAAAAGATAACCATGCAAAGAAACTTATCACTTATGCAGCGTCTTTCGGCAATACAACATTAATAAAGCTGGAAAAGTATAAAAAGGCCAATGAAGTCGGAGCTTTGTTGAAGAAGTTTGACGCGATTTCTGTACGAGATGCAAATTCTGGAGCCATTGTTGAGCAGCTTACGGGGGAAAAACCGGTGTATAACCTGGATCCGGTTTTGACCTATGACTACATGAACTGCTGCGATAAAATCCCACAGGTTCAGACGAATGAGAAGTATTTGATTCTGTATGCGTATGCAGGTCGTATTTCTAATGAAGAGGCAGACTGGGTTTCTGACTATGCAAAGAAAAAGAATTTGAAGGTATATGCAATTGGTGGTATCCAAAAATGCGCAGACCGATTCGTGGACTGCTCACCCTTTGAGGTTCTGGCCTATTTCAGAAATGCAGAAGAAGTTATTACCGATACCTTCCACGGTAGCATCTTCTCGGTGATTACACATCGGCCGTTTACAACATTGATTCGCAAGAGCGTGGGTAACAGCTATGGTAATGAAGAAAAGTTGAGCGATTTGCTAAAGCGACTGGGACTGGCCAATCGGATGACAACGAAAATTGAAGATGCAGAAAACACCAATGAAAAGGCGATTGATTACGCAAAAGTTGATGCGCTGTTGAAAGCACATAGAGAAGTGGCGAAGGAGTATCTGAGAAAAAATTTAGAGGAATAAAATGGAGAACATATCGAGGATAAAAGAGAAATGTGTGGGATGTAAAAGCTGTGAGCAAAGCTGCCCAAAACACTGTATCTCTATGGTAGAAAATAAAGAGGGATTTTGGTATCCGTCTGTTGATGAAAAAAGCTGCATCAAGTGCAAGGTGTGCTTGAAAAAGTGTCCAGTAGAAAATACGGAATTTCATCGGAATGAGCCACATAAAATTTGGGCGTGGCGCAATAAAAATGATGTGGATATTATGCGCTCTGCATCTGGCGGTGCGGCGGATAGTGCAGCGAAAACTGTATTGCAAATGGGCGGTGTGGTTTATGGTGCTGCCTATGACGAGCAGCTGGCAGTAAGCCACATTGAAGTGACAGATGAAGCAGAAAGAGAGAAACTACAGTCTTCTAAGTATGTTCAGTCTGACCCGAAAGATAGTTACACAAAGGTCAAACAGCGTTTGTCAGAGGGAAAAACGGTACTTTTTACAGGAACTCCCTGCCAGATTGCAGGTCTGTATGCTTTTTTTGGTGGCAATCCAGAAAATCTATATACAGTTGACCTGATTTGCCACGGTGTGCCTTCGCCGAAGTTCTTCAAAAAGTATCTGGAATACCAGAACAAGCAGACGGCTGGCAGAGTAATCTATTTCAACTTCCGTTCCAAAGACAAGAGAGGTTGGGGAACACAATACCTGCTAAAGACAAAGACAAAGACAAAGACAAAGACAAAGACACTCTCCCTTGATCGCTATGGAAAACATTTTATGGATGGCGACTGCTATAGAGAGAGCTGTTATCAGTGTACTTATGCGAATACGAGCCGTGTGGGAGATTTGACAGTGGGTGATTTCTGGGGAATTGCAAAGAGCCATCCGAACTTCAATTCTCCAAAGGGCGTGTCCAGTGTATTTGTAAATACCGAAAAAGGCCAAAAGCTCTTTGAAATGATGCGGGTTCTTGCAGATGTGGAAGAAGCAACATTGGAAGAGGGCGTGGTGAGGCAGCACAATTTGGTGCAGCCGAGCAACAGGCCTGTGACTAGAGATACCTTCTATAAGAGCATCGATGAACCAGGCTTTATAGAGAATATAAAGGTTGGCTTTCAGCCAAAAGCACGGTTGAAATCTGTGCTGCCGAATAAACTGATTCAAAAAATCAAATCTCTTTGAGATTTTGTAGAGGAAGAATACATGGGAGAGCCGATAAGAGTTTTGCATATCTTACAGCGAATGGAAGCTGGCGGTACGCAGGCTTTGTTGATGAATATATACCGGAAAATTGACAGAACGAGAGTACAGTTTGATTTTTTGGTCGTTTATAAGGAAAAACAGTTTTATGATGATGAAATTGAAAAAATGGGTGGACATGTTTACAAACTTTCTTTCCGGGAGGATTTGAACCTTCCTAAATTTCAAAAAGATTTGGCAGTTTTCTTTGCTCAGCATCACGAATATAAAATTGTTCATTGTCATGCTTATACTATTGGATATTTCTGCTTGAAAGCGGCAAAGAAAGCAGATATCCCCGTCAGAATTGCTCATTCACATAATAATGAGACAGTACACGATATAAAATATTTACCGAAGCTGTTCATGCAGCGAATGTTTACCAAAAACGCAACAGATCTTTTCGCCTGCTCTGAGGAAGCTGGAAAATATCTGTTCAAAGACAAGCCGTTTCAAGTGCTGAAAAATGCGATCGATTCGCAGAACTTTATTGCGGATGCGGATACCAGAAATGAAATCAGGAAAGAACTGGGGTTAAAGGATAAATTTGTTGTCGGCCATGTTGGTCGCCTGCATCCTCAGAAAAACCATGATTTCCTGATTGATATTTTTGCAGAAATCAAGAAGAAAAAGCCTGACGCTGAATTGATTCTTGTTGGCAACGGGCCATTAGAAGAGAAAGTAAAAAGCAAAGTGGTCGAAAAAGGCCTTTCAGATTGTGTGCATTTTCTTGGAAATAGAAAGGATATGAACAGAATTTATCAAGCGATGGATGTGTTTGTTTTTCCATCTTTGTTTGAAGGTCTGGGTATTGTTGCAATCGAAGCACAGGCGTCAGGTGTTCCTATTGTCTGCTCTGAAGGATTGCCGCCGGAAACGGATATTACACCAATCTACCGGAAACTGCTGTTGAGTGATGGGGAAGAAAAGTGGGCGAATGCAGCACTTGAAATGGCACAGAATTTGAAAGCACATACCAATATGCAGCAGTATGTGATTGATGCAGGATTTGATATGGACGCAACTGCAAAATATATGGAAAGTTATTATTTACGAAAATATAATTAAGCGAATGATGCTTAATTATATTATAGAGGTGAAAAATGTTTATTTCAGTGATAGTTCCAGTATATAATGTTGAAGAATATCTGGACAAATGTTTAGAAAGTTTGTTGAACCAGCATTATTCAGATATGGAGATTGTTGTTGTTGACGATAAGTCAACAGATGGATCTTTGAATATTACAAAAAAATATGAAAAATATACAAATGTAAAAGTAATCGCTAAGGAAAAGAATTCAGGTTTATCTGATACTAGAAATGTTGGAATAAAAGAATCATGTGGGCAATATATTATGTTTTTAGACTCGGATGATTATGTAGAAAATGGATGCATTGCTAAAATACAAGGTATAATTGAAAAGGAAAATACACCGGATATTATATATTTTGGGTATTGTGAAGAATACGAAAGTACCGATAAACAATTAATAAAATATGGGTATGTGTCGGCTAAAAATTGTTCTTTTACAGGTGAGAAGTTTGCACTTGAGGAACTAAAGCAAAGGAATTTGTATGCAGCAGCTTGCTTCGGTGTGTACAAAAGAGCATTTATTGTAGAAAATCAATTATACTTTGAGTCAGGAATTCTACATGAAGACGAGCTTTGGACGCCACAAGTTATATTGAGAGCAAACAAAGTATATACATCAGATTATGTGTTTTACCATTATTTAAGAAGAAATGGATCTATTACAAGATCAGGAAACAAAACAAAACATGGGAAAGATATGCTCTGTATTTGTAAGAAATTAGATATATTAGCAAATGAAATTAAAAATCCAGAATTAAAAAAATACATGAATAATCACATTGCGATGCTTTATATGAAAGGTATGACAGAAGGAAGATTGTATCAAACGAATATGGAGATTGACCGGTTTTATCCATTGCGTAAGGTTTGCTTTAAAAAGGACAGAGCAAAAGCCATTCTGTTTGCATTTAGTTTAAAATTGTACTATAGGATTAATATAATGAAGATGCAAGGATAAGAGGATGAAGATTACATATAAAATCAATGTATATAACTTGCTGACATATTTGTTGGTATTTGCAATTATTAAACCATATTTTTTGCCTACAGGACTAAGGCAGGCAAGTAAAATTATTATTCTCATAAGCGTTTTTTTGTTTACAATTTCAAGAGAAAAAAAAGAAAGAATTGTAAATTTGTCTTGGTTATTTTCTGGCTGTGTTTTGTTTTCAGCAGTTATGGCATATCTTAAAGGTGGATATCAGGATAAAGACTTTTTGGACGCACTTCTCTATGCCGTTACATTTTATGATATTTATTCGTTTATTGGACTTTGCAAGCAAAAGGATCGATTTAACGAGACAATAAAATGCTTATATAATATCGTTGGACTATATTGTATATTGACAATTGTTTCAATATTATTGGTCGGTACAGTGAATAACGGCAATCAGTCTGCATATATCTTTGGAAATAAATTCACATCTTCATATTTATTTATATTTTTTGTTGCTTTATATGGTGCAACACATGAGATGTTTTTATGGAAAAATAAAATTTGCTATATTGCTTTGTTTATAAGTTCAATTGCACTCACCTTATACATAGGTTGTGCTACGGCTACGGTAACCTTGGCAGTGCTGTTTATAGCAACAATAGTTCCATTTCAAAAAATCAGAATGTTGCTGTTAAATGAAAGATTTGCGGTAACAGCACTAATTATGTCTGCACTGGTTGTTTTGGTGATGGGACAAATTTTTAAAAATGAATTTGTAAATAATATCGTATTTGGATACTTCAACAGATCTTACACCGTGACTGGGCGTTTGGAAATATATAATGATTATTTGCTGAATATCATTAGAAGTAGATTCTGGTTTGGATATGGGTATAGCAATTCGATGATGAAGAATATGACAGGATTATATGCAAATGCACAGAATGGATTATTTGAAATCATGGTGAATATGGGATTTTTGAGTGTAGTTTCATTAATTGTTACTGTCTTCTGGAGCTTTAAAAATACTCTCAAGACAGATAAGTCTTTTTATATTTCAATTATTGTGTATGGAATGATTATTGCATCAATTTTTGAAGTGGCCTTGAACTGGTTTTTTTTCTTAGGTGTATGTCTAATTCGATGGAATTGCGATGCCGATGGTTCAATGCGATTGAATAATTTAAGGAGAAATTAATTATGAAGGTATATATTCTGTCGATGCAACAGGTTAACAATTACGGATCCGTATTACAAGCGTATTCATTAAAGAAAATGATAGAAAGTCTAGGTAATGAGGTGAGGTTTCTTGCGATAGAAAAAGGAACGAATGCTGCTCTAAGTACACAGTGTAAAAAAAAAGATATTGAAAAAAATGATAGCTGGTTAGAAATACAATGGAATCGCGTTAAGGGCAAAATTTTTGGAAGAAAGTTACGGATAGTACTTTCTGAATTTAGGAATAGCACAGGTCTGTATAGTGTGAATGGTGACGAACATTTTGATACATGCGTAATAGGAAGTGATGAAGTTTTTAACTGCTTACAAAAATCTAAATGGGGTTTTTCTTCGCAGCTATTTGGGAAAGTCGAAGCTGCTAAAAGGGTAATCACATATGCAGCAAGTTGCGGATCGACAAAAGTGGATAATTTGTCGGACGATTTGAGAGAAGCGATTAAAAGTGCGATGTCAAATTTGTCAGTTGTATCTGTGCGGGATAAAAACACTGCAGACTTTGTAGAGAAAATTTCCGAAAAAAAGCCTGTATATAATTTAGATCCGGTGGCTGTAGGAAACTTTGATGATGAAATCAGAAATATTACAGTGAATTCTAAACTTCCTAAAAAATATTGCATCGTTTATTCTTATGCCGAGAGATTTAGTGACCCAGAGGAAATTAAGGCAATTTCTGAATACTGCAAGAAGTACAATTTGAAGATTGTGGCTCCATTTGGAAGGCAGAAATGGATACCGTCGTATGAAACACTAACTCCGTTTGAGTTGTTAAAAGCTTTTCAGAATGCAGAATGTATTGTAACGGACACATTTCACGGAACACTGTTTGGTGCAAAATTTGGAAAGAGAATGGCGGTATTGATTCGAGAGAGTAACCAGAATAAATTGGAAGATTTAACGCAACGCCTTCAAATACAGAGTCATGTTATTACCGATATCTCTCAATTGGATACAGTGCTGAAAAAAGAGTTGGATAAGAAAAAAATCGGTGAGATATTGGGCTTGGAAAGAGAAAAATCATTGAAGTATTTGAAAGAAAACTTATAAATGGGTGACGAAGATGGAAAAAATAAATAAGATTTATCGAAGAATTCTTCGTATGCATATGGATAAAGAGTATCAAAGAAAAATAGAAAACAAGGATTGCTCGATTATTTCAATGAACTGCGTGGGGGGGTGGTGAGTCATGAATTGAGATTGCGATTCAACTCACCAACTGTAAATCTTTGGTTTACTCCAAAGGAATTCATCAAATTTTTGAGTCAATTGGAGCATTATTTATATGATTGCAGAATCGAAGTGGATGAGGAAAACAGTGAAAAATACGGTTATCCGGTTGGAAAGTTAGAAGATATCCATGTCTATTTTACACATTACGAAACGTTTGAACAGGCAAAACAGAAATGGATCGAACGTTTGAAGCGACTGAATATGGACAATCTTTATATTATTATGGTGCAAAAAGATGGATGTACGGAACAGGATATTTGTTCATTCGATAGTTTGAAATTTAAACATAAAGTCATTTTTACGGTAAAAGAGTATCCACAGTATCGTTCGGCGTATTATATTCCGAAAAGCGAAGTAGATATGCAAAATGTAAAAAATCTTTGTGATTATCAAAGTAGATTTACTGGAAAACGTTGGCTTGATGAATTTGATTGGATTTCATTTTTGAATGAAAGATGATTATAAAAATAATCAAGGAACAAGCGGTAGAGAATGGGAAATAGAAGAAACAGTTATTTGATAAAAAACACTATTATATTTACTTTGGGAAATCTTGGATCAAAACTTATTTCATTTTTTTTGATTCCGTTATATACAAATGCACTTACAACTGCTGAATATGGAGTCGTTGATTTGGTTGCGACAGTTGGAACAGTTGCGGTTCCAATTCTTACTTTGAATATCTATGAGTCTGTTATGAGATTCGCATTGGATAAGGATGCTAATACTAGAAAAATTACCCAAATAGGGACGGGAATACTGTTAATCGGAATGATGGTTGGGTTATTGATTTTTCCGATATGTCGTTCTTTTGACAAGATTTCTGAATATGCCGTGTTTGTTTATTTCTATGTCGTTTCTTTGGCAACAAGTCAGTTTTATTTGTGCGATTTGCGCGGGAAAGAACTGTTGATTTATTACTCGATAGGAAATGTTCTACATACTTTTTTTATTGCGGTGTTAAATATTCTGTTCCTCTTGGTCTTTAAAGAAGGTGTTGACGGGTATTTAAAAGCTTACATTATAGCAAATACACTCACTGCCATATATGCAATTATTGTAGGAAAAGGATATAAATCATTCTCATTTTCAAGGATCGATATAGATCTTTTGATCAAGATGGCGAGATATTCCGTGGTATTAATTCCGAATTCATTTATGTGGTGGATTATGAATTCCTCGGATCGCATTATGGTGTCTAGCATGATAAGTGTGGCAGCCAATGGAATTTACGCCGTTTCATATAAGTTCCCTACGCTAGTTTCTACATTGACAACAATATTCAATCAAGCGTGGAGTTATTCTGCAATTCGTGAAGAAGGAACAGAAGATGAAAGCGAATACAATAATAAAATATTTAGAGTTCTAATTGGAATTGTTATGTTGATTGGAATAGGTTTGTTAACATTTATGAAACCGTTTTTAAGTGTATATGTGGGAAAAGAATATTATTCTGCGTGGAAATATACGCCGTTTTTGACAGTCGGATGCGTATATTTGACAATGGCTAGTTTCATGGCTACAAGCTATACGGTTCACAAAGATAGCTTTGGCTATCTTTTTTCTGGTACTTTTGGAGCGGTATTTAATATTGCAATGAATTTTATATTAATTCCACGAATAGGCGTTTATGGTGCTGCAATTGCTACGTGTATTAGTTATATACTTGTATTTGTCTTTCGACTTTTCCATACAAGAAAATATATTCAATATAATATAAATAATAAAGAATTTATTGTGGGAAGTACGGCTTTAGCGTTGTCTGCGGGCTTGATGTTCATTGATAATAGGTTCAGTTTTTTACTACAATGCGTCATTCTAGTCGTTACTATATATTTGTTTTCAGATATCTGGCTCCCCATAGTGAGAAAAATACTAAAACTAAAAGGAAGACGATGATATGACTACAGTATGTGAAAAAGGTAAGTGCACAGGGTGTATGGAGTGTATTGATGTTTGTCCTAAAAAAGCTATAAAAGTAATTGATTCGTGGATGGAATATAATGCAGTAATTGATTCTGAGAAATGTATTCAATGTAATGCATGCCATAGTGCATGCCAAAACAACGCCGAACAAGTACTAACTAAACCGATTTATTGGAAACAGGGATGGGCGCAAGATGATTGCGTTCGTATGCGCTCTTCATCTGGAGGAGTTGCAGCAGCAGTAGAACGAGCTTTCATAAAAAATGGAGGGATTGTTTGTAGCTGCACATTTAGTTTTGGGAAGTTTGAGTTTGATTTTGCTGAGACAGAAGACGAAGTGTGTAAATTTACAGGTTCAAAATATGTGAAAAGTAATCCTGTGGGAGTATATAAGAAAATTTTAGAAAAACTCAAATTAGGAAGAAAGGTGCTTTTTATTGGGTTGCCATGTCAGGTTTCAGCGGTCAGACATTATACAAAGAATCATCAAAACTTGTATACTGCCGATTTAATTTGCCATGGAACACCTTCACCACAAATTTTGGACAGCTTTTTGTTTGATTATGGGATTCGATTAACAGAAGTTCAAAGCATCAGATTTCGGGAGAAAAATAATTTTAAATTGGAACAGAATGGAAAGCGTTTTGCGGTTCCGATAACAACCGATAATTATTTGATGACATTTTTGAACTCGACAACATACACGGAGAATTGTTATCAATGTCAATATGCCAAGATTGAAAGGTCCGGTGATATTACCCTGGGAGATTCATGGAGAAGTGAACTTGAAAAAAGCATCCAAGATAAGGGTATTTCTTTAGTGCTTTGCCAAAATGAAAAGGGAAGAGAACTTATAGATCAAGCAGATTTAACTCTTGTAGATGTTGATTTGAAAAAAGCGATAGAAAGCAATCATCAATTATATCAGCCCTCTCAGAAGCCTAAGCAACGGGAAGTGTTTTTTAAGGAATTGAAAAAGGGGTATGGATTTAAGAAAGCAGTAAAAAGATGTTACCCTAAGAAGTACTTGAAAAATATCGTAAAGACCGTGTTATATAATATGAAATTTATAGGGGGGGGCAGAACCGCTATCAAGTAATAGTTGTTATGGCTACAAAGGGCAGGCTGAAATAAATATTTCGAACGCTTGCAAAAATTATACTCAACTGGTTTATGAAAAGCCAGAGAAAACAGGATGTACATTTTCTGTTGTCAAAAATCCTTTTTGGGAGATGGTTTGCGACGGCTTCACTATAAAATGTCTTAATCTTCATAAGCTAAAATACGTCGTAGGAGACTTGACTGGCCGGACATTTTTCCAGAAGGTAAGGTACTGTTAGGTGTTCACTCTATTCGCCCGTGCCATTTCTACCATATGTGTAGATCAGAGCGCTTGCCTCCGCTCCGGATGGAACGGCCGTGAACAGCCAGTTTTTTCGGGCAAAGACCATCCGCTTTACGGCTCGCTCACTTGCATTGTTCGAAAAACTGCAGCGTCCATCCAGAAGATAATTCTCCAGAAGATCCTGTCTGTTACGGATAGAGGTCACCGCTTTGTCAAGAAGCGTTCCCTTCTCCGGATTCTGTTTCTCAAGCCATTACCAAATTGGCTTGGACCATATTGGACTACCTGTTACTTTGATGATGGCTTCTCACGGTGTTGCAGTTGTTGATACCGATTACATTAAAGATCGGGTTATAGATCTGAATGCCAGAAAAGATCATTCGTAATACGAAAAATATTATATCAGCAAAGAGGATCATCATATGAAAAACTACAAAAAAACATTATTAAAAAGAATAAGCATATATTCAATCATCATTATGATGTTCACAAATTTTTATTGTTATCCTTTGCGTGCTAATGCCGCTATAAGCGGGAACACTGTTATAACAATCCAGCCCGAGGATCAGAAGGGGGTGTGGGGGAGTAGAGTACAGTTTCATGTAAAGGCGAGTGGAAGCAATCTGAAATACCAGTGGCAGTACAGATATGATGGAAAGGGATGGAACAATACCGCTATGATCGGCTATAACACAGATACTTTGAGTGTAGATGTCAACGATGACAGAGTACAGCGCAAATATCGCTGTGTAGTAACGGGGGATGATGGAACTGTAATCAGTGCAGCTGCAGGTCTGACAGGTGTGAAAACGATAGAAATAATGGAGCAGCCGAAGGATCAGAGCGGGCTTCGAGGGAGCACCGTAGAATTCCATGTAAAGGCAAGTGGAAGAGATCTGAGATATCAGTGGCAGTACAGCTATGATGGAACAAAATGGTACAATACCGCGTTAGCGGGCTATAACACAGATACTCTGAGTGTAGAGGTCAACGCTGACAGAGTACTGCGCAAATATCGTTGTGTAGTGACAGGGGACGAGGGGACCGTAACCAGTGCAGTTGCAGGTCTGACAGGTGTGAAAACGGTAGAAATAACGGAGCAGCCGAAGGACCAGAAGGGAGTGTGGGGGAGCAAAGTACAGTTTCATGTAAAGGCGAGTGGGAGCAATCTGAAATACCAGTGGCAGTGCAGCTATGACAAAAGAAATTGGTTCAATACCGCTTTGTCTGGATACAATACAGAGATATTGAGCGTGACGGTTGATGATGACAGAGTGCGGCGCAAATATCGTTGTGTAGTGACAGGGGACGAGGGGACTGTAACCAGTGCAGCTGCAGGTCTGACAGGTGTGAAAACGGTAAAAATAACGGAGCAGCCGAAGGACCAGCAGGGAGTGTGGGGGAGCAAAGTACAGTTTCATGTAAAGGCGAGTGGAAGCAATCTGAAATACCAGTGGCAGTACAGATATGAGGGACAGGGATGGCGGAATACCGCCATGATCGGCTATAACACAGATACTCTGAGTGTAGAGGTCAACGCTGACAGAGTACTGCGCA
>ERZ1026772.985-NODE-985-length-17347-cov-6.012491_pt1 | contig 17347 bp, 13 predicted proteins | sample MGYA00380124_ERZ1026772 | MGnify/ENA primary metagenome ERZ1026772 (study PRJEB33269, sample SAMEA4719760) | human gut metagenome | biome: human-associated habitat; feature: organic feature; material: feces | place: Cameroon | collected 2013-10 ...
TACCATATTGTAACTAATTGTTTCCTGATCTTCCTTGTATTTGAGACTGTTACCAGATATACTATATAAGTAAAATAGTCTCTTTTGAAAGGAGCCGGACGATATGAAGAAGAATTCATGGAAGACGCTTCTGTCCGTTTTGCTGCTGCTCACGATGCTCGTGAGCATGCTGCCCTTCGCCGCTTTCGCGGAGGGCGACCAGACAGCGGCCGCGCAGACTGAGGAGCCGGCAAAGACAGAGGATGTTCCCAAGGTCGAGGAAAAGACCGGGGACTCTCCCAAGGCTGACGGTAAGACCGACGCGGCCAAGACAGATGAGAAGTCCGGAGACACCGTCAAGGACGAATCCAAGGATGCGCCTAAAGGTGAACCCGGAGACGAGGCCAAGGACGCGCCCATAGGCGATACTGAGAACCCCCCCATGGGCGAGGCTGAGGACACGGATGCACAGATCGCGGCCCTCGAGGCAGAGACCGAGGTAGAGGTGCAGTCTGACGAGCAGTTCACGGTTACATATAAAGCGAACTATAAAGCTGACTATACAGGCGGAACTGTCCCCGAAGATATCATCGATACCGTCACCATTGGCGAGACGCACACTGTGCGCAGCAGCGTAACATTCCATGCGCCTAACGGCTGGCTCTTTGTCACGTGGAACACCGCGGCAGACGGCAGCGGCACTAATATTGCACCGAATACAACGCTTACAGAAAACACGACCCTCTACGCCCAGTGGGAACCGACTCCTAAAACCCCTTACTGGGCGGGTCTGACCATAAGCATGTCCGTTGCCCCTGCCAACCCGAAGCTCAACGAACCGTTCACATATACTGTGACCGTTACAAACGGCACCGGCTTTGATTTGAGGAACGTGATTGTCGAAGATACTCTGCCCGCGAATGTTTCTGCTGAGCCCGGAACATCTGATGATTGGACTTTTGCTTTATCTAGAAATCCTTCCGTTAAAGGTGTTTCTTTCAACGATACGCTCACGGCAGGTTCAGAAGCTTCCTTTAATATTACGGCAAAGTTCGAAACCGGCAGTGTTACTACCGCTATTAACACCGCGAAAATAGTCTCCGCGTATTACGATAATTCAGGACCTGTTGATCCTCCCACTGCCAGCGCAACAGCGACATTATCGGGACTTGACTGGTCGAAGCTCAAGATCGAAAAGAAGGTCGACAAGGACACAGCACTTCCCGGCGAGACGCTTAACTATACCATAACGGTCACCAATAACACAGGCTGCGATTTGTCATATATATGCGTTGAGGATACATTCCCATCGTGTATTCAGGGATTCTACGGCACAGGCAGCAATGTTAAATGGAAATATACCACTCGCTCGGACAGCATAGAGGCCAAGCTTCAAGACGGTCTTAAAGCGGACGACGTCGCATTCTTTTCCGTGGAGGCAACATTGACCAGCAATGCTTCCGGAACTGCTGTGAACAAGGCAGAAATTACCGAGGCTACTGCGGCAAACAGCACATACGGAACAATGCCTGAAGGTGCCGGCAACAGCGCGACGGCTACGACAAGCATAGAACGCGCTCCGGGCTCGGACTTGCCGGGGCTTACCATCAGCGTGACCCCTAACACGTCCATTGCGGATATCAATCAGGAATTTACTTATACCGTAGAGATTACCAATAACACCGGAAAACATTTGAAGATAGTACGCGTCAGCAACGGTTTGCCTACCGGTGTTGAAAGGCTTGGGAACCGCGCTGTTGAGGGCTCGTGGCATTTGAATACCAATTCGTCCACAGCCATTTTGTCAGCTAATCTTATCGGTGAGAAAGGACTTCCGGACGGCACTTCTGCCTCTTATAACGTAAACGCAAAATTCTCATACTATAAGACGGCTACAACTGCCACGAATAAAGCAGATATATACGAAGTAAGAATAGGCAATGATATCACTTCCGGAAACTTCGGCACAGCTTATGCTGAAGTATACTCATTGAAGAATCTCACCATAGAGAAGACCGTTGACAAGTCCACGGCAAAACCCGGTGATACGCTCACCTATACCGTAGAAGTCACCAACAACACTGATACCGATCTAGACGAGGTATACGTTGAAGATTTCCTGCCCGGTACGCTTGCATATACCGGCAGTACACTGGTCGACGGGGCGACCGGAACGCTCTCGCATGATTCGCAGCTCGGCACCGTGACCGCCAAGGTCACCGGCCTTAAGAAAGGCGCAGCCGCCAAATATACCGTAACGGCAAAGGTCAACGCCGATGCTTCCGGTGAAATCAACAGCCTTGCAAAAATTACCAAAGCAGTGCGCGGCACTGACACCGTCGATATCACCACCACCAAAGAAGCTTCCGCAAAGACGACTGTTTATACCCCCGTCCCGGTCAACGTCAAAGTCATCTTTAACGGGCTTAAAGACGTCTCTCAGGTTCCCGCAAATTATAAGCTCACCGGCGCGGACAGCAATATTTTCCCCAAGGGCGATCTCAAGGGAAACATCGCGCTCGGCACAGCAGTGAAAGACGCATCGGGGCAAATCTCCCGCACGTTCACCACCACAGCGGATGTGATCCTCGGTCAGGAATACTCCCTGAGCTTCACGCAGTCGGACTACGACATTCCCGGCTATATCTGCACACTGACAACGGAGACCGATCCGATCAAGGTCACTGCCCAAGACGCGATCGCCGGTATCAATGCTGAAATAACGCTCAGCTACGTCAAGGAAAATCTTTACACCTATCCGTCCCTGACGGTGCGCACCTACTTCAAGGGTCTGGCGAAGCTGCCCGACAGCTTCGGCTATAAGCTGAACTGCGTCAGCGCACCGGAGGATGCGATCGCCTTCCAAGGCCCGCTTGCTCTCACCCCAGGAACTGAGAACGGCGTACCGTACCTCGAGTTTTCCGCAAAGAATGTCACCCTCCAGGCCGGTACAGAGCTGACCTTCAGCTTCACCCAGTCGGGATATGACGTTCCCGGTTATCTCTGCGCGCTTGGAAGCAGCACTTTCAAATTCACGCTCCCCGTGCCAACGACCGACGTCCGTCAGCCCATCCTGCTGAAGATCGAGAACACATATACCCAGCCCGATTGGAGCAAGCTCACCATCACGAAGACCGCGGATAAGACCAGCGCGACTCCCGGCTCTGTCGTGAAGTACACCGTCACCGTGGCGAACAACACCGGCGTTGACCTGAGCGATATCATCGTCGCCGACAAGCTCGATTCCGATCTCCGCTATTCCGACAGCACCGGCGATTACTCCACCGGGACCGGCACATGGACAGTCGCGAGCCTTGCAAACGGCAAGTCCGTGACCCTCACGCTGACCGTAAAGCTCAAGTACGCTCTCACTGCCGGGACCGTGATAGAGAACACGGCCTCTGTCACCGAAGCTGCGGCAACCGGTCTGATCTATGATCTCAGCGGCCAGAAGCTTAATGACAGCGTCTCCGTCACCGTGACGAGCGGCAAGGGCTCACCGAGAACCGGCGATGATTCGAACCTCGGCCTGTGGATAGCCGTGATGGCGGCGTCCCTCGCATGCGCAGGCGCGGCGGCAGTTATCTATAAGAAGCGCCGCGGCTGAGTGAAAACCGAATAAAAGCAAAACATCCCCCGCCGTCAGCTGACGGCGGGGGTGTTGTTTTTGGTTTTTGCTTATTTGTACTTGTGGGCGTCCTGAAGCACCATTTCCTTGACCTTGAGCAGCCTGACCTTGGTGGAGTTCTCGTTCTCCTCAAGCTTCATGGAGATATATTTGATGTTCTCCTCAAGCTCGGGGATCATGACGTACTCCAAGGCGTTAACGCGGCGGCGGGTCTTTTCTATCTCCTCTGCGAGCAGCTGCATGGTCTTCTCGACCTGTGCCAGCTCCAGCATATCCTCGAACACCTTGGCCATCTTTTCCAGCGCGTCGTCCAACTCGCCGGAGGTCTGGGCAAAGCCGTAGGGATAAACCTCAGAGGGATCGTTATTCTTGGTATGGAAGCTGTACACCGGGACGTTGACGCTCATGATGTTCTTAAAATCCATGCCGAGCTCGACGCTCTGGCGCGGATAGAGCAGCGCCTGCTCCAGCATTTCGGGGGACATGATGGAGCTTGCGACCTGAAGGGACGCGAAGGCTCCGGTCAGCCCTTCCTCGACACGGGTACGCAGCTGCTTATTGAGCTTGACCACATCCATGAACTGGCGCATCAGCTCATCGCGCTTGTCCTTGAGCAGCTTATGGCCGCGGCGCGCGGTCTTGAGCCTGCCCTTGAGCTGGTTGAGCACCATTCTGGTCGGGGTTATCGTCTTACCTGCCAAAAAGTATCACCTCCGTAATTCAGTTAATTTGTGTTATATGGGGTCTTACTTTTTGGGCATGTACTTGTCGATCATCTCGGGCTTGACACGCTTGAGTTCACGGCGCGGCAGCAGGCTCAGCAGCTCCCAGCCGAGGTCGAGGGTCTCCTCGATGCTGCGGTTGGTGGTGTTGCCCTGGCTGACATAGCGCTTTTCAAACTCATCGGCAAACTTTGCGAAGAGCTTATCGTCATCCGACAGCGCGGCTTCGCCGAGTATGGTCATGAGCTCCTTGGCGTCCTTGCCGCGGGAGTACGCGGCGAAAAGCTGGTTCATCGTGCCGGCGTGATCCTCACGGGTCTTGCCGACGCCGATGCCCTTATCCTTCAGACGGCTCAGGGACGGCAGAACATCGACCGGGGGCACGATGCCCTTGCGGTGCAGCTCACGGCTGAGGATGATCTGGCCTTCGGTGATGTAGCCGGTAAGGTCGGGGATGGGGTGGGTCTTGTCGTCCTCGGGCATGGTGAGGATCGGGATCATGGTGATAGAGCCCTTCTTGCCCTGACGACGGCCTGCGCGCTCATACATGGTGGCAAGGTCGGTGTACAGGTAGCCGGGGTAGCCGCGGCGGCCGGGGACTTCCTTCTTCGCCGCGGAGACCTCACGCAGAGCCTCGGCGTAGTTGGTGATGTCGGTGAGGATGACGAGCACCTGCATGTCCTTCTCGAAGGCGAGATATTCAGCCGCGGTCAGCGCCATACGCGGAGTGGCGATACGCTCGACGGCGGGGTCGTTCGCGAGATTCGAGAAAACGACGGTACGGTCGATAGCGCCGGTGCGGCGGAAGTCCTCGATGAAGTACTCGGACTCTTCAAAGGTGATGCCTATTGCGGCAAAGACGACAGCGAAGGTCTCGTTATCGCCAAGAACCTTTGCCTGACGCGCGATCTGCGCGGCGAGAGCCGCATGCGGCAGACCGGAGCCGGAGAATATAGGCAGCTTCTGGCCGCGGACGAGGGTGTTCAGACCGTCGATCGTGGAGACACCGGTCTGGATAAACTCTGCGGGGTAGGCACGGGATGCCGGGTTCATCGGCAGGCCGTTTATGTCCATGTGCGCCTCGGCAAGAATGGCGGGGCCGCCGTCGATGGGCTGACCCATGCCGTTGAAGACACGGCCGAGCATGTCCTCGCTGACGGCGAGCTGCTGCGGATGACCGAGGAAGCGAACCTTGGTCTCGGCAAGGTTGATACCCTGCGCGGACTCGAACAGCTGCACAACAGCCTTGTTGCCCTCGACCTCGAGGACCTTGCAGCGGCGGACTTCGCCGTTGGGAAGCTCGAGCTCGCCAAGCTCGTCATAGGTGACGCCTTCAACGCCGTCGACCACCATCAGTGGGCTGGCGATCTCTCTTATAGTCTTATATTCTTTGATCATGCTTCCTCACCTCCGGCAACAACTGCGTCTATCTCAGCCTTCATTTCGGCCGCGATCGCCGCGTAATCCTCCTCAAAGGTATCCTGGTTGGCCATCTTTGCACGGCCTATCTTCTCGCGCGCGGCGATGACGAACAGGCTGTTCATGTCAGCGCCGAGCGTCAGCGCATTGCGGCAGAGAGTATCATAGCTGAGGATCATATCCAGCAGGCGGAACTGCTTTGCGTAGGAGGAGTAAGCGTCCTCATCGACGAAGGCGTTCTGCTGGAGGAAGTCCTCACGGATCATCTTCGCGGTCTCCATGGTGAGACGGTCAGCCGGGGACAGGGCGTCCTGCCCGACGAGGCGGACGATCTCCTGAAGCTCGCTCTCCTCCTGAAGGATGTGCATGGCCTTCTCACGGTTCTGCATGTAGGCCTCGCCGAACTGCTCGGTGTACCACGGGCGGAGAGTGTCAACATACAGGGAGTAGGAGGTCAGCCAGTTGATGGCGGGGAAGTGTCTTGCATAGGCAAGGCTGGAGTCGAGCGCCCAGAAGACCTTGACTATACGCATGGTCGCCTGAGAGACAGGCTCGGAAATATCGCCGCCCGGAGGTGAAACAGCGCCGATAGCGGTGACGGAGCCCTGACGCTCGTCCGCGCCCATGCACTCGACGACACCGGCGCGCTCATAGAACTGAGCCAGACGGGAGGCGAGGTAGGCGGGATAGCCTTCTTCACCGGGCATTTCTTCGAGACGGCCGGACATTTCACGCAGAGCCTCTGCCCAGCGGGAGGTTGAGTCAGCCAGAACGGCGACGTCATAGCCCATGTCACGGAAATACTCGGCGATGGTGATACCGGTGTAGATAGAGGCTTCACGCGCGGCAACGGGCATATCGGAGGTGTTCGCGATAAGCACGGTACGCTTCATCAGAGGCTCGCCGTTGCGCGGGGCTTTCAGCTCGGGGAACTCCCTAAGAACGTCGGTCATTTCGTTGCCGCGCTCGCCGCAGCCGATGTAGACGACGATGTCCACATCCGACCACTTCGCGAGCTGGTGCTGCACGACGGTTTTGCCGGAACCGAAGGGGCCGGGGACGGCAGCCGTGCCGCCCTTGGCGATCGGGAAGAGCTTATCGATGATACGCTGTCCGGAGTTCATGGGACGGCTGGGGACGTACTTCTTCTCATAGGGTCTTGCGATACGGACAGGCCAGCGCTGGATCATGTTGAGCTTGTGCTCTGCGCCCTTAGCGTCCTTCACGACGGCGACGGTCTGCTCGACGGTGAACTCGCCGCTCTCGATGCTGACGACCTCGCCGGCGATGCCGTTCGGGACCATGATCTTATGCAGGATCGCGCTCGTCTCCTGGACGGTGCCGAGCACGTCGCCCGCGCGCACCTTATCGCCGGGCTTTGCGACGGGGACGAACTCCCACTTCTTCTCGCGGTTGAGCGCGGGAACGTCGATGCCTCTTGCGATGCAGTCGCCGGAGAGCTTGCGCATCTCGGGCAGGGGGCGCTGGATACCGTCATAGATATTGTCCAGCATGCCGGGTCCAAGCTCGACGGACAGCGGCATACCGGTGGTGATGACCTCGGCGCCGGGGCCAAGTCCGGAGGTCTCTTCATAGACCTGGATGGAGGCCTTGTCGCCGGTCATGTTAAGGATCTCGCCTATCAGGTGCTGAGAGCCGACACGCACAACGTCAGAGACGTTGGCGTCCGCCAGACCCTCGGCCACAACAAGCGGTCCGGAAACCTTTGTTATAGTTCCGCTCATTTACATGTTCCTTTCCAAACCGCGCAGCTTGCTGCCGCGGCTTTCGGATTGATATGGGGAGGATCAGTCTCCCAGAATATTCGTGCCGACGGCACGCTCGACCGCCGCTCTCAGAGCCGACTGGCCGAGGCCTATAGAGCCCTCGCGGCCGGGGATCAGGATGATCGCCGGGGTGGGGCTGTCCTTGAATTTGTCTATGTCCGCCTGGATCTGCGCGGCGAAGTTTTCCTCAATGTAGATGATGGCGTAATCGTCGTTCTCGCGGGTGAGGCTCTTGAGGATCCTGCCTGCTTCCGCGCCGTCCGCCGCGGGGTATGTCTCAAGGCCGAGAGCCTTGAAGCCCATGACGGTGTCTCTGCCGCCGATGACAGCTATTTTATACATACAGATCACGCAGCCTTTCCCGGATGGTCTGCGAGGGGACGCCCGCAAGCCGACCCGTGAGGATCATTCTGATCGCGGTTATCTCGCCCTCGACCGCCGCCATATAGGCGACCGGCACCTCGCAGCCGTAGCTGATGAGGCGCGCGCCCTTGAGGTAGTCGTTCACGGCGTTGTCGCAGGCAAGCTCGAAGGCCGTCATGCTGCCGCCGGAGAGCGCCTCACCGCCGAGAACGGCGGCCTTCTCAAGCGCGCTGTGGGCATAGAGAGCAGCAAGGCTGTCCTTATCCGTGGCGTTCGCGACGCGCTCCGCGCCGACGTTGCCGTCCGGAATGAGCACCTCGCGCAGGAAGTCCTGCCCCTTGCCCATGCGCAGGGTGCGCACGGCGCTGCGGAGGTTCGCGCTGTCAATGAGGATGGCGGCGTAGCCGCGCAGGAACGGGCTGTCCACCTTGTCGACAGCGGCGCGAAGCTCGGTGAAGTATGCCTTGTCGAGCACGAAGTCGGCAAGCTGGGGATTCGCGGTGCGGGCAAGAGTTGCCTTGGCTTCCTCCATGGCGTTTGCCAGCGTCTCCGGCAGCATGATGCGCTTCTCTTCATTGTACAGCTCAAGCAGCTTCAGCCCCGGGATGCGCCCGGAATCGCTGAGCAGATGCTTTGCGTCCTGACCCATCGCCTCGCCCTTGATGATGGCCTTGGCGTTGTGGTAATCGTACTTGAGCTTGAAGATATCCGTAAGCGCGCTGTCGGGCGCCATTTTACCCAGCTCCTCGAAAATTGCCGAGCGGTGCTCCGCCAGAGTCTCCTCAATTTCGCCCGCGCTCATTGCCGACATGTCGGGGTACCCGCAGTCGGTCAGGAGCTTCGCGGCGTCCTCAAAGGCGGCGGCATCCAGCATACGCTCCGCCTTCTCATTGCTCAGGAGCCGCGGCTCCCGCGCGCGAAGCATTGCGGAGGTGCAGAGATACGCTTCTTTTTTATTTGACAATTTTTTCCCTCCCTGTTTCGGGATTTACGGCCGGGCCGTTATTCAAAGAGAACTCCGGCAAGCTGCGCGGACATATCGCCGCGGCACAGCTCCACCAGAAGCTCGACGGTGCAGTTGGCCTCGATGCTTCCGCGGCGGAGGATGAGCCCGCCCTTGAAGTCGCCGGTATCGTCGGAAAGCGTGAGCTTGCCGCCGGGGAGAAGGGCGTTGGCAGCCTTGACGACCGCCGCGCCTATCTCGGCCTTATCGCGCGCGTTGAGCACGATCTCTTCATCGCCGGTGGAGGAGGCCTGAGAGGCAAGCTTTGCAAGCAGAGCAATGTACTTCTCCTGCGGCAGCGCGATAAGCTCTTCCACGGCCTTGTCAAAGCCCGCGGAGACCATCTCCTGCTTGAGAGCGAGGATGGCTTTCCTGCTCTCCATGCGGGTCAGGCGCTCTACGCTGTCAAGCTTGTCCTGATTCGACTTGACGCCGAGGCGGATCTTCTCGGCGTAAGCGTCCTTTGCCTTTATCTCATAGTCCCGGCGGATCTCTGCGCACTGCTGCTCTGCCTGAGCCAGTATCGCATCGGCCTGTGCCTTGGCGTCAGCCTGGATATGTGCGATTATCTTTTCAGTGCCTTTCATAGTATGTCCTGCCTTTTTGAATTTTTAAGAGCGATCCCCATCAGATGGAAAGGAGCATCATCATGGATGCAAGCAGGGACAGAATGGCGTAGAACTCGACGGTGATGCAGAGGATCATGCCCTTTGCCCAGTGGTCGGGGTTCTTTGCGAGCAGGCTGACGGAAGCGGCAGCGACCTTGCCCTGTGCCTTAGCGGTGACGAGACCGCCGATACCGATGGGCATGCAGGCTGCGAAGTAGCGGCAGCCGTCGATGAAGCTCAGGTCGGCGCCGGTGCCGTTGAGCAGACCCATCTGCATAATGGCGACGAAGAAGACGACCAGACCGTAGAGACCCTGGGTGCCGGGGATGACCTGAAGGATCATGACCTTACCGAACTTGGAAGGATCCTCGGTGACGAGACCTGCGCCCGCTTCACCGGCGATGCCGGTACCGAGACCGGAGCCTGCGCCTGCAAGGCACGCAGCCAGACCTGCGCCGAGAAGACCTATTGCCAGACCGGAATGTGCAAACAGAAATTCCATTTTTATTTTCCTCCTAAATTTATTCTGCTACGTTGTAGTATTTCGTTTTTACAGTAAGCGGATCGAATGGGCGGCCGCCGTCCTCATAGAACTTGCCGAAGTACTCCAGGCACTGGAGACGCAGGTCATGGACATAGCAGCCGAGAAGGTTCAGCGCGAAGTTCAGGCCGTGACCGATGATGAAGATCGGTATAAAGAGCCAGAAGCTGTTGGCGATAGCGCCGATGGTGTTGAACACCGTCGCGATGACGGAGCCGGCGAGCATCAGAGCCATGATACGGGTGTAGGACAGGATATCGCCGAACCAGCCGGTGGCGGTATTGTAAAGAGTCCCGAACAGGCTGCCGAGCTTGCCGAAGATGCCCTTGGAGCCGCGGGAGCCGCCGTAGAAGATCATCACTGCGCCGATGATGAGCACGACCGGAACGCCGGAGACGTTGCCTATCTTCAGCACATAGAGGATGATACCGGCGAGAGTGACCCAGAGAGAGCCCTCTTCCCAGATTGCGTCGGCTATCTGGCCGCGCTTTATCTTCTTGATAAAGCTGATGGCAAGGCCGGTGTTGAGGTGGATAAGGCCGAGCGCCATCGAGCCGACAAGGACATAGACGGTATCGTTGAGCGGAGTGAAGAGACTCGGAAGCTCGCCCCAGCCCTCGGGCTTGCCGAGGATGCCGCCGATCTTCACGAGCGCGTCACCGAAGAAGCCGCCGGTTATCGCGCCCATTATAAAGGTCGCGATGCCGCAGTAGAGCAGCAGCTGGCAGAACGACAGCGAGCCTGCCCTCGGCTTCATCTTCTTCATTGCTATCACCGCCGCGAGGATCATTATGATGCCGTAGCCCATATCCGCCATCATCAGTCCGTAGAACAGGATGAAAAACGGAGCCATGAGCGGGTTCGGGTCGAGACTGCCGTAGGCCGGCAGACTGTACATGTTCGTCACCATATTGAGTGCGTTGGTGATTTTGTTATTCTTGAGCTTTACGGGGACGTCGGGGTACTCATCCTCCTCGGGGACGAGCGCTTCCCAAGCGCAGCCGAAGTGCTCAAACACTTCGTTAAGCTCCGCTTCGCGCTCCTCGGGGTACCAGCCCTCCATGATAACGGCGCTGTCCGTGCCGTAGAGCTTGTCCCCGGCCTCGGCCAGAGATATCTGCACGCTCACGCGGTCTGCCGCAAGCTTCAGCTCGTCGCGCCTGACGGCTTCGCCGACGATGTACTGCACGCAGTTTTCCTTTTCGGTTGCAAGCGACTGAAGCTCGGAGTGCGCCTCGGCGCTGCATTCCTTTGCCGAGGTGCTGACGCCCGCGAAGGACGCCGCGCTGAAGCCGAAGCCGCGCAGGCATTCCTGCATTTCGGCAAGCTTTTCGCGCATGCACACGAATACGACGTAGTGCTCCTTCTTCTCCTCATGCACACAGAAGAGCTCGCTCTCGGCGTCTATCTGTTCGAGCGCCGCTTCTACCTGACCCGGCTCCGTGCGGGCGGGTATGGTGCCAAGCAGCACCGCGCAGCGTTCCGTGCCCTCGGTACCGAGCGGCAGGTCGAGATCGAGCCACGGCTGGAGCGACTGGATGACGCCGCGCTGGCGGCTTTCCTCGGCGCTGATGCGCTTGATGCGCGCGTCGTAGCTCTCGATGCCTTCGGCGACCTTGAGCGCACCGGCAAGGCCGGTATCGTCCAGCAGGACGCGGTCGTCAAGCTCCGGCTTTGCGGAGAGAAGCTTGCCCTTCTTCGGGGCATAATGATCCAGCAGGTCAATGGCATGCGTCAGCGTTGTGTGCCGGCTCTTGAGAGATGCGACGTCGCTGCTCTCCCGATGTACCAGCGCTTCGATATCCGTGCCGTGAAGCTCACCCTCAAGCTCGGAAATTTCCACGCAGCCATGCCTGATAAGCTCCCGCAGGAGTTCTTCCTTATTGGAACGGACAGCAATAAGGCGGAGCTTTTTCATTTTTAGAATGGCCATCTCAGCTGTTCACTATCCTTTCCACAACAAGAGCTGCTGCCTGCTCCAGCCGCCCTTCGGCTCTGGCGCGCAGCGCTGCTTTCTGATTTTCCAGCTCACCGGAAAGGCCCTTGGCCTGAGCCCTTGCCTTCTCGCTGACCTGGCGGCTGAGCTCCTTGAGCTCCTCCTCGGCTTTTGCGCAGGCGGCATCGATCGCAAGCTTGCCCGCGGTATCCGCGTCAGCCAGCATCTGCTTCGCCTTGCTCTCGGCTTCGGCTACCGTGACCTTGGCCTGAGCTTCCGCCTGAGCAATATTGCTTACTGCTTCAAATGACATTGGCACACCCCCTCTTTATCCCGCAATGCGTTATTAAAAAAGCTGCCTTTATGATACCTTAACGCGCATATAGATTCAAGCAAAACTTACCTTTTTACTTTGTCAAAATTGACGCACACGGTCAAAAACTTACAGACTCCGCGTATTTGTATATAAAGCTGCTACAGTATTGTATTATATTGACAGAATCTTGTCAAACGCGAATCTGCACAAATGAAAAAGTTAAATGTGTCATGGTTTCGTCAATGTATACAACGGCGGGAGAGCAGCCCAAAGGCAAACGACCGCGGCTGCGGAGATAGCTCCGCATAGCCGCGGCTGTTAAAATAACGCTAAGGTTTATACGCCCTCAAGCTGTATTCTGCACTGCCGTCCGTCGGAGCCGTCGGCGTAGATGCGCAGGCTCTCGCCCTCGCTGCCGGTGCAGTCAAATTCGTAGCAGGCCATATATTCCCCGCCGGGGCGCTGCACGATCACCTTGCGGCTGCCGATCACGCTCACGTTATCGGGCAGGCTGCCGCGCGCTGTCTCCTCGTCGCAGCTCCAATCGAGTTTAGGCACATCGTCCGAATAGCGCGTCGCGTCATAGGAATATATGCTGCCGTCGTCGAGCGCGACGGAGACGCTGATATAGTCGTCGACGCGCAGCGCACCGTCCTGCACGGGGACAAAGCGGAACGAGGCGACACTCCCGTTCCCGCCGCGCTCGCTGAGGCTCAGGCTGTCATAGCCGCGCGCTTTCAGAAAGTCCTGCGCGATCTCCTCGGCCTGCTCCGCGCTGATGCTCCCGGAGCCTACGAGCCGCGACTGTGACAGAGATTCAAGTCCGCGCGAGCTGACGCACAGGAGCACGTTTCCCGCGCTGTAGCAGCGGCGGCCGTCCTCGCCCTCATAGCCGTATTCGTCCTTGAGTTCGCGCGGCTCCATGCCAACGGCCTCGGCGGCGAGCGCCCGCGCCTGCTCCTCGCTCAGCTTTCCGCGCTCCTTCTCCGGGCGGGTGCTGTACTGCCCGTCATATTGAAAATCCTCGGGCGCGGTGAAGTCCGCCTCGTAGCCCAGAAGCTCGGCGCTGAGCTTTCCCGTGTCCTCGATGCCGATGTTCTGAAGCTGCTCCTCGCGGCTGTCCATGATGAGCTCCCCGGAGTTTACGCGCCCCTGCATATCGCGCAGGCGGGCGGAGAACTCCGCGGCGGTATCGGACATGGTCTTGAGCTGCTGCTTCTGCTCGTCGCTGAGCTTATCGCCGCTCTGCGCGCCGAGGCTTTTTGCGTAGTCCCCCGCGCGGTTTAGAAAGCCCGAGAGCTGCTCAAGCTCCTGCGTTGAAAATGGCAGCGCTGAGAGCGCGGCCTCGGCGGCCAGCGCGTTGGCATAGGCCTGAGTGCATATGCTGCGCCCCAAGGTCGCGTCAGTGACGTACAGGCTCTTTTTAAGCGAGCGGCTCAGCCCGTCGACCGCGGAGACGGTCGTCTCAAACGCGCCGGACGAGCTGTACAGTGCAGTAAGCCGGTAGACGGCAAGCTTTGAGTACAGCACTGCCGAGAGCACGCTGAGCGTAACGAGCGCCGCGGCGGTATATATAATGATAAGCTGTTTTGCTTTTGCGGACATAAAAACACCCCTTTGACGCTTATTAGTATCACCGTCAAAGGGGCAGATTATTATTGATTATCCGAGCTTTTCAAGCGCCGTGTTCAAACGGCGGAGAGTCTCGTCCTTTCCGAGAATGCGGCATATCTCGACCGCGCCGCCGGGAGTGACTGCCTTGCCCGCGGCCGCGATGCGCACAGGCCACATGACCTTTGCGTTCTTCGCCTCCATCGCCTCGGCAAGTCCGACCATCGCACCCATGATATGCTCATCGTCCCACATCGGCAGTGCCTCGAATATCGGGACGATCTTCTCCAGCACGTCCCTGGAGCTGTCCTTATCGGACTTGGACTTCTTGTGGACGAAGAGCTCGGTATCGTACTCGGGCAGCTCGTCGAAGAAGTCGACCTTCTCCGGGATATCGGTCAGCACCTCGGTGCGCTGCTGGAGAAGCGCGGCGATAGCCGCGGCGTCATACGCGGGGTTCTTCACGCTCCGGCGGATATACGGCTCCGCCGCCTTGGCAAAGTCCTCGGGGCTCATGGCGCGGATATACTCGCTGTTGAAGTAGCGCAGCTTGTCAATGTCAAAGATCGCGGGGGACTTGGAGATACCGGCAAGGTCAAAGATATCGATAAGTTCGTCCATGCTGAATATCTCCTGCTCGCCGCGCGGGCTCCAGCCGAGGAGCGTGACATAGTTTATAACGGCGTCAGTCAGGAAACCCTGGGCGATAAGATCCTCATAGGACGGGTCGCCGTGGCGCTTGGACATCTTGTTGTGCGCGTCGCGCATGACGGGCGAGCAGTGGACGTACTTCGGAATGTCCCAGCCGAAGCCCTCGTACAGCAGATTGTACTTCGGGGCGGAGGAGAGATACTCGCTGCCGCGCACGACGTGGGTTATGCCCATGAGGTGGTCGTCCACAACGTTTGCGAAGTTATAGGTCGGCAGTCCGTCGCGCTTTAAGAGCACCTGATCGTCAAGGCTCGCGTTCTCGACGGTGATATCGCCGAAGGTCTCGTCATGGAAGGTGGTCGTTCCCTCGTGCGGGATGAGCTGGCGGATGACATAGGGTCTGCCTTCGGCGGCCAAACGGTCGGACTCCTCGCGGCTCATGCAGCGGCAGGGATCGTCCCCGCGGTCAAATTCGCCGGTGTCCTCCTCGGAGGCCGTCTTCTCGCAGAAGCAGCGGTAGGCATGGCCGCGCTCCATGAGCAGCTCCGCGTATTCCTTATAGAGCCCGCGGCGCTCGGTCTGCACATAGGGGCCGACAGGGCCGCCGACGTCCGGACCTTCGTCGTGCTCGAGATGGCACTGCTCCATAGTCCTGTATATAACGTCAACAGCGCCCTCGACGAGACGCCCCTGATCCGTGTCCTCAATGCGGAGAATGAACTTGCCCTTATTGTGGCGGGCAATGAGATAGGTATAGAGCGCGGTACGGAGATTGCCGACGTGCATGTACCCCGTGGGAGACGGGGCGAAACGCGTGCGTACCTCGCCCGTGGGGATGCGCTTTTCCATATCCTCAAACCACTTCATGTCTTTCATTTTGTGCCTCCTGCGCCAAAATATATTCAGCTTACTTTTCTTATATTATTTTGCAAATTGGCAGTTGTCAAGACAAACTTATTTTGATACAATGTATAGACGCTCATACTGGGTTTTTTCTGAGCCTCCGCCGATCGTTCCGGAGACAGCGCCGCTGCGGCGCGATAAATATGGACGGCAGAATGGGAGATTATTGTGGATAACAACACCGCTGAAAAGAAAACTATGCTTTCGGGCATCCAGCCCTCCGGCGACCTGCACCTTGGCAACTACCTCGGCGCGGTCAAGAACTGGGCGGAGCTTGCCGATGAGTTTAACTGCTATTATTTCATGGCTGACCTGCACAGCCTGACCGTGCGTCAGAACCCCACGGAGCTGCGCCGCCGCTCCGTCACGCAGCTTGCGCAGTATATCGCCTGCGGCCTTGACCCGAAGAAGAACACCCTGTTCATCCAGAGCCATGTTCACGAGCATGCGGAGCTCGGCTGGATCCTCAACTGCTATACGATGTTCGGCGAGCTGAGCCGCATGACGCAGTTCAAGGACAAGTGCGCGAAGAACGCCGACAATATTAACGGCGGCCTCTTCACCTACCCCTCGCTCATGGCGGCGGATATCCTGCTCTATCAGCCGGATTATGTCCCCGTCGGCGAGGATCAGAAGCAGCACTGCGAGCTGACGCGCGATGTCGCCATACGCTTCAACAATATCTACGGCGAGACCTTCAAGGTACCCGAGCCCTATATCCCAAAGGTGGGCGCGAGGATCATGAGCCTCGGTGTGCCGACCTCGAAGATGAGCAAGTCCGATCCTCAGGGCTGCGTGTTCATCATGGATAAGCCCGAGGAGATCGCCCGCAAGTTCAAGCGCGCCGTGACCGATTCAGACACCGAGCACTGCGTACACTATGATCTTCAGAACAAGCCCGGCGTCTCGAACCTCATGAGCATCTACTCCTCCGTCACCGGCAAGACCTTTGACGAGATAGAGCGCGAGTTTGACGGTCAGGGCTACGGCGCCTTCAAGCCCGCGGTCGGCGAAGCCGTCATTGAGGCGCTGCGCCCCATTCGTGAGGAGGCCGAGCGCATGATCGCCGACAAGGCGTACCTCAAGGACGTCTACACCGAGGGCGCGCGCAGAGCGAGCTATGTCGCCTCCAAGACCCTGCGCAAGGTCTACAAGCGCGTCGGCCTTGTCGAAAAACCCTTCTGAAGATAATAAAACGAACTGGAGATAAATTTTAATGTTTCCTGGTCTTGCTGATTGGATAAAGATGCTGCTGGCATTCGCCGTGTCGCTGCTGGTCGCTTATGTCATGACGCCGCCGGTCAAACGCTTTGCCGAAAAGGTCGGCGCGATCGATGTGCCGAAGGACAACCGCCGTGTACACGACCATCCCATCCCCCGCATGGGCGGGCTTGCGATATTCATCGGCTTCATGCTCTCGCTGATATTTTTCGTGCCGATGTCAACAAAGGTCACGGGGCTCCTCGTCGGCTCGGTCATCATAGCCGTCATGGGCGGCGTTGACGATATCGTCAGTCTCAACCCCTGGGTAAAGCTCGCCGGGCAGATAGTCGCGGCGCTCGTTGCGATCCGCTGCGGGCTCGTGTTCGATGTTATTTCAAACCCGAACATTTTCGCCGAGGAGACCTATATCGAGATAGGGTGGCTGTCCATCCCGCTGACGATGCTGTGGATAGTCGGCTGCACGAACGCCGTCAACCTCATTGACGGGCTTGACGGGCTTGCCGTCGGCGTGTCGGCGATAAGCTCGCTGACAATGCTCATCGTGTCGCTGTTCGTCTCGGAGCCGGTGGTATCCATTATCCTCGCCGCGCTCACCGGCGCATGCCTCGGCTTCATGCCGTATAACCTCAACCCCGCCAAGATATTCATGGGCGATG
>ERZ1026772.988-NODE-988-length-17319-cov-4.711249_pt1 | contig 17319 bp, 15 predicted proteins | sample MGYA00380124_ERZ1026772 | MGnify/ENA primary metagenome ERZ1026772 (study PRJEB33269, sample SAMEA4719760) | human gut metagenome | biome: human-associated habitat; feature: organic feature; material: feces | place: Cameroon | collected 2013-10 ...
ACACGGCTGTTAACCGTGGTGTTACAGGTTCGAGCCCTGTTTGGGGCGCTTTAAGATCTGCCTCATCTTCATAAAGAAGACGAGGCTTTTTTATATCTGTGATCAATGTTCTTCTTTACGAAAAAGAGAAGATGAGGTAGACTATATAAAGTTGAGGACCCTTAGCTCAGTTGGTTAGAGCAACCGGCTCATAACCGGTCTGTCTTGGGTTCGAGTCCCTGAGGGTCCACGAGAAAAGGAAAGAAGCTGCGGTATGATTACCGACAGCTTCTTTTTTATCCAAACCTTATTTCTATCGGAAGGACGGAAGATTCCAGCGATAGTGGATGGCAAGAAAACGGATCAGGCAGGTGGCTGCGAGGCTGAGAATTGTCGAGAGCAGGACATTCATGCCAATTCGCAGGAAGAGGCAGTAAACGACAGCTCCGATGATGGCGGCAAGGCCATATACACGCTTTCGCATGATAAGAGGCATCTGACCGGCGAAGATATCGCGCAGCACTCCGCCGCCGATCCCGGTGAGCACTCCGACGAAGGCACAGAGAAACAGATTGTCGGAGTGACCGTAGTCAAAGGCAGTCCGGCAGCCGACCACGACAAAGGCTGCGAGTCCTGCACTGTCTGCCGTGTTCAGAATGGCATCGCTGAGCTCCGGCTTTCCGGACAGAAGTCTGTGGATGGAGCTGTCTCGGACGAGGCAGACAAAGGTAATCAGAGAGGTCAGTGCGGCCACGGCAACATAGATGGGTGCGCGGAACATCACAGGCGGTGTTATCCCGAGAATCAGGTCACGGACCATTCCCCCTCCGACTGCAGTGGCACAGCCAAGAACCACTGCGCCAAAGATATCCATCTTCCGGTCTCGTGCAACGACTACGCCGGATACGGCAAAGGCGGCGGTACCAATCATTTCAAGAGTAAAGATAAATTCTGAGAAGTTCATTTCTGCTCCCGTTTCAAATCGTTTTCTTCTATCATGGAGGACTTCTGTTTCTTTTTCAAGAGATAACCGTTCCGGGATCTTCGGTCGGTTTTTCTTTTCCCTTAGAAAACAGATGCCGGCAAAATAGCCAAAACAAGGCCAACCGATTTGGATGTGGTTACGCGCTTAACTACTGAAAAATATTCGGGTACATAATAAAATAATCAGGAAAGAAAGCCGTGGGACACTCGGTGACTTATCAGTAAGAACGTAAGAAGAGAAGATAAAAAGATGGAAGAAGACAGAATACGGATTTCAGATGTTGCGGATGCACTTGGGGTAAGCAGCGCAACGGTTTCCAATGTGATTCATGGAAAAACAAATAAGATGTCCGAAAGGACCTTGAAGCGGGTGCAGCAGGAGCTCGAAGACTCCGGCTACATTCCCAATATGGCGGGGATCCTTCTGGCTCAGAACACATCCAGAATCATCGGTTTTGACGACAGCGAAGCGAGCAGAGAAAGCAGACCGGCACTTACTACCATTCATCAGGATGCGGTCCTTCGGGCGGAAACCGCACTGAACTGCATAGAGGCATTGAGAGACGGGAAGGCGTGTGATTCCAGAATCGTACTGCCTGTAACCATAATCGAAAGAGAAAGTACAGGAAGAAAGTGAAGCAATGATGTCAGAATTTATGAAGAACCTGTGTAAAATAGCTGTTCCGGTGGCACTGCAGAGTATGCTGCAGGCATCGTTTTCCATCATTGATCAGCTGATGATCGGCCAGCTCGGAGAAACCAGTATCTCGGCAGTAGGATTGTGCGGAAATTATTCGCTGATTTTTTCGGTGTTAACCGGTGCGGTGAGCACGGTCGCCGGCATATTGATCGCTCAGTTTATCGGTGCCAGGGAGGAAAAAGAGGCCTGGTGCAGCCTTACGGTAAGTGTGACAACTGCACTGATGATTTCTTTTGTTTTCCTTGCTGCTTCCGGGATCTGGCCGGCACAGATCCTTTCACTCTATACTTCAGATGAAGGAATTCTGGAGGCAGGGACTGCGTATTTCCGTATTCTGGCTTTTTCCTATGTTCCGATGGGCCTGAGCAGTGTTCTGTCGGCCTGGCTTCGTGCAAAGAACCATGCAGTCATTCCTTTTCTGGCGAGCCTTGGCGGCGTTGTGATCAACACGGTACTAAATTATGTCCTGATCTTTGGAAAATGCGGATTTTCTGCGTTGGGAATTCGGGGAGCAGCTGCGGCAACCCTGATTTCACAGGCTGCAGGCTGCGCGCTTATTTTTATTGGTTTTTCCTTCTGCCTTCACAAGGATAAGGAAAAACCGGTGCCTTCGTTTCACTTTACGAAGATTACAGCGCGCGATTACGGGAAGATGATTTTGCCGCTTCTGATCAGTGAATTTCTGTGGAGCCTGGGGCAGAATGTCGAGTCTGCCGTTTATGGCCGCCTGGGAACAGACAGTCTGGCGGCCTATACGCTGACGTGTCCGGTTCAGGGGCTGATGATCGGTGCTCTGAGCGGCCTATCGGCTGCGGCGGGTGTTATGATCGGAAAAAGACTGGGGGAAAAAGAATATGAGCTTGCCTATCTGGAATCGAAGAAAATCATGGCGGCAGGTCTTGCAGGGGCGGTGCTGACTTCGCTTATGCTGGTGCTGCTGGCCGGCAGATATACGCAGCTGTACCGTGTGGAAGAGAATGTGCGGGTGACCGGGAAAATGCTTCTTACGGTATTTGCCCTCTATACACCGGTGAAGGTGGAGAACATGATTCTTGGAGGCGGAATTATGAAAAGCGGCGGAGACACCAGAACAATCATGCTGATTGATACGATCGGCACCTGGTGTATCGGAATACCGCTGTGCCTTCTTGCAGCCGGAGCATTTCACTGGGAGATCACTGCCGTGTACGCACTGCTGACCACAGAAGAAATCTTCAGGCTGGTCATTACACTGATTATTTTCCGGAAACGTCAATGGATGATCAGCCTGTCATAGGTCGTGATGCTTATGTCAGATTCCCGGGATCGTAGGTGACATTGGCAAGCTTTCCGTCCCGTCGAAGGAGCGTTTCCGTGTCGACCGGTTTGGCAACGAGCGCCGGCTTGCCCATGAATAAAATGGCAGAAGCGTCGTCATTTCTTCCGCTCAGAATTTCATCGGTCAGTTCGATCATCTGATCCAGAATCTCAGGGCCGCCGATATTGTGCGGGTGGGAATAGAGTACCTGCCGGAATTGCCCGCCATAACGTTCCTTCAGATGAACGAGCGCATCATGATACACCTGCATGGGCGGTGAGTCCGGGGCAGAAAAGAGAAGCGTCCAGGAATTCAGAGCATCTCCTGTCAGAAGAATCCCGCCGGGAGCGGTCTGCTCCTCCATGAGAATGCACAGGCTTCCGCACGTGTGACCGGGAAGCGGGATGAGGGTCAGACATATGCCGCCAAGGTCCAGCGTCTTCAGGTCTTCATAGGAGCGCAGAGCTGTGGCTGCATCTGCAGAAATCAGGCGCTGCCCGATATGCTCTGCAGATTGTGCGACGCCGTTTTCCCGGAGGTAGCTGATGCGCATGTCCTTGTCCTGATGTCGAAGGGCCAGATCATAGTCTGCCGGGTGAAGATAAACCTCTCCGAATTCTCCGATTCCGCCCGCATGGTCCAGATGGCCGTGCGTCAGGAGAACCGAGTACGTCTGTCCGAAGGCAAGGTCATTTGCGGGATCCTCCAGAAAAGAACGAAGGCTTCCGTAGCCAAGTCCGGTATCAATCAGAATACCGCTGTTCTCTCCTTTGATGTAATAGGTAAAAACGTTGCCGGGCATCCGGATCCGGATGATATGGGAACTGATCTTTTCCACATCGAAAAGATGACTGTCATTGGTCTGATAAGGGTTTTTGGTGTGCATAGGAATCACAATCCTTTCCTGATTTCTTTCTATCATGGAGGAAGAAGTCTGCTTTTTCAAGCTGAAAAGAGCCTGGTGACATTTAAACGATAGGATTGCGGGCGTCGACCGCTGTACACAGCTGCAATTTGCACAAAAATATTGCGGGAATAACTGTCAAAGTGCTGAATCTAACGGAGCATGATAAGTAACCTCTTGCAATTTTGTCAGAAAGCGGTATATTGGAAACAGTTCCGGAAACGATACCGAAACCGTTGCCGGAAACGGTCTCAGGGAACAAAGGAAGACCATTGTGGTCATTTCAACACCCAAAAAGGAGAGGACAGAATGAAAAAGAGAGTATTGGCACTGGTTCTTAGCACAGCCATGGTCAGCGGAATTCTTGCTGGCTGCGGCAGCAGCACAGGGGAGAGCAGCGAGCCTGCCGCATCTACAGAAGCGGCTGTAGAGACAGAAGCTGCAGATACCGAGGAAGCAGCTGAAGAGACAGAAGCTGCAGAGGATGCAGAGATTCCTTCCGGAAGAGTATATCTTCTGAACTTCAAGCCGGAGACAAACGATGCATGGCAGGAGCTTGCAGGCGTTTACAATGATCTTGGCGGAAATGTTACGGTTCTGACTGCTGCAGACGGACAGTACAAGACAACGCTTCAGTCTGAGCTGGCAAAGAGCGAGGCACCGACTGTTTTCAATATCGGAAGTGCTGCAGATGCACAGACCTATGCAGATTATATCTATGATTTGAAGGATTCCGAGATTTACAATCACATGACCGATAAGAGCCTTGCAGTAGAATATGACGGCAAGATCGCAGGCGTTGCAAACTGCTACGAAGCTTACGGCCTTATCTACAACAAGACCATCCTTGAGGACTACTGCACGATGGACAACGCAGTCATTTCTTCTGTGGATGACATTCAGGATCTGGACACTCTTGAGAAGGTTGCAGACGACATCAACGCAAGAATCGATGAGATCAACGAGCAGTTCGGAACCGATCTGACAGAGGCCTTTGCTTCTGCAGGACTGGATGACGGATCTTCCTGGAGATTCTCCGGACACCTTGCAAACCTTCCTCTGTACTATGAGTTCAAGGATGATGGTCTGGAAGATCTGACGGCAGGCGAAGCTGAGATCAAGGGAACCTACATGGACAACTTCAAGAGAGTCTGGGATATGTATGTTCGTGATTCTGCAGCAGATCCGAAGACTCTGAACAGCGGCGCTCTGAATGCAGAGGCTGAGCTTGGAATGGGCGAGGCAGTCTTCTATCAGAATGGTGACTGGGAGTTCTCCGCTCTTACCAATCCGGACAATGGCTATCTTGTTACGGAAGATGATCTCGACATGATGCCGATCTACTTCGGCGTAGACGATGCAACCGAAGGTCTCTGCGTTGGTACTGAGAACCACTGGACTGTAAACGCAAAGTGCAGCCAGGAGGAGATCGATGCAACACTTGCATTCCTGAACTGGGTAATCACTTCTGACGAAGGCCGTGATTCTCTTGTCAATGCCATGGGTCTGTCCTGCCCGTTTGACACCTTTACCGGTGACTACGAGCCCAAGAATCCTTTCGGCGCAAAGGCAAACAAGCTTGCAACCGAAGGAAAGACTTCTGTAGCATGGTCCTTCAACGCAACTCCGAACGTAGATGACTGGAGAAAGGACGTTGTATCTGCTCTGACTGCTTATACCGATGGCTCAGGCCAGTGGGACGGCGTTGTTTCCTCCTTCGTGGATGGCTGGGCTGATCAGTGGAAGCTCGCTCACGAAGAGTAATCCAAACACAGAAATGGATCATCGTGAAGAGTAATCCTTGAAGAACTGAATTACTGAGCGCGACTGGAGGGTGAGTGATTACATCACTCACCCTCTGTTTCTAAGAGAATTATTTTTAAGAGAATTTTCCAAGAGGGCTTTGGCTATGCAGAAATCAATCAGAAAATACTGGTGGCTGTTCGTTCTGCCGACCATGGTGGCCTTTGCAATCGGATTTATCATCCCCTTTGCATACGGCGTTTTTCTTTCCTTCTGTAAATTCACTACCGTTACAGACTGGAAATGGGTTGGCATTCGGAATTACACAAGAATCTTTGTTGTGAACGGCAAGGTGGATACCACCTTCCTCCATTCACTTTGGTACACCACATTGTTTACCGTGGTGACCATGCTGATCATCAACATTGTTGCATTTGCAATTGCCATGGCTCTGACGAAGGGAATTCGGGGAACCAATGTGTTCCGAACCGCCTTTTTCCTTCCCAACCTGATTGGCGGCATTGTTCTTTCCTACATCTGGCTCATGATTTTCAATTCCATTCTTGCGAAGCATTCGATGACGATTGTTTCCACGCAGTGGACAGCATTCTGGGGGCTGGTTGCCGTGGTCTGCTGGCAGCAGATCGGTTATATGATGATCATCTATGTCGCAGGCATTCAGAACATTCCGGGAGACCTTCTGGAGGCAGCCAAGATTGATGGAGCCAACAGCTGGCAGCTTCTTCGCTATGTGACGATTCCGATGCTGAGATCTACCATCACCGTCTGCACCTTCCTGACACTGACGAACGGCTTTAAGCTTTTCGATCAGAACCTTGCGCTGACGGGCGGCAATCCGGGCAAGCTGTCCGAGCTGCTTGCACTTAATATTTTCAATACCATGTATTCCACCCAGGGCTGGCAGGGCGTTGGTCAGGCAAAGGCCGTCATCTTCTTTATTCTGGTCGCTATCATTTCGCTGATTCAGAATAAAATGAGCCGCAGCAAGGAGGTAGAACAGTGATGAGCAAACAGAAAATGTCCGCAGGAAAAAAGAAAAATGATGCCGGAAACTCTGTTTCCGTGGTGCGTCAGGCCAAACACGGCGGGATTCTTACCATTCTCTTTACCATACTGTCCTTTTTCTGGATCAGCCCGATCCTGGTGGTTCTTCTGAACTCCTTCAAGAGAAAGGCGTATATTTTCAAAAATCCGTTTGGACTGAGCAACGTGCCGCTGTCATCCGGCTTTGAAAAGTGGGCTCACGGACTTTCCAAGACCTTTGTCGGAGGCCTGAATTACGCGAACGCATTGAAGAAAACAAATTTCGTCAACTGCTTCGGCTATTCCCTTTTCATTACACTTGTTTCCGTAGTACTGATTGTTGTCTGCTGCTCCATGTGCGCCTGGTACATCACCCGTGTTCACACAACAGGAACGAAGCTGATTTATCTTCTGTGCATGTTCTCCATGATCGTTCCGTTCCAGATGGTGATGTTCACGCTCTCCAAGCTTGCAAACATTCTGCATCTGGCAACGCCGATGGGAATCTGCATTGTTTACCTGGGCTTCGGCGCTGGACTTGCGGTCTTTATGTTTACCGGCTTTGTGAAGAGTATCCCTCTGGAAATCGAGGAAGCGGCAATGATTGACGGCTGTACACCGCCGCAGACCTTCTTCCGGGTCATCATTCCGATCATGAAGCCGACGCTGATTACCATTGCGATTCTGGATGCGATGTGGATCTGGAACGATTACCTTCTGCCGAGCCTGGTACTGAATGTCAACAAATACAAGACCATTCCGATTGCGGTACAGTATCTGAAGCAGTCCCACGGTCAGATCGACTGGGGCGCAATGATGGCGGTTCTGGTCCTTGCCATTGTGCCGATTGTGATTTTCTACATTGCAGCTCAGAAATACATCATCGAAGGTGTTATGGCAGGTGCAGTAAAAGGCTGATTCATGTAGAATAAAGTGATATACATAGCTGCTGTGCCGTCTGACTTTTGGATACAGGCGGCACAGCAGATTTGTACAAAAAGAAATACCAAAGAGAATCGCAAATAAGAAATAAAAAGGGGAACAGATAAATGGAACGAAAGTGCGGGGTATTGCTTCCGGTTACATCGCTTCCGTCGAAATACGGAATCGGTTGTTTTTCCAGAGAGGCATATGAGTTTATTGATTTCCTTGCGGCAGCAGGGCAGTCCTACTGGCAGATCCTGCCGCTTGGGCAGACGGGCTACGGAGATTCTCCGTACCAGTCCTTTTCCACGTTTGCGGGAAATCCGTATTTTATCGATCTGGAAGAGCTTTTTGAGGCAGGCTATCTTACCAGAGAAGAGGCGGATGCGGTTTCCTTCGGAGACAACCCGGAGAAGGTAAATTATGAAAGAATTTATCTGGAGCGTTTTCCTCTGCTGAAGAAGGCCTATGAGAACAGTCCGTTTGCGCTTGTGCCGGAGGGAAAATGGCAGGGAGCCGAATACGACGAGGCACGCAGGGCATTTGAGGGCTTTATCCGTGACAATGCGGAATGGCTTCCGGATTATGCACTTTATTCCGCAGTGAAAAACGAAAACGACGGAAAAAGCTATATCGAGTGGCCGGATGATCTGCGCCTGCGCAGGGAGGACGCCCTTCAGAAGGCAAGAGAAGAGCTTGCCGATGAAATCCGCTTCTATGAATTCCAGCAGTATCTGTTTGCCGGACAGTGGAAGAAGCTCAAGGCTTATGCGAATGAGCACGGCATTCAGATCATCGGAGACATTCCGATTTATGTTGCCTTTGACTCTGCGGACACCTGGAGCCATCCGGAGCTGTTTGAGCTGGATGAGAAGGGGTATCCTACGGTTGTCGCAGGCTGTCCTCCGGATGGCTTTTCTGCGACCGGTCAGCTTTGGGGAAATCCGATCTACCGCTGGTCCTATCATAAGGAGACCGGCTATGCATGGTGGATTTCCAGAATAGCGAACTGCTTCCGGATGTATGACATTGTCCGGATCGACCATTTCCGCGGTTTTGATGAGTACTATGCGATTCCTTACGGGGATCTCACAGCAGAGTTTGGCAAGTGGCAGCCGGGGCCCGGCATCGGCCTGTTCGAAGCGATTAAGAACGCTCTCGGTGAGAAACAGATCATTGCAGAGGATCTTGGCTTTATCACACCGACGGTTCGGAAGCTGGTTCAGGACAGCGGATATCCGAACATGAAGGTTCTCCAGTTTGCTTTTGATGCGAGAGAGCCCGGAACGAACGATTATCTCCCGCATAATTACGGAAGAAACTGTGTGGTGTACACGGGAACCCATGACAACGAAACCATGCGCGGCTGGTATGGGGATGTGGCGGAGTGTGACCGTCTGTACGCAGATGATTACATTGGTGTTACATCTGAGGAGACCGCAGCCTGGTCCTTTATCCGTGCAGCCTTCCTGTCGGTTGCGGATACCTGCATCATCCCGATGCAGGACTATCTGAATCTGGGAAATGAGGCGAGAATCAATCAGCCCTCTACCCTTGGCGGGAACTGGGAGTGGCGAATGCTGCCGGATGCCTGCACCGAGGAGCTTGCAGAGCGGATGAAGAAGCTTGCCGTCACCTTTGGAAGAGCATGAGTTTTTCCCGGCACAGGTGGCAGAAGCACCAAGGCTTTACAGTTGTTTTGCGTATGCGATATACTCTGTATCGAGCTGATTTATTTAAGTAAATGCTATAGAAAAGGTGATACAGGAAGATCATGGCAGACATTACCATCAAGGATATTGCGCGCGAGTGCGGCGTAGGAGTGAGCACGGTTTCGCGTGCACTGAACAATCACCCGGACATTAATCCGGAAACCAAGGAGAAAATCCTGGAGGTCATCAAGGCGACCGGGTTTGTGCCGAACAATTCAGCAAGATATTTAAAGCGCAGTGAGACCAACAGCATCGCACTTCTGGTCAAAGGAATTACGAACCCGTTCTTTACACGGATGATTCAGGTCATAGAGGAAGGCGTGGAGGAGAGGAAGTATACAACCATTCTCCGTCACGTCGGTCCTATGGAGGATGAGGTTCTGATTGCGCTGAGTCTGGTGAAGGAACGGAAGATCAAGGGGATTGTTTTCCTTGGAGGGAATTTTACGCATGACAGCCAGCTGCTGCAGCAGCTGGGAGTTCCGTTTGTGTTTGCGACCATCGGCGAGGATCTGGAGGAGGAGAGCTCACGTGCTCAGCTTATCAACGGGAAGGTCGGGTATGCCAACATTGCCGTGGATGATGTCAAGGCCAGCGCGGAGGCAGTGACCTATCTGATTGAGCAGGGACATCGCAGAATCGGTATTATCGCGGAGGGTCTTGGCATTCCTTCAGTCGGACAGCTGCGGCTTCGCGGATACCGGAAAGCACTGGACGAGCATAAGATTCCGTTTGATTCCGATCACCTTGCTGTTGTGTCGGGGGGAATTGATCCTTATTCCATGCCGAACGGCTACCGTGCAGCGAAGGAGCTTCTGGAGAAGGATCCGGAGCTTACGGCGATTTTCTGCATTTCGGATGTCATTGCAATCGGAGCCTGCCGCGCGATCCTGGATTCCGGAAGAAGAATTCCGGAGGATGTGTCCGTCATCGGCTTTGACGGCATTGAGACAGGAGATTATTGCAATCCAAGGCTTACCACGATGCAGCAGCCGTTTACCGAGATTTCACAGGCGGCGATCAGCGTGCTGTTCGGAATGATTGAGAAGAAGAAAAAGCCTCAGGATCGTATCATGGAGGCGGAGCTGGTTGTAAGAGAATCTACGGGGAAAGCTCCCGAAGCAAGGGCGGAAGCTTGAATGCCTGAGAAATTTAAAAAGCGTGACCGGAAGAAAAAGTGACCGGAAAAAGAGATGAAAAACGGCGAGTCTGAGGGCTTTTGATAGTCCCAGGGCTCGCCGCTTTATTTGTGGTGCGCTTTTCGGCGCACGCTTCTATCTGCCGGAAACTGCTCCGGGGCGGAATGCGGGCTGCGCGCATCGATTCTTAAATACGAATTCCAGAATCGAGGAGCGGAGAACGATTCCGATGAGAACACCGGTATCGTCCACGACAGGGACAAAGTTCTGCTCCGTCACATAGGCAAACAATTCCTCAATGTCGGAATCGGCCCGGACGCTCTTGTAGTCACGCTTGCGGTGAACGGTCATCACAGAGCGGTTTAAGACTCCGGAAGAGGAAGCATCCCCTTTTCGCAGCGTGCGGAGAAGGTCGCCCTCACTGAGCGTACCGATGTATTTGCCGGTTTTCTCATTGATCATGGGAATCGAAGAAAACTGATGATCTTCAATTCGTTCCATTGCCATTTCTACCGTGTCATCTTCATAGACAAGATCCAATTCTGCCTTTGGTTTCAAAAAGAAAAGAATGTTCATAAATGATAATCCCCCTTGCAAACTGACATTCTGTTACCCGTGACTGGCGCTGCCGGTGCTCCCCCATGGCACTGACAGCGGACAGCAGTATGAAAAGCAGATTACGGACGATAAAGAATTTTGGCTGCAAGCTCTTTGGCTGCCGCATGGTCCTTAAGGTACTCAACAATGGCAAGGCCGAAGGCAATGGCAGTGCCCATTCCCTGACTGGTGATCAGGTTGCCGTCTACGGTTACTCTGCAGTAGGTAAGCTTTGCACCATGTTCATCCAGAAACGCCTCCACGCAGGGATTGCAGGTTGCCTTTTTCCCGGCAAGAAGGCCGAGATCAGCAAGAATGGAAGGTGCAGCGCAGATTGCGGCGACTGCCTTTCCTTCTTCTGCACGCCCTGCAAAGGACGTGACGGCCTCCATGAGCTTTGGGCAGGCTGCAAGGTTCGGCGTGCCGGGGATGCCGCCCGGAAGAACCAGCATGCAGAACTCCTCAGGATCCGCCTCTGCCAGAGTGGTGTCTGCGGTAATTGTGATGTTGTGGGAGGAGGTGACGGTTTTTGTGTCGTTTACAGAAATGGTGGTGCAGGGAATTCCGGCGCGGAAGAGAAGATCCGAGACGGTAAGGGCCTCAATTTCCTCGCAGCCGTCTGCAAGGAACAGGGCAACCTTCTGGTCTGATGTCTGATGAAACATAAGGTATGTTTTCCTTTCTGTGTGGGTTTGGAACGCTGCCTCATGTGCCTGCAGCGTATCCTGTTCATTTATTATAGGCTTTTTCCGGAAGGAAAAACCATTGACACTCTATGAAATGTTTATGAACTGACGTAAACGGAACCATGAACGGAACCCGGAGGTTCATTTCGGATCGTTCACAACTTCCTCACATTTTCATGACGGAATGAACACAGTTTTCCGGTAAAAAAGAAGCTGTACGCTGACAGCAGACTGGAGAGGTAATTATGATTGAAGTACAGCATCTGACCAAACGATACGGCTCGCACACAGCTGTGGATGATTTGTCGTTTACCGCTGAGCCAGGGAAAATCTACGGATTTCTCGGTCCGAACGGAGCAGGGAAATCCACCACCATGAATATGATGACCGGGTATCTCGCACCCTCAGAGGGAACCATTCTCTATGACGGAACGGATATTCAGAAGGAGCCGGAGAAGGCGAAGAAAAAGATCGGATATCTTCCGGAGACAGCGCCGGTTTACACGGATATGACCGTTCGGGAATACCTGCATTTTGCCGCAGAGCTCAAGCGCATCCGGAGGCAGGAGCGGGAGGAAGCCGTTCGGAACGCACTGGATGCGGCGGGGCTTCTGGAGGTTCCGGACCGGCTGATCCGGAATCTTTCCAAAGGCTACCGGCAGCGGGTGGGATTGTCCCAGGCGCTTCTTGGAAACCCGGACATTCTGATTCTGGATGAGCCTGCCTCGGGACTGGATCCGGAGCAGCAAAAGGAAATGTTTGATTCTCTGCGGGCGCTCCGGAAGGATCACACGATTATCCTGAGTTCTCATATCCTGTCGGATATCCGCGCGACAGCCGATGTCATCTGGATTCTGAAGGAAGGGAAGCTCGCAGCCAGTGACACGCCGGAAAACCTGCAGGCGAAAATGACAACCAGGCAGCAGGTGACGCTTCGTGTTCAGGGAGATCGCGCGGAGCTTGAAAAGGCAATCCGTGCGATTCCGGAGGTCTCAGAGGTTCAGACTGCGGAGGATCAGGGCGTTCTGCGATTTGCCATCACCTCTGATGCCGCAGAGGACATCCGGCCGATGGTTTCCCGTGCTGCCGTATATGCGGGAGGCGCCATTCTGGACATGAACCGGGAGGAAAAATCGCTGGAGGATGTGTTCCTGAGCCTTACGGGAAAGGAGAAGAGCAATGACAGCAGTATTTAAAAAGGATTTCGCGTCTCTTTTTCATGGCTTCATCGGATGGCTGTTCCTTGCGGTGATGTGGGGGATTCTGTCGCTTTATATCGGAATGAGCAGCTTCATCGGTCTGGATCCGGATATCACAGCCGTACTTGCGGTGTCCTCCGTCATTATGATCGTAATGCTCCCCATTCTGAGCATGCGCTCCTTTGCGGAGGAGAGAAAGACAAGAACGGATCAGATGATCCTGACAGCGCCGGTATCGATCGGACAGGTGGTGCTGGGAAAATATCTGGCACTTGCAGCGGTTCATTCCATCGTGGTTCTTGGACTTTGCCTGTACCCGCTCCTTCTTTCCCACTTTGGAACGGTTCCGTTTGCACAGAGCTACACAGGACTTTTTGGCATGTGGATGTTCGGACTTGCAGAGCTTGCGGTCTGCGTTTTTCTCTCGAGTCTTACGGAAAATGTGATCATTGCAGCCGTGCTCTCTTTTGCCTGCCTGTTCCTTTCCATGATCATGCCGAATCTGGAGCAGATGATCTCGGCAGACGGAAATCTCCTGACAACCGTTCTGGGAGCCCTGGATATTCCGTCGCGCTTTGATTCCTTCCTGAATGGCAAAATCGATCTGACGGCGCTCGTTTACCTGGCCTCGGTTGTCTTTCTTTTCCTGTTTCTTACGACGCAGGTGCTTCAGAAGAGACGATATACGGTTTCCAGGAACACGTTGAGCTTCGGGGCTTACTCCACGGGACTGGTCGCGCTGGTTCTTGCCGTAACCGTTGCGGCAAACCTTGCCGTGAACCAGCTCCCTTCCTCCTGTACCGTACATGATGTGACGGAGAGCGGACTTTATTCGCTGACCGATGACACGAAGGAGTATCTGAAGCAGCTGGATCAGGATGTCACCATCTATGTCCTTGCGAGCTCCTCGGACAAGGATTCCGCTCTGGACTCCACGCTGCAGCAGATGGCGGAGGAATCGGCACACCTGAAGATTCAGTACGTGGATCCTGCAGCCAATCCGTCTTTTCTGCAGAAATATGACGACGTCATGGACTGCACCTGGAACTCACTGATCGTGGAGAGCGGATCACGGCATAAGACTCTGAACTATTCGGATCTGTATGAATATTCCATCGATTATTCCACATATCAGCAGAGCGTGACAGGATATGACGCAGAGGGGCAGGTGGACTCTGCGATTGCCTATGTGGTCAGTGAAAGTCTGCCAAAGGTCTATCTGCTGACCGGGCACGGTGAAGAGAGCCTCGGGAGCAATTTTACCTCCGTACTTACGAAGCTGAACTGTGAGTACGAGGATCTGGATCTTCTGAAGAACGACACGGTTCCGGAGGACTGCGGGCTTCTTATCATCAACGGTCCTGCAACGGATCTTTCTGCCTATGATGCGGATAAGGTGCTGGGCTATCTGCAAAACGGAGGGAAGCTGATTGCCACGACGAATTTCCAGGAAGCGGAGGATATGACAAACTGGGACCGCGTCCTTGCTTACTACGGAGTTTCGGCTTCAAAGGGCGTGGTTCTGGAAAATAACCCCGGCTATTATTACCGGCTGGAATCGTATCTTCTTCCGGAGGTTTCGAGTACCGACGAGACGTCCTCTGTGGTGTCCGGCAACGGATATGTGTTTATGGCCTATTCGCAGGCCTTCACGGAGGAAGAGTCCGGAGCGGAGATTACGAAGCTTCTGACCACCTCGGACAATGCGTATATTCATTCCGGAGTGACGTCGGAGACAGAAAACTTTGAGAAAAAGGACACGGATGTCACCGGGCAGTATACGCTGGGCGTGAAGTCTGTCGTCAATGCGGAGAAGGAAGCTTCGGAGGAATCCGAGGGCTCCGAAGAGTCGACGGCCTATCTGTTCGGCTCCGTTCTGACCTTCTCAGACGGGGCGGACCAGATGGTGTCCGGCTCCAATTCCACGCTCTTTTCGAATGTGGTTCGTGCCTGCATGGAGGACGAGGATGGAGCAGAAGCCATTTCGGTTCCGGTAAAGAGCATTTCACAGGAGAGCCTGACGATTCCTTCCATGACAGCAATTGTGCTGAACCTGGTCTGCGTCGTTCTGATTCCGCTGGCGCTTCTGATCACAGGCTGTGTGATCTGGTTTGTGCGCAGAAGAGCCTGAGTACGCAGAAAGAAAGGGCAATATGAGAAAACAGAAAATACAACTGGCGGTTCTTCTGGCGGCTCTGCTTCTTTTCACCATGGGCTTTTATGCGGCAAAGAGCATTTCGGCCCGCGAGGAGGAGAAGGAAAAGGCAAAGGAAGCCGGAGAATACACCGCATTATCCTTTGACGCGGATGACCTGGTGAAGCTTGAAATCGAACGAGAGGAAGGAAATCTGGAGCTTGACTTTCACGAGGGCAAATGGTCGTTTGTGAAGGACATCAATCTGGAGATGGAGGAGCTTTCCTCAGAGGATGCATCGGAGGAGACCGGAACAGAAACCAAGGAGCAGAATGAGGAAGAAAAAGGCTATGAGGTCAACGCTTCTGTGGCAGATGAGCTCCGGGATACGCTTGCAAATCTGACAAGTCAGAATGAAATTGCTGCAGGAGAGGACGAGAGCGAGTATGGTCTGGACAAACCCTCCATGACGATTACGGTCACGCTTTCCGACGGCGCGGAGCACAGCGTGGAGGTCGGCTCGCTGAATGCCATGATTCAGGCATATTACATCCGCGTGGATCATTCCGACACCCTCTATACGATGAGCGAAACGGATCATGATCTTCTTTGCAAAACCGATACGGACCTTGCACAGGAGGTGTCGGAAGAATCCTGATGGTTAAATTACAGATAAATAAGCAAAATCCCCCTGTTTTCCCTTGCGGAAGAGCAGGGGGATTTCCTATAATCAGAACGGTTTTAGTCCGCCGGGCACGGGCTCTTGCGTTCTTCCGAATGGGTCGGAAGAGAGGGCACAGCGGCGGCAGAAAACGAAAGGAGAATGTTACATGAAGAACAGGGTAATGAGCACAGTGATAACAGCTGTCCTGACTGCTGGTCTGCTGGCGGGATGCGGCGCTTCGCAGGATGCGGGGACAGAGGTCTCTGAAGCAAGTACCGAAGAGGCATCTGCGGCTGAGACCGGAGAGACTGCTTCTGACACAGAGGAAGCAGATGCAGAGACGGCTTCTGCCGAAGAAGGCGCGGAGACCGCGGATACGGAAAACGCAGATGCTGCGGACACCGTACTGGACTATGATGGAACCACGATCCGCGTAGGCTCCCTCAAGGGACCGACCACAATGGGACTGGTCAATCTGATGAAGGCTTCGGATGAGGAAAGGTCGCAGGGAAAATATGAGTTTACGATGGCTTCGGATCCTTCGGAGATCGTAGCCTCCATTGCTTCCGGAGATCTTGATATTGCACTGGTTCCCGCAAACCTTGCGGCTACCCTTTACAACAAGACGAAGGGCGGAGTTTCCGTTCTGGATATCAATACACTCGGCGTTCTCTACTGTGTCACCGCCGATGAGAGCATCACATCCGTAAAGGACCTGTCCGGCAAAACGGTTCTGACAACCGGTCAGGGAGCAACCCCGGAGTATGCGATGAACTATCTTCTGGACGCAAACGGCGTTGCGGACTGCACTCTGGAGTTCCACTCGGAGGCAAGCGAGATCGCCGCACTTCTGAAGGAGGATCCGAACAGAATCGCTGTTCTTCCGCAGCCCTTTGTCACTGCAGCAGAAGCGCAGAATGATCAGCTGAAAACAGCCTTTTCTCTGACCGATGAGTGGGATAAGGTGACGGACAACGGCTCCCGCTTCCTGACAGGAGCAACCATTGTCCGGAAGGCCTTTCTGGAAGAGCACCCGGATGCCGCAGCAGTTTTTCTCAGGGAGCAGGAAGCATCTGCGGATGAGGCCAATACCAATGTGGAGGGAACGGCTGCACTGGTTGCGGAATACGGCATCATTGAGAAGGCACCCATTGCACAGAAGGCGCTTCCTTACTGCAACATTGTGTGCATCACGGGCGAAGATATGAAGACGGCACTGTCCGGTTATCTGGAGGTTCTGTATCAGGCAGATCCGTCCTCTGTCGGCGGAAGTCTTCCGGCGGATGACTTTTATGACATCGCCGATTGAGAATTTCTGACCGGATCCTGAAGGCGGGAAACTGCTGACAAAGCGGCAGGCAGGTGAATGGTCTGATACAGAATTGGGGGGAAGAAAACAACCGTTATGAAGAAAAAATTACTTATTGTTGCGGGATGGCTGGCCGCGTGGCAGCTGCTGTCTCTTCTGGTTCACAATCCGATCCTGATGGCGGGACCTGCAGAGACACTGCAGGCGCTGACAGAGCTGGCTGTGACCGCTGAATTCGGCGAAAGCCTTGCGTTTTCGTTCCTCCGGATCGTCGGTGGATTTCTTGCAGGATCGGCAGCAGGAA
>ERZ1026772.990-NODE-990-length-17304-cov-6.364833_pt1 | contig 17304 bp, 14 predicted proteins | sample MGYA00380124_ERZ1026772 | MGnify/ENA primary metagenome ERZ1026772 (study PRJEB33269, sample SAMEA4719760) | human gut metagenome | biome: human-associated habitat; feature: organic feature; material: feces | place: Cameroon | collected 2013-10 ...
GAGTCAAAGCCTTTTACCACAGTCAAGAGAATTTTTAAATGCGGTAGCCCTGGGGCGATACAGAGCCCGTATTGCCAACGGCAATAGGGCGGCAAAAAAAAACTAATCCTCGGGGAAGAAGCGGCGGTAGGTGGGGACGCGGCGGCAGATGGGCAGGACGAGGCAGTTTGGGAGGATGCGCATGAAGCCGAGCAGGACGTGGTTGAGTGCGCCGGGGATGGCTTCTTTTTTGCGGCTCAGGGCGGCGTTGATGGCTTTTTGGACGAGTTTTTCGGGTTGCATGAGGAAGCCTAGGCGGCAAGCTAGGCGGCGCAAATTGTCGGGGAGCCCGAAAAGCGTCGTGTTGATGCCACCGGGGCAGACGGCTGTGACGCCGACGCCATAGGGTTTGAGCTCGAAGTAGAGCGACGCGGAGAGGCTGCGCACGTATGCTTTCGAGGCGTTGTAGACGTTGATGCCGGGCATGGGCATCCAAGCGCTGAGCGACGACACGTTGAGGATGTAACCAAAGCGGCGGTCGCGCATGCGTTTGCCAAAGACCGTGCACATGTGTGTGACGCCGTAGACGTGCAGATCGCACATGATTTCGACTTTGCGTTCGGGGGCATCGAGGAGCGGATCGAAGAGGAAGATGCCGGCATTATTGATGAGAAAGTCGATTTCGATGCCGTTTTCGTCGCAAAAAGCGAGGCATTTGTCGGCGGCGTCGTGCTTCGAGAGGTCGGTGGTGAATGTTTGTGTGGTGACGCGACTCGTTTGTGCGATGGCTTGGGCAGTTTCGGCGAGTGCTCGTTCGTTGATGTCGACGAGGACGAGGTTAAAACCGCGTTGTGCGCACGCGAGGGCAAAGGCGCGCCCAATGCCCGAGGCCGCGCCCGTGACGAGTGTCCAATTTGGGAGTCGTTTTACGGTTGACATTCAGGATTGCCCCATTTTGCTTCGAGTTTGGCGATTTCTTTTTTGAGTTTGGGGGGGAGTTCATCGTCGCATTTGCAGTGGCATTTCATGTCGCAGGAGTACATGCGCCCGACGCAGTAATTCGAGTGATTACAACCACTTCGCGTGTTTTCGTCGCCGTCGCGGAGTTTATTGACGAAATCGGTGTCGTGGACGAGTGCGCGAGCCATTTGGACGGCGTCGAAGCCCGCATCGAGGACTTCGTCGATGATCTTTCGACTGCAACAGCCGCCGACGTAGATGAGCGGGAGTTTGAGCTCTTTGCGGAAGAGTTTGGCTTCTTCGAGGAAGTAGCCGTCTTTGTAGGGCACGGGGGGGATCATGAAGCCGCCGACGCATTTGAGCCCGAGTTTGAGCCACCAGAACTGCTTCATATCCATATAATAAGCGAGCGTTTTGAGGGGCATATTGCCGCGCATGACTTCCATGGGGGCGCGCGAAACGAAGCCGGCGGTCAGGACGAGTGCATCGACGCCGAGTTTTTCGAGCTGTTTGCAGACCTCGAGGCATTCTTGGCGTTGCATACCGCCTTTGAAGCCATCGTTCATGTTGACTTTGACGATGAGTCCGAGTCCGAGTTCGGTGCAGACTTCGCGCACAGCCGTGATGACGCGATTCATGAAACGCATGCGGTTTTCGAGCGATCCGCCGTATTCATCTTTGCGATGATTCGTATAGGGCGACAAGAATTGCGACAACAAATAACCGTGCCCGCAGTGGAGTTCGACGCAATCGAAGCCCGATTCTTTGACGAGTCGGACGGCTTTGACGAAATCTTCGACGAATTGATCGATTTGGGCGACGGTCATCGATCGGACGAAAGTCGGGCTATAGATGTTAAAGCCCCCCGAAGCCCCGAGAGGCGTCTGACCACAGGTGCGACGATGGGTCATATTGCCACAGTGCCCGACTTGGATCGAGGCTTTTGCCCCGGTTTCGTGGATGGCGTCGGTCAATTTTTTGAGCTCTTCAACGACTTCTTCGCGCATCCAGAGCTGACCTTCGAACGAGAGACCGCTTTGATTAATCGAGGCATAGGCGATCGTCGTCATACCGATACCACCGCGAGCGACTGCCGTATGATAATCGAACAACTTTTGCGATGGGCCGTTGGCAACGCACATATTTTCGAACGCTGCCGAACGAATCGTTCTGTTGCGAATTTCGACGGGACCGATCTTGACGGGGGTAAACAATTTCGAAGACATGGTTCAATCCTAAATCAATCGATGAGATGTAGCGAGCCCAAACGCCTAGCCTAGGCAGGCTCGTGTGTTCAAAAACATATCAATGCTCGCCAATACGCCCTTGGACGGGCGAAGCGCATGAATCCGCTCCCTCGGGCGGACCGAGACAAACTCCACCAATCCGCCCCACGGCGGGGCTTTGGTGGGCTCGTGTATTCTAATTTTGGCGATCGCGATGGATAGCTTCGCGCGGTATCGGTTTGCCATCGGGCGTAACAGCTTGCATATCGTCGATCGCTTCGTCTTGAGCCGATTCCGTAGCCGTTGGCGCTTGCCCTGATTCCGTAGCCGTCGGCGCTTGCCCAGTTTCCGTAGCCATCGGCGCTTGCCCTGATTCCGTAGCCGTCGGTGCTTGCCCCGATTCCGTAGCCGTTTGGTCGGCGCTATCGATCGTCAACGAATCGGTCGAGGGTGGAACATCTTCGGCTTCGTTCGAATTTGCTGTGTCGTCGGAATCGCGATGCAAACGAAGGAGTTTCCCCGACAAGACATCGGCAATGGCGACGGTTTCTTTGAGCATCACGATGCGCCCGTTTTCGTCTTTGTGGCTATAAGTCACGAAAGCTTCGTCGGGGTTTTCGGGATTGACGCGGAAGGAATCGAGACCGGCTTTGAGATGTTCGTCGAAAAATGGTCGCTCGATGAGTGGGACAAACGTCGAACCATCGTAGAAATACAAGATATAAGTGCCCCAAGGGGATCGCGTGAGGTCGTAGATGCCGATGCCATCGAGTCCGTTAGCTGTTGCGACTTCGTTGACGAGTTTTGCCTTATTACATGGCGATAGGCGAATGCCCATGCCGACGCCGCCTTTGACTTGCCCGGCATTGATCTTGACGTAGCAGACCGAATTTTGGTCGGCATCGAGGTCTTGGACCGTCACAAATGCCCTATCGTAAACATCGGGCAAGCGGAAATGCCCATAAATGATGTGTTCGTCGTCGCTACCGCGCCCGATATTGACGACTTCGCCATTGTCGTTGACGCGGAAGAGCTCGACGGAATTCGTCGCACGACAAGCGCCAAAAAGCGCGAGGCAACATAGAGCTAGGCAAACTAAGCGAAATAAGCGCATATCAAACTCACTCGACGACGCCCATGGCGCAACTGCCGCCACAGACGCCTTAAAACTCATCGTTCAAATAGCATCGAAATATCGGCAGCTCGCACGGAATGCGTCAGACTGCCACTCGAGACGTATTGAACGCGCAAGTCTCGGATTTGTTCAGCGCTTTCGACGGTGACATTGCCAGAAATCTCGATCAAGGCGCGATTGCCTATGATATCGCACGCTTCTTTCATCACGTCGTGCGTCATATTGTCGAGCATGATGATGTCGGCGCCAGCGGCGAGTGCTTCGCGAACTTCGTCGAGCGAGGTAACTTCGACTTCGATTTTCAGCGTATGCGGTGCAAATTCGCGGCATTGCGACACGGCCTTAGTTATCGACCCAGCGGCGGCAATGTGGTTGTCTTTGATCATAATGCCACCGCCCAAATTGAATCGATGGCTATAACCGCCGCCACATTGCACGGCGTAATGATCGAGTTCTCGCATTCCAGCCAAGACTTTGCGCGTATTGACGAGTTTGATCTTAGGCCCGAGAAGCTGCGCCATCGCATGTGTTTGCGTCGCTACACCACTCATGTGCTGAAGGAAATTGAGCGCCGTGCGCTCGGCCTTGAGCAAGATATTCGTCGATCCTGAAAACGTCGCTATCTTCGTCCCCTTCTCGAGACGAGCCCCATCGGGATGTAGAAATTCGACGGTGACGGGCTCAAATGCGCCAAAGGCGCGGTTTTGGACCTTTTCGACGACGTATTCGAAGACGTGTTGGCCGCACAAGACGATATCGGCTTTTGCAACGAGATAGCCGCGCGACGTGCGACGCCCGTCGTCGCATATCGCATCGGTCGTCATATCGCCTGCAACGAGGTCTTCGGTCAGCGCGAGTTCGATGATTTGTTCGGTAATAGGTGAAAAAGTTTGCATTTTATTCTTATTTCCTTTCGTTTTTCTGTTTAAACTTCGCTTATACGCCCTGTTATTATATACATGAACGCATGCGAGCGATGTTCTAATGGTTAAACATCAATTATCCCCCGACATGATGCGAATGCCGCTACGCGGCATTCGCCCATATCTTCGGCATGAACACATGCGATCGATGTTTTAGGGCGCAGCCAAAGCCGTCTATTTCCTTTCGTTTTTCTGTTTAAACATCATTTGAGCTTGACGCGCGAGCTGTGCGGGGATGCTCTTCGACTTTTGGAGGTTTTTGAGGTCGTTGAGCCGCAACTGTCGCATGAATCCGACCGACTCCGAAAGTGGGCATTTGGGATTGTTGACGAGGGCCACGACGATGGGATAATAGCGCACCCAATCTCGACGTTGTGCGATATAGGCGATGACTTCGTCTGGCATGCTCTTGGATGCGCAAATCTGCCCGACTTCGCCCAACGACATCTTCGGGCTTTTGATAACGCTCATGTAGACGATTCGTCGCGTATCGCGCAAAAGTATCGAGCGATCTTCGCGATCGCCCATCAAAGCGAGTCGGACGCGTTGCGGGGCATTCATGCGCTCGATGCGTTGCGCACGCGTGATGCGTTTGGTCTGCTCTTCGGGGCTCGCGTCGACATCGGCTTCATCGAGCGATTTGAGATTGCGCAACGCCGCCTCGCCTGTTTCTTGTTTTTCGACCGTCGCCGCCGACGATGCGATGACGGCTTCGAATTCTTCGTCCGAAAGCCCCGGTTCATCGTCGTGTGCATCTTTTGCCGAGATGAAATCTTGGAGTGCCTTAAACGGCGATAAATCGAGCTGATGCTCTTTGGCAAAGGCGACGAGTTTATCGACCGTCGCCATGCGCGACGCCGGATTCGCATATATTTTATCGATGATATCGGGGGCGCGCATGATGCGCGTCTGGTTAGCGGCGATCAAATCGACCAAATCGCGCGTCGTCACGGCGGCCAAATCCATTATCGTCGCATCGTTCGTCTTCGGATTGAGGATGATCTTTTCGAGAACCGCGTTTTCGGTATTCGTCTTCGAAAGCCAATCGATCACCGATTCGGGCAAATCGCGCGATGCCAAATCGACCATAATCGCTTCGTCGAATGTGCGAACCGTTTCGGTCACGGCACCGCGAATTTCGGGATCCGATTCAAACGAAAGCTGATACCATAACAAGATGAGCGCATCGGGCGGCAACGGAAGTGCGCCGTTCGCCGCCATCATCTTCATCGGCTTGGGCGTCTCGGGCTGGAGCGCCTTCTGCGCCATCGGCGGAAATGACTCTAGCGGTAACGGGGTATTCTTCAACGATTCTAACATAACGCGATATCCTCCTTATCCTTCGTTTCTACATCTTTGACTTCGTCTCAACTGCTTTCCGGCGCCTATCCCACGCGCCGCACAAATGCGACCGCCATCACGGCACGATGCACATATCCATAATATATAATGAAAGCGCAAAGAAATGTGCTAAAAACGACATGGCAATGCGACGATACACGTGCGCTAGCCCCATACACTCGCTTTCTTTATTCCCATTCCCGTCCATCCCCATTCACCGACGACGACTTTACAAAGCGATAAATTACGGAGACTCCCATGTCATCGACTCAAAATACCCCAGCGACCATTGGCGATAAAAAAGGAATGTGGGCGTGTTTGCTCGTTTCGGCACTCGTCATATCGCTCTACTACATTCCCTATGGCGACTATATTCTCTATCCGATGATGCTCGTCTACACGTTCGTGCACGAAATGGGGCACGGCATAGCCGCCATGCTCACGGGCGGAGACTTCATCAAATTCGAAATGTGGCTCGACGGATCGGGCGTGGCGACCAATGCGCTAGCCGTCGATGCAGGGCGCTTTGCTCGCGCTTTTACGGCATTTGGCGGCCTCATCGCCCCGGCGATCATGGCGGCGATTAGCCTCATCTTGGCGCGTTCGGCAAAAGCCGCAAAAATCGGGCTCATCGCCTTCGGCGTCATTTGTGGGCTCTCTCTATTGCTCGTCGTGCGCAATCTATTCGGCTTTTTCTTCGTCTTGGGCTGCGGCCTCGTCTCGTTGGCATTGGCACTCATCCCCAAAAACGCCAACGTCGCACGCTATTCGATGCTATTCATCGCCATCACATTGCTCACGGCAGTCTTTTCGCGTGGCGATTATCTCTTCGTCGCCGAAGCCCAAACCGCCATGGGCGTCATGCCCTCCGATACGGGGCAAATCGCCAAGCAACTCTTCTTGCCTTATTGGTTCTGGGGTGGCTTGATCGCCGTCATTTCTATTGCCATACTCATATTTGGCGTGCGCGGGTTCTTCTATAGCTCAAAACCAAACGACGCCAAACCTTTGCCAAGCGACGATACGGCGGCTTGAGCCATCTCTTCTACGCAACGACCGCGCCATTCCCATTCAATCGCGCTATTCCCATTCAATCGCGCTATTCCCATTCAAAGCGCTCCCGCCATAGCGGGCTACGCCAAACAGTTCTCTCAAAAATGTCATCTCTATTGGAGTCTCAAAAAATGCTCTACCATACAAGCGGCTCCCGCCCTGCAAATCTCACATTATTGAGCCTAGCCACTATCGCCGCACTCGCTTTTGCCAGCTGTGCCGACGGCGTCGACGACTATGCACAAGACAAAAACGAAGACGGCACTATCGGCAGCGATGTCCCAGGCAGCAACGGCTCGGGCAATAACAATTCGGGCAACAATAATTCGGGCAACAAAGGCGACGACAACGGCTCGGATAACAAAGGCGACGACAACGGCTCGGATAACAAAGGCAACGACAACGGCTCGGGCAATACATCCCCCAGCAAGCCGGGCTCGAAATGCCAAGAAACGCTCCGACGTTGCAACGATAAAGGAAACGTCGAAGTCTGCACCGGCGGCGTCTACGTCGAAGACCCTTGCGACGGCACATGCTTCAAAGGCGAATGCACAAAGTTCAACGACAATTCATGCGAAAACCCACTCGTCGTTGCCCCTGGCGATAAAAAATCCCTCTCGACGAACACCCGCAACGATTTCGCCGTCTCCAACACATACTCCGCCTGCAAAAACATCCACAACAGGCTCGCCGTGGCAAAGCTCACAATCCCCAAATTTGGCTACTACGAAATCACCGTCACGAGCGCACAAGACGTCCCCAATTGGGGCGTCTTCGAATCCCTTTCTTGCACCGCCGACGATTTCTATCAAAACAGCTGCCTCTCAACAGGTGAACAAAAATCGCGAACCATGACGCGCCTCCTCTCCCCCGGCGATTTCTACGTCTTCGTCGGCGGAATCAACGCCAAAACCGCCCCACCACCATTCGACGCCACCATCGAACTCAAACAACTCGATGCCCCCAAGGCCGTCGCCTGCGACTACAAGGGCAAAGTCATCCCCGTCGACGCCACCAAAGGCTCCTACACCGACAAAAACAAAACGTCGACCGGCGTCACACAAGCCAAAGGCGATAACGGCGGCAAATGCTCAAACGCCTCGGCCGGCAAAGAAATCGCCTACGCCTTCCAACTCACTCAAACGCAAACCGTCGTCGCCAAGATCCAAATCACGCGCGAAAACGGCGAACCATGCGGCGCAAACATCGAAGACAAATGCCCCAAGGCGTCGCTACACATCCAAAAATGCGCCGACGAATCCGCCCTCAGCGCACGCAACAACACCGTCGAATGCGCCGTACTCGCCGAATCCACCAACTCGCTCGCACTCGAAAAGCAAATCCCCCCAGGCGAATACCTCCTATTCGTCGACTCCGACTCGACGAGCAATAATAGCTACGCCTACGATCTCACGCTGACGTTCAAATAACGCTTCTGCATCTTCTTTGTAGCGGTCTATTGGCTGCGCCAATACGCCCGCTGCTACGCCTCACATTCCCCCTCGCCATTTATGGAGAGGGGGTGGCCGACAGGCCAAGCGGTGAGGTCCAAAATCTATTTCGATTCCTCGAACTTGAGCTTGTTCAATAGCGTTTCCGACTCGATGACATTCGACCACTCGTATTTTTCGAGGTTCTCATAGACGTCTTTTGGAACGCGCGTGCGCAAGACGAGGTTCATGTGCTCGGATTCGGCTTCGGCATTAGCGAGGATTTTTTTCGCACGCTCTGCGGGGTCGGTTTCCGTAATGTCCTTAAACCCACCAAAGAATCGACGCGCCGCCGCATATTGTACAGCCGTATCGACAAACGACCCGCGCGGCGCATTTGGTTCGATATTCGTCAAATAGATATCGATAATGCCATCGCCCTCGTAGACGATTTCGAAAATTCGACTCTGCGACGGGAAATCGACGACCGATGCCAACATGACTTCCCAATAACCATGGTCTCTCGAGGTCCGAATCGTCGAGCTATTCAAATGTCCATGCCCCGTAATGTGGACGATGACGTTTTCATACGACGCGACGAGCTCATGGAAGCCCTGCGCCGTCACAGAGCCCGTAAATCCCGACGTACCGTGATGCGACTGCAATATGACGAGCTCGTGTTTGTCTTTGGCAATGTCCAATTGATTCTTGAGCCATGCATTTTGCACCGGTGCCATATCGGCTTCCGAAAACTTACCGCTATTCGTATCGAGCGTGATGAGTTTAATCGGCTTGCCCTCGATCGGATACGTCGCATAATAGCCCCAACCTTGGGCTATCGTATCGAGATCGAGCCCGTGCCCTTGTGGTATTCCACCGGCATTGTAGAATTTCTGGAGCGCTTCGATTTTCGTCAAAGGCATGCGACGCGCATCGGCTACGGTCTTTGTTCCTGGGCCGCGAACGGGCGAATCGGGATCCGACGCATCTTGGAACCCATTGTTATAGCCTTCTCGGAACGGCGCCGAGGCCACAGGGAAGCTGGAGAAGAGATCGACGACCGTATCGCCAATACACGCTTCGCGATGGGCATCTTGTATCGGCGAAAACCCCATATAGAGATTGTCGTGATTGCCAATGGCAATATACCACGGAATATTGCCCAATCCTCGTGCATAGTAGGGATCGGTAAAATCGTTGTTCGGCCCTGCGATGGGGTCGTCGCGCTTGCCCGAATCGGGTTCGACCACGCCACCCGACATCATTCGATCGAACCAATCGAATTCGTTTGTCTGGGCATTGTCGGCAATATCGCCCGTCACGAGCGCAAAATCAAAAGGCCGCGAACTATGATCCGATATGCGACGGGCCGTTTGGACGTGCATATCGAACATGTGCGTCGAATAAATACCTTGGGCACGATAGGCACTCGAGACGACGTATGGCGATCTAACGACGGCTTCCATGCGACACGGGCTTTGCGCATCGATGATTTGCGGATCGCTGACCTGCCAAAAATACGCCAAGCTCTTGCCCTTTCGCTTGAGCTCAGGATCGCCCCAGCGCAACAAGTCGCTCTTCACGTTCCAAGGTTTGCCCTGCGTATAGCTCGTGCCCAAACCATAGAGCTTATAATCCTTCTTCTGCGTAACTTTGAGATCGCCATTCGCGATGAGCTTGACGACATCGCCTGCCGAATACTGCGCCGATCCAATCGTCGGCTTGTGCCGCCTCTGAAGCGTCGTATACGGCGCATTCGTCATCGATTGAATCGGATAATCGACGCCATCGACGGTCTTCGTTCCATAATCGACGGCAGAATCATCGGCTTTCGTCGGATCTTTGTCGGGCAAACTCGGCGTCGGATCGATGGGATCTTTGTCGTCGTCTTTGTCACCGTCGCCAATTCCTGGCTTTTCGTCGTCTTTGTCTTTATCGGCATCGGGCGTCGGATTGACCGTTATCGTCGAATCGCCATCGCTACCACCGGTTCCCGGCTTATCGTCACCACCTGTCCCCGGCTTATCGACACCACCCGTCCCGGGCTTGTCGTCGTCTTTATTATCGTGACCAGGAGCCGACGGTTCCCCGCCTGGTTTATGGATTTGTTGATCGCGATCGAGGACGGGCGACGAATGATCGGAATCCAAATTCTCAGAACATGCCACCAACGATGCCGTCGAAAGAACTGCGATTGCCCATAATGCGTGTTTCATTTTCTTCACCTCAAAATTTCGGTGTCAAAGCCGACTCAAAAAAATGACGCAATGCGCTAAAACCAGCGCCATTGCTCCATTTCCCGACTCTCGTTATAATGTCGATGCGCGATTCCGACAAATTTTATTTTTCAATTCAAACGCCCATTTTTGGGGCGTCAAATCGGCGACTCACGCCATTGACAACCCAGCGCCTCGCACTATAACGCAATGCGTAAGTCGATTTTTTTCATCTTCCCCGTCGCCACGCTTCTCGCTCTTCACCACGCTTCTCGCCCGTCGCCATTCTTCTCCTGCCTTGACGCCGATGGGCAGATGATGGGGCTAAAGCACTATCCAAACAGAATCATCCACACAGATGCAGATTATTCAACCCATCACCCAAAGATTGAATTTAATTCGCTTCATGTATGAAATGGAGCTAATCGGTGAAGTCACAATCTAAGAACGAGAGGCCTCTCGCCATCGCAATCCGATATTGTCGACGACGGCAATGGCGATGGCGACGATGGCGCCGGCAAATAACGGTTCGAGCCCGAGCCAATAGCCATCTTGCGTCATATACTTCGACGCGAACCATACACACGTCACGATACTACTCGCGAGCATCAAGACAAATGCCCCTATCGGCGTCAAACGTATCCACTTCGGGAAATACGTCGCCAATATCGGGATGAGGAGCGCTGCCGCCGATACCGAACCAAAGACTTTCCATATCGACACGACCGATCCCGACAAATACGCAATTATCGACGCCGCAATGGCGGCGATGATCAAACCGATCCGCGTTTTGCGCGTCATCGTCCAATGCGAAAACGCGCCATTGGGCCAAATATCGCGCGCTATCGTCGTCGCAGTCGTAAATATCTTCGAATCGAGCGTCGACAATACCGTCGCAAATAACCCCGCAAAAAAGACGCCGACGAGCCCTATCGGCAAGACTTCCGTCGCTAACGCTGGGAATGCATCGATCGGATTCGCCAAATCGGGTAACAGAGCTCGCGCATATAAGCCACACGTCGTCGTCATGAGGTCGAAAAACGCCCAACACGCCACGCTTATCAGTAGCCCATGGCGAGCAATTTCGGGCGTTTTGGCGGCAAAACAACGCTGGAAAAAGTTCGGTTCCGTCAACGTCGAAAGCGCTATCACATACCAAACGAGCACGGCCGAAAGCGGTTGCCCGCCGGTCGGTTCGAAATGCGTCTCGGGCAAAGAACGCAACGGCTCAAGCCCATAACCGACGAGCAATATCGACGTCAGAAGGATAAAACTCCCAAACATCAAAAATATTTGAATGACATCGGTTTTGACGAGCGACGTAAACCCGCCGCGCCATAGATAGGCGACGATAAATACTGCTGTCGATACGATCCCAAACGGCACCGATATTTGAAAACACCACGCACACAACGTCGCCGTTATCAACACATAAGCCCCGGGCAACGACGTCAAAAAGATGAGCCAGCCGGCGCATTTGGCACAAGCCCCTCCATAATGGCGTTCAAATCGCTCGGGGAGCGTTAAAACATCGCTTTGGCGCGCCCGTTTGCTCAACAATAGCGCAAATAATATCGCCCCCACGTAATATGGCACGCCAAAGACGAGCCAATTCGATATACCATAGAGCCACGTATACTCGCCTATTCCCAATATGCCGCCATACCATGTCGAAACCGTCGTCGCGACAAACGACGGGAGCGTGAGCATGCGACCGCCCAAGAGATAATTTTGCGCCTCGTTTGCACTCTGCGGCGAATGCTTCTGCCGCAATCCAATCCACAACGTAAAGACGAGAAATCCTGCAACGATGGCTATATCTATGTACGAAAGCATAAATCGATAAAACGCAAACGATGAATCGACGCACGCCCAAGGCGTCGCGCGGCTTTTACGCCATGATCTACGCCGTGTCTATTCCACAATACCGACAATTCTCTCAGCCTCGATAAAAAATGCCTCGCCATGCGCTAAAAATTCATACCAAACAACGCAAAACGTAGTATCTATGCCAGTTTAGATTTGGGCAATATCATTGCTCGCAAGCGTCGGTGACAATGCCATCGACGCCAATGACCAACGCGAGAAGCGCAAATCGTTCGATAACGCCTAGATTCGTGCAATATCGAAGCATATTGACGACGGCAAAGGCAGTTCTCGGACGTTCGTTCACGGGTAGCATCGAATAAAACCCAGTGCATAGACGCGTGTATTTTGTAGCCATAGCAAATGGCAAGCGAGGAGAACGGCATGGCAGGACTAACTCTCAAGGGGATCGTAAAGCGATATGGCAACGCCAACCCCACACTCAAAGGCATCGATCTCGACATTCGCGATGGGGAATTTCTCGTCCTCGTCGGGCCGAGTGGATGCGGTAAATCGACCCTTTTGCGCACGATTGCAGGGCTCGAATCGATTACAGCTGGCGACTTATACATTGGCGACCGACGCGTCAACGACGTACACCCCAAAGACCGCGATATTGCCATGGTTTTCCAAAGCTATGCGCTCTATCCGCACATGACGATTCGACGCAATATCTCATTCGGTCTCGAAGTCCGAAAAATGCCAAAAGATCAAATCGACGAACTCGTCGCCGAAGCGAGCGAAATGCTCGGGCTCAACGAACACCTCGATAAATTGCCAAAAATGTTATCGGGTGGTCAACGCCAACGCGTCGCCATGGGACGCGCCATCGTCAGACGCCCCAAAGTCTTCTTGTTCGACGAGCCACTCTCCAACCTCGATGCCGCACTCCGTACGCAAATGCGCGTCGAAATCCGCCGGTTACACAAAAAACTCAATACGACGATCATCTACGTCACGCACGATCAAGTCGAGGCCATGACGCTCGCCGATCGCATCGCCGTCCTCAATGGCGGCTATTTGCAACAAGTCGGATCACCGCTCGAGCTCTTCCTCATGCCCAAAAACAAATTCGTCGCCGGATTCATCGGTAGCCCTGCCATGAACTTCATCGACGCCAAAATCGAATCGGCAGACGACAAAAAATTCGTCCGCATCGACGAAAAAAATCGAATCGAACTTTCGAGCAATGTGGCCGGAAAAGTCGACAATGCACAATCCGTCACACTTGGCATTCGCCCCCAAGACGTCGTGCTCGCCGAAGACGGACTCGAGGCCAATCTACACGTCAACGTCGACGTCATCGAAACGCTCGGGTGGGAAAGCCACGTCCACTTCAAACTCGGCGATCTCACATTCTTAGCCGTTCTCGAGGCGCAAAAAGTCGCTTCGTTTGCCGATGGCCAAACCGTCGGACTACACGTCCCCGCCAACGCCATCCATCTCTTCGATGCACAAACCGAAGTCGCCATTGCGCACGGCGGACAACTCGATACACAAGCCCACAAACAAACCAATGAAGCGGCAACACAAGACGATGCCGAGGTGACATGCTCATGAAATCCACTACATGCATAAAGCATCACCCGAAGCGAACGCTCGGGCTTTGCCTCCTACAACTCGTCGCCTTTTTCCTATGCCTATTTCCTCTCGAAGTTTCGGCTCAAGATATCGTGCTCGATTTGTGGCACTCCTATCAAAGTCGCGAAGAATCGGCGCTCAAATCCGTCGTTCGAGACTTCGAAGCGCAAAATCCTGACATCAAAGTCAGCGTCCTTCAAGTCCCCGAAGAATCGTTCAATAACAAAGCATTCACCGCGATTCCTCGCGGTTCTGGCCCCGATGTCTTCATCCGTGCCCACGATATCGTCGGCAACTGGGTCGATAACAAGATCATCGCCAATTTGTCCAATGATCTCCCAAAAGACGAACGCGACAAATTCCATCCGACGACTATCGAGGCACTCACCTATAAAGACGCCCTCTATGCCGTTCCGTTGGCATATAAAAGCACCGTTCTCTTCTACAATCGCGATCTCATCGACGACGCTCATGTCCCCGATACGAGCGACGATTTGTTGAGCTATATCAAAGAGAATACCAATTTTGAGAAGCAAAAGTATGGACTCGTCTACGACAATACGAGCTTCTTTTTCCATGGTGCATGGTTTAACGGCTATGGCGGAAGTTTATTCGATGAAGACGGAAACGTCCACCTCGCCACGCCCGAAAACGCAAAGAGTTTCGAATTTGCTCGCAAACTAAGTCAATATCAGCCTGCAGGCCTCGATGGCGCGCGCATCAAAACCCTATTCAACGACGGGCAAGTCGCTATGGTCATCAATGGGCCATGGTTCATGGCAGAACTCCGCGACGGCCTCAATTACGGCGTACACATTTTGCCGATAATGAGCGAAACAGGGCGCAGAGCCGCACCTTTCGTCACCGCTGAGGGCATATTCATGGCAAACGAAGAAGGCGCGCTTGCCAAAATCGAATCCCAAAACGCCAATCTTTCGCCCGAAGCTCGCGTCGCTTTCGCGCAAAAGAAACGCGCCGCATCCCTCGCTCTCATGAAATTCATTGCCGAGCAAGGTGCCTATACGCGCGTCATCGAAGGGCGACAAATGGTCGCCTTCACACCCGCCTACGACCAACTCTCCAACGACACGCGCCCCGAAGCCGCTTTCATGCGATCCGTCGCTCCGACGTTCCTCAAACAACTCGACAACACCGTCCCACAGAGCAACCGCCCCGAAATGGGATCCCTATGGGCAACGCTCCAAAATGCCCTCATCAAATCGATCTATGGCGGCCCTTCGGGCGAAACTCCCTACTTGCTCTTCCTCTTCCTCTCGCTCATCGTATGCGGCTTTGTCTTCTTGGCAAAATCGACAAATCCTAGCGTCGTTTCGCAACAAAAAAACACCCTTCACAAAGTTCTCTGCGCCGCTTCGTTTGCATTGAGCATCCCCATCCTCGTCTGGATGTCGAGCGTCCAAGGGGCTAATAGCCTCGTCGATGCCATGACAGCCCTTACCGAAGCACAATCGAGAGCTTCGACGCTCAAAGCACCACCCGCCGAAGAAGCCAATCCTGGCCCATACCTAGCCATTCTCGGCGGTTTGCTCACCATCGGTTGCGTCTTCGCGCTCCGGGCTCTCAAAAAACACAAAGCCAAAAACATCGAATACACCGATAACAAAATTGCCATTCCTTTCGTCGCCCCTGCCATTATCGGCATGATCGTCCTCGTCTTCTTGCCGTTCATCGTCGGCGCTGGGCTCTCCTTCTTCTGTTATCAAAACGGCGAATTCGTCTTCGTCGGGCTACAAAACTTCGCCCGACTCTTCTCGACTGGGTCGACCTCGTTCCTCGATTCGATGTCGTTCTATTTCACCTTCGTCGTCACCGTCTTGTGGACGATTACAAACGTCGCTCTACACGTCGGCATCGGCATGGCTCTGGCTCTCATGTTGCGCGAGCCTTGGCTCAAACTCAAAGGCCTATATCGCGTCTTGCTCATCGTGCCTTGGGCAATCCCCAACTACATCACAGCCCTCATCTGGCGCGGCATGTTCAACGCCGAATTCGGCGCCATCAACAACATCCTCGCATCCTTCGGTTTCGACAAGATCAATTGGTACAGCGAGTTCCTGACTTCGTTTGCCGCTAACCTCACGACGAATACATGGCTCGGATTTCCCTTCATGATGGTCGTCACGCTCGGCGCTTTGCAAGCCATTCCGCGCGATCTCGAAGATGCCGCCGCCGTCGACGGCGCCAGTGCATGGCAACGATTCCGACATGTCACTTTCCCTCTCCTCAAACCCGCTCTCATGCCCTCGGTCATTCTCGGTTCGATTTGGACTTTTAACGCCTTCAACATCATATACCTCGTCAGCAAAGGCGACCCCGATGGATCGACCGAAATCCTCGTCACCGAGGCGTATAAATGGGCGTTTGAACGCCAATACCAATACGGCTACGCCGCGGCCTATGCCATGGTCGTCTTCGCCATCCTCGTTCTCTATTCCAAACTGACACAATTCGTTTTGGAGGATAATAAAGCATGAGTAAGCAAAAAGAATGGGTAGAACAACCCGGCGCGCTCAATAAGCGCGATATGATTATCCGACAAATCGTCTTCAATGCCATTCTCATCATCGTTTGCCTCATCGTCCTATACCCCGTTTTGTGGGTCATCATGATGGCAATCACGCCAAACGAAATCGCCGGCGTTTCGTCATCTCTCATTCCACAACAAGTCACTTTCGACAACTTCATCGACGTCGTCTCTCGCGTCGACGACTACGGAAATCATCTATTCCTCCACCAGCTCAAAAATTCCGTCCTCGTCGCCGCTATTACAACGGCACTCGGCGTCTTGCTCGCCTGTACTGCCGCCTACGGCTTTAGCCGGCTCAATTTCGTCGGCCGACAATTGGGGCTCCAAGCTTTCCTCGTCACGCAAATGTTCCCAGGCGTCGTCATGACGATTCCACTCTATATTCTCCTCGGGAAACTCGGCCTCTTAAACAGCATCGTCGGGCTCGTCCTCGTCTATAGCGTTTCGGCTTTGCCATTCTGCGTCTGGAATCTGAAGGGATATTTCGACACGATACCCAAAGAACTCGAAGAAGCCGCTATCGTCGACGGCGCCTCGCGAATCCGTATATTCGTCACCATCGTCTTGCCGCTCGCTCGACCTGCCATCGCCATCACCGCCCTGTTCAGCTTCATGACCGCATGGAACGAATTCATCTTGGCGGCGACACTCATGAACAGCGAGCTTGCCTATACGCTCCCTGTCGCTCTAAAACAGTACGTCGGTGCGCAATCGGTCCAATACGGTCTGTTTGCCGCTGGCGCCATCATCGTTTCTGTCCCCATTATGGCGCTGTTCTTTGCCCTACAAAAAAACCTCGTCGGTGGTCTCACCGCTGGCGGCGTTAAAGGCTAGCGACAGCAAAATGTGCACGGCGTATTTCGCAGAAATAGCCGTGCAAAGCGCCGTATTTCGCAGAAATAGGCGCGTCAGCTACGCGTATTGGCTCCAGCCAATAGCGTAGCCGCTGGCGGCGTATTGGCAACCGACAATAGCCGCCCCCCAAAGAAAAGGCGTATTTCGCAGAAATAGCCGTGCAAAGCGCCGTATTTCGCAGAAATAGGCGC
>ERZ1026772.992-NODE-992-length-17290-cov-10.165303_pt1 | contig 17290 bp, 12 predicted proteins | sample MGYA00380124_ERZ1026772 | MGnify/ENA primary metagenome ERZ1026772 (study PRJEB33269, sample SAMEA4719760) | human gut metagenome | biome: human-associated habitat; feature: organic feature; material: feces | place: Cameroon | collected 2013-10 ...
CTAACCCCTAACCCCTAACCAAAAAAGTGTCCTTGACACGGGGTACACTTCAGACAGGCCGGGGGTGAGGTCCCGCTCCCTCGCCATCATCCCCCGCCAGCATTGCGGGCGTCTTTGTCTGATCGGTCAAAGCCTTATGCGGTACCATCACGATGTATTCGTTATTGATGGCGCGAGCCGAAATCACCTTATTCGACGGCCCTTGGAGTTCATCTCGGCAGATGATTATTTTCTGGATCGTGTGATCGGATTCCCCCTTGAGTTTGCATGTATAGAATCGATAACCTCTCAATTCGAGCAATACGTTCACCGAGAATTGATCGTGTCGTATCGACAGAAAACCGAAAACTGAGAAGAATATGAGGAATTTGACGACATCGCTCCAAATCGTAAAATCAAACGCAAACAGTGGCAGTATATACGATAATACGTATTCCGCCGATATCTTCTTCTCTTCGCATTTCTCGACGATCTCAAATTCTTTGACGTTGTCGGCACCTTCTTTAATATGCAAGATATGACGCAAAATAAAGCCCGAAACAACGCTAAATAGAAGTATCAATGCAATGCTGATGTGTTCAGTCCATTTGTTTGGATTTCCTTGAATAATGCTCAATGCATCTATAAATAGAACTGAAACCCAGAGCGGAGCGAATGAAAGAAAAAACAAACAGAAATTGGTGATAATCGACACTGGTTTTACCTCTCAATTATTGCCACCGCCGAGCGCCATCGACCTCGACTGCGATTCGGTTGAATGGATCTGTCATGCCTCTATTGCACAATAGTTTTATGATCTTTTCACTCATTTTGTCGTCTGTCGTATCAAATCTATCGCCCTTTTCATCTAATGCAATATTGAACTGCTTTGCGATGGCCATTCGGACTCTTCTGTCTTGCAATGCTTTCAATCGTTCTGGATTGAACGAGACGAAGTATCGCGGATTGTGCCCCGTCTTCGCTTTCACACTGAATTGATCGGGGGCACTGACGATGTTGGCCAACGTTATCTCTTCGATCTTTTGTTGGCATACCAACTTATATGCCCTTTCCATGTTAAACAGCTTTTCGCCCGCCATCGTGAAAAAATATGTCATATCGCCGATGATGAGAACGTCTATTGTCTTTTTCAACGACAACATCTTATTGGTGTATTCTATAAACTCGCCTTTGTGATAATAAAACTTGCGATTGAGATTTATCACTGGGTTTTGCATCGAAATCAGCTTGATCTTCGGGTTACTGCAATGGCCAATATCGACTGTGAACTGGCCATCGACGATAAATGCCGATTTGTAATCGAAGGCATCATCAGTTTGACTTGTATTATCGATCGCAAATGCCAACGATTGATATGCCTCCGATATCAATGCATCGGTCGTCGACAAACGGTAAATGCTGCTCGCATTTGTCGTTCCATCGTATTCACATACGGATTGATATTTATCGAGTTTCTTCTCCTTTTCTATATACGAATCTCTAATTTCTCCGATAAATGCCTTTAGCCGACCATCGGGTTTTAACTCGACTTGTCTACACGCATATCCAACTTTTCCATCGTTATCGGCCATCTGCAACAACTCTAATGATTGATTTGTAATCTTATCTAAATTTCCGAATATGCTTCGTAAGAATTCGAGAGACATGGCACTCCTCCTCATGTTGTTTTGTTATTTCGTCTCGCTGCTACGTTTCCGTCGACCACGCATGCAACTATTCACATACGTAATTGAGTCCCCAGTTATAATTAGACCACTTGTCAGAATATGGACCTTTTACTGTTTTGCAATAGTTCTCTTGGTTGAGCCCAGAGTTGGTAAACACCGCGTACATACTGATGACATTTGAGACATTCCATTTGTTGAGCGGCTGGTTGAATGCACTTGCTCCATAAAACATGTAGATCATATCTTCAACTCTTGATACGTTCCAATTGTTGAGTGGCTGGTCGAAGGCTTCCGCTTTCTCAAACATGTAGATCATATTGGTGACATTTGAGACATTCCAATTCTCGATCGGCTGGTTGAAGGCTTCCGCTTTTTCAAACATGTGGCTCATGTTGGTGACATTTGAAACGTCCCAATTCTCGAGTGGCTGGTTGAATGTGCTTGCTCCAGTAAACATACACTCCATATTGTTGACATTTGAGACATTCCAATTGTTGAGCGGCTGGTTGAAGGCTGTTGGTTCATATATGTTTATTTCGTTTCTGTTATAGCAATCTTCTTGTCCTTGTCCGGCAAACATGCCGCCCATATCGTTGACATTTGATACATCCCAATTCTCGAGTGGTTGGTTGAATGCACTTGCTCCATAAAACATGGATCTCATATTGTTGACATTTGAAACGTCCCAATTGTTGAGTGGTTGGTTGAATGCGCTCGCAACGGAAAACATTGAACTCATGTTCTTGACGCTTGAAACGTCCCAATTGTTGAGTGGCTGGTTGAAGGCTGTTGGTTTGTGTCTGTAGATGCCGTCCGAGCGGTAAATTTTCTCTCCTGCAAACATGAAGCTCATATCGGTAACATTTGAAACATCCCAATTCTCGATCGGCTGGTTGAATGCACTTGCTCCAGAAAACATGAAGCTCATATCGGTGACGTTTGAGACATTCCAATTCTCGATCGGTTGATTGAAGGTTGATGCATGACTAAACATGAAGCTCATATCGGTAACATTTGAAACATCCCAATTCTCGATCGGTTGATTGAAGGCCGATGCACAAAAAAACATGTGGCTCATATTCGTAATGCTTGAAGTGTCCCATCCGCTGATATCGTTGTTAAAGGAACTATAATAAAACGCGAATGAAGCATCGTTGTCGTAGAACGTTATCGTTCCTTTGGTTGGCAAACTCTCGAGCTTTGGGGTATCTGCAAATGCACAGCGACCAAATGTTACGTTGCCGAATGAACGAATAGAAATGAGGCCGTCACAGGCTTCTTCATTATCACAACCATAAAAATATTTTCCACTGTAGCCGCAACTCCATTTCTCGATCGTCCCGAATACTGTAATGACATAGATTCCCGTATTCAAATAAGCGTGCGAAATGTACTCGGCATCACCCGAGGCGATCTCGCTTCGCGTGTCGTCTCCCCAATCGATGACAATTGCGCCAGCACGCCCTTGAATCGGAAACGCTACATTGAGATTATTCGACGTGACTTCCCAAGTAGAGATCATCGCTGGAAGACATGATCCGTTTAATTTTCCATAACCTTCTTTGCATGTAGACGAGCACTTGCCGTTAGCGCATATATTTGTCGCTCCTTCGACATTGCATGCATTGCCATGTGCCCCGCAGTGCTCGAGACTATCGGGTTCACATGTGTTCTCATATAGGTGATAACCAGCGACACACGATAGCGTGATACAAGTTCCATCTTGGCATAATCCCGTCAATGCATGATTGTCCGAGTTGCAATTCATGCATTGCTTTCCACATTTGTCCGTTCGATTGATACACGCGTTATTATACAAACAGGCGTTTTCTAAACACGAATTAATGACGCATTGTCCATTTTGGCAGAGTTCATTCTCGTTGCATTTCGTGTTGCAATCGCCGCAACGTTGGGCGTCGTTTTTGAGCTGCTCATTTGGCAAACAAATTGGTTCGATTTCGGTACCGCAATTGACCATGTCGTCTTTGCATGTATATGTGCATCGCCCATAATTGCAACCACTTGCAATAGCCGTTTCCTTATTAGAGCAAGTCGCACCACATCCACCACAATGCTTTAGATTGTTTCCATAGATATTGACGCATATTCTTTGGCCGTCTTCACGACATAGCGATTCTTCTGGATTTGTGCACGACGATATAACGCATTTGCCAGCTATGCATTGTTCTGTTTCCGAGCATGCCGTGTAATTCATGCACGACGCATCGGCCCCGCAGTACTTTGCATTTGTCTTTGGATTGATGCATGATCCTTTACAAACGACTTCGCCAGATCGGCAAGTATTTGAGCACACGCCTTGAGTGCAGATCTGATCGGCATCGCATTTCATGTTGGCTGAACCGCACGCATCGTGAGTATCTTCATCGCATATCGCAATCGCCTTGCTATCGGCATCGGTGCGAATGGCCTGATGATATCCCGTTGCGCATTCGATCGCGATACACGTCTTGTCGATGCATTTGCCGCTTTTCCAGCCAGCCATCTTTGTGCAATCGTTGAAGTGCGAACCGCAATGATTCACATCATCGGGTTCGCACTGCTCTGCAAAAATGTGTTCATTTGCCAAACACTGGGCATCGCGCGTTTCATCTTCGATGCACGCTGCAGCGCCTTTATTGCACGTCGTTCCTTTTTGGCATTTTTTGACCGATTTCCAATTTCCAGAAATGCATTTATAAAGCACGTTGTCGTCGCAATTCCAAGTGTTGTCGGTGCAAATCGTCGACGTGCTCGATTCATCGCATCCCACGGCGATGAGCATCGTTGCAACCACCGACAGCCAATATAATTTGCCATGTTTCATATCACAATTCCTCCGATAAAAATAGAACAAATGAACCGATTCCCGTCGTTTAGATGGTCACTCCATGCCTTGGGGTATACCTATTCATCGTCGATGCCCAAGGCGACTTGCGTCGGTTTATGCATTTTGTCTGCATAAACTTAAGGCATCATAAAAAAAAAAAAAAACGCAACCCTTTTTTAACGAAAATTGAATTTTTTTTTTAAGCCCGCAAAACAAAGGGTTTTGCGGGCATTATGGGGCGTCTTGGCGCCAAGAAATGCGCACTTTTGCAGTGCGTTTTTGGGCGTTCTAGGCTAACTTACGCACATCATCTTTGGGGTAAACGAGTTCGACGACGGTACTATAGATTTGTGAATAGACAAATGGAGAGGGGGCTAGGGGGTGAGGTCCGAGATCTAGGGCGAGATGTCACAAAAACCCCTCGCTTGGTCCCGACATTGGCGTCGCCGGTTGGCGTTCGAGGCGTCGCCAAGCATCGCCAGCACCGCGAGCATCGATATTGGCAACGGCGCCATTGGCGCTGATTGCTTTAAGTGAATTTGTATATACTTCGACGAATCTATATTCGGGCATGAGACAAAGATTGCGGCAGGAGTCTAGGGGCGTTTCAAATCCGTATCCAGCGCCGAAGTGTGTGATGCAATTGCTTCCAGGCGAAAGTATATGAACGTCGAAATTGCCAGGGAGATGGCATATTGCCATGCATCCACAATATTCGTTAAATATTTCTATGTCGGGAAATTCTTCGCGGATGGCTTGAATTATATCTTCGATATCGCGCGGACTGATGTTGCCCGAACCGGCATCGAGCTTGCTCATGATATCCATATACTTTTGCGAACGGCGTTTGCGCAGTGCTCGCTGTGTCGATGGACCGTTAGATCGCGTCTCTGTGTGATCTTCGGATTTCATCGTTGCAGAGAGGCGGTTTTCGGGCTGTTGTATGTTTTGATTTTGTGGTGTGTTAAAAAGAAGTGGCCGTGGCATGGCAAATCTCCATTAGACGAGGACTTTACGCGTCAAATTGTCCTTTTTCTGTGCAATTTCTTCGGCTCCGATGGGGCGGCCCGAGGCCGGGACGGCACGCGCTTTGCCCCAATTGCGTATATCTTCGATTTTTTCTGGGCTCGTTTGTGACAAAGGCACGACGTTATTGAAAGCCGAAATGATGTTTTCTTCGGACAAGACGAATTCATCGTTTGCAATCGTTCGATAGGCCAAATCGCGAATCGTCGATTCGAGATCGGCACCAGTAAAGCCGTCTGTGAGACGAATGATATTCTCGGCAGCATCGCCCGAAAACTCGACGTTGAGATATTTTTTCATATAAAGTGTTAAAATGTCGTTTCTTTCGGTTGCATTGGGCAAATCGATGAAAAAGAGTTCGTCGAAACGGCCGCGGCGCAATAATTCCGATGGGAGCTGCGAGACGTCGTTGGCGGTGGCTACGACGAAGACTTGCTTTTTACACTCTTGTAACCAGAAGAGAAATTGCCCGACCATTCGAGTCGAAACGCCGCCATCGTTGCCGCCTGTCGCGCCCGATAATCCCTTTTCGATTTCGTCGATCCACAGGATACATGGCGAGACGTTTTCGGCAGTCGTGAGGGCTTCTTTGAGTTGATGTTCCGATTGCCCGACGTAACTGCCCTGTACGGTGGCAAAATCGAGGCGATAGAGTGGCAATTTCCAATTGGCGGCGATAGATTTTGCCGATAAAGATTTACCGCATCCGGGCACGCCGACGAGTAATATACCGCGTGGCGGCTGAAGCCCTTTCGATTTCAATAATTCGCGCTTTTCGTGCGACATCAATTGTTTCTTCTCGTTGAGCCACTTTTGAAGCCCAGCCAAACCGCCAACCTCGGCATTCTCGGGCGATACATCGATGCGTTCGAGTCCCGAAATATTCGAAAACAAACGGTCTTTTGCACATCTGACTTCGTCCATATCCGATTTTCGTATTCGGCCGTTGGCGACGAGAGCGGCGAGGACGTTTTCCGCCTCGATTCGCGTCACGCCCGCCATAATCGAAGCCGCTTCGCGGATATCGCTCTCGTCCCATTCGATTCGCACCATGCCGCGATACTCATCGATATAAGAGTGCATGATGTCGTACATTTCTTCTTCGTTGGGCATATCGAGTTGTGCCGAAAGTCCTTGTCGTTGTAGCGTATTCCAAACGGCTTTATTCGTGAGAACGATGATTTGCCCGCCCGTTTCGTTGGCCAGATTGACGAGGTCGAGGATTTGTTTCGCATCGGCTGATTCACTTGATATATCGGGTGTTTCGGTCATGACGAGTGTCAAATTAGAAGTCTTCTTCATTTCGTCTGTCATGAAATCGATGGCACCATACATCGTCTTGTCTTCTTTAATGACTTTGCCCGTCGCGATGTTATAAATACCTTTCGACAACGTAAATACGAAATAGCGCAGATTGAGCTCTTCGGCAACCGATCGCAAAACGGCCAATATGCGATTCTTTTCGATCGTTTCGATGGCGACGAATGGAATGCGCGCTCGCGCGTATTTGACGAGCGTTTTGTGAATACTCTTAATGCTACTCATATATGATATATCCTCTATTCTTCTTCTTATTTATCGCCTTCGATGTGATTGAATGTCTTGCTTTTCAATATACTGGTGAGTTTGCCCGATCGATCTGCTTTTGCTGATTTCATGAGAGTTTCTTCGATTTTATTCGTTTCGTTTTTAACGATGTCGATGAGCTTTTTTTGTTCCTCTTTTTTGAGCGCAGGCAATATGGCGAGTTTAGATATCGTATCGATTTCTTTAGACAAGGTGCCGAGGGCTTGCGAAACGACCATTTCAAGGCTGCCGCTATTGGCGTGCGATACTGTATCGTGAAACGATTTCAGAGCGCGTTCGAGTCGAACCGACATGACGTCGATGATGCGATTGACGAGTCGTTCATAGACGCCAGGTTGATGCACGATAGTTCCACGTTGTATGGCTTCGAATGTTTCGGCGTCGTCTGTTCCGGCTTTGACGAGATTGAGAATTTGAGCCCATTCGTAATAGATTTCTGGATGTGTCATGCGGAGAATCCTTTAGTTTTTGGGTTTATGTATGACGTGGACGATGGGCGGAACGAGGCTCCAGCTTTCGGGAAGCCCGTGGGCAATGGCATCGCCAAATTGGAGTGTCTTTGGCTTGACGTTGACGTCGATAGCAGAGCTCTTCGATTTGTCGTCGGTTTTCTTATCGTTTTCGTCGTTTGACGATTGAAATATCGGTTTTGGCATATTGGTATCTCCTTATGCGGTGACAGATAGCAGATCTTCGTTTAAGACATGTCGGCGCGTCGCAGGCACGTGTATGTATTCGTTTCCCTCGAGCGATTCGATATAGTTGAGCAATTCTTCTGCCTTGGAATCCATTTCGTGGAATTGTTCGTAATAATCGACGATTTCTGCACACGTCGCTCGCAGGACTTGTTCGGATTTATCTTGGACGGAATCGAATTTCTTACAAATTGATGCTTTGCCTTTTTTATAATTCTCGTCGAGTTCGGAGATAGATGTATTAGTTTTTCCAATATAGAAAACTGTAATGAAGGCTAATATGAGGCAAATGGCGCCGATAATAGGCACAATAAAGAGACAAGGTATACCCGCAACGAAAAGCATCACACACCCTATAACCATGGCACTTCTATTATTTTTCAATTCTTCTCTAGCTTTCTTATAATGAGTTTCAAGCGCATTGAGTGCAGCTTCGAGATCGTTATCGAGTTGATCGTTGAAGTTTGAAACAATCGTTCGCTCGCCCTTTCCCGTTTTTGTACCGACTTTGTATTCGTGTATCGTGAAATCGATGTCGAAATGATTGACACTAAATGTTATCTCAGGAAGGAGAATTGTAATGGCACTGGGGAGTTTTGCACGGTTTTCGGCAGCGAGGTCGTTATAGGCGTCGTATATATAGTATTTACATAGAGCGAGTGCAAACTTCGAAACGGCGGCATTGACATCGTGAGTATCGGGGTGCATGGCTGCATCGAGGAGTAGCTGGAGGAAGTTTTTTCGAGGTGCAAACAATTCTTTTTCGGAATTGATAACAGACATGGCGCGACTTTCGTCGCCGTGAAATTTGATGACGAGACTTTCCAGCTGCTCTTCTTCGCGCAATGGTATTTCTTCGTCGTCGTAATTCGTCACTAAACGCGTCAGTGCTTCGTCGAGGAGTGTTTTGAAATCGGGCAACTCGATTCTTTTATCGAAAATGCTACGGAAATACTCGCGAACGACTGAGTGGAGGCGTGCGCCATGGAGAACTTCGTGGGCGATTTTGCTCGTCGGGGAATACTCTTTAATATAGGTATAGCCGTAATCGTCGATGACGGTCATATTTTTGAGAGCTGCTTTCCAGTGTTCGACCTGGTTTTCGTAGAAATTTTCGCGCGATTCGAGCTTATCGACCCATGCTCGGATTTGAGACGAAATGACGCCTTCGGCATCGTTTCCCCATATACCGCACACGAGCGCTTCGATGACGACGAGTGCGTTTCGATTGAGACTCTCTTCGTTTTGGTGGCTCAAGTAATGGTGAATCCATTGTAGCGAAGGGCTCAGGCGTTCGGCTCGACGCGTAACGAGAGCGAAGAAGAGCGAGCTATTCTCGGTATTGCGCTTGAGCGCTTCTTTGACGGCTGTTTTGGCGAGTTCTTCGTTGTCGTTGATCCAAGCGGCGAGTGCGACGAGGCATGGTGCGAGCCAGTAATGCGGCGTAGAAATGAAGAGGTTTTCCGATGCCGTCGTAATCGTGTTTTTTCTCACGATGGCCAAATCGGAAGCTTCGAGTATGCCGATGAGTGAGCGTCGGATGACATCGTAGTGACCGAATTCTTTTTCGAGTTTTTGTCGAATCGTACCGATGCGCGTTTCTGCTTGCCCGAGGCGATTGGCAAGTCGTTGTTCGCGAACAAAGCTGAGCAATTCGTTTTCAATCTCTCGCAATTTGTTGTCGACGATATCGACGCGTTCTTCGACATCGACGACGCGAGCGTGTGTCATGTCAATATTACTATTAATTGAATCGAAATCAGATGAAAGCTGACATTGAACTGCATATGCAATTTCTGACGCGCTTGGTCCTGTATATACGTCACTCATATATATCCTCGCTTGTTTGTCATTGAATGTGTATGATATATACATCATCCTTTGATGGACGATATCGAAGAATGGGGGAAACAAGAGAAATGCCACAATCATGGCGAATTTACAGCCCAGTAGGCTATAAATCGCGAGCATTGTAAAAATTATCGCCAAAAGATCAACGATTTTTTACACGTGCACAAAAAATCACAGAGATCGACGATATGGCAGAGAGAGGCGCGGCGTATGTGCGTAGCACTGCCGCCGCGCGCCGGCGCCGTGCGTATGCGCGCAACGCAGTGAGCACATAGCACGGCCGCGGAGGCGTATTGAGCGGCAGCGAAATAGCCGTAGCCAGAGCCCGTATCGCCGGCAGGCGATAGGGCGACACACGAAAAAAGATAGCCGAGAAGGGAGCGGAATGTTGAGGAGTGGTTGAATTGTTCGTTGCACACAGTGGGGGAGTGTTGGTAAATTGTTGGCGTTTGCCGGCGCGAGAGGCGTGCGGCGATGGGCAATGTTTGTAGCGTTTGGCGATGAAAGCAGTTTTTTATTTTGATTATTCAGATTATCGTTCGTATTTGATGATGCATGCGTTGGATGGCGTCGAGTTGGATTGGCTCGAGGTGCAGTGGCGGTCGGTCGATGCGTATTCGTTGCGCGCGATGAGTGGTTGCACGACGCCGGCGCACACGCCGTTGGAGCGAGCTTATGAGCGGCAGGAGGCCGAGCGTTTTTGCCGTGCACACGAGATCGAATTTTCGTGGCATGCCGAGCCCATCCACAGTGGGACGGCGCATGGGGCGGGGATTTGGTTGATGACGCATGTGCCGGGGGCGTTTGAATCGTATGCGCGGCGCGTGTTGAGTGCCGTTTGGGCGCATGGGCGTTTGCCCGATGCGGCGTTGATTCGTGGCGTTTTCGAGGCGCTCGACGTCGACCCCGACCGGTTTTTCAATGATATCAATGAGCGCGAATTGTTTCAATTTCAAGATGCATGTTTGCAAGATGCGCTTTCGGTGGGGGTTTTCGATGTGCCGGGAATTGTCGTTGGAAAGGCCGTTTTTATGCGTTACGACCAGGGCGATGGGATTCGGCTCGAGGCGATGGCGCAATGGTTGTCGACTTTGCCACGCGAATTGCTCGCCTACGAGGCGGCGCGTTTGTTGGCGCAGTTGCCCAAAGAGGCGTTTTGCAAGGCGGTGGCGCGTTTGCAAGCCAGTAGTGGGGGAGAGCGAAAGTCCACGCCACGTGTGATGGCGCCGCGCCCAAGCGACCACGTTCGCATCGATTTGTCGCCACCCAAGGTGGCCGTTTCGCGCGATATACAAAGTGCGGCATTGCGCAGTATGGAAACGCCGATTGCATGTCGAACGATAGCGGCACGAGCATCGCAGACGCTTTCCGATGTGTTGGCGCATTCGCATCCGGGCGTTGTCAATATTTGTACGACGCCAAATATCGTTTATAGCGAAGATGAATTGTTACATGTCGATTTCGATGTCGATGGCGAACGCATATTATTTGCTTTTGTGAGAGTATTCAATTCGCACGATGATACAGAGCGTGAATCATCGGCCATTGTATGTATTCGCGTCGATGCGGCTGGGAGTTGCTATGCCTCGATTTGCGGCGATGCGGGGGGCAATGAATCGATTGATAATGCGCATGGCAATCTATCGATCGATAACTCGTGCAGTACTATGAATGGCGATTCGGCATGTTGCAATTCCACATCGCGCGTTTATACATCGATGAATGGATGTATGATGGGGGCTGTTGGCGATGCAATGTTTGCCATATTATCGCCCAATGCATCGCGCGATTTGTCGATGGCTCGATTTGCAGCATATTGTGGTGCGAGTTTGATTTGTCGTTGTCGAGGTGGGGCGGCGCCCGTGTCGGAGGCGATGGGATGCTTGGCTGCGGCTTGGGTGATAGAGTTTTCGGAGGCAGGGGTTTGCCTCGTCGATGCCCATGCGCACCGGCGCCAACTCCCCGACGAGGCGGCTTTTTCGCTCGATAAATCGCGCTCAATCGTCGCGCCGTGTTGGCAAGCGGCTGCGCCGCGAACTTTGCTTTTGCTCGAAAAAGCCGTTTCATTTGGCGATATCGACGCTCAAGCCGATATCGAACTCGCTTGTCGTGGGATCGATCTCACGATTGTGACGGCAAATCAAGAAAGCAATATTAGCCATGCTCGCGATTACATTGCCATACGCATTGCCGATAATACATTCGATATTATTCCGATGAGTGGCGATGCCGTTTATGCTTATGAAGTGCTACTCTATCGGACGATTTGCACGATAAATCGCGCACCGAAGCGGTCGTATCCGATTTGCGTCAATTATTGGGCCGATTTAGAATATGAAATGCTCGACGTCATTCGCCCAATACACGCCGCCATAGCAGCATCATTGCACATTCCCATCCTTCTCGTCGTCGCCAATCAACTCGTCGAGATTTGGCTTTGCTCATCGGCGGGCACGCCATATCGCATCGAGAAAGATGGCGACGCTTTCCAAATCGATTTCGCCGATCTCGTTTCGAATTCAGACTTGCTCCAGAAGTTGCTCGAAACACTCGATATTTCGACGCAAACATTGACACAGCGCATCGAATGGCGAAATAAGATGGAGTAAATATATATTATATCATTTGCTGTTTAATTCGATTGAAACTAAGCCATGTTGCAGTGATCGCTTGGCATGGTTCAACGTTTATAGGGAGGAAATATGAATTTCTATGAATATTTAGCACAGCTCGAAGCGAAAGGAGCGCCTTTTGCCATTGCCACGATCGTCCATGCCTCTGACAATTCGCCGGGGCGCACGTCGTTTAAAATGTGCGTGACCGAAGATGGCACGGTGATGGGGAGCATTGGCGGTGGCGCACTCGAATACGAAGCGCGGAATACGGCGCTCGAAATGCTCAAATCGGGCGAACGAACGCGGATCGTCAAATACCAGCTCAAAGATAAAGCGGCGGGCGGCATCGGAATGGCGTGCGGTGGCGATGCCGAAGTCTTTATCGAGACGATTACGCCGCGACGGCAACTCGTCATCTTTGGCGGCGGACACATCGGCGCCGCGCTTACGAACTACGCAAACGACGTCGGCTTCGACGTCACGATTATCGACAATCGCCCGGAATACGCCAATAAAGATAGGCACCCTAGGGCTTCGCACGTTATCGTCGCCGACTACGACGCACTCGACGACGTCGAACTCCCGCAAAACGCCTACTTCGTCATCGTTACACACCAGCACATCGGCGATAACGCTTGTACAAAAGCATTGCTCAAGCGCACCAATCTCGCTCCTATCTACATTGGGCTCATCGGGTCGGCCAAAAAACTCGCTCGCGTCTTCAACAACATGATCGAAGAAGGCTATTCGCGCGAATCACTCGCTCAAATCCACGCCCCCATCGGGATCGATACGGGTGGGCAATCGGCGACCGAAATCGCCATCGGCATTGCCGCACAAATCATTGCGGCGCGATATGGCAAAACGCTCGCCGATGCCATGGACCAGAAAAAACATCCGCTCTCGATCGATTTGAGCAAGCCCGAGCCTGCATCTACGACTCGGACGCTTTTCGACCACGCACAAATATAGATCGCGCTACTATCGCGATTTCATTTTTCCAAGACGTCGTTCGGACACGTGCCATGAAAATTGAAACCCGCCTATAGGGCGGGGGGGGCAATGTTTGAAATGTATAAAATGTCAATGATATCGATGTGTCATATTATCATATTATTTTATTGAGCACATTGATCGTTGCGACATTTTGAATCCGATGGATGAAGCACATTGATCGTTGCGGCATTTCGAACCGCAACGATGGATTAAGCACATTGACCGCTACGGCATTTCGATCCGCCGCAATCGGCGTCGGAATAGCATTTTCCACCGGGTGCATTGGCGCATGTACTATTGCGGCATTTGGCACCGCCGCAATCGGAATCGGAATAGCACTTGCCGCCTGCCGCCGTTGCACATTTGCCAGAGCGGCATTTTACGCCGGGGCCACAGTCGGAATCGGAATAGCATTTGCCGCCTGCCGCCGAACACTCGCCATTGCGACATTTGCCGCCGCCGCAGTCGGAATCGGAATAGCATTTGCCACCTGCCGAATTTGAGCAGACGTTGCTACGGCATTTGCCGCCGCCGCAGTCGGAATCGGAATAGCATTTGCCGCCCGCTGCCGTCGCGCACTTGTTGTTGCGGCACTTCACGCCACGACCACAATCGGAGTCGGAATAGCATTTGCCATCGCCTGCCCACGCGATGCCAGCACATGCAAACATCGCAAATATCGCCAATACGAGCATCATGAATTGTCGTTTCATCGCATCCTCCTAATCGAGCAAAAAAACGCTTCAGTGAACAAGAATACCCCAAACGCTAGGATAACGCCACGGCGGGCGATGTGCAAGTTCGCCGCTCGTCGCTCATTCTGTTATGATACAATTTTTTTTGAAAAAAAACCGTCACATTTTTTATTTGTCGCCATTATCCGAGTAGAGGGGCACGCGAAGCCTTTGGCACAGGTATGGTGTGCTCGAATGTTCCCGAAACGAGAGGAGGTGTGCCATGCATGCAAAAGATCAGTTGGAGAAAAATTTGTTTACCGACAACGGCATTTTTGCAGAGTTGTGGAATTGCCTTGTTTTCCGAGGCATTCTATTTCGACTACTGCCCAAAGACTTATCCGACGCATCGCCGGAGCTCGTGTCGGTCGTCAAAGGCGAGCCGATCAAGCGCTTTCGCGACGTGATGAAGGTTTATCGCGATGAGGCTGGGTTTAACATTGCGTATATGGGGCTCGAAAATCAAACGCATCCCGACAAATGGATGCCGATCCGCGTGATGGGGTATGATTGGATGACCTACGATCGGCAGCTCAATGAAGGGCATGAGAGCGAGCGAAAATTCATCCCCGTGTATACTGTCGTGCTCTATTTTGGGTATAATAAGCAGTGGACAGCGCCGCGATCGCTGCGCGATTATTTCGAGGTGCCCAAGTCGCTCGAGCCGTTTTTCAACGACTATCCGATTCACGTCATCGAGTTGGCTTGGTTGACCGACGAAGAAATCGAGGCGTTATCGGGCGATTTGAAGGTCGTCGCGATGTGTTTGCGCTGTATGCGCAAGAAAGAGTTCGACAACATCCCGAAAGCAACGATCAAACGCGTCGAGGCTGTATTTGCGCTTTTGGCAAAGATTTCGGGCAATCACGATTTTGAAGACTTAATCGAGAAATATCGCTCAAAGGAGAATGTTACGATGGCAGATGCATTTGAACCGATTCGCGAAGTGTTTCGAGCAGAGGGCTGGAAGCTGGGAGTTGACGAGGGCAGAAGGCTGGGAGTTGACGAGGGGAGAAAGTTGGGGATGGAAGATGTAGCGAGAAATCTCATCGCTATGCATGTCTTATCGCAGGGGGACATTGCGAAAGCGACGGGGCTTGCGATAGATGAAGTACGAGCGCTCGAAGAGGCGCATTGCGCGCGGTAAGTCGTTTGCTTGGTGGGCACGCCGTATGGAGCGCGAGCGAAATAGGCGTGCCAAGCCGTGCGTATTGCCCTTGCGGCAATAGCACGGCCGCGGAGCCGTATTTGCGGCTTTGCCGCGAATAGGCGTAGCCGACGCCGTATGGAGCGCGAGCGAAATAGGCGGCGAACGGAAAAATTATGTGCCGAATGCGATGCTTGGTGTTGGAAATATGTACTGTCGGTTTAGATTTGGCTGAGTTTGAATGTGTGCCGAGGGTGTGCAAGGCATTCAACATAAATACCGAATTTTCCAGACATTGAGATGAGTCGACCACCACATTTGGGGCATAGCAAGCCATTGGAGTCGTTATAACAAAGATAATCATCGACCATTCCGCAATCAATGACGAGGGTGTTATCGCAAGACCGTGGATACCCAGAACATGAGAGGAAGAAAAGTCCTCTAACTTTATTGAATACCAATTTCATAGGTTTGCCACATCTGTTACATTTGATGTGCTCCATGATATAACTAGAAAATGAATTGATGATGGCTTTTCCTTTGGAATCTTTGGAGACGCTTTTACTGTGATCGGTGTAGTCGTCCATTTTTAAAAAACCAATCACTGATGACGCTGTGCGTTGCCCTTCGAAACGAATGACTGGTCGATATTGAGTCTTAAGTGAGTCGTTATTGCTCTCAAGGTTTTCAATTGTACTCGGTATACCGTACCAAATAATGCGCTTGTCGATAATTGCTATAGGTGTATGAACGCAAGGATTTTCAATGACTCCTAGTTCTAGTATTGAAGAGGGAATATTATCTTTGTTTTCGGCACGGATTCGAATATTTTTGATTTTCATTTTCGAGAGAGTGAGCATTTCTAAAATAGCACTGTTGTCTGGGCAATCGGGCAGTTCGATTCGAACTAACTCCTGGGAAGATTCAATGTCTTTAATAAAAGAATATCTTGCATCGTTTGAGTCGAAGAACTGAATAACATTGTTGTGAATCGTTGAGCATTTTTGGGCTAATTGCCGACCATTGAGCACGCAGTTACTATCATTGCGCTGCATATCGATGAGCTTTTTGAATAAGAGATCGTCGGATAATCCTGCATTCTTCATGTAGTCGACGTCTGTGACAGCAATGAATGCTCCTTTCGCTCGCGTTATTGCTACGTTAAACAGCTTATTGGCTTGTTTTGGATTCGTGATAAGTTTGCTTGGATGCTTTAATTTGTGGCAATCGACAGCGTCATAAATGATGACATCATTTTCAGACCCTTGAAACTGGTGCACCGTTGCACATGTCATTTTTTTGAGATTGTCGTTTTGTATTGATGCATCGTTCGATGCGTCTTTCGCCATCGCGCGTAGCAATTGCGCCTGAGCTCGGTATGGCGTAATGATGCCAATTCCATGCGCCTTAGAAGCATTGACCGCGAGTGAAAATGAAATCAGTGCACTTAAGATATTTACTCTAGAATTGTCGGGCGTCTTGATGCATACGGAGTGCATGCTCGTGAGATCTGCCAATCCAATGGCATGACCAGGAATTGGCGAGCTCTTTGCGATTTCATCTCTTTTGTCGCTTATCGATTTATCAGTTTCTAGACGTCCGCAATACATTTTATCTTTTACAAAATTTGCAATGTCGGGATGCATGCGATACTGCTTATCTAATAAGCACAACCATCTATGATGTTTGGGGAGATCGCCAGATCTGAAAACTGCGCTGCTTATGCCGCAATAGTTGAATATATCGTCGTTGAGGATGGACGTGTCGTCGTGCTGGACAATGGGCGGAAGTTGTTGAAAGTCGCCCATGCAAATGAAGTGCGATTGAGCTAGACTTGCTGAAAATACGACTTGGGGAATATAAGCCATACTCGCTTCGTCGAAAATGACGACGTCGAATGAGTCTTTATAGATGGTAGTGTCGACAACGGCTTTCGATACAGTCGTCGCAACGAACAGAGCCTTTTTTACGGCGAGTTTCTCTTCATTAGACAATGCTGCTTTGATTTGTGTCAGCCGCTCGTTGATTTGCAGTAATCGAGGGGAATCGCGGTGGAGTTTATGGTTTACTTTTCCGTTCTCCTTTTCTTTTCTAAGGAAACTCTGAACAATGAGCCTTTTGCTCAAATTCCCCCTGCGTGACCCA
>ERZ1026772.993-NODE-993-length-17264-cov-12.964844_pt1 | contig 17264 bp, 17 predicted proteins | sample MGYA00380124_ERZ1026772 | MGnify/ENA primary metagenome ERZ1026772 (study PRJEB33269, sample SAMEA4719760) | human gut metagenome | biome: human-associated habitat; feature: organic feature; material: feces | place: Cameroon | collected 2013-10 ...
TTTCTGAGATCGTGGATGTGGATATTACGGAATATGACATCACAGATCCGAATAAACCGGACAGAAAGACGGGGGGAACCCGTTACATTGTGCAGATTGCAGGAGGACAGCCGCTTGTAGATGCCAATGATTACAACACCCTTTCCTATACAGCAAGATCCAGCGCAGAAAAAGTGAACCAGACAGATGTGGATGGTCTGTATGAGATCCACTGGTCAAACGGCAATGAGTTTAATCTGACCAATGCAGCCATGAAGGGCAAGCTGAAGGGACTTGTAGAGCTCCGGGATGGAAATAACGGCACCAACTTTGAAGGTAAGGTAAAGAATGTAACGGATAGCGGCACCAAGGTTACAATCGAGGTAACAGCCGATGACCTGAAGGATATGAAGACCTGTACGCTTTCTGACACGGGAGGTCATATCAATATCGCAAATACGATTTATGATTATACATCATGGGTATACAATAATGACGGCACTTATACCTTTACCCTGAAGACGAGTCCGGATACCGGACTTCCTACAACACAGGCAGCCGGTAAGGAAGCAAAGACCTCAGAATCCATTAAATATCAGGGAATTCCCTATTATATGGCACAGATGAACACCTGGATCAGGGGCTTTTCCGAGAAGGTAAACGACATTTTTACCGGTGGTGTGAATGCTTATGACGGTAAGGGATGTATCTTTTTTACAGGAAATAAAGCAACAGGCGGACAGTATACAGAGGCTGACCTTGATGCAGCTAAGGACAATGGCCTGTATGAGCTGACAGCAGGAAACTTTACTGTAAATGAAGATCTTCTGAATGATGCAGGGCTTCTGGGCACCAGATCATGGATCTCAGATGATGAGTTCCAGGGCGTGGAGGAATGCGGACAGATCAAGGAAATGATCGAGCTTCTGACAAGCAGGGAGAAATATCAGTTCCGGAATGGCTCAGCCAGTCAGATGCTGGAGATGATCCTGTCGGATGTGGCACTGAACGCAAGCAATGCCAATACCTTTGAAAAGACCTATGAGGGTCTGGAAAATACGATCGAGAACCAGAGAAGCTCAATATCCGGAGTGGATAAGGATGAAGAGGCGGTCAGCCTTGTAAAATATCAGAATTCCTATACACTGGCATCCAAGATGATCCAGACACTGACGGAAATTTATGACAGACTGATTCTGGAAACCGGCGTATAAAGCCGCACCGTAAAGAGGAGAACATAGCTATGAGAATGACAAACAGGATCATGGAAAATAATTCCCTGTACAATATCAATAATAATAAGATCTTACAGGATAAGCTCAGTACACAGATGTCTACGACCAAGAAGCTGACAAGACCATCGGACGATCCGGTGACAGCGATCCGTGCACTGCGGCTTCGTACCAGTGTATCCGAACTGACACAGTACTATGAAAAAAATGCACCGGATGCAGACAGCTGGCTGTCTATTACAGAGGGTGCACTCAGCACAAATGCCGAGGTTCTGACAGATCTGGTCAAGAAGGCAGGCAAGGCAGCCAATAAGGAAAAGAGAGTGGAAGACCTGAATATCCTTCTGCAGGAAATGAAGACACTCCGGAATGAGTATTATTCTACAGGCAATGTAGACTTTGCAGGCAGATATGTATTTACAGGCTACCGTACCAATACCACGCTGACCTTTACAGAGGAGGATGCGGCAAAGGGTGATTCCTACAATATGACAGAGCCGGTGAAGCTGAAGGATTTTGATACCACCAGTTATACAAATATGAGTAGGCTTGCCGGACTGACGAAGAGCAATTATAATGATGCCAAATATGATAAGGTAACAGAGCAGGATGTAACAAACAGTACCATCCACAGGATCCGTCTTTCCTATGACAAGCTGAATAGTGCAGCCGGTATTAAGATCGGAACTGCTACGGTTGATGCAGGTGGGAATGAGGTTTTTAAGGATATCCAGGGTATTGATTCGGCAGCCATTCAGACAGCGGCATCGGCAGAAGCAGGCTATCAGCAGATTGCAGCAGCAAATGAGGCAGGAACTGCAGCCATGACCTACATCCCGGAGACGGGAGAACTGTTATTCAGTGACAAGGCCTATGAAACCCTGAGCAAAGCGGTGAAGGATGATACCGAGATTTCCATTAATTATACAAAGAGCGAATGGGAAAAGGGTGATCTGAGACCTGAGCATTATTTCAGAAGCACTGTTACGAAGGCAGATGGTACAAAGACCAGGTTCAATTTTGAGGCAGATGTGAACGATCAGGTGATAGAGTATGATGTGGGATATAACCAGACGATACGTGTCAATACCATGGCAAACGAAGCCTTTTCCCATGGCCTTAATAGAGATATCGAGGATCTTGAGAGAGCACTTTCTTCCCTGCAGGAGATCAATGCGACCATGACGGATCTGAGCAGGCTGAAGAAGGAACTGACAGAGGGGACTGCAGATTATGAAAAGGTAGAGAAGCAGCTTGATGCAGCTACCAAGGCTTACAATTACGCCAGAGAAAACATCCATACAAAATTTGAAAATTCCATTACCAGTATGCAGGGATATCTGGACGACACCAATATTGCGGTTACAGATAATGGCACAAGAAGCAGCAGACTTGCCCTGATCAGCGACAGACTGATGGATCAGAAGACTACGTTTAAGACTCTGCAGTCTGAAAATGAGGATGCAGATATTGCGGAAGTGACCGTGGAACTCACCAGCTCCAAGCTGACGTACGAAGCGGCATTGATGGCAACAGGAAAGATATTACAGACATCACTGATGAATTATATTTAAAACGTACCGGAGAGTACAGATAGGAGCAGCGATGAAGATCAAAACGAAGGTATTTGGAGAAGTAACGATTGACGATGATAAGGCGATCCATTTTCCCGCAGGAATTATCGGATTTCCTGATATGACAGAATTTGCCCTGATCCATGATGAGGAAAAGGGAGCAGGATCGATCCACTGGCTGCAGTCCCTGCAGGAGCCTGCTTTTGCCATGCCGGTCATGGATCCGCTGATCGTTAAACCGGATTACAATCCGGAAATAGAAGATGAACTGCTTTCCCAGATCGGAAAGCTGGATCCGGAAGAGATTCTGGTGCTCGTTACGGTAACAGTGCCTTCGGATCTGACGAAGATGAGCGTTAACTTACGAGGACCGATCATTATTAATGCGGCAGAAAAGAAAGCGTGCCAGGTGATTGTGGAAGGCGAAGCTTATGCAGTCAAATACCCTATTTATGATATCCTGAATGCGGGAAAGAAAGCAGGTGAATAGATGTTAGCTTTATCCAGAAAAAAGAACGAGGCATTGATCGTCAACAATAATATTGAAATTACTGTACTGGAGATCAAGGGAGAACAGGTAAAGCTTGGCATCAGTGCACCGAAGGAAGTGCCGGTTTACCGGAAAGAGGTCTATGTGCAGATCCAGGAGGCAAATCAGGAGGCTGTCAGTATGGAAGGGCTTTCTGCACTGCAAAATCTGCTTGGCTGACCCCTTAATTTTTTTGATATTTATTCCGATATAAATAAAAGATAACAGAAGGAATCAGTTTATTTGGAATTGTTTACTATCACACGGAGGTGATTATCATGGCAATTGAAGCATTAAACAGTGCCGTCAGCTATCAGGCACAGACGACCAGACAGGCGAAGCCTGTACAGAAGACAGTTGTAGAGGACACGGAGGTTACTACTACACAGGGGAAGGCTGTAAGCGGTGATGTTGCAGCGGGAACCAGGGTAGGGGAGACTGAGAGGCAGGACAGCCAGAGCGGACAGAATGGCTCCCAGAATCAGCAGCCCAGTAATGAACAGCTGAAGAAGGCGGTAGAGCAGCTGAATAAGAGTATGCCGCATTCAGAGGCAATCTTCGGATTCCATGAGGAAACAAACAGAGTGACCATCAAGATCATAGATAAGGATACCAAGGAAGTGATTAAGGAGCTTCCTCCCGAAAAGACTCTTGACATGATTGCCAAGGTATGGGAGCTTGCTGGAATCTTAGTGGATGAGAAGAGATAGGAGAATATGATATGTCAATGAGAATGACCGGTATGTTTTCCGGTATGGACACGGAAAGCATCATTCAGGAACTTGTCAGCGCCAAGCGGACAAAGGTAGATACCCAGAAGAAGGCACAGACCAAGCTTCAGTGGAAGCAGGATGCCTGGAAAGATCTGAATACCAAACTGAAGAATCTTCAGTCCAAATATATTGCCAATATGCGTTTTTCTGATGCATACAGCAAGAAAACAACCAAGGTTTCCAACAGCAGCGCAGTCAGTGTGATCACAGGTGAGGGTGCTGTGAATGGAGTGCAGACCCTGGAAGTTTCCAGGCTTGCCAAGACTGCTTATCTGACAGGCGGTAAGATCCAGAGCAGTAAGGAGGTAACAGCACTGACAACTCTTGGAGATATGTATGAGACACTGGGAGATGATTTCTCAGGTGAGATCACAGTAGGTGCCGGAGATAAGCAGATGACACTGGCGGTTAATAAGGATACCAGTATTTCAGCGGTTCTGAATACCATGAAGGAAGCAGGCTTAAATGCCAGCTATGATGCCGGACAGAAGAGGTTTTTTGTCAGCGCTAAATCATCGGGTGAGGATGGAAACTTCAGCATCACCAGTAATGATGAAAGCGGACAGAAGGCACTTAAGATGCTTGGTATTTCCTATGACGCGAGTGCAGAATCTACCGGGAAGAGTGATGACGAGGCTGCAGCACATTATACCAAGGGACAGAATGCTGAGATTTATCTGAACGGTGCCAAATTTACCAACAGCACCAATGTATTTGAGATCAACGGACTGACCTTTACTGCACTTTCTGCAACAGCACCGGGAGAGACAGTTACTGTGACCACAGAGCAGGATACTGATGGTATCTATGACATGGTCAAGAATTTCCTGAAGGAATATAACAGTGTGATCAACGAAATGGATAAGCTGTACAATGCAGATTCCGCCAAGGGCTATGAGCCGCTGACGGATGATGAGAAGGAGTCCTTATCCGATTCTGAGGTTGAGAAATATGAAAAGAAGATCAAGGATGCCCTGCTCCGGAGAGATGACAATCTTTCTACAGTAAATTCTGCTCTGCAGCAGATCATGTCAGGCGGCGTTGAGGTTGGCGGCAAGACCATGTATCTGAGTGATTTTGGCATCGATACCCTTGGCTATTTTACGGCAGCCGAGAATGAGAAGCATGCTTATCATATCGATGGAGACTCAGATGATGCCAGTACCGCTGGCAATGCTGACAAGCTGAAGACCATGATCTCCAATGATCCGGACACGGTTATTTCCTTCTTTACATCACTGTCCCAGAAGCTGTATGGCAAGATGACAGACCTTTCCAAGTCAGTAGACGGCTACAGAACCTTTGGTAATTTCTATGATGACAAGAAAATGAAGTCGGATTACGAGGATTACACAAGCAAGATCAAGGAGCTGGAGGAGAAGCTTCAGGATTATGAGGATAAATGGTACTCCAAATTCAGCAAGATGGAGACCGCGCTGGCCAAGATGCAGTCAAATTCCAGCGCAGTAACAGGATTATTAGGAGGCTCATGACATGGCGTTACCAAATGCGTATGCCCAGTATAACAACAGCAAGGTGCTGACAGCGTCACCGGCAGAGCTGACACTGATGCTCTATGAGGGAGCGATCAAATTCTGTAATGTGGCGATCGATGCTGTAGAGCGTAAGGATATAGCAAAGGCACATACTAATATTGTCAAGGTAGAGAATATTATCGATTATCTCCGGAAGACATTGGATATGAAGTATCCGGTAGCACAGGATTTTGAAAGGATGTATGTCTATCTGGATCAGAGACTTGTAGAGGCAAATGTAAAGAAGGATGTGGAGATTCTTGAAGAGATCCGTGACCATCTGCATGCCATCCGGGATAACTGGAAGGAAGTTATGCGGGTTAATAGAGAGAAAGGAAGAGTATGATCGATAATTACCTGGGGATACTGGAAGACAGTCTGCATAAGAAGCTTGACGTACTGGAGGAGATCACAGCCTACAATAAACAGCAGGAAGAGCTTCTGAAAAGGGACACAGTATCCATGGAAGAACTGGACACCAATATGGAACAGAAGGATGTTTTGATACAGAAGCTGACAGAGCTGGATGAAGGCTTTGAAGCACTGTATGAAAGGATCCGGGAGCAGCTGCTTGCAAATAAGGATGCTTATAAGGATCAGATCAGAAGGATTCAGGGATTGATTTCCGAGGTGACAGAAAAAGGAGTTTCCATTAAAGCCCAGGAGGCCAGAAATAAAAAGCTGGTGGAGGATTACTTTATAAGAGAACGGAGAGAGCTCCAGAAGGGAAGGAAGGCTTCCCGGACAGCATATGGATATTATAAGAACATGAGTGGCAACAATGTCATACCACCGCAGTTCATGGATCAGAAAAAATAAATTTGAGCCAAATACATAATAAATAAAACAGAAGGAATAGGCTTCGCCTGTTCCTTTTTGCGTTATGGGGCTTTTAACCGGATTTTTCGGTACTTTGGTAACAGTTTATAAAAAATTAAGTATTTTATCAGTGACGAAATATCGAGAATGTGATATACTTGCATGAAGAACAAAGATATATGAATTATAAACAGGAAACGCTAATGGAGGTTTGAAAATGACCAAAGCAGAAATTTTAAAGGCCGAAATTTTAAAGCAATACAAGAGTGTCAGACAGTTTGCCCTTGAAATGGGAATTCCTTACAGTACTCTTGTAACTGCCCTTGACAGAGGAATTGAGGGCATGGCATATGGAACGGTGATCCGTATGTGCGACAAGCTGAGTCTGAATCCGGTTGACTTTTCTTCTCTTGAAAAGGGAGAGTCATTGGGAGAGAGGATTCTTGAAAACAGAGTTATGCAGTATTATGTGCTTCTGAACAAGAAGGGACGTAAGAAGATCCTTGAAATGATGGAAGACTATTCACAGCTTGATAAGTATAAGGAACAGTAAGAGTTAAAAACCTCACTTACCGGTATGGACTGGGAAGTGAGGTTTTTTAACAGTAGTAATTGAACATCATGCCGCTGTAGGCACTGGCTGCATAGGGAGCCGGGAAGTTGTGTCCGGGATTCTTGTAGGCCACGATGGTCTTCTCCACGTATTGCATGGGATTCAGGGAGACATCGTTTATTTTCTTAAGGATAGAATCCGTAAAATCCTTAAGAGTGTCATAACCGTGGAAGCCTTTTTCAGAAAGGGCAGTCTGTGTGAATGTGTTTTTATCGAGACTAAGAGAACCATCCTCCTGCCTTGAGATGCCAAGCTCGGAAAAAGACTGCGCATACTGGGAGGACAGATGATTCATTTCACGAAGAAGCCGGCGGCTCTTGTGATAATCCACATCATAATTGCTGACAGAGGCAAGGAAAGAATTATAACCATCGATCAGATTGGAAATATTCTCAGTCAGGGATTCTACATCTGTTTTCAGACTGAGCTCAGCAGTATCCTCAGGCGAAGCGCTTGCTGCGTGCAGGGTAACTTCATATAGCTTCTCGATTGTAAAATGGTTGGAGGATGCTTCCCGCGGTTCTCCGTTCAGGGTAAATTTTGCATTGGAGGGGGAAACTGCTACCGTATTTAAACCAAAGTATGCCACACTGCCGGCTTTTTTGCTGGTACTGTCATCGGAAATGACAAAGTGGAAATCCTGTCCGTCTTTAAGACCGGTAGAGGCACCTGTAAGCCGCAGGGCACTGTTCTGACCTTCAATCAGTACATCTGCCTTAAGACCAATGTCTGCACCGGAGATCAGCCTGGCAAGACGTTCCTGTACATCCCTGTTGGTTTCCCCCTGACGGATATTGTATTGAAACTCATAGTTCAGATCATTGACCAGAACATCAAAGGAATAGGAATCCTCTGGCAGATCTGCAGGACTTGCCGAAGGAAGAAAGCTTCCTATATTGATCTGACCGGAAGCCAGATTTTCTACAGAGATCTGGAAGGATGGAACTTCTTTCTCTGAGGCATCTCCGATAAAAGAGGTCTCCACAAGATCCGGATTACTGGAATAGGCTGTTTTTTTGTTCAGCAGATCTGTGCGGTCAAGTCCGCCAAGGGAAGCAATGGTGTTCCGAAGCTGCCTTGCATTCTCCTTCAGACTGACAGCAAACTGGATTGATTCGTCATTTGTTTCCGGAAGGTAAAGGGGAGATTCTTTATTCAGCTTGAGGATGGTATTATAGATGCTTTTCAGTTCACTTCGTTTATGAGCATCATAACGGGTCGTGCCCTTTGGTGCATAGGCCGAAAGATAATGATTATAGATCGTATTCAGAGCTGCACTATAAGCCATAACTGCCCCTCCTTTCTTCCATGACTATCATTCTGCAAGGGAATCCTTTCCCTGATAATTAAACTAAGGGCATAATAACTCACTGTTATGCTACTATCTTAGCATGGGAGAGGTATAAATTCAAGCACAGGAGGCGTAAAAATACGCAAAAAATAAGAAAAACATTGGGAAATGAGTTGACGGGGCAGGACAGATATGTTATAGTTATCGGGCGAGATGAGATTTAGGTCTTTTTTTTATGCTCAAAATCCGGTAAAAGATTGGAGGAATTACAATGCGTACTAAGATTACTTTAGCTTGTACAGAGTGCAAACAGCGTAACTACAATACTACAAAAGATAAGAAAGCACATCCGGACAGGATGGAGACTAAGAAGTATTGCAGATTCTGCAAAACTCACACATTACACAAGGAAACCAAATAATCTGATTGCATGAAAATGCAGCTTTGCGTAAGAAAGGAGTAGAGATGGCAGATTCCGCTAAGAAAGAAAAAGCGAATAAACCCAGCTTCTTTAAAGGCTTGAAGGCAGAGTACAAGAAGATCGTATGGCCTGACAGGAACGAGGTGCTGAAGCAGTCTGTTGCTGTTGTCTGCATTTCTATCGTACTTGGTGCAATTATCGCCGTGCTGGATTTCCTGATGCAGTACGGAGTGGATTTCCTGACAAGTCTGTAAAGTGAGGGTGGGATAATATGGCAGAAGCAAACTGGTATGTAGTACATACCTATTCAGGGTATGAAAATAAAGTCAAAGCCAATATCGAGAAAACCATCGAGAACAGACATCTGGAAGAAGAGATCCTGGAAGTCCGTGTGCCCATGGAGGATGTTGTTGAAATGAAGAATGGTGCCAGGAAGACAGTCCAGAAGAAGCTGTTTCCCGGCTATGTCCTGATCAACATGATCATGAATGACGACACCTGGTATGTGGTACGGAATACCCGAGGTGTTACCGGGTTCGTAGGTCCCGGAAGCAAGCCTGTTCCGCTGACAGAAGCAGAGATGAAGCCCCTTGGTATCAAGACAGAGAATGTATCTGTTGATTTCGCAGAGGGAGATACCATTGCTGTTGTAGCCGGTGTCTGGAAGGATACGGTTGGTGTTGTTCAGCGTATGGACTTTGGCAAACAGACAGCGACCATCAATGTGGAACTGTTCGGCAGGGAGACTCCTGTAGAGATTGGTTTTGCAGAAGTGAGAAAAATGTCATAGGATTGATATTTTTTAGGAAGTATTCCACAAGAAACTTCTTATTAAATATAGGAACAAAGTAAGGTCTGCGTTTATCCGCAGACAGTGGGAGCAGAACTTCAGGCTGCAGCAGAAGCTGCACAGGAGGAATGCGCCATACCACAATGCATTTATTGCATTATTATAGGAGGTGCCACAATGGCAAAGAAAGTAGAAGGATACATTAAGTTACAGATCCCTGCTGGTAAAGCTACACCAGCTCCCCCGGTTGGTCCTGCACTTGGACAGCACGGAGTTAATATCGTTGAATTCACAAAGCAGTTCAACGCAAGAACCGCTGACAAGGGTGATGTGATTATCCCTGTTGTTATTACCGTATACGCAGACAGAAGTTTCAGTTTTATTACGAAAACTCCCCCGGCTGCAGTTCTTTTAAAGAAGGCCTGCAACATTAAGTCTGGTTCTGGTACACCCAATAAGACAAAGGTAGCAACAATTTCCAAGGCTAAGCTTCAGGAAATCGCTGAGATGAAGATGCCTGACCTGAATGCAGCAAGCGTAGAGGCTGCTATGAGCATGATCGCTGGTACTGCAAGAAGTATGGGTATTACAGTAGAAGACTAATAACAAATTAATGGCAAGTGGGAGACTTAAGCGTCGTTTGAACCATAGGAGGATTAAATAATGAAACATGGAAAGAAATATACCGAGGCCGCAAAGCAGGTAGACCGTGCAGTTGCTTACGAACCTGCAGATGCAGTTGCATTAGCTAAGAAGACAGCAGTAGCTAAGTTTGATGAGACCATTGAAGTTCATATCAGAACAGGCTGTGATGGACGTCATGCTGAGCAGCAGATCCGTGGTGCAGTTGTACTGCCTAACGGAACTGGTAAGACTGTTAAGGTTCTGGTATTTGCCAAGGGTGACAAGGTAAATGAAGCAGAAGCGGCTGGTGCAGATTATGTTGGAGGAGATGAGCTGATCCCCAAGATCCAGAATGACGGATGGCTTGACTTCGATGTAGTAGTAGCTACACCTGATATGATGGGCGTTGTAGGACGTCTTGGTAAGGTTCTGGGACCTAAGGGTCTGATGCCTAACCCGAAGGCTGGTACAGTAACTATGGATGTTACTAAGGCCGTTAATGATATCAAAGCTGGTAAGATTGAGTACAGACTTGACAAGGCTAATATCATTCATGTTCCGATCGGAAAGGCTTCCTTCAGCGAAGAGAAGCTTCAGGAGAACTTCAATGCACTGATGGATGCTATTGTAAAGGCAAGACCTTCAGCACTGAAGGGACAGTATTTAAAGAGCATCACTCTTACATCTACCATGGGACCTGGTGTAAAGGTAAGCGTAGCAAAATTCTAATCTAACCGGATGAAGAATAGTGAGAGCCGCAGATTTGTTTCTGCGGCTCTTTTTGCATCTGCAGTATGTTTTATGGTATACTCATAACATGATGGTTTCAAAGAAAAAAGTTATGACAAAGAAAAAAAAGATATCTCCGGTTCTGATCTTTTTCCTGACCTTGGGAGGAATCCTTCTGGTGGGACTTTCGGGGCTTCTTTTCCTGTCCCTCCAGACAGGAAAAAGAGGAGTGCAGCAGGCATGGAACACTGGTGCTGATGAAAACGGCGGGCAGGATGGAAGCGGGCAGAATGATCTGGAAGGAAAGGATAATGCAGAAGGAAAAACACCGCTTCACAGTCTTTGGGAGATGATCCCCGAGAAGCAGACTGCAGCAGAGGAAGAGGAAGAGAAAGAGCCGTATGCAGATATTCTGCGGGATCCGGAATATATGGCTGCCAACCGGATCTATGAGAAGAAGAGCAGCGAGGATGGCAGGGTGACTCTCTGCTTTGCAGGGGACATTCTTTTTGATGATGAATATGCAGTGATGGCAAAGCTGAAGAACCGGGGCGGTGCCATAGAGAACGGAATTTCAGAGGCTCTGATCTCTGAGATGAGGGCTGCTGATATAATGATGATCAACAATGAATTTCCTTATACAAACAGGGGGACGCCTACAGAAGGAAAGACCTATACCTTCCGGGCAGATACGGATACCGTGCATTATCTGGATGACCTTGGCGTGGATCTGGTTTCACTTGCCAATAACCATTGCTACGATTTCGGCGAAACCGGGCTTCTGGATACACTGGATACGCTGCAGCAGGACGGGATTCCTTATGCAGGGGCAGGCAGAAATCTCGAAGAAGCGGCAGCACCGGTTTATTTTATCAGTGGCGGAATGAAGATCGGCTTTCTTTCTGCTACGCAGATCGAGAGACTGGATAATCCGGATACGAAGGGGGCCACAGAGGGGGCGGCTGGCGTATTTAGGTGCTGGAACCCGGAAAAGCTCCTTGCTGTCACAGAGGAGACGAGAAAAAACTGTGATTTTCTCGTGGTTTATATCCACTGGGGGACGGAGAATGTGGCAGAAGCGGACTGGGCACAGCTTGACCAGGCACCAAAGATCGCACAGGCTGGTGCTGATCTGATCATTGGAGATCATCCCCATTGTCTGCAGGGGATCCAGTACTTTGGGGAAACACCGGTGTTTTACAGCCTGGGAAATTTCTGGTTCAATTCTAAAACACTGGATACCTGTCTGCTGAAGGTGACACTGACAGACAGCAGGATTGAAAGTATGACCTTTATTCCCGCAGTGCAGAGTGGATGCTATACATCCCTTGCGGAGGGAGAAGAAGGACAGCGGGTGATTTCTTATATGAATAGTCTGTCAACGGGTGTTTTTATAGGAAGTGATGGAAGCATAAACAGACAGGAGTGAAGTACAAAGTTAAAAAGTTAAAAATAGGGCAAAAACAGTTGACAGGGGTATAACCAGTATGCTATTATTTCAAAGGTTGATATGACCATGCCGAAGACAGTAGGTACCGGATGCGGTGTAAGCGGAGCGCCTACCGAGGAAATGAGTTTATTTCAAGTAGATTCTATCCTTCCGGACTTCGGAAGGATTTTTTTTACAAAGTAGAAACTCCTTTCGGCAGAAAATCTAAAAGGAGGTAAAGAAATGGCTAAGGTTGAGTTAAAACAGCCCGTTGTAGAAGAAATTTCCGCTCACATTAAAGATGCCCAGTCTGTTGTTCTTGTTGACTATCGTGGACTTACTGTAGAACAGGACACACAGCTTCGTAAGCAGCTTCGTGAGGCAGGAGTTACCTACAAGGTTTACAAGAACACCATGATGAACTTTGCGTTCAAGGGAACAGATTTCGAGGCACTGGCTCCTTATCTTGAGGGACCCAGCGCAGTTGCAATCTCCACAACAGATGCAACAGCACCTGCAAGAATTCTCTGCAAGTTTGCTAAGGAAGCTCCGAAGCTTGAGGTTAAGGGTGGTGTTGTTGAAGGTATCGCATATGATGCCAATGGAATTGGCGAGATCGCTAAGATTCCTTCAAGAGAAGAGCTGCTGTCCAAGCTGCTTGGAAGCATTCAGTCTCCTATCACAAACTTTGCACGTGTTATGAACCAGTTAGCAGAAAAAGGCGGAGCATCCGCATGCGAAGCACCTGCTGAAGCACCCGCAGAGGAAGCCGCTCCTGCTGAAGCAGAAGCACCTGCAGAGACACCTGCAGAATAATACAAGATAATCAAACATTCCCACCAGGTGGGAGCCTATGAAAATGAAAATGGAGGAAAATAAAATGGCAAAGTTATCCACACAGGAAATTATTGATGCTATCAAAGAGTTAACTGTACTTGAGTTAAATGATTTAGTTAAAGCATGTGAAGAAGAGTTCGGCGTTTCTGCAGCAGCAGGCGTTGTAGTTGCAGCAGCAGCTGGTGATGGCGCTGCAGCAGCAGAAGAGAAGACAGAGTTCGATGTAGAGCTGACAGAAGTTGGTCCTAACAAGGTTAAGGTTATCAAGGTTGTTCGTGAAGCTACCGGTCTTGGACTGAAGGAAGCTAAGGATCTTGTTGATTCTGCTCCCAAGGTTCTTAAGGAAGGCGCTTCCAAGGAAGAAGCTGACGATATCAAGGCTAAGCTGGAAGCTGAAGGCGCTAAGGTTACTCTTAAGTAATTGTCATACGTCATATGAGAATGATAAGGCCCCGGTCACATCTGTGACTGGGGCTTTTGAAGTCCCTCTGGTAAAAAATAGCAGCCACAGGCAAAAAAATGATTGACTGGCTTTTCATGTTGTGTTAGTATGGATAGTGCACTATTGTGGTGTGGTATGCATATTTGAAAGCGTCAAACGGCCTTTTTTTATGGGCTGCTTGGCTGAAAGCTTCATAAATCATAAAGAACGGGGTGAATGTCAATGGAAAAGAACAGAATACGTCCTATTGCCGCAGGCAAGAACATGCGTATGAGTTACTCACGACAGGAAGAAGTTTTGGAGATGCCGAACCTGATAGAAGTCCAGAAAGACTCCTATAAATGGTTTCTGGATGAAGGTCTCAAGGAAGTTTTTGAGGATATCTCTCCCATCGAGGATTACAGTGGCCACTTAAGCCTTGAATTTGTTGACTTCGAGCTGTGTGAGGATGACGTAAAGTATTCTATCGAGAAGTGCAAGGAAAGAGATGCGACCTATGCAGCTCCCCTTAAGGTAAAGGTCCGTCTTTACAATAAGGAGAAGGAAGAAATCAGTGAACATGAGATCTTCATGGGTGATCTTCCGATCATGACAGAGACAGGTACTTTTGTGATTAACGGTGCAGAACGAGTTATCGTCAGCCAGCTCGTAAGATCACCTGGTATTTACTATGGTATCGGTCATGATAAGATCGGTAAGAGGCTCTTCTCCGCAACTGTAATTCCGAACAGAGGCGCATGGCTGGAATATGAAACAGATTCCAACGATATTTTCTATGTACGTGTTGACCGTACGAGAAAGGTGCCGATCACTGTTCTGATCAGGGCACTTGGCGTAGGAACCAATGACGAGATCAGAGAGCTGTTTGGTGATGAACCCAAGATCGAAGCAAGCTTTTCCAAAGACGTTTCTGAAAATTATCAGGATGGTCTTTTAGAGTTATACAAAAAGATCCGTCCCGGTGAACCCTTAAGTGTTGAAAGCGCAGAAAGCCTGATCAATGCCATGTTCTTCGACCCCAGAAGATATGACCTTGCCAAGGTTGGACGCTACAAATTCAATAAGAAACTGGCATTCAGAAACAGGATCAGAAACCATATCCTGGCAGAGGATGTTGTGGATCCTTTTACCGGAGAGGTACTTGCACAGGCAGGAACCAAGGTTGACAGAGAACTGGCTGACAGGATCCAGAATGCGGCAGTTCCTTATGTATTTATCCAGACAGAGGAGAAGAATGTAAAGGTTCTTTCCAATATGATGGTAGATATTACAAGCTTTGTGGAATGTGACCCGAAGGAGCTTGGTATCACAGAGCATGTATATTATCCTGTTCTTGCACAGATCATTGAAGAGTTCGGAGAGGATCCGGAAGCACTGGCAGATGCCATTAAGAGAAATGTGCATGAGCTGATTCCCAAGCATATTACAAAGGAAGATATTCTTGCTTCCATTAACTATAATATCCATCTGGAATACGGTATTGGTAATGATGATGATATCGACCACCTTGGCAACAGACGTATCAGAGCCGTAGGTGAGCTGCTTCAGAACCAGTACAGGATCGGTCTTTCCAGAATGGAAAGAGTTGTCCGTGAAAGAATGACAACCCATGATGCTGAGGAGGTTTCTCCTCAGGTACTTATCAACATCAAGCCGGTACAGGCAGCCGTTAAGGAGTTTTTCGGATCTTCCCAGCTGTCACAGTTCATGGATCAGAACAACCCTCTTGGTGAGCTGACCCACAAGAGACGTTTATCAGCCCTTGGTCCTGGTGGTCTGTCCAGAGACCGTGCCGGATTCGAGGTTCGAGATGTTCACTATTCCCACTATGGAAGAATGTGTCCTATCGAAACACCTGAAGGTCCTAACATTGGTCTGATCAACTCACTTGCATCCTATGCAAGAATTAATGAATATGGTTTCGTGGAGGCTCCTTACCGTAAGATTGATAAGAGTGATCCAATGAATCCGAGAGTCACTAGTGAAGTAGAGTACATGACAGCGGATGAAGAGGATAATTACCATGTGGCACAGGCGAATGAGCTTCTGGATGAAGAGGGTCATTTCGTAAAGAATACGGTATCCGGCCGTTACAGGGAGGAAACTTCCGAGTATCCGAAGACCATGTTTGATTATATGGACGTATCTCCCAAGATGGTATTCTCAGTGGCAACAGCCCTGATCCCCTTCCTGGAGAACGATGATGCGAACCGTGCACTGATGGGATCCAACATGCAGAGACAGGCCGTACCACTTCTGACTACCGAAGCTCCTGTTGTAGGAACCGGTATGGAACCCAAGGCAGCTGTTGACTCAGGTGTCTGTGTGGTGGCAAAGAAGCCTGGTGTGATTGATTATGTATCCTCTAATCTGATCAGGATGACCTGTGATGATGGAGAAAAGGTAGAGTACCATCTGACCAAGTTCTCCAGAAGCAACCAGTCCAACTGCTATAATCAGAAGCCTATCGTATTCAAGGGCAACCGTGTGGCAGCAGGCCAGGTAATCGCAGACGGTCCTTCCACTTCCATGGGTGAGCTTGCTCTTGGTAAGAACCCTCTGATCGGTTTCATGACCTGGGAAGGCTATAATTACGAGGATGCAGTTCTGTTAAGTGAAAGACTGGTACAGGATGATGTATATACATCAGTCCATATTGAAGAATATGAAGCAGAAGCACGTGATACCAAGCTGGGACCTGAAGAGATCACAAGAGACGTTCCCGGTGTTGGTGATGATGCACTGAAGGATCTGGATGAAAGAGGTATCATCCGTATCGGTGCTGAGGTTCGTGCCGGCGATATTCTGGTTGGTAAGGTAACTCCAAAGGGAGAGACTGAGCTGACAGCTGAAGAGAGACTGCTCCGTGCAATCTTCGGTGAGAAGGCAAGAGAAGTAAGAGATACCTCATTAAAGGTACCTCATGGTGAATATGGTATTGTTGTGGATGCCAAGATCTTTACAAGAGAGAATGGCGATGAGCTGTCTCCTGGTGTAAATCAGGCTGTACGTATTTATATTGCACAGAAGAGAAAGATTTCCGTTGGTGATAAGATGGCCGGACGTCATGGTAACAAGGGTGTTGTTTCCCGTGTACTTCCGGTAGAAGATATGCCTTATCTGCCTAATGGACGTCCGCTGGATATCGTACTGAATCCTCTGGGTGTGCCTTCCCGTATGAATATCGGACAGGTGCTGGAGATTCATCTGTCATTGGCAGCCAAGGCACTTGGCTTTAATGTGGCAACGCCTGTCTTCGACGGTGCAAACGAAATAGATATTATGGATACCCTGGATCTGGCAAATGATTATGTCAACTTATCCTGGGAAGAATTTGAAGCAAAGCATAAGGATGAACTGCTTCCTGAGGTACTGCAGTATCTGTCAGACAACAGAGACCACAGAGCACTCTGGAAGGGCGTTCCGATCTCCAGGGATGGTAAGGTAAGACTCCGTGACGGACGTACCGGTGAGTTCTTCGACAGCCCGGTTACCATTGGCCACATGCATTACCTGAAACTCCACCATCTGGTAGATGATAAGATCCATGCACGTTCAACCGGTCCTTACTCCCTGGTTACACAGCAGCCTCTTGGTGGTAAGGCACAGTTCGGTGGACAGCGTTTCGGAGAAATGGAAGTATGGGC
>ERZ1026772.996-NODE-996-length-17222-cov-5.494087_pt1 | contig 17222 bp, 25 predicted proteins | sample MGYA00380124_ERZ1026772 | MGnify/ENA primary metagenome ERZ1026772 (study PRJEB33269, sample SAMEA4719760) | human gut metagenome | biome: human-associated habitat; feature: organic feature; material: feces | place: Cameroon | collected 2013-10 ...
ATGTCTGCAAACGCGGCTCCTGCGGGGTGCAAGGAAGCATTGAGGAATTGGCACGGTATTTCGGAGCGTCCTCCAGTCATTTGCGGGGCGGGAAGATGATAAAAACAACAAAGGTTCAGCGGTTTGACCTGCCAAAGGTTGAAATCAAACCGCCGACTGAAGAAATATATACCTATTTTGAGAAGAGAAAGATCAGTCGTGAGACGGTGGATGCATTTAAGGTCGGCTCCAATGATAAAGGGATGATCGTTTTCCCATTTTATGAGAAGGGCGTCAATACCTTTGTCAAATTCCGCCGTCCACGCAAGCCAACCGAGGAAGAAGCAAAGAAATCCAAGGAATGGCGGGAGCCAAACACCAAAGCCATTCTGTTTCATATGGATGATTGCGTATTTTCGGAGCCGCTCTTCATTACCGAAGGTGAGTTGGATGCCATGAGCCTTTATGAGGCCGGCATTACCAACGTTACCTCGGTTCCAAGCGGGTGCGACGATCTCAGTTGGATTGAAAATTGTTTTGATTGGCTTGAAAAATTCAAGACCATTATTATCTTTGGCGATAACGACGCACCCGGTCAGAAAATGGTGCAGGATGTATGCAAGCGGCTGGATGAGAGCCGATGTATGATCGTTACCGACTATCCGGAGAAGCCGGATGGCGGAACCTGCAAGGATGCCAACGAAATTTTGTATTATTGCGGCGCGTTTGAACTTGCGGACATTGCCAATTCGGCAGAGTCCATCCCCCTGAAAGGCATTCTGGATCTGGGTGAGGTCGAACCGGTGGATGAAACTACAATCCCTCGTATCAAAACCATGATTCCTATGCTGGATGAGGTGATTGGCGGCTTGATTCCGGGCGGCGTTACGATTTTTACTGGCAAAGCCGGTGATGGCAAGTCTACGCTGTGCGGTCAGCTTCTTTTGAACGGTGTGGAGCAAAGCAAAAGTGTTTGTGCTTACTCCGGCGAGCTTCGCAAGGAACGCTTTCAGGCATGGATTAACCTGCAGGCGGCTGGCTCTGATTGGATTACTTTGAAATACGATCCGGTCAAAGGCAAGCAGGTTCCATTTGTGCCGTGGGATGTGCAGCGGCGCATCATGGACTGGTATCGCGGTAAGTTTTTCTTGTTCGATAACAACGAAATTTTTGAGAGCAATCAGGCAGAGTCCATTATAGAGGTTTTCACGATGGCGGTTCGCCGCTATGGCTGTGAGCTGTTTCTGGTAGACAATATGATGACCAGCCTCAGCGATGTACAGGAAGAGACCAGAGCGCAAGGCCAGTTCATCAATGCGCTTAAGAAGTTTGCCACTCGCTATAACGTACATGTTTTGATTGTGGCGCATCCCAGAAAAACCAAAATTGGAGAAAAGCTCCAGAAGGATGACGTCGGCGGCAACTCGCAGATTGTGAATCTGGCTGACACCGCTATTGTTGTGGAGCGTCCAGACCTAAGAATCATTAAGAACCGTGACGGCGGAAGACTGTGCCCGATTGAGTGCTGCTACTGCGCAGACAGCCGCCGCATTTATCAGGCAAACGTTGGTGATCTCAGCGTGTATAGCTGGGACAAAAAAGGATTGAAGCAACCGCCTGTTCATGCCAATTCTCTTGAGGAATATGGAATCAAACAGGCAGAACCACAGAGCCCGTTCTGATATGAAGGAGGATTTTATCATGGAAACTAGTCTGGCATTTGCCATGGGATATTTGAATCGTAACAACCCGACCATGGTATTCGATTGGGATAAAGCGGCAGAGCTGATTCGTGAATACAATCCGTCCTATGCTGCGGCAGGACTTCAAGGAGATTGGGAATATACGGGTGGCTGTATCTGGGATGAAGGCAAACCGGTCTTTGATGACTACACCTTCCTCGCCTCTACTTGGGCTACTCCGGAGTTGATGATGGACAATCAATTCATTCCTTGTTATCGCATGGAAAACGAGGTGCCCGGTTGGGATGCTGAAACCAAGTGGCCCAAGTCGGCGCTGGAAATCGTGAACAAGCGGAAGTCGGTGATGCTGTGGGACTAAGAAGAAGGCTGACTGCCACCCAACGCAAGGAAGTGTGGCAGAAAACACAAGGGCGCTGTGCCTACTGCGGGAAGCCCATTGAGATTTCTCAAATGCAGGTAGATCACGCTATCCCTATGGAGTTTTATAACGCTTACCACGCTGTAGGGAAAGACCTGAACGCTCTTTCCAATCTTCTTCCGGCATGCCGAAGCTGTAATAACTATAAGTCTTCCTACACCATGGAGAAGTTTCGCAAGACGATTGAGCGTATGCCGGAGGTTCTTCAGCGGGACAGCGTTACCTATCGCAATGCGGTCAGGTTCGGCGTCGTAACGCCATCACCGCATCCTGTTGTCTTTTATTTTGAGGCTATTGGGTTGCCTCGTATGCAGGAGGAATAACATGTTTCACTATGTTCAAGGCAGTATTTTTGATAGCAAAATGCAGACGCTTGTCAATCCGGTTAATTGCGCCGGCGTCATGGGAAAAGGATTGGCGGCAGAGTTCAAGCGCCGCTATCCAGCCATGTTTCGGGAATATCAAATCGGTTGTCAAGCGCGAAATGTGAGGATCGGTCATCCGCATTTGTACAAGTATCAAAACGGGCTTTGGATCCTGAACTTTCCTACCAAACGCCATTGGAGAGATATGGCATATCTTCAGAATATTATTGCCGGGCTTCATTGGATGAGCGTTCACGCAAAAGAGCAAGGCATTACTTCCGTTGCCTTTCCGATGTTGGGCTGTGGCTGCGGCGGTCTTGAACCGGATGGCGTCAAGCCGCTTCTGGAAACATGGGCGAATGCTCATCAGGATATTGAGGTAGAAATTTATGAAAGTAAAAATGATACCACTGACTGAAGCACAGCGGGTTTTTGCGGAAGAGAATATCAACCTCGCTTATAAAATGGCGTGGGATCTGTACAAAACCTGCCGCGTCTTTCCGCTTGAGGATGTCAAACAGATCTGCTGCATGGGCTTGTGCCGGGCGGCGCAAAAGTATGACCCGGCGATAGGCACCGCCTTTTCTACACTGGCTTGCGTCAGTATGAAAAACCTGTTCTATCAGGAAGTTCGCAATAAGCGCCAGCCAGAGATGGTATCGCTGGATCAGACCTGCGGAAACGATGATGATTCCGTCATGGATTATCTCATGGCGGATCTTTGCGCTGATAATGTGATCGGTGAGGAAACCCTCTGCCTGTCTATAGATTTTGATACGTATCTCCTTCAGGAAAATCCCATGCGTCAGCAGGTCATACGCCTGTCTCTGCGTGGGCTGAATGGTAGAGAGGTTGCAGAAGAAGTCGGTTGTACCAGACAGAATGTGGATCGCATCAAGATGGCTGTTTGTCAAGGCTTTATCAAGTGGATGAAAGGAAAGAAATAAGATGGATAAATATCTCAGCATCATCACAAACTTCGGGTGCCACTACAACTGCCCATATTGCATCGTCAAGAACAACAACCTGCATATTCCAAAAACGACACTGCATGGTCTTTCCATGGCTCGCAAAGCCTTCGACGCTCATGGCTGCAATATTCTTTCCCTGTCTGGCGGCGGTGATCCGCTCTATCAGTTCAATCTGCATGAGGATTGGTACACGCGTCTCTTCCGAGAGTTTTCAGACGTAGATATTGAAATGCATACCAGTTATCTGCCAGACGATGTCGAATTCCCCTTCGACCGTTGTAAGCGGGTAGTGTATCATTGCCATACAGTTACTGATTTATCTCGCGTTTATCGGATGGGAAATGAAATTGTTCGCGTTGTCTTCGTCGTCACCGGGGAATATTCCATTCGCACCCTGATGGACATTGCCGATACAGTGCATCGCTCTTCGGATATTGACGAGCTTTCGTTCCGCCAGTTGGTAAACAATCATTACGAGCCGGAACACTATCTGGAAAACTACCTGAAGCTGGGGCATAAGAAACTCTGGTGGTATATTGAGCAGAACGATTATAACGTTTACTACGCGGAAAACAAAGTGGCGTATCGTTGCCGGGACATCTGCGAGGCAAAAGCATGAAAAAACAAGAGATGTTTTTCGTTCTTCATACGCTCGTTATTCCAAATGGAGAGATGATTACCAACGAAATTCTCGGTGCTTTCCCTACTGCTCAGGAAGCGCTTGCCTTTGTCAAAGAATATGAAGCTCACGAACCGCATAAGACAGAGGCTTTCCGGCAGAAGTATCCTATCACAGATGCTTTCTGGGACGCAGTCGATGCTGAAGAGGATCTTCCGCACACCACTTACTTGTGTGTTTTCAATGAGAACTATGACCTTGATTTTTACCGAATCGGCAAACCGTATACTATGGAACTCTTTGGTCTTGCCGATAAGAAGGCGCTTTACCAATGGTACAACCAGCATTATGCTGTCAAGGAGGATGAAAATGAAGAACAATAACCTTGGCGTTAATACTCGCTATCGTTTGTGTGGCCGCAACGGCAAACAGAAAATGAAGAAGCAGCGTGCTAACCTTGGCTTCTGCTCCGGCGACCTGTGGGATATGGGTTCCTATCTGCTGGAGCTCCTTCCTGCGATGCTGCGGGAGTTTGCCGCTATCACGCATACCTATCCTGTGATGGAGGAGCTTCTCAATCTTCCGGAAGGTCAGACGCCAACCTGCGATGATTATTACAATGCCTATATCGCAAAGATTAACAGCATTGCGGATCAGTTTGAAGCAGTGCTATCTCGCATAGAAGATACAAACGACATCGCGGATGAAAAGTATACCAAGAAGACACAGACCATGCTCAATAAAGCCTTCAAGGAGCTGGCGTCCATCCTTTTTACATTGTGGGATTGAGAAACAAGGAGGAGTTTTATGTCGGACAGTGCTTCTCTGATGATTGGAAAATATCTTTGCCGGATCCTGCTGAATCAATATGAAATGATGATCGCTCTTTGTAAATCTCCGAAAATCGACGACGCCATTCGGACTCGATTGACAATGCCGGTTCAAGAAACATGGGAGCTGCTGGAAGAAGGCGCAAAGATGGCAAAGAGCGAGACCAATGCTTGATATGAAGGCTTTAATGCCTGCGTTTGTAGTCAATGTGGCTTCTATGACCGATGATGAAGTGCAGACTTCTATTCAAAATGCGGAACGCCTGACTGCAGGTTGCGCAGATAGTGATAAGAAGTCTGCGATCAAAAACGAAGAGGTGAAATCAATATGAATAGTCGCCGCTATGGCGAGATCGACCCGGAAAGCCCGAAAGATCAGCTCTTTATGAAGATTGACCATGCTTTTTCTGAAATTGCCGCCGCCAAAGGCAAAGCAAAGAAGAGTACCATTCGCTATTGCATTCTGACTTATGGTATTCAGGTGTCTCGTGCGCTGAATTACCTGCTCAATCCGTATATTGTCTTTGGCATTGGCGAAAAGTCGCTGGCAAAACCGCTGACGCTTAATCCAGAGCGTACATTTACGGATCTTTTTGATCTTCTTGATTACCTCAAGGATCAACCCAGCGTTACTGACCAAACAATTGCCAATGTGCAAGCGTTTATTCAGGAGAATGAACCCTTTCGGGAGCTGATCTCCGGCATGGTAACGAAATCCATTCGTCTTGGCGTTTCTGCCAAGACCGTCAACGAAACGCTCCTGCAGCCGTATATTCCCACGTTCTCCTGTATGCTGGCAAACAAATATTTTGACCATCCTGATGTGGTTTCCGGAAAATCCTTTGCCATCACCGAAAAACTGGACGGCATTCGCTGTATCGCAATGGTAACGAAAGATAACGTTCGTCTCTTCTCCCGCCAAGGCCAGCCTATCACTGGGTTGGATGAGGTAGAATCCGCCCTTGCGAACATCCGCGCCGTCTATTCTAAGGACTTCGTGTTCGACGGGGAATTGCTGGTAACGGATCGAGATTCCATTCCTTCCAAAGAACAGTATAAGCGCACCACGCAAATCGTTCGTTCCACAAAAGCCCATAAACAAGGTATTACCTATAATGTCTTTGACACACTGGAACTGGATGCCTTCCAGTCGCAGCAGTGCGAGATGCCTTACTACATGCGCCGTCAAAGACTGGATGTATTGGGTGAGATCGCTCATAGCCCCAGTATCCGTGTGGTTCCTGTGGAGTATATGGGCGGCGACGTATCCCAAATTCAGACCCAGCTCAATCATCAGCGAGCCTTGCAGCACGAAGGCGTCATGCTCAACCTGCTAGATGCCACCTATCAGTTCACCCGTACCAATCAGCTCCTGAAAGTCAAGGTGATGAACGATTGCGACCTGCGTATCGTCGGTGTGGAAGAAGGCAATGGTAAATTTGCCGGCACACTGGGTTCTTTGGTTGTGGACTATAAAGGAAACCCTGTTGGCGTAGGCTCCGGTCTCAGCGATGCCGACCGCGCCGCTATCTGGGCTGATCCAGAGGCTTACATCGGCAGAGTTGCTACGATTCAATACTTTGAGGAAACCAACGATGCAGATGGCAAGCTCTCCATTCGCTTCCCGGTGTTCAAAGAGCTCTGCGTCGAAGGAAAGGAAGTCAGTTATGCTTAATGAACAGTCATATAGCGATCAGGAATTGCTGAAATCGCTTGGCATTTGGAGTAATGGCAGAACTGAGGATGCTTATAATGCCATTCTGGATCTGCTGGAAACTGTTATCGCCCGCTGCGATAACCTTTCATTGCCATCCGCCAAGTGTCATCTGTGTCACGGTTCCGGGTGGATACAGATTGCACCGGGCGTTCGCGGCATCAAGGTTTGTCCTGCCTGTAAAGGCAAACGTGAGATGCAAAAGGATTACGAGACACAATGGTACGACCTGTGCGACAATCCTTTTGCTCTGGCGATGGTGTATGTGCTTACCGACAAAGGATTTCTTGACCATTGCTCCAGTATTTATGGGTCTTATATTACCCAGAAAGGCCGCTGCCTCGCTCAGACGCTTCGCCGTGTGCAAGAGATTGGCTGGCTGAACATAGGCTTTGATGCGAACGGTAACGGTATGCTGCGTAAATTGGCAGATGACGAAATCCCGGAAGCGTGATATAATAAGACGGAGGAGGTGGTGGCATGTGTGATTTCTTGAGGCAAGATGGATTGTCTATGGATATGCTTGCCAGACTTTCTTTCAAAAGCGAGCTGGGTCTTTCTCTTAAGAAAAGCATTGGTCACTTTCCAAAACAGGATATATTGTTGGAAGTGGAACGAGCTTCTGATTGGTATGATGAGCAGGAATTGTTGAGCGATTTGTCATTAGACTACCGCGTGAAATCCCTGCAATCCGCCGCTTATAAGTATGACAGGTATTATCCGAATCGTCCTGCTGCCAAAGTGTTTGATGATTTGCTGGGCTTTCGTTCTTTGTGTGATAGCTACGATCCAGTTCTAAGCGCGACTGCTGTACCGCGCTTGCGAATAGTGGATATGTCATCAGGAAAGGCAAAGGATGATGGTTATCGCGGCGTTCATGTGTATTTTCAAATGGATAATTTTTATTATCCGATTGAGATTCAATATAATACCTACTTTGACCGTCAACTAAATAACTGGTTGCATAAATATATCTACAAGAAGTCCTATCCATTGGAATTGGGACAAAAATTGCGCTTGCTTTATGAGCAAGGCAGCATACGGAACGAAGAAGAGTTTAAGGAGGCGATGAGCAGTGTGCTACGTAGTTGCGAAGAATGTTGATGCTATTGGGTGTGTTGCAATTAAAATGAAACAGGGCCCTTCTGTTGTCGCACTAAAGAAGGAGATCAATACTCAGTTTGCCGGGCAAAAGATCCAAGTAGTGACCATCAGTCGCCCATCAGCTTACGGGGAATATGCTCCATATCATATTGTGGATACAGCAGACGAGTTCAAACGTGAAGTAAGTCGGCTGTAAATAGAAAACCGCACTTAGAGATGCTTGAAAGTTCAGGCATCTCTATTTTTATGCCCTTCTTTCCCATTTTACCCGGAACGAATCGGAGAAAATCGCCCCAATTAAGGGTACAAATGTGAAAGGAGAATGGTATGTGTAGGATTCCAGACGGAATGAAGTGGTCGTTCTCTAAGCTGGAAGCCTTTCATCATTGCGGCATGATGTTCAAGCTGATTTATCTGGATCATGCCGAAAAAGAAGGCAACGGTTTCTCTGATTACGGCACGTTTTGTCATAAGCTCCTTGAAGAATGGGCTAAAGGCCAGATTCCAGACTTCGCTTTGGCTGAAGAGTATCAGGAACGATACGACGATGAGGTCATCAATGCGTTTCCACCGTTTCCACGAGGGATGCCGCAGAAATATTACGATCAAGGGCTCCAATACTTTGAAAACTTCGATGGCTTTGGCGACGACTATGAAATTCTGACCGTCGAAGAGAAGTTTGAGATCGAAATCGACGGTTATATCCTCGTTGGCATTGCAGATTTGACGCTTCGCAACAAGAAAACAGGTGGAATCATTGTTATCGACCATAAATCCAAGTCCAAAAACTCCATGAAAAAAGAATATGAAACCTTCAGGATGCAGCTGTACACCTACGCCATGTTCGTCAAGCAAAAATACGGCGTCTATCCTGAAAAACTGATCTTCAATATGTTCCGCGAGCAGAATTTCATCTCGGAAGACTTCGATATGGACATGTACAACAAGACGCGGCAATGGATTGTTGATACCATCCATGAAATCGAAGCGTGCCGGGACTGGATCATCTCCTCCAGCAGCTTTTTTTGCCGGTATGTATGTTCCGTGTTTGATTCCTGCCCCGCAAGAGACGCAGTTCTCTTTGGAAATAAGAAAAACGAGGAAGAATAAATGGCTACGAAAAAAGGAAGACAGCTTGATTTCTCAAATGCCCCGCAGAATTTGGATCATCATCCGTTCTTTGGCCTCCAGCTGGATGAGGATCAGCTTCAATTCGCCAATGCCATCTGGTCTTCGGATAATGACATCATCTTCGTGGATGCCGCTGCGGGTTCCGGCAAGACAACCGTTGCGGTAAGCACCGCCGTTCTCCTGTGTAAGTATGGTTTGTACGATGATATTGTGTATGTCATGCATCCAATCTCTGATTCGCAGGGCTACCTGCCTGGCACCATCACCGAAAAGAGCAGCGTGTATTTTGAAGCGCTTTATCAGGCGCTCATCACCGCAAACGAAATGCCGGAACAGGCCATTCGCAATACGTCCATGGCATACGACAAGCAAGGGCTCGCCTTTGTAACCGCCATCACCGATTCTTACCTGCGCGGTTCCAACATCGGCGGCAACAGCAAGACCATTCTCATCGTGGACGAGGCGCAAAACTTTGATACGTTCTCGCTCCGCAAGGTTCTTACCCGTGCCTGCGAAAACACCAAGGTGATTGTCATCGGTCACGATCTTCAGTGCGATCTCCGCTGTAAGCACGAGAGCGGATTCAAATATTGCATGGAGCATTTCCGCAGCAAGAACCATCCGCGTTTTGCCTTCTGCGAACTCAAGACCTGTCATCGTTCTCTGGTGGCGCAGGTGGCAGATGAGCCATGGGACGACGCAGGCAACCCCGTTAAAGACCCATACGCTGTATCAACCGTATTGTTTTGAAACAAGTGAGGTAACTATGGAATCAAGAAAAGAAGCTGAAATCAGTAACGTTCTCTTTGATATGCTGGACGATCCGTTCAATGCCAAGCTGCCGGATCTGGCAGTCATCAATCTTTATAAACTCGCCAAGGATCGCCGAATCTGGCTTGATATCGCGGTAGACGATAACACGCTGGAATGGGAGAAGCAAATCATGCTCTGGAATATGGAAGATCAGGGCGTCCCTGCCGAGCAGCGCAAGCCTATCTGGATCTATCTGTTTAACTATGGCGGTTCGTTCGATATGGAATGGAGCTTCATTGATCTTATCGATGCTTCTACTACGCCAATCTATACCGTCAACATGGGCGTGTGCGCCTCTGCCGCCGCTGATATTTTTATCGCCGGGAAGAAGCGCTTCATGACAAAGAACGCCCGCACCATGCTGCATCAGGGTTCTGCCGGCTTTCAAGGAGATAGCCAGAAGCTCTTCGATCAGGTGGATGATTACAAGCGTCAGCTGGAAAGAACCAAACAGTTTATTCTGGAGCGCACTCACATTTCTTCCCGTGCCTACGGCGCACATTTGAAGGACGATTGGTGGCTCAACGCTGAAGAGTGCCTGAAGCACGGCGTCTGCGATCAGCTCATTGAAAGTATAGAAGATGTGCTGTAACTCTATGCAAAGCTCAGAGGGAAGTTCGTGAGAGCCGCGACTTCCCTCTCCTTTGCTTTGAGCGTTAAGGAGAATACGTTATGGCTTATACCGTATATCATCTTCATTCAGATGATTCGCTGCTGGATAGCTGCACAAAATATTCCGAATATGTTGACCTCGCTGTCGCACAGGGAATGAAAGCTATCGCTTCGACGGAGCATGGCAAACCGTCTGGATGGGTAAGTAAAAAGCTATATTGCCAACAAAAAGGAATCAAGTTCATTCATGGCGTTGAGATTTATCTGACTGAAACCTTGGAGGAAAAGATCAGGGATAACTATCACACCGTGCTTCTTGCTAAAAACTATGACGGCGTATTGGAACTGAATAAGCTGATTGAGCTTGCAACCAGACCCGACCATACGCACTACAATCCCCGCATCACCTTTGATGAGTTTCTGGCTATCAGTCCAAACATTATCAAAATCAGCGCCTGTATTGCTTCTCCGCTGCGGAGACTCCCGCATAGCCATGAAAAGTATCTGAGGCTTGCCAAAGCCTATGACTACTTTGAGATTCAGCATCACAATATCCCAGAGCAGATCGAGTATAACCGCTATCTGTTCGAGCTTGCAGAGCGCTTGGGAAAACCACTCATTGCAGGAACGGATACCCATAGCGCGTCGCCGTATAAAGCCGAATGCCGTTCCGTACTGATGGACTATAAGGATCAGTATTACGAAGGCGAAGAAGACATGGATCTTACTTGGAAGACCTATGATGAATTGGTAGCGGCTTATGAAAAGCAGAACGCCATACCGCGTTGGGCGTACATGGAAGCCATCGAGAACACCAACCATATGGCAGACAGCGTGGAAGACTTTGTACTCGACCAGTCTCCCAAGTATCCCATTTCCTGCGGTTCGCGTGAAGCGGACGAGGAAAAGCTCCATGAAATCACATGGAAAATGTTGGATGAAAAACTTGCTGCCGGCGTAATCCCACGTGAGCAGGAAGAAACGTTCCGCAAGGATATTGAAGAAGAGTTTGAAGCGTTCCATAAGACAAATATGTCCGGCTTCATGCTTTCCATGTCGGAGATTATTTCGTGGTGCCGCAACAACGATATTCCTATTGGCCCCAATCGCGGTTCGGTTGGCGGCTCTCGCGTAGCTTATGTGACCGACATCATCGACATGAACCCTGTAACTTACCATACGGTTTTTTCCCGCTTCTGCAACGAAAACCGCATCGAGCTGGGCGATATTGATGTGGACTGTATCGACGCAGACCGCCCAAGAATCTTTGATTACATCGTAAAAAAGTTTGGCAGCGCCTACTGCGCTCGCGTGGCTTCTTACGGCACCATCGCCGACCTCGCTTTCATTGATGATTGCGGCGGCGGTCTTGCCATCCGTTGGGAACGCCGGCATCATCCAGAGAAGATGGATAAGCACGGCAGGTTCAATAAGACCAAAAACAAATTTGCCTTGGATAATCCATACCACCCCAATAAGCTGGCTGCTATCAAGTCGGCTTTTAAGGCTGACCCTGATAAAGCAAAGGAAAAGTATCCAGACCTTTTCTATTATGCCGAGGGCATGGTAGGCACAAAGGTTTCCCAAAGCGTTCATCCTGCCGGAATGGTCATTGCCTGTGAAACGCTGGACGATCATTGGGGCGTGTTCAATAAAGATGGTGAGCGCTGCCTGTTCATCAACATGGACGAAGCGCACGATGTCATGCTGGTCAAGTATGACTTGCTGATTCTAAAGACGGTTGAGGTTATCAGCCGTTGCTGCCAGCTTGCCGGATTGAGATATCCGCGTATGCACGAAATCAACTTTGAAGATCAGGCTGTGTGGAAGAGCATCAGCGAAGACCAGTCTGCCATCTTTCAGTTTGAATCTGAGTTTGCAGCTGAATCATTGGCGCGGTTCAAGCCCAAGAGCATCAACGATATCACGATGGTCACCGCAGCCATTCGCCCTTCTGGCGCATCGTATCGCAACGATCTGCTGGCACGTAAGGTGCATAAGAATCCGACACGCCAGATTGATGAAGTTCTCAGCAACTCTCTTGGCTATCTGGTCTACCAAGAACAGACCATTGCTTTTCTGCAGCAGGTGTGCGGCTTGTCAGCCTCCTACGCTGATACCGTTCGCCGTGCCATCACGAAAAAGCAGAAAGATAAAGTAGATGCAGCCATGCCGGAAATTCTGAATGGATACTGCGACCGCTCAGAAAAGGCACGACCGGAAGCAGAACAGGAAGCCAAAGAGTTTTTGCAGGTTATTGAAGACGCCAGTGCATACAGCTTTGGTTACAATCACGCGGTTGGTTATTCGCTTCTGTCCTATCTGTGCGGTTATTACCGCTACTATTACCCGGAAGAGTTTGTGGCAGCGTACTTGATGACGGCGGCAAACGATGAGGATATTGCAACGGGTAAGAGCATGGCTAAACAATACGGCATTAAAATTACCCACCCAAAGTTCCGCCAGGACAATCGAACCTATTATATCGACAAGACGAATCACGAAATTTCAGACGCCCTGTCATCTATTAAAGACGTTGGCCTCAAGGACGCAGAAGCGTTGTACGGTTTGAGCGACGGGTTTTATCTGACGTTTGTGGATCTGCTCTACGATCTGTGCAACGTCAAAGGTGCGCTGAATGTGACCGTAATCCAAGTGCTGATTATGAGCGATTACTTCTCGGAGTTTGGTACAGCAGGGAAGCTCCTTGATCTTTTCAAAGAGTTTCAGAAAGGCAAATACAGAATCACCAAAACCCTGAAACCTGAAAATGTTGAAAAACGGATGGATGTTCTTCGAGGCATGGAAGCGGAAATGCCGGAGAAGGAACTGCCTGCCAATGTGTTGATCCCTTTTGAGATTCAGCATTTTGGTACGCCTTTTCATATCTTCCCGGAGGCTAAGGATTGCTTTGCTGTGGTGGATGTGGATACGAAATACTCTCCAAAGGTCTCACTTTATAACCTTGCCACCGGCTCTACCGGGATGATGAAAATTCTCAAAGCCACCTATAAGAAACAGCCTCTTCAAGTAGGCGATGTGTTTCGCCTTGAGACTTGGCAAAAGAAACCCGCCTATCAATATGTTGACGGTAAACCCAAGCCGAAGCCCGGCGTTTATGACCTGTGGCTGAACGCTTATACAAAGCTCTAATCTCTAATAAAGAAAGGAAACATCTATGAGAAAACTTGCAAGTATCCAGAAGATTGAAGCGATCCATCCCATCGAAGGCCGAGACCAGATTGGTCTGGCGGTTGTACTTGGCTGGCAGGTCATCGTCCGTTATGACCAGTTTAAGGAAGGTGACCTCTGCGTTTATTGCGAGGTGGATTCCGTGCTGCCGGAAGTGCCGGAGTTTGAGTTCCTTCGCAAGTGCAACTTCCGCATTAAGACAATGAAGATGGCGGGGGTTATCTCGCAGGGCTTGTGCCTGCCCATGTCTCACCTGCCGAATGGAAACTACGCCATTGGTGATGACGTGACGGAGCTGCTTCATATCACCAAGTATGAACCGCAGGAAGAAGTTCAGCAGGATGATGCCGAGCCGAAGTCCAAAAAGAAGGTTTCCAAGTTCCGTCAGTGGATGTTCCGCTGCCCGGTCACGGCTGGTCTTGCTCAGCAGATTTGGGGAAACTCCATTAAGCGAAAGTCTTTCCCGGACTTCATTGCCAAGACGGATGAAACCCGAATCCAGTCCATGCCCTTTATGCTGAATCGTAAGGATATTACTTTTGAAGCGCATGAGAAGGTGGATGGGCAGTCCGGTACGTTCTTCCTCCGCAAGTATAAGAAGCTCTTCGGTCTGCGCACTGAGTACGACTTCGGCGTTTGCTCCCGCAATCTTCGGCTCTTCCGTGAAGATTCTTCTTCTTACTGGTCGGTCGTTAATCGCTACCATATCAGGGATGTGCTTCGCAAGCTGCTAGATGACTGTAAGGATGGCAGCGAATGGGTTTGTATTCAGGGCGAGTGCGTTGCGCCCAGCGTTCAGGGCAACAAGTATCATGTCGATAAGCCGGATCTCTATTGCTTCAACTTGATTACGGAGAAGCGCGGCAAGATTGACAGCCTCGAAGCTGAAGAAATTCTTCGTCCGTATGGTCTTAAGTGGGTGCCGCTGGTAGAAACCAACTATCTCCTGCCGGATACCATTCAGGAGATTGAGGCGTATGCTCACGGCGATTCGCAGCTGTACCCGACGCTGCGAGAAGGCATTGTCTTCCGTAATTACGAAAAGGGTATCTCCTTTAAGTGTGTCGATCCGCTTTTCCTGCTCAAGTGGAAGGAGTAAAAACAATGGCTGAAATTCGATTTGCTCATGTCGGTCTTGGCGATTGCGTGTGCGTGAACCATGTTCTGGCGATTATCCAGAACGGTTCCGCCACCGCCAAACGCTATCAGGATAACGCAAAGAAACTCAAGAAGTACATTGACGCGACCCATGGAAAGACCATCAAGTCTTTTCTCTTGCTGGATGAAGGCACTGTTATTGCCTCACATATCCGCGTGGCTACCCTCCAGCAGCGGTTGTCTTATGGAGGCGGTTCCGATACTGGGGTTGAGCGTACTCCGCCTGTCTCACCTTACGGCTCGGCGGATGATGACGATGAAGAAGACGATATTGAGGAGGACGAAGATGAAGGTTTATCTGAATGAAATCTCTGGTCTGTGGAACGCCATTGATACGCTGTACATGTCCAAGCGTTCATGGACACGCGAGCGGGAAGAACACATCAAGCAGCTCTATGCCGAACATTTCGACCGCTGGGGAATGAGGATTAAAGAACCTAACCTTGAGCTGTACGATCTGCTGGACAAGCTGTTCAAATGGGCTCCGCATCACATCACGATGGGACGCTTTCTGGACTTCGCTTTTTCAGTCGAGGGCATCCACAGAGGAGCACAGGATGATTTCGATTCTCACGCCGCCCGGTTTGATAACCGCATCATTCGTTCCTCCACGCGCCTTGCTAACTACGGTATCGAAAAGTCCGACTGGTATCAGGGTAAGATTCTCACCATGGATGAAGCGCTTGCCGCTATGAAGATCGACATGCCGGAACACTTTGTGGATGAGCATGGCAACGCTTTTGTCCGCGCACCCGGCGGCTATGTGCTGGAAAGCATGGAGAAGAACCGAGATGTAACACGCGGTCTCCTGCCGCTCAGTATCCCTTCCAACTTCCTTGTGCGCTGTAACTGTACAGAGTTCGCCCATATCGTTAAGCAGCGGGATAAGAACTCCCATGCAGCCCCTGAGCTTCGGGAATGTGTGGAGAGCATGATTTCTCAACTGGAAGCACAGATCCCGTACCTGAACCGTGAGTTCTTTTATCGTGTGGAGAATTGATGGAGGCATGAAAGATGAGAAAGATCAGGGCGTATTTGGAGACTGGCTTTGCGGGATGTGCTATCGAAGAAGAGTTCGAGGTTGATGACAACGCAACGGATTCTGAAATTGAAGAACAGGCTCGCGAAGTTATCTTTGATTGTGTTGACTGGGGATGGCACGAAGTAACCGATTCTGGGGAGGATGCTGAATGAAATGCAAATGGTATTTCGAGCGTGATTATGCCTGCGCCAATAGCAAGTGTCCGTATGGCGGTGACACATGCCCGACGAGCGAGCACCCGGAGGTGTGCAAGTATGCGGAGGAAAAGCCGAAGCCGGAGCTGAACGCCGAGGAACTGGTGACCGCGCTGAGGCTTTGCGCGGGGGCGACGTGCGAGGGTTGCCCTTGCATGTGTATCGAGGAATTAGTCGGCTGCAACGACTATGTAAAGCGGAAAGCCGCCGACATGCTCGAAAAGCTGGCGAAGGAGGAAGAGCGATGAACACCACCGAGGAGCGTGCGCTTAAATGGCTAAATGACAACATTGACTTTTTTGCTAGATACCGGGCAAAACCGATAAACGCCAATCGAACCGCCGTCTATGACGAGTGGATTGAGCAGCCACGAACGGCGATTTCGGCGATTGAAACTTGCCGTCAACTTAAAAAATCCTTATTTGGCAAGGAAAACGTGACAAATGATGAGCTTGTGAAAACGGTTTTGCAACTTAAATCTGAGATGGATGCGGGAAAAGGAGATAGAACATGAAAACGCCTGATGAGATCAAATTGAAGCCCTGCCCGTTTTGCGGGGGCGAGGCAGAGATAAACGTTGACCATGAAGAGGCCGAAGATACGGAAAAACGGCATTGGGCGTATACCGTGGTATGCAATAGGTGCTGCGCAACATCTGGGCTTACATATCTCCCAGAAAAAGCGCGTGAAGCGTGGAATCGGAGGGCTGAACATGAGTGATTACATCAGCCGGGAAGCGATGAGTGAAAAACCGAAATGCCCCGGATGCGGCGCTGACATGAAGTTGATGTATTTGTTGTGTAACTCCACATTTTACTACGCCTGCGCGAAATGCGGCTGGGATTCGCCGGTCGGCATTGATTCTGAATCGGCGTTCCGAATGGCAATGCGCCGCGTTGAGCCGATAAACCGCGTGTTGACGCTGGAAGAATCCAGAAACGCCGAAAAGGACGCATTCGGGAACGTGATGCGCTGGCTTGAGATTCATGACATTCGGAAATATGCAGAGTTTAACCACCTTGAAAACGAAAACGGCATTTTTGCAGCTTCGCTGTGGTTTGACGAGGAAACAGGGGAAGCGGCAACTCTCGCCTTGTTTAGTTCTGCTATTTCCTCTACGGTATTTCTGCGCCAAAAAGAATATGGTCTTTGCTGGCGCTGCTGGTTGCGCAAACCGACGGAAGCGGAAAGGCGGGAAACGCCGTGGGAAGGTGATAGCCATGAATGACGCGCCATGCCGCGACTACACGAGTCGCGAGGTGGATCAAAATGATTGATCCTAATTGGGTTCCGTTTCTCTGGCTGCTTGCATATGGCGTTTGCCTCTGGATCTACTATAAAGCGTAAGGAGGTTCCTATGAAGGACGGTTATATCCT
>ERZ1026772.998-NODE-998-length-17198-cov-7.611620_pt1 | contig 17198 bp, 14 predicted proteins | sample MGYA00380124_ERZ1026772 | MGnify/ENA primary metagenome ERZ1026772 (study PRJEB33269, sample SAMEA4719760) | human gut metagenome | biome: human-associated habitat; feature: organic feature; material: feces | place: Cameroon | collected 2013-10 ...
TACCGAAGAGTGGGCGGAAAAGATCCGCTCACAGTCGCAGACGATTTATTCAGAGGTTCCCTAATCCCCTTTCTACAGGAGGAATCATTATGAGCTATTACGCGGGCAGTTGTGACGTTGCCGTGATCGGGGCGGGACACGCGGGAATCGAAGCCGCCCTTGCCGCCGCCCGGCTGGGCAATCACACCATTCTCTTTACCATCAATCTGGACGCCGTGGGAAATATGCCCTGCAACCCCGCCATCGGCGGCACCGGGAAGGGACACCTGGTGCGGGAGCTGGACGCGCTGGGAGGCGAGATGGGCGCGGCGGCCGACCATGCCTGTATCCAGTACCGGATGCTGAACCGTGGCAAAGGCCCCGCCGTCCATTCCCTCCGGGCTCAGGCCGACCGGGTAAAATACCGGCAATATATGAAGCACACACTGGAATTGCAGGAAAATCTGGAGCTGAAACAGGCGCAGATCGTGGAAATTCTGACTGCGGACGGCGCCGTCACCGGCGTGCGCACCCAGCTGGGGGCGGAATACGGGGCAAAAGCCGTGGTCATCGCCACGGGAACGTACTTAGACAGCACCGTCATCACCGGCCAGAGCGTCATTCCCTCCGGCCCCGACGGGATGCACCCCAGCGTGGGATTGGCGGACAATTTACGCGCTCTCGGGCTGCACCTTCGCCGCTTCAAAACCGGCACGCCACCCCGTGTCAACCGGCGGAGCATCGATTTTTCCAAAATGGAGGTGCAGCCGGGGGACGAGACGGCGGAGCCGTTTTCCTTCCGCACCACCCACAAGGTCAACAATTCCGCCGTGTGCTACCTGACCTACACCAACGAGGAGACCCACCGGATTATCCGGGAAAATCTGTACCGCAGCCCCATGTACGACGGCACCATCTCCGGTGTCGGCCCCCGGTACTGCCCCAGCATCGAGACGAAGATCGTCCGCTTTGCCGACAAGCCCCGGCACCAGCTGTTCATCGAACCCTGCGGGCTGGACACCGAGGAAATGTACATTCAGGGCTTCTCCTCCAGCCTGCCCGAGGACGTGCAGCTGGCCATGCTGCGCACCGTGGCGGGGCTGGAGCACGCGGAAATGATGCGCCCCGCCTATGCCATCGAATACGAGTGCGTCGATCCCACCCAGTTAAAGCCTACGCTGGAAACCAAGCTGGTTTCCGGCCTGTACGGTGCGGGGCAGTTCAACGGCACCTCCGGCTACGAGGAAGCCGCTGCTCAGGGGTTGGTGGCGGGCATCAACGCCGCATTGAAAATTCAGGGCAGGCTCCCCCTGATTCTCACCCGGGACACCAGCTACATCGGCACCCTCATTGACGATCTGGTGACCAAGGGGACGGAGGAACCCTACCGCATTATGACCAGCCGGTCGGAGTACCGCCTGCTGCACCGACAGGACAACGCCGACCAGCGCCTGACCCGCATCGGCGGCCAGATCGGCCTGATTCCTCCGGAGCGGGTACAGGCGGTGGAGGAAAAGTACGCCCAGGTGCGCCGGGAGGTGCAGCGGCTGGAGGGCAGCGGCGTTCCCGCGTCGGAGCGGCTCAACGCCATGCTGGAGGGGAAGGGAACCGCCCCCGTGGCCAATTCCGCCCGTCTGGCCGACCTTCTGCGCCGCCCCCAGGTGAGCTACGCCGACATCGCTCCCTTCGACCCGGAGCGGCCGGAGCTGAGCGCCGCCGTCACCGACGAGGTGGAGATTCAGATCAAGTACGCGGGCTATCTGACCCGGCAGGAAAAGCAGGTGGAGGAATTCAGGAAGGAAGAAGCCCGCCTTCTCCCGGAGAATCTGGATTACGCCGCCATCCCCGGCCTGCGGCTGGAGGCGCGGGAAAAGCTCGCCGCCATACGCCCGGTGTCCATCGGGCAGGCGGGCAGAATCTCCGGCGTCAGCCCGGCGGATATCGCGGTGCTGCTGATCTATCTGGAGCAGACAAATGGGTAGCAGACTGCGTGAATCCAACCCGGACGTGCAATCGGTATTTTTGCTGAAAAAGAATAGGAGCAGCCATGAAACAAAATAGAAAACTGACGAAAGTCTTGCTGATGGTGTATCTGCTGGCGCTGACATGGATCATACTGTTCAAGCTTCAGACGGATTTTTCCAACCTGCGGGACATGAACTACAGAAGCGTCAATCTTATCCCCTTTGCGGGTTCGGGAATCGTAAATGACAGGGTAGACGTGTCCGAAATTCTGATGAATGTCGCCGCCTTTGTGCCCTTCGGCATTTATGTTTCCATGCTGAAGCCCGATGGGGGATTCTGGAAAAAGGTTTTGCCGATTTTCTGCGTAAGCCTTTTTTACGAGGTCATGCAGTATGTTCTCGCAATCGGCGGGAGCGATATCACCGACCTGATCGGGAACACATTGGGCGGCGTGGTCGGAATCGGTGTGTTTGCCGTGTTGTACCGGCTGTTTGGCAGAAAGGTTATCAAAGTTCTGAACGTTCTGGCGCTCATTGGAACGGTTGCCGCAGTTGCGTTCCTGGCATTGCTGGTCATTGCGAATCTGTAGACAGCAACAGCGGGTTGCTTGCCAGCGTGGGAATCCTGTGGTACAGTTATGCCAAGGAGGTGCTTTTCATGGATACAAAGGATGTTTTGTATAACTTAAGAGCAAAAAAGGGACTGTCTCAGGACGAGCTGGCGGAAAAAGTTTTTGTCACGCGGCAGGCGGTGTCCCGCTGGGAAACCGGGGAAACGACGCCGAACGTGGAAACGCTGAAGCTGCTGTCAAAATTCTACGACGTTTCCATCAACACGCTGCTGGGGTCTCCCAGGCAGCTGATCTGCCAGTGCTGCGGAATGCCGCTGGAGGATTCCACCCTCAGCCGGGAAACCGACGGCTCTTTCAACGAGGAATACTGCAAGTGGTGCTACGCGGGCGGAAAATTTACCTATTCCAGCAAGGAGCAGCTGATCGATTTCTGCGCAAAGCACATGGCAAGCGAAAGCTGGCCGGAGCAGCAGGTTCGCGCCCATATGGAAGCGCTGGTTCCCACATTGAAGCACTGGAAATAATCGCAGAACGAAAAGTCTCTGCCCGACATCGTCAGGCAGAGACTTTTTGTATGCCGTTTGAAAGCAACCGCTTTACCGTCTTCCTCCGAAGGGGTAGCCGTTCCGGCCGCCGCTCGGGCTGTCGGAGACGGTCTGCTGGGTCTGCTCGTTGGCCTGCGCCGACTGAACCTGCTCGCCTACGGTGACGGTGAGTTCTATGGTCGAGCCCTGACGGTAGACGGTCATGGTCAGCGTGTCGCCGATGGCGGCCTCGCTTACCAGATTGACCAGATCGCTGCTGCCGGTGATCTCCGTGCCGTTGACGCTGGTGATGACGTCGCCCGCCTGAAGCCCGGCCTTGGCGGCGGGGGAATCATCGGAAACGGCCTGAACGGCCGCGCCGGCGGGGATGCCGTAGAGCTGGGTCTGCTGGTTCACGTCGGAAACGCTGACGCCCACATAGGGCTTGGAGATGTAGCCCTTTTCAATGATACTCTTCACGATGGGCAGAACATGGTTGATGGGGATGGCGAAGCCGATGTTGTCGATGGACGCGGAGGAGGAAGAGGAGCTGGAATACTTGGCGTTGGTGATGCCGATGACCTCACCGTAGAGATTAAAGAGCGCGCCGCCGGAGTTGCCGGAGTTGATGGCGCAGTCCGTCTGAATGAGATCCATGGTCAGGGAATTGGAGAGGGTGATCTCCCGATCCTTGGCGCTGACAAGACCGGCGGTGAGGGAGAAGGTCAGCTCGCCCAGAGGGTTGCCGATGGCCACCACGCTGTCGCCCACGTTCAGATTGTCGGAATCGCCCAGAATCACCGGGGACAGCCCCTGAGCGTCTATCTTCAGGACGGCCACGTCGTTGCTTTCGTCGTAGTCGATGAGGGTCGCGTCATAGGTGTCGCCATTGTACATGGCTACGGTGATGCTGTTGGAGTTTTCCACCACATGATAGTTGGTCAGGATATAGCCGTCCTCGGTGAGGATGAAGCCGGAACCGGCCGCGGCGGAGGTGGTCGGGAAGCCCCAGTAGTTGGTGGTGATGGAGGTGGTGATGCCGACGGTGGAATTGACATTGGCGGCGTAAACCTCCGCGGCGGTCATTTCCTTGCCGGAATCCACGGTGACGGTGTTCAGGACGCTGTTTTCCCGGATGCCCTGGAGCATGGCGGTCTCGTTTTTGCTTGCCGTACCGGTCTGGCCGCGGCTGCTTTCATACCACATGACGCCGCCCGCGCCCAGAGCGCCGCCCAGCAGAGCGAACACCAGCGCCAGCGCGCAGATGCGAAGACCCACATGGTTTTTCTTCTCCCGTTTCTTCGGCGTGGGAGGCGTGTAGGGGGGGATCTCCGAGGTTTCATAAGAATCGTTGGAATCGTAGAATTGTTCATCCATAATGGTTTGCTTCCTTTCATGTTTCATTGCCCACAGAATAGCACGGAATGCTGAACAGAATCTGAAAAATTCGGCGGCAGGTTGTAAAAGAACTGTTAACAAACAAGATTTCAGTTCCAATTCAGGAATATTTGGTATTATAATGAAAACGGAATTTATGGAGGCATGTAATATGAAAATTCTGGTAATCGAAGACGAAAAGCTGCTGGCTGATTCCATCAAGACGCTTCTGGAAGGCAAGGGCTTTGAGGTAGAGGTGGCCTACGACGGCGAGACCGGCGCGGAATATGCCGAGCTGGGGATTTACGATCTGCTGATTCTGGACGTGATGATGCCCAAAATGGACGGCTACCAGGTCGCCCGGGAGGTGCGCGCCAAGCGCTGCACCACGTCCATCCTCATGCTGACGGCAAAGTCCGCCGTGGAAGACCGGATCTACGGCCTGAATTCCGGCGCGGACTATTATCTGACCAAGCCCTTCGACACCCGGGAGCTGCTGGCCTGCATCAACGCCCTTCTGCGCCGTCAGGGCAAGCAGGTAGACGAGCTGGTGTTCGGCAATACCTCTCTCGACCTGGACACCTGCACCCTGGTCTGCGGCGGGAAAAGCGTGCGGCTGTCCGCCCGGGAGTTTGACGTGATGCGGTTTCTGCTTCAGGCGCAGGATCGGATACTGTCGAAGGAAATGATCCTCGCCCGGGTCTGGGGCTACGATTCCAACGCCGTGGAGAACCACGTGGAGGTCTACGTGGGCTTCCTGAGAAAGAAGCTCAGCGCCATCAATTCCAATGTGCGCATTGAGGCCGTCCGGCGCTTGGGATACCGTTTGGAGGTGGCGGAAGAATGATTCGCCGGCTGAGAGTCAAGTTCATCTGCATCAACATGGCCGTCGTCACCGTCATGCTGCTGGCGATTCTCGGGATGCTGCTCCACTTTACCCATGATAATTTAGAGCAGCAGAGCATCCGGGTGATGCAGAGCGTTATGGCGGATCGCGCCTCCCCCGGCCGCCCCGGGGAATTTCCCAGACAGGCGCAGCTTCCCTATTTTTATGTAAGCGTCAACACCCTGGGCGAGCTGTCTGCCAGCTTTGGCGGCTACTATGACCTGACGGATACGGCGGCCATTCAGCAGATCATCACCCTGGCGCTGAATTCCGGCGAGGATACCGGCATCCTGAAGGACTACAGCCTGCGCTTTCAGAAGCGCACCACGCACTTCGGGCAGACCATCGTCTTTGTGGACATGTCCAGCGAGCTTGCCACCATGCGCAGCCTGACGAATACCTGCATCGGCATCGGCGTACTGGGCTTCGCCGTGTTTCTGGGGCTGTCCTTCCTGCTGGCAAGGTGGGCGGTGAAGCCGGTGGAGACGGCGTGGAACCAGCAGCGCCAATTCGTGGCGGACGCTTCCCACGAGCTGAAAACGCCCCTGACGGTGATTCTGACCAACGCGGAGCTTTTGCAGGAGCCGGAGTACGACGAACAGGCGCGCAGCCGGTTCGTGGACAGCATCATGACCATGTCCCATCAGATGCGGGGGCTGGTGGAAAGTCTGCTGGAACTGGCGCGGGCGGACAACGGCGGGCAGAATCTGGTCTTTTCCCGGCTGAATTTCAGCGAGCTGGTAAGCGACGCCCTGCTCCCCTTCGAGCCGGTGTATTTTGAAAAGGGTCTGACACTGGAAAGCAGCGTGGAGGAAAACCTCTTTGTCAAGGGCAGTCAGCAGCACCTGAAACAGGTGGCGGACATTCTGCTGGACAACGCAGCCAAGTACGCTTCTCCCGATTCCACGGTGCGGGTTATCCTCCGGCATCAGGGAAGCCACTGCCTTCTTTCCGTGGCAAGCGCCGGGGACGCCATATCCAAGGAGGATTTGAAGAACATTTTCAAGCGGTTTTACCGCATGGACAAGGCTCGGAGCATGAACCACAGCTACGGTCTGGGTCTGTCCATCGCGGACAGCATCGTCGGGAAGCACGGCGGCAAAATCTGGGCGGAAAGCGCGGACGGGGTCAATACCTTCTTTGTCCAGCTGCCCGCAGCGTAAGCTTTAGCCGGGACGGCAATGCCGTCCCGGCTGCGTTTATTCATAGACGCGTAACATTTTTTTAAGAGTTCTTTCAGCTTCCGGTACTATAATCGGAGACGAGTATGGGCAGCGCCCAGCAACAGAAGGAGGAACCGCGTTGATCGAAGTAAAGCATCTGACCAAGCGCTACGGCAGTCATACCGCCGTGTCCGACCTGTCCTTCACCGTGGAGAAGGGGCAGATTTACGGCTTTCTCGGCCCGAACGGCGCCGGAAAATCCACGACCATGAACATTATGACGGGCTGTCTTGCCGCGACCTCCGGCGAGGTGGTCATCGGCGGCTATGACATTTTTCAGGACGCCGCCCAGGCCAAGCGCCTTATCGGCTATCTTCCCGAGCAGCCGCCGCTGTATCTGGACAGAACGCCAAAGGAATATCTGCGCTTCGTGGCGCGGGCAAAGGGTATCCCGGAAAAGAACATTTCAGCGGAGCTGGACAGGGTCATGACCGTCACCGGAACATTGGACGTTGCCGACCGGCTGATGAAGAACCTCTCCAAGGGCTACCGCCAGCGGGTGGGCATTGCCCAGGCGGTACTGGGTGACCCGGAGGTCATCATTCTGGACGAGCCCACGGTAGGGCTTGACCCCCGGCAGATCACGGAGATACGGGAGCTGATTCGTCAGCTTGGCAAGGAGCGTACCGTCATTCTTTCCAGCCATATCCTGTCGGAGGTGCAGCAGGTCTGCACCACCATCCTGATTCTGTCCAAGGGAAAGTTGGTGGCCTGCGACACCCCGGAGAACCTGGAACAACTGTTTGCGGGAAAGAGCACCGTGGAGCTGACCGCGGAGGCGGCGGAGGGGGAAATCCCCGGCATTCTCTCCGGCGTTTCCCACATTGTAAATTTGACGGCAAAGGCCCGGCAGGACGGCGCCTGCGACGTGACGCTGGAGCTGGACGTTCCGGCGGAAAATGAAATCTGCCGGGACATCTTCTTCGCATTCAGTAAAGCGGGAAAGGCCATCCTCCGCATGACCGCCGGGAAGGCGAGCCTTGAGGACATCTTCATGGAGCTGACCGATTCCGGAAAGGGGGAGGAAGCCAAATGAGAGCGGTATTCCGGCACGAGCTTTCGTCCTATTTTACGGGGGTGACGGGGTACGTGTTCAGCGCGTTTCTGCTGCTGTTCACGGGCATTTACACCATGGTCTACAATTTGCAGTCCGCCTCCGTGCATTTTGAGTATGTGCTGGGGAGCATGAGCTTTGTGTTCCTGATCATCGTCCCGATTCTGACCATGCGGGTGCTGGCGGAGGAACGGCGGCAGAAGACCGACCAGCTGCTGTATTCCCTGCCCCTGACCATGACCCAGGTGGTGCTGGGCAAATTCGCCGCCATGCTGGTGGTGTTCGCCGCACCCATGGCGGTGATCTGTCTGTACCCGGTGGTGCTGTCCGCCTACGGCAATGTGTATCTGCCTGCGGCCTACGGCGCAATCGTGGGATTCTTCTTCCTGGGGATGGCACTGCTGGCCATCGGCATGTACATTTCCTCCGTGACGGAAAGTCAGGCCGTGGCGGCGGGACTGTGCTTTGTGGTGATGCTGGTGAACTATTTTCTGTCCGATCTGGCGGGATTCGCGTCCGCCACGGCCTATTCGTCCCTGGCGGCGCTGGCGGTGACGGCGTTGATCGCCTGCGGCATCGTGTATCTGATGACGAAAAACGGCTTCGTGTCCCTGATTCTGGCGGCAGTGCTGGAAGCGGGGCTGATCGGGGCGTATCTCTGGGATTCCGGCCGGTTTGAGGGGCTGTTCCCTCAGATCATTTCCCAGCTGAGCCTGTTTGCCCGGTTTTATACCATCGTCAACGGCGTGTTCGACGTGACCGCCATTGTGTACTACCTGTCGGTAACGGGATTTTTCCTGTTTTTAAGCGTGCAGTCCCTGGAGAAGCGGAGGTGGAGCGAATGAAAAAGCCAACTTTCAGCTGGAAGCGGGTGGCGGATTCCTTCTCCACCCGGGCGTTCCGGGTCGGCGGCTACAGCGTGGCCGCGGCGGCCATTGTGCTGGCCATTGCCGTGATGGTCAATGTGTTTGCCGCCGCCCTCCCGGCAAGCGTAACCAAATTCGACACCACGGCCAATCAGCTGTTCACATTGTCGGAGCAGACGGAGAAGCTGGTGGGCGGCCTGACGGACGAGGTAACGGTGTACTGGATCGTCCGCAGCGGGCAGGAGGAAAGCTACCTGGAATCCCTGCTGAGCCGCTACCGGTCCCTCAGCGACAAAATCCGCGTGGTGAAGAAGGACCCGGACGTGTTTCCCACCTTCACCCAGCAGTATACCGACAGCTTCACGGAAAACAGCCTGATCGTGGAGGCCGGGGAGCGGTACCGGTACGTGGACTATAACGACATTTTCGTGATGGACTACACCAGCTATTACTACTACGGTACGGAAAGCTGGAGCTTCTGCGGAGAAAGCGAGCTGACCAGCGCCATCGACTACGTGGTGAGCGAGAATCTCCCCAAGGTGTACCTGCTCACCGGCCACGGAGAAAGCAGCCTGAGCGACAGCTTTACCTCGGCGGTGAAGCAGCAGAACATCGAGACGGCAGAGCTGTCCCTGCTGACGCTGGAATCCGTCCCTGCCGACGCGGACTGCATTCTCATCAATGCCCCCCAGAGCGACATTTCCCTGGACGAGCAGAGCAAGCTCCTGGAATATCTGGGCAACGGCGGCAATCTGTTTCTCATCACCGACCCGCCGAAAAACGGGGCTCTTACCAATCTGGAAGCGCTGATGGCGGATTACGGCGTCACCACCGTGGACGGTATTGTGGTGGAAAGCGATCAGAGCCATTACGTCTGGGGCACGCCCTATTTCCTGCTGCCGGACATTGCGTCCCACGCCATCACAACGCCCCTGACCGACGGCGGTTACCGGGTGCTGCTGCCCATCGCTCAGGGGTTGACGGTGGCGGAGGATCTGCGGGACACCCTGTCCGTCACGAAGCTGCTCACCACGTCCGCTTCCGCATTCGCCAAGGCGGCGGGGTATGACCTGACCACCTACGAAAAGGAGGAGGGGGACGTAAACGGCCCCTTCGCCCTGGCGGTCGCCATCAGCGACACCGTGGATGACGGCATCACCGGCGACATCGTCTGGGTATCCTCCGCGGCGCTGGTGGACGACCAGACCAACACCCAGGTTTCCGGCGGCAATCAGGACTTCTTCCTCAACGCCCTGGGATACCTGTGTCAGGCGGAGCAAAGCAGCCTGTCCATCCACGCCAAGTCCCTGAGCAGCGAAACGCTGACTATGGACAGCGCCACGGTATCGGCGCTCACCATAGCGGTGGTGGGTGTGATTCCCGCGGCGGTCATCACCCTGGGAATCGTTATCTGGATAAGGAGGAAGCGCAGATGAAAAACGGAAAAAAGCTGCTGCTCCTGCTGCTCATTCTGGCGGTGCTGGTGGGCGCCACCGCAATCGCCGGCGCCATCGGCAAAAATGCCGCCGATCAGGAGGACGAGACCCGGACGGTATTTTCCCTGAATCCGGAAAACGTGACGAACCTGGGGTGGGACTACAGCGAAAAGGTCTCCTTCACCGCCGGGGAGGACGGCTGGGTGTGCGATCAGGACGCGGCATTTCCCTTGGACGAAACCTATCTTGACAAAATGCTGGAAGCCCTCACGGATGTGGAATCCACCAAAACCATTGAAAATCCGGAGAATCTTGACCAATACGGTCTGGAAATCCCCGTATGCGTGATCACGGTGGAGGATGGCCAGAGCCACACCCTCTCCATCGGCCTGGAAACCGCCGTGGGCGGCCAGCGGTACTTCTCCAACGGCGACGGAAACGTCTATCTGGTGGACAGCGACATCATCGAGAATTTCCAATACGGCTTGTATGACGTTCTGAAGCACCAGACCCTGCCGGAGGTCACTCAGCTCACCGGCCTTACGGTGGCGCTTCCCGGCGGCGGTTATGAAATTACCCGTGAAGAGAATAGCGGCCTTGCCTATTCCGACGATTACGTCTGGTTCATGGACGGCAAGGCGCTGGATAACGACCTGACCCAGACCCTTCTGGATATGGTGACAAACCTGAACCTGAGCGAGTGCGTGGACTACAATGCAACCGATCTGTCCCGGTACGGCCTGGACGCCCCGGCGGTGACGGCGACGGTTCTGGACGGGGGCAAGGCGGCCTATACGCTGGAGATCAGCACTTCGGAGAACGGCGAGTGCTACGTGCGCCTGAGCGGCTCCAAAATGATCTATCAGCGGGACGCCACCCTCAGCGATACCCTGCGCTACACCACCTACGCCGATTTGCAGCCCGACGACGTGATTCTGATGGACTGGGATACGGTGCAGAGCGTTGCCGTCACCCTGGACGGCGAAGAGTACCTGCTGACGAGAACCACCGAAGAGAAGACGGACGGCGAAGGCACCGTCACGGAGGAAACGGTCTGGAAGCTGGACGGGCAGGATGTGGCGTTTGCTTCCGTCCTGAACAGTCTGTCGGATATGACCTCCAACGGCTACGCCACCGGCATTGCCCCGGAGGGGGAGCCGGAAATCACCTTCCGTTTTTTCAGAGACCGGGACAGCTTCTCCCAGGTGACCCTGAGCTTCTACGCCTACAATTCCACCTCCTGCCTGGTAACGCTGGACGGCGTGTCCACCGTCACCGTCAAGCGGGAGACTGCGGCGGAGCTTGTCTCGTCGGTTAAAAATATCCTGAAGTAAAAAAGAGCCGGGAACAGGGCTTTGCCCTGTTCCCGGCTTCCGTCTTGCATATTGAATGGAACCGTGATAGAATACCCCAATAGCCATTTACAGAAAGAGGTCAGGCAAAATGAATCGCATCGTCACCATGGTACTGAAAAATTTCCCGATTGTCCCCGGCGCGTGGCAGAAGCTGTGCCGTTACGCAAAGCACCCCGAAAAGTATTCCGAGGAGGAAATGTACCGGCATATCCAGTACATTCTGAAACGGGCGGTAAGGGGCGGCAACATTGATTTGCAGGTATCGGGAACGGAGAATATCCCCAAAGAGGGCGGGTTCATGCTTTACGCCAACCATCAGGGTATGTTCGATGTCCTCGCCGTGGCGGCAACCTGTGACATCCCCGTGGGCGCGGTGCTGAAAAAGGAGCTGTACGACATTCCCTTTCTCCATCAGGTGGCCATCTGCACCAGGTCCTTTCCCATGGACAGGGAGGATGTGCGCCAGTCCCTGACAGTGATTCAGAGCGTCATCCGGGAGGTAAAGGCGGGGCGGAATTATCTGATCTTCCCGGAGGGAACCCGCAGCCGGAACGGCAACCAGATGGGGCAATTCCACAGCGGCAGCTTCCGCTGCGCCACCAGGAGCAAATGTCCCATCGTCCCCGTGGCGCTGGTGGACAGCTTCAAGGTGCTGGATCAGAAGGGCAGCAAGCCCGTTACCGTCCAGATTCACTATCTCAAGCCCATTTGCTGGGAGGAATACGGCAATCTGAAGACCACGGAGCTGGCGGCGCTGGTAAAGGAACGGATTGCCCAGGCCATCGAGGCCCATACCGGGACGGAGGCATAAGTGGCGCTACACAGAAAGCTTCCGATAGCAGCGGAAGAAGTACCAGTTTTCAAAGGCGGCGGTGATCGTCCAGGAGAAAATATAGACGAGATACAGCGACGCAATGGTCTTAAACCAGGCGAACACGGTCATGACCCAGATGATACGGAAAATACAGGAGCCGGAAATCACGATGATCATGGGAACCAGGCTCTTTCCCAGCCCCCGGCAGGCGGCAATGGCGTTGTCCATAAAAGCGGAGACGCAGTAGGAAAAGCCCATGATGGTCAGCCGCTTCATGCCCGCCTCGATGACGGCGGCGTCGGTGGTGAACAGCGTCAGAAACGTCGGGCCGAAGGCCACCAGAGAGAAGCCCAGAATGGCGCCCGCGCCGAAGGAATACCCCAGGCAGATCAGGTAGCTGCGCCGAATCTCCCGGCGCCGTCCGGCGCCGTAGTTCAGGCCGATGAAGCTGCTGCACGCGGTGTAGAAGGCTGCCATGACGTCGTAAACCAGGCCGTCGGCATTGGCGGCGGCGGAATTGCCTGCCACCATAACGGTGTCAAAGCTGTTGACGCCCGCCTGAATGAACATATTGGCGACGTAGAAAATGGCGTTTTGCAGACCGGAGGGAATGCCCAGCGTCAGAATCTCCCGACAGTTTTTCCGGTGCAGGCGTAATCGCTTTGGGGAAAGACCGTAGGTTTCCCGGCTCCGGAACAGCGCGGCCGTGAGGAAAATGGCGGAGAGGTACTGGGAAATAATGCTGGCGAGGGCCACACCGGCCACGTCCAGATCGCACACAATGACAAACACCAGATTCAGCACCACATTGACGATGCCGGAAAACAGAAGGTAGTACAGCGGCTTTTTGGTGTTGCCGATGGCGCTGTACACGGCGTTTCCGAAGTTATACAGGGCGAGGGCGGGCATACCGCAGAAGTAGATCTGCATGTAAAGCGTGGCCTTGTCCAGCAGCTCCGGCTTGGTGTTCAGCAGCCGCAGCAGCGGCCGGGAGCCGAAGAAGCCGAAAATCAGCAGCAGAATGCCGCAGATCAGGCAGAGAATGGCCGAGGAATGGACGGTTCTTTGCAGCTCCTGCTGATCCCTGGCGCCGTAATACCGGGCGACGAGGGCGTTGATGCCGCCGCCGACACCGATGAGAATACCGGTAAACAGCGTCACGGCGGTGGCGGTGGAGCCGACGGCCGCCATGGACAGCGAGCCGGCAAACCGGCCGATGACGGCGATATCCGCCATATTAAACAGAACCTGAAGCACATTGGAGGCCATCAGCGGCAGGCTGAAAAGCAGAATTTGCCGGGGGAGCCGCTCCGACGTGCCGGGGGCGATTTTGGATTTCATGGAATTCACCTTTCTATGTAAGCAAACAGCATCCCCCAACTTTTTGGGGGAAAGCGGAGCCATTGTAGCACATCCTGGGGTTGAATGCAATGCTTCCCGCCGCCTTTTGAAAAAAGAAAATTTCCTGCAAAAAATTGTTGATTTTCCACAGGACAGGGATTATAATTTCAGCGAAAACGTTGATTTTCCGGGGCTTCCTCCGAAGGGTCGGCGGGTTTTCAGGGACATATTGAAGCAAGGAGCCAAAGGAAATGAAAAGATACGCAGGTGTACTGCTGCCTGTTACCAGCTTGCCGTCCAAATACGGCATCGGCTGTTTTGACCAGGCGGCCTATGATTTCGTGGACTGGTTGCAAAAGGCCGGTCAGCGCTACTGGCAGATTCTGCCTCTGGGGGCTACCAGCTACGGCCTCTCCGACGATTCCCCCTACCAGGCCTATTCCGCCTTCGCCGGGAATCCCTATCTCATCAGCCTGGACGCGCTGGTGGAGGAGGGCGTGCTGACCCGGGAGGAATGCGACGGTGTGAGTTTCGGGGAGAACCCCGCCAAGGTGGACTTTGACAAGCTCCACGAGCACCGCTTTGCCCTGCTGCGCAAGGCCTATGAGCGCAGCGGCATCAGCGCCGATGCGGACTATCAGAACTTCATCCGGGACAACGGCTGGTGGCTGAACGACTACGCCCTGTTCATGGCGCTGAAAACCTTCTTCCACGACCAGCCCTTCCGCGCCTGGCCGGAGGATATCCGGATGCACTGGGGCTTTGCTCTGGAGCATTACAACCGGGAGCTGTACTTCGACATAGAGTTCCAGAAGTACATGCAGTTCAAATTCAACCAGCAGTGGAGCCGCCTGAAGGCCTACGCCAACGCCAAGCACATCCAGATCGTGGGGGACATCCCCATCTACGTATCCCCCGACGGCGCGGACGTCTGGGCGCATCCCGAGCTGTTCCAGCTGGACGAACACAATGCCCCCACCGCCATCGCGGGCTGCCCGCCGGATGCCTTTGCCGAGGACGGTCAGGTCTGGGGAAATCCCCTGTACAACTGGAATTTCCACCGCGCCACGGACTTTGCCTGGTGGATCAGCCGGATGTGGTACAGCTTCAAGCTCTACGACGTGGTGCGCATTGACCATTTCCGGGGCTTTGACGAATATTTCTCCATCCCGGCAGACGCCAAGACCGCCAGGGGCGGGCATTGGGAGAAGGGACCCGGCATGGAGCTGTTCCATTCCATCCGCCGTCATTTGGGGAACGTCAGCGTTGTTGCGGAAGATCTGGGGCTTATGACCGACGGTGTCCGCGCCCTGGTGCGGGACAGCGGCTACCCCAATATGAAGGTGCTGCAATTCGCCGTTGATCCGGCGGACGTAGGCGGCGCGAACGACTATTGGCCGCATAATTACAATTCCAACTGCGTGGTCTACACCGGCACCCATGACAACGAGACCCTGGCCGGCTGGTACGCGGGTCTCAGTGCCGAAGCAAAGACGCAGGTTCGCAACTACCTGAGCGACTATTTTACCCCGGACGACCAAATGTACAAGGTTCTCATCAACCTCGCCATGACCGCAGTGGCGAAGGACTGCATCATTCCCATCCAGGACCATCTGGGGCTGGGCAATGAAGCCCGGATAAACCAGCCCGGCACCGTCGGCTTTAACTGGCGCTGGCGTCTGACGCCGGGGCAGGTCACCGATGCCCTGGCGCAGGAGCTTCTGGCAATGGCAAAGCGCACCGGCCGCGCCAACTGGGACACCCTTCCCGAGAAGAAGGACACCGACGCGGACAAAACGGAAAAATGACAAAAAACCGGCCCAGCTGCTTAGCAGCTGGGCCGGTTTTGGCGACGCGGGTCTATAAGCCGGGTTCTGTCTTGACAGCCATCTATCTAGCCCCGGGATTGCTCCCGGGGTCAAGCCGCCTCCTCGGAACGGTCGGGCAGACCATACGTTCCTCCACGGCGTTGCTCCGGATAGAGTTTACATCGTAAAACCTGTGTTTCCACAGGCCGGGTGGGCTCTTACCCCACCTTTTCACCCTTACGGCCTGCATCCTGAGGACGCGGGACGCGGTATCTCTCTGTTGCACTTGTCCTGAGATCACTCTCGGCGGGCGTTACCCGTTATCCTTGCCCTATGGAGCCCGGACTTTCCTCATCCGCTGCCTTTCGGCACGCGTCCGCGGCTGTCCGACCCGGTCGCCCCCATATTGTACCCCATGAAAAGGGAATTGTCAAATGTCTTGCAAATTCTTTTGGGAAGGGATATACTAAAGGAAAACGTGCCCGCATCCGAAGGCGGGCATCTCACCGTAAAATTTCCGGGAAAGAGGAATCTTCAATGAATTCTGCCTTTGATACATACTTTATGGGTCTAAAAAATAAGAAAATCGCGGTGCTGGGGCTGGGCGTCAGCAACCGGCCGTTGGTTCGGCTTCTGCTGGAATACGGCTGTGACGTGGTGGGCTGCGACCGGACGCCCCGGGAAAAGCTGGACGCCGAGGTTCTGGAGCTGGAAAATTTGGGCTGCAAGCTCCACGTGGGCGATAACTACTTAGACGGCGTGGCGGCGGATATCCTGTTCCGCACCCCGGGAATGCACCCCAACAATCCCGCCATCGAAGCCCTGCGCAGCCGGGGGGCGGAGGTGACCTCCGAGATGGAAGCATTCTTCGAAGTCTGCCCCTGCCCCATCATCGGCGTCACCGGCTCCGACGGCAAGACGACCACCACCACCTTGATTTCGGAAATGCTGAAGACGGAGGGGAAAACCGTCTGGCTGGGGGGCAACATCGGCACGCCCCTGCTCCCCCTTACCCGGCAGATGAAGGAAACGGATCTCGCCGTAGTGGAGCTTAGCTCCTTCCAGCTCATGGACATGAAGCGCAGTCCCCAGCGGGCGGTGGTCACCAACCTTGCGCCCAACCATCTGGACATCCACAAGGACATGCAGGAGTATGTGGATGCCAAGAAGAACATTTTCCGTTATCAGGATAAGGATGGCCTTCTGGTGCTGAACGCCGACAATGATATCACCGCCGCTTTCCGGGGCAACGGCACCACCCGGTTCTTCTCCCGCAAGGGCATGGCCTACGTCTGCATCGAAGACGGCGTCATTTGCCGGGACGGGAGAAAAGTTCTTCCCGTCAAGGATATTCTCATTCCCGGCGTCCATAACATAGAGAATTATATGGCAGCCATCGCCGTGGTGGAGGGATTGGTGTCCGACGAGACCATCTGTCATGTCGCAAAAACCTTCGGCGGTGTGGAGCATCGCATTGAGCTGGTGCGGGTGAAGGACGGCGTGCGATTCTATAACGATTCCATCGCCTCCAGCCCCAGCCGCACCATTGCGGGTCTGCGCAGCTTCCCGGGAAAGGTGATTTTGATCGCCGGCGGCTACGACAAGCACATCCCCTACGACGTGCTTGGGCCGGAAATCTGCGCCCATGTAAAGAAGCTGTTCCTCGGCGGCGCCACCGGCCAAAAGATTCGGGACGCGGTGGAACGCTGCCCGGAATACGACCCGAACACGCTGGAAATCGTGGACTGCGGCAGCTTTGAACCGGCTGTCCGGGCGGCGGCCGCCGCGGCGAAGCCGGGAGATGTGGTGCTGATGAGTCCTGCCAGCGCCGCCTTTGACCAGTTCAAAAACTTCATGGTGCGGGGCGCGTTCTTCAAAAAACTCGTAAAGGAGCTGTAAGCGTGGATATTACCAAGGTAACCCGCCCGGCGCGGAAGTTGCTGAAGTTACAATACTGCGGCGCGGTGATCGTGGCCGCAGGCACGGCATCCCGGATGGG